>Ga0209296_1000053_pt1 | contig 105499 bp, 100 predicted proteins | sample S_130206_EF_Meta_FD_187319 | JGI IMG/M metagenome (GOLD analysis project Ga0209296, IMG submission 187319) | Freshwater microbial communities from Lake Simoncouche, Canada to study carbon cycling - S_130206_EF_MetaG (SPAdes) (version 2) | ecosystem: Environmental > Aquatic > Freshwater > Lake ... | reverse complement strand
CGGCTCAGCATCATGACCGACTGATTCAAAGAATAAAGCTGACTGATTTAAAGACAAAAGCTGACTGATTTAAAGACCTTATTGACAGGATGGCTCGAGAGGTCCTGCTTGCGGGGTCGACTCGGAACTTCCCGCCCCCATGGTGGTCGGTAAGCCTGCACTCCGATGGATGCCCGACCTTTAGCCCTATGCTTTGCCCTGACCTTGGGGGCGGCGTCATTCCCGGAGCCGACGAATAACCAGCCGGAGACGATCCCGCTGCTCACGCCGGCGGAGGCGCTCACCAAGCTGCATCTCCCTGAGGGCTTCAAGGCCACACTCTTCGCCGGCGACCCCGACGTCCGCCAGCCGATCGCACTTTGTTGGGACGAACGTGGCCGGCTGTGGATTGCGGAGAACTACACCTACTCCGACGGCAAGGAGCGGTTCGATCTGAAACTGAAGGATCGCATCGTGATTTTTGAGGATACCGACCATGACGGGAAGTTCGATCGGCGCACGGTCTTCACCGATGACGTGCAGATGCTCACGAGCATCGAGCGCGGTTTCGGCGGGGTCTTCGCGCTATGCCCGCCGCACCTCCTCTTCATTCCGATGGAAGGCGATAAGCCCGCCGGCCCGGCGCAGGTCGTGCTCGATGGTTTCAGCACCACGGCTGCCAGCCGCCACACCTTTGCCAACGGTCTCAAGTGGGGTCCAGATGGTTGGCTCTACGGCCGCGTGGGCATCTCGAGCACCTCGTGGATCGATGTCCCAGGCGTCCCGAAGGAAAAGCGTCAACCGACCGCCGGCGGGCTCTGGCGCTACCACCCAGTGACCAAGGTCTTCGAGCCGTATTGCCACGGCACCACCAACCCGTGGGGCTCCGATTGGACCAAGGACCACGAATTGCTCTTCATCAATACCGTCATCGGCCACGGCTGGCAGGGCATCCATGGCGCGCACTTCAAGCGGATGCACGGCGAGGACCCGTACCCCTTTGTCTACGAACTTATCGACCAGCAGGCCGACCACTATCACTGGGACACCGGCAAGAAGTGGAATGACGCCGACGGCGGTCGCGGCGGCGCGGATAGCTTCGGCGGCGGTCATGCGCACGTCGGGATGATGATTTACCAAGGCGATAACTGGCCGGCGAACTATCGCGATAAACTCATGACGTTGAATATGCATGGTCGACGGACCAACGTCGAAGCCATCGAGCGGGTCGGTAGTGCCTTAGTCATGAAGCATCAGCCAGATATCTTAAAGTCTGACGATCCCTGGTTCCGTGGCATCGAGCTCAGCCAAGGTCCGGACGGTGCGGTCACGATTCTCGACTGGAGCGACATCGGCGAGTGTCACGATCAGGACGGCATCCATCGGACCAGCGGGCGTATCTTCAAGGTCGCTTACGGCGAACCCAAGCAGCCCGACGTCGACCTGACCAAGGCCACGCCCGCCCAGCTCGTCGACCTGCAGCGAAGTCAGAACGAGTGGCTCGTGCGCATGGCGCGTTGGGAACTCCGCGAGCGCGCCTGGAAGGGCGCCGACCTCGCGTCGGCCTTACCCGCATGGGAGAAACTCGCCGCGGAGGCGGACCCCGTCCTCGCGCTTAACGCGCACTCCACGCTCGTCGCCTTGCGTTCGGTGAAGACGGCCGACGCGCCTTTTGCCGCCGCCTACGAGGCCCATTACGCGCCCGCCGCCGTCGTCGCGGAGAAGCGCCCCGACGTCCAAGCGCGCCTCATCGAACGCGAGCTCACCGACCCGCTGGTGCGGCGGAATAACTCCTTGGCCAAGGATGCGAACCACACCGGTTTCATCCCCGCCTGCGACGAGCAGGAGGACGCCCTCCTGCAGCTGGCCTCGGCCCCGCACGGCCAGCGCGTCCGTCTCGCGTTGGCGGAGTCGCTCCCGCACCTGACGGCCGGCATCCGCACGCTGGTCGCCCAGCACCTCTTGCGGTATGAGCAGGATACGACCGACCACAACCTGCCGTTGCTCGTTTGGACCGGGATTCGCGAGCTGCCGCTGACCGAGCTGGCGAACTGCGCACACGTTTGCCGGATCCCGCAGGTGACGCGGCTCATCGCCCGGCGCCTGGCCGAGGCCTCGGACAAGCAACCCGGCCCGCTAAACGACTTGCTCGCGGAGGCCGCCGAGATGCCGGATGGGCAAGCGGAAATCGTCGCGGGCATGGCCGCAGGGCTCAAGGGTTGGCGCAAGGCTCCCCAGCCCGCCGCCTGGGATAAGTTCGTCGCCACGGTGCCGAAGGACGCGACGGCTGCCCAGGATCAGGTGCGCCAGTTGAAGGTGCTCTTCGGCGATGGCCTGGCCCTGGATGCGATCCGCCGGATCGCCCTGGACGATAATGCGCTGGTGGACCAACGCCGCGTCGCCTTGCTCGCGCTCATCGAGGCCAAGGACGCGCAGCTGAAGTCGGTCTGCGAGAAGCTTATCTCGGTCCGCGGCGTGAACCTCGAGGCGATCCAAGGCCTCACGCAGTTCGACGTGGAGGGCGTCGCGAAGAAGATCCTCGAGCGCTACCCGCAACTCTACCCCCACGAACGCCCGCAGGCCATCATGGCGCTCGTCTCCCGACCGCGTTTCGCGACCGACCTACTCAAGGCGATCGAGGCGGGCAAGCTCCCCAAGTCCGACCTCGGGCCGGCGGCGGCGCGGCAGGTGCGGGCCTTCCACGAGCCGAAGCTGGACGCGTTACTCGCCAGGGTTTGGGGCGAGGCCCGCGAGACCTCGGCGGACAAGTTGAAGCTCATCGCGGAACTCAAGGCGTGCCATACCGCCGCCGAACTCGCGATGGGCGACGCCGGGCGCGGGCGCACGCTCTTCGCCGGCGTGTGCGGGCAGTGCCACAAACTTTTCGGGGAGGGTGGGGCGCTCGGACCGGACCTTACCGGCAGCGGTCGGCGCGACCTCAACTACCTCTTGGAGAACATCGTCGACCCAAGCGCGGTCGTGGACGCGGCGTCTTTCCTGAACACGCTCACGCTGAAGGATGGCCGCGTGCTCAGCGGCATCGTCGGTGCGCAGAACGAGCGCACGCTCACGCTCCGCATGGTCGGCCAGGAACAAGTCATCGAGCTTGCCGACATCGCCAGGCGCGAGACCCTGCCGATCTCGCTCATGCCCGAAGGACTCCTCCAGGCCTTCCCGCCGGAGCAGCAAAGGGACCTCCTCAAGTACCTTATGGGCGAGGGCCAGGTGCCATTGGGCCGGTAGTTTATCGACGGCGGAGCAAATTAACTAACAGTGTTTAAGTAACTGTATTTGAAAGACTTGCATATCTACTGTCAGTTTATTTAGATTAACTACTTGCAGTCTGGTGTTAACTTGTATTTGTCAGGGGCGACGGTCTGACGCCTAACAAGGCGGCGGGTCCTGCCCCGGCAACATCGGCCGTTAGCTTAGCGGTCAGAGCAGGCTCTTTATAAGGGCCAGGTCGCGGGTTCGAGTCCCGCCCGGCCGACCCGCCGAATCTTTTCCACTCCCTCCATGTACCTCCTCTCTGATGACCTCGCCGCCGACCACCCGGGCGGCACCCAGGCAGACATCCTTGCCACCAAGCGTGGTGCCCTCGACTTGATCGTCACCATCGGGCTCCTGCCCGCGGGCCGCATCCGTAACCAGCTGGTCGGGGCCTATGGCTTCGACTTCGTCAATAGCCCGACCACCGCCGATGTCTCGCTCACCTTGGAGGCGAAAGACATCCTGCTGCTCACGCTCACCGAGCGGGTGGCCTTCCTCAAGGGCGCCTCGCTGATCCTGCGGCAGCTCCTCCAGGACGGCCGCACGCCTTGCTGGTGCCATCAGCCCAGCACGCTGAAGCTGTCGCTGGCCGCGCTGGCGACCCTCGTCGTCTCGGGTAAAGTCGGCCGCTGGCGCGCCTTCCAGGCCGTCAACCGCGTCGAGTGGTTCTGCTTCCGGGACCTCGCCCTGGGGCAGGGCCACGCCTACGAGGACTGGATCCGGCTCCTCGCGGAACAGCGCCTGGGAAATACCGAACCCGCCTCGGTCGACTTCGCCGAGCTCGAGCGCCTCGCCGGCGCCCGGATCCTCGAGTTCATCGGCGAGACGGGCCGCGTGTTCTAGGCTTTCGGCGGCCGCTCAGCGCGGCGCGCCGGGGCGGCGATACTCGGCCAGCCAGGCGGGGCCCGGGCCTTCGCCGCGGTTAGACGAGTCCTGCCGGTGCGTCGCGCCGGTGACCGCTTGCACGAGTGCCTCGAGCGCGGGCCAGAACCGGATCAATTCCAGGACCGGGTTCAGCAGATTGGTGATCGGGCAGTAGTGGGTGTTCTTGGGGTCGGTGTGGTGCAACGCATGCTGATGCGGCGTCTGCAAAATCCGGTAGTCCTGCAGGAAGGCGACGATGGGGCCGACTTCCGCGCGCGTCATGTGCGCCCATTTGTGGACTTGGTTGGCGTTGACGCTGATCAGCACGAAGAGCCCGACCTGCCAGGTCAGCACATCGCACCAGGCCGCCACGCCGACGATCGCCGCCCCGATGAGCAGCAAGTCCCACGAGCTGCGCCACCAGTTGAGCTTGGTGAAGTAGCGAGGGTAGTGGTGGTGGATGATGTTCGGCTTGATGAGGTGGGGGCCCACGATCGGGGTGTGCTCGGTGCCGTAAGCGTCTTCGAGCCAATGGACGAAGCCGGACACAAAGTCGGCGAGGAGGACGGTGCCGACGGCTTGCAGTAGCAAGGTGAAGGGGTGCATGGGAAAGGGAGGGTGCGGGAGCGACGGTGCCACGATAAGCCGATGAGCCCGCCGTGTTGGTTGGGCAGGCACTGAGGAGACCGTGGAGTGGTCATGGTATCAGCGGGCGAAGATTATAGCGGTTTCGAGCGCGTGAGCGTTAATCGAAAAACCTGATAGGACCTATCGGTCAGGGCGTGAAAGGTCGTTGCTAGTGGGGGTAAACGGGCGAGACTCGGTAGTCGCCCCATGAACGTCCACCACCTCGAGCTTTTTTATTATGTGGCCAAGCACGGGGGCATCAGCGCCGCGGTCCGGCACATCCCCTACGGGATCCAGCAACCGGCGGTCAGCGGACAGATGAGCGCCCTCGAGGCCGACCTCGGCGTGCGGCTCTTCGAGCGCAGCCCCTTCCGCCTGACGCTTCCCGGCAAGAAGCTCCTCGCCCATATCGAACCGTTCTTTGACGGGCTGGAGGGGCTCTCCCTCGACCTGCGGAACGGAGATCGGTCGGAACTTCGGCTCGGCGCTTCCGAACTCGTCCTGCGCCTGCACCTCTCGTCTGTCACGCAGCGCCTCCGTTCCCGTCACCCCGGGCTGCGTCTGAGCATGCGCTCCGGCTACCAGATGCAGTTCGAGACGTGGTTGCGCGACGGTCTCATCGACCTCGCGTTGGTCCCCATCGAGCGCAAGGTCGGCGGGCGGCAGAGCCAACTTCGACTCATCCGCACGCCCTTGGTGCTGCTCGTCCCCGCCAAGTCGGCGTGGCGCAGCGCCGCGGACCTCTGGAAACAGAAGAAGCCCAAGGAGTCCTTGGTGGCCATGCCCGCGTCCAGCAGCGTCACGCGCAGTTTCCAGCGCGACCTGCGCCGGCTCGGCGTCACCTGGCCGCAGTCCGTGGAGGCGACCTCGATGGAGATGATTACGAGCTACGTCGCCAACGGCGAAGGGCTCGGCGTGAACCTCGCCGTGCCGGAAGCCATCCAGCATCCGGAAGTCCGGGCCTTGCCCTTGGATGATTTCACCCCCGTAGAAATCGGCCTCCGCTGGAACGGCGACCCTTCGCCCCTGCTCCGCGATGTCATCGTCGCCCTGCAGCAATACACCCGGGCGACCTGGCCCGACTGGGCGATCGACGACACCCTGCCGCCAGCGAAGCAGCGGAAGTAGCGGTCGGAATCGGAAATACCCCAGCAGCCTCCGGCCGCTTGACAAAACCCCTTTGTAATACAATGTATTACATCATGCATAAGAAAATCACCAAACTCGGTAATTCCCAAGGCTTGGTCTTCGACGCAGCTTTGATGGAGCTGGCCCGGCTGAAGACCGGCGACGACGTCAATGTCGAGGTCCACGAAGGTGGCACGATCACGATCACGCCGTTGCGCCCCCGTCCCTCGGCGGCGGAAGTTTCCGCCACCATCAAAGGCGTCATGAAGGATTACGCGCGAACGATGCGTAAGCTGGCGTGAAGATCACGCCCGAGAACGGTTTCCACCTCACGGTCCCGATCGTGAAGGCGATCCACGCGGCCGGACTCGAGGGGTTCGGCGGATCGGACGGGGTGCACGAGCCCCCCTTGCTCGAGTCCGCCGTCGCCGCCCCGCAGGTGACCATCCAGGGTTTCTCCCCGTTCGCCGACCTCGTCGAGGTCGCAGCCGCTTACCTCTGCTACCTCTGTCGGAACCACCCGTTCATCGATGGCAACAAGCGCGCAGCGCTGGGCGCTTGCCTGGTCTTCCTCCGCTTGAATGGTCTGAAGCCCTCCGCGGATTCGCAGAAATGGACCGACCTGACCTATGCGGTGGCCGATACGAGCATCGATCGGGAGGAGACCACCCGACGTCTCCGGCCGTTGGTTCGGGGGGCGGCCAAGGCGCGACGAAGTCGCGGGAAGTGATGGCTAGACGGCCTTTTGGCCGTTTTTTGGCCTCGCTTTCGTTTTGACGAACGGCCGGGGCTTACCATCGTCAGACAACTCAGTATAGTCCGATGGTGTAATGGTAGCACAGGAGATTCTGATTCTCCTTGTCTAGGTTCGAATCCTAGTCGGACTACCACCTGAAAACCAAAGCCCTCCTCACGGGGGGCTTTTCCGTGTCTACTTGGCCGACTCCAGCAGCCGGCGGGCGGCGGCTTTCGGGGTCTCGCCCGCACGGGCATCGTCCAAGCGGTAGTGGTTGGTGCAGGCAGTCGACTCGCCGACGCGCAGGGTCACCAGGTGGCCGACGGTCTCAAGTTCGACGTACTTCAGCGGGTCCGGGTTGACGTAGATCTCGGCGCGGTTGCCGTCCCCGCCGAAGACCCCGGTCGCCTCCCCCGGGGTGGAGGAGATGAGCAGCGTGTGGCGGTCGCCGACCCAGGCGAGGGCACCGCCGCTGGTGCCGAGCTTGGCGCAGACGTCGGGGAAGCGCTTCCAGAAAACGACGCCCTGCTCGATCTCGACGCCTTTGACTTTGCCGAAACCGAGGTTCACCGGTGGGCCCTGGGGGTTGGCGGTGGTGGCGACGACGCGGGGCTCGGTGAGTTGAGTGACGACCCAGACGGCGATCTCGACCGGCTCGCCTTGGACCTTGGTGTAGGTGGTCGTGACGGCGAGGGTGTGGTGGCCCGCGGGGCGGATCAGCCGCGTGAAGCGCACGCCGGTAAGGACGTCGACGGGCGATTCGAGCAGGAGGCCCCTCTCGGTGAGGCGCGCGGTCAGGCGGCTCTGGTCGAAGACCTTGGGCGGCATCCATTGGCCGGCGGCGTTCTTCATCCACCGCGACTCGGGGGCGGGCCAGGTCTTATCGCCGCCGAAGTTCGTCCAGGAATCGGCGTCGGGGCGGACGGCTGCCCCGTGGAGGCTGGGGTTCTGCCAGAGCACGCCTTCCTTCTCGCCGGGACGGCGCAGGTCCATGATCCGCCCGAGGGAGGGGATCACCACGGCTTCGATCCCGTCGCCGCGGACGATGGCGGGGTTCGCCCAGCCGCGGTAGTTCGTCGGTGACTCGGGCGCGGCGCACCCGGCCAGCGCGAGCAGGAGGACGCAAGCCGCGCGGCGCGTCATCGGGCGTTCCAGAGGATGACGAGGTTCTTGGTCTGACGACCCGCGACGATGAGGTCGGGCTTGCCGTCGCCGTCGAGGTCGGCCGCCTTGAAGTCCTCGACCGCGACCTCCTTGGTCGTGAGTGTGCTCGTGCGCCACGTCTTGCCCGCGTCGTCGAGCGGCGTGAGCAAGCGGATGCCCGGGTCGGCGCCGCGCCAGCCCACCACATACTGGTCCGAGCCCGTGCCGAGGAAGTCGGCGACCGCGACCGCGTGGCCTTCCTTGAAACCGTCGAGCAGTTGCTGACGGACCCACTTGCCGCCGGCGTCCTGCGTGTAGATCGCCGACATCGTGCCGTGGAAGGGCTCGACCGTCGCAAGGAAGCGCTGGCCGTTGGCGAGCTTACCGTCGCGGAGTTCGCCGGTGGGGACGTTCGTCAGCGGGGTTTTGGTCCAGGCGCCGGCCTCGAAGGTGTTGAACCAGATGCCTTCCTTGGAGCCGGACAGGATCTGCTGGGTCGGGCCGGCGTTCCAACGCGTCGGCTGCAGGTTATGCGTCACATGACCAGCGTCGTTGACCGGGTGGAGTTTCCACGGCAGCTTGGGGTCGGCCGGCTTCTCGTAGGCGATCATCTTCGCGCCTTCGCCGACCGTGTTCTTGTTGCCGCGGCCGTGGAGCGGCTGCACGACGAGATCCCAGCGCTGGGCGTCGACCTGCACCCATTGCATGCGGTGGACGGTCGGTTCGTGCGGGAGTTCGATCGCTGCCCACTTCTGGGTCGGGTCGGCCGGGGCCTGCAGGTAGAAAACCGCGCCGCTGTTGACGGTGTCGGCAGGATTCCAGCCCGCGCCCACCGCCACCTCGCACTTGCCGTCGACCACTTGGGCCGCGATGCAGACGTGGTCGAGTTTCGTCAGGTTCTCCGCCATAACGTGCTTCTTCCACGTCGGGTTCTGGTACCACTGCACCGTGTGTTGATCGGCCAAGAGGATGTCCGGCTTTCCGTCGCCATCCACGTCGGCGATCGCGAGACCGTAGCCGATGGCGACCTTATCGATCTCCTGAAGGCGGAATTTTGGTTCGGCGGGGGCGGCCAGGGCCAGCAAAGGCGCGAGGGCGAGGAGCAGGGAGGGGCGCATGGGGAGGAGGTAACGATTCCGACCCCGCCTGTCCACCGCGGTTCCGACCGGGGCCAGACCGTATTAATAGGGTCAGACCCTATTAATGGGGTCTGACCCCATTAAGTGGGTGTGGCCCCGATATGCGTTTGAGGTCTTCCGGGCCGTATCTAGCAATGAGGCATGCTACCCCGTCGGTCCTTCCTGCAGCTGGGCGCCGGCGCGACCGCCGCGGCCTTCCTCGCCCGCACCGGCTTGCGCGCCGCCGATGAGTCCAAGCCTTCCTTTCCGCTCGCGGCCTTCGCCGTCGTGGGCGACACCCATTACTTCGCCGATAAGGACGACCCGTCCCGCCTGCAGGCCGCCTCGCGCGCGATCAACACCGGCTTGATCGACACGCTCAACGCCCTGCCTGGCCGGGCGATCGACGAGTCCGCCGGCGGCGGGCAAGTCGCCCCGCTGGCCGCGCTCCTGCACGTGGGTGATCTCATCGACAGCGGTGACAAGAACGGGACCGTCATCCAACAGATGCAGCGGACCGAATGGGCCGAGTGGCAGAAAGACTACGGGCTCGACGGCGTCGAGGGCCGGCTGAAGTTCCCCGTCTACGAGATCCACGGCAACCACGACGGCCCACACGGCAAAGGCATCGTGCTCGACGGCATCGTCGACCGGAATAAGCGGCGCAAGAACCTCCAAGGCGTCTCCGCCAACGGGCTTCACTACTCTTGGGACGCCGGCCCCGTCCACTTCGTCCACCTCGGCATCACCGTCGGGCAGGTCAAGGAAGTGAAGCGCAAGCGCCGTTACGACCCCGTCGAAAGCCTCGACTTTCTCGTCGCCGACCTCGCGAAGCACGTCGGCACCTCCGGGCGACCGGTCGTCATCGCCCACCACGTCGACTTCGCCCGCTACTGCGGCCAGGTCGCCGAGGATATCGTCCTCAAGCACGAGTGGGACTACGCCGATGTCGCGGCCTTCCATGCGGCGCTCCAGCCCTACCGCGTCGCGGGCATCTTCTATGGCCACACCCACGTCCGCGGCGTCTATGCCTGGACCGGCCCGAAGCCCGCCCCGGTGGTCGTCGGTAAGCCGTTGCCGGCCGGTATCCCGACCTTCAACACGGACAACGCCGCGCACTTCAGCGGGCCGGCGCAGGCCTTCCTCTACGCCGAGGTCCATGCGCGCGACATTCTCGTCCGCGAGCTCGCGACCACCGACGGGTGGAAGACCAGCCAATGGTCCCCCCTCTCGTGGCGGATGCCGCACTGCACGGGTTGAGCGCGGACCCGCTCAGCGCAGCAGCGCCGGGAATAGCTTGCCCAGGCCGTCGGCCATGATCTCCACGCCGATGGCGGCGAGGACGAGGCCCATCAGGCGCGTCATGACGTTGATGCCGGTCTGGCCGAGGAATCGCGTGATCCGTGCGCTGGCCGCGAGGCAGGCGAACGTCGCGAGCGCGCCGACGACGGCGTAGCCCACGAGGAGCGCCTGGTCGGCGAAACCGTGCGACTTCTCGGCGTAGATGACCATCGTCGAGATCGTGGCCGGCCCGGTGATGAGCGGCACGGCGAGCGGCGACACCGCCACGCTATCGCCCGCGTCGATCTTCTGGTTCGCCGCGCTGAGGTCGCTCGACCGGCTATCGGCTGGTTCCGCGTTGAGCATCTGCACCGCGTTGATCAGCAGGAGCACGCCGCCGCCGACCTGGAAAGACGCGATCGAGATACCGAAGAAACGGAGGAGCTGCAGGCCGGCCAGGGCGCTCGCCGAGATGACGAGGAAGACCGTCAGCGTGCTCACCCAGATCGTCCGGCCACGTTGCGCCGGCGTCAGCCCCGCGGTGAAGTGGATGAAGAACGGGATCACGCCGATTGGGTTCAGCACGGCGAGCAACGTGAGCAGGGGCTTGAGCGTATCCATCCAGACGATTCAGCATGACACGCGCCCGCGCGGACGCAAACGCTGAGCGGGCAGGTATTCGCCCACCTTCGCTCACCTTCCTCCGCTTATGAGCGGACCGGTGCGTTCAGGCCGTCAGACGTTCCAGGCACTCGCGGTAGAGCGCCTGCGTCTTCGCGATCACATCGTCCGGCAGGTGAGGACCCGGCGCTGTCTTGTTCCACGGCTGCGCCTCGAGCCAATCGCGGACGAACTGCTTGTCGTAGGAAGGCTGCGAGCGGCCTGGCTGCCAGCTCTCGCGTGGCCAGTAGCGGGAGGAGTCGGGCGTGAGCACCTCGTCGATGAGGACGAGCGAACCATCGGGGGCGGTGCCGAACTCGAACTTGGTGTCGGCCAGGATGACGCCGGCCTTCGCCGCGCGCGCGTTGCCCATGCGGTAGAGCGCGATCGAGGTGTCGTGCACCTGGCGGAAGACCTGGGCTCCGAGGATTTCGGCGCAGCGGGCTCGGGTGATGGCCTCGTCATGGCCTTCGGCGGCCTTGGTCGACGGGGTGAAGATCGGCTCGGGCAGTGGGGAGCCGTCGAGTAGGCTCTTGGGTAGGGCGTGGTCGAGGATGGCGCCGGTGCGGGTGTATTCCTTGAAGCCGCTGCCGGCGAGGTAACCGCGCACGACCGCCTCGACCGGGAGGGGGACGAGTTTGCGGACGAGCATCGAGCGCGGGATGAGGTGCTCGTGGCCTTTAAGGGCCCGCGTCAACGCGGCGAGGTGATCGGGCACGAGGTGCGTCGGGAAGACCGCCGCGGCCTGTTCGAACCACCAGAGGCTGATCTGCGTGAGCAGGATACCCTTACCCGGGACGCCGTTGGGCATGACGACGTCGAACGCCGAGAGGCGGTCGGTCGCGACGATCAGGTAGTGCTCGCCCAGGTCGAAGACCTCGCGCACCTTGCCTTTCGCCTTCAGCGGGTAGGGCAGCCCGGTGACGGTCATCAGGGCTTCGGTCGGCAAGGCAGGCGCTTTCATCCTGGCACCGAGATAGGGCAGGGCGGGGGCCGAGGGCAAGGAAACGCGTTCAGCGTTGAGGCGTCCGGCGGGCGCGTCACGCTCACCCGACCGAGATGGAAGTCCACGACGCCCATTGCCATTACCAGTTCGCCGAGGTGCCCTCCGCGGCGGTGGAACTGGCCCGGTCCGAAGGCGTCGGCTATGCCGTCATCAACGGCTCCTCGCCCGAGGATTGGGCCGACGTGGCGGCGCTCGCGGTGCGCGACCCGCGCAACCTCCCGTCCTTCGGCCTGCATCCTTGGGATGTCCCGACCGCCCCGGCGGGTTGGCTGGCCGAGCTCCGGCGCGTGCTCCTCGCCCATCCGGGCGCGGGCGTCGGCGAGATGGGGCTCGACCGCTGGGTCGAGGGCTTCGACCCGGATGCGCAGGAGGCGGCCTTCCGCGCGCAGCTCGCGCTCGCCGTCGAGCTCGACCGGCCACTCACGATCCACTGCGTGCGGGCGATTGGGCCGTTGATGGACATGCTGCGGGCGTCCGAGCTACCTCGGCGCGGCTTCTTGCTGCACAGCTGGAACGGCCCGGTCGAGCTCGTGCCCGAGCTGGCGCGGCTCGGCGCCTATTTCTCCTTCAGCGCGCATCACTTGCCGGAGCGCAAGGCCCACCTGCGCGAGCAGTTCGCCGCGGCCATCCCCCGGGAGCGGGTCCTCGTCGAGACGGATGCGCCCGCCCTTTGCCCGGCGCCGGCCTACCGGGTCCATGAGCTACCGCCGGCGGCCGATGGCACGCCGCAGAATCACCCGGCCAACCTGTTGCGCAACCTCGGCGAACTGGCTTCCACGCTGGGCGTGGCGCCGGCGCAGGCCGCCGCGACGACGCGGGCGAATTTCACGCGGCTATTCCTGGGGACGTAGCGCGAGCCGCAGGGCCTCGCCCGCCGCGGCCAGCCCGAAGGCTCCGGCCACGTGGGCCGCGGTCCCGTAACCCCATTCGCAGTTCGGGTGGAGGTCCTCGCCTTCGGGAATCTCGCCGCCCGGGAGACCTTCGCAGTCGGTGGGCTGCGTGAACGGTTCATCGGACCACACGCAGGACACCCCGAAAGGCGTCTTCCCGCGGGGGAAGTCGAAATTCTGCCGGAGCCGCTTACGCACCAGCATCATCAGTGGATCGTCGCGCGAGTCGCGCAGGTCCGTCACCTTGAGGCGCGTGCCATCGAGCCGGCCGGCGCACCCGCCGACCGTCACCACGGGCAACTTGCGGTTCACGGCCTCGGCGATGAGCCCGCACTTCGGCGAAAGCGCGTCCATCGCGTCGATCACCACGCCCGCAAAACCTGCGAGGACTTCGTGCGGGTTGAAGCGGGAGAGAAACCGCGTGTGCTCCGTGGTGCGAATCGCCGGGTGGATGGCGCGCACCCGTTCGGCGACCGCGGTGGTCTTGGCCTTGCCGAGGTTCCCCGCGACCGCGTGCAGCTGCCGGTTGGTGTTGGAGACGCACACGCTGTCGCCGTCGACGAGCGCGAGGTGGCCCACGCCGGAGCGGGCGAGGGCTTCGGCGGTCCAGGAGCCGACGCCCCCGAGGCCGACGACCATGAACGACGCGCGGGCGAGGCGCTCCATCCCGGCGCGCCCGTAGAGGCGGCCGATGCCGGCGAAGCGTTCGAGGTGGGCGGGATCCATCCGCTCCCCATCAAGGCGCGAAATGGGTCCGCTCCAAGAAGCAAAATGGTTGGCTCCGGGCTTGAAGGTTATCCCGGGCGTCGCAACCTAGGCTTCCTTCCATGGCTGATACCTCGCCCAAGATCCTCCAGGCTCCCACGTCGCCCTTATGGTACCACGTGACCATCTCCGCGGTGCTGGGCCTGGCGCTCGCCTTCGGCTACGCTTTTTTCGTGGCCAGCAAGGACAGCCTGAAGGCCGAGACCGTCGCCGCCGTCTGCCGGGCCGCCCAGGTGCCCCTGCTCCAACATCGGGCCGAAAAGGGCGCTTGGCCGGAGGATTTCGATTTCACCAAGGCACCGGAGTCTATTCAAGGTTACGGCTTCGCCGCCGCGGTCCAGTCGAGCGTGGCCAAGTGCACCGCTGTCGGAACCTGGCGGTTCACGACCAACGGGCCAGCCGGCAAGGGGAAGCCCGCGTTGGTTTTCACCGCCGATGAGCCGGGCGCCGGGACGCTACGTCTGCTGACGGCGGTCGATGCGCAGTTGGATGACGGGCGGACGACGGCTGGCAAGTTCCGCGCCGACGACCAAGCCGGCGTCTTTACGCTGAGGGACGAGTGATCGCTTCCGCGCGCGTGCGGATGTCGGCCTCGTAGAGCGCATTCACCAACTCATCGAGTTCGCCTTCGAGGACTTGCTCGATCCCGTGCACCGTCAGGTCGATGCGGTGGTCCGTGATGCGGTTCTGCGGAAAATTGTAGGTGCGGATGCGCTCGGACCGGTCGCCGGAGCCGATCATGTTCTTGCGGGTGTCGGCGCGCAGCTCGCGTTCCTTGGCCCGGGTCTGGTCCAGCAAGCGGGAGCGGAGGACGCGGAGGGCTTTCTGGCGGTTGCGTAGCTGGGAGCGCTCGTCGGCGCAGTAGACCATCAGGCCGGTCGGCTTATGGATGATCTGGACGGCCGACTCCGTCTTGTTGACGTGCTGACCGCCGGCCCCGGAAGCCCGGGCGACCGTCATCTCGAGGTCTTCGGGCTTGAGCACGACTTCGGCCTCCTCGGCCTCGGCCAAGACGGCGACGGTGGCGGCGGAGGTGTGGACGCGCCCGGAGGCTTCGGTGGCCGGTACCCGCTGGACGCGGTGGACGCCGGCTTCGTGGCGGAGCAGGGCGGTGGCCCCTTCGCCCTCGATGAGCAGGACCGCCTCGCGCACCCCGCCGAGGTCGGATTGGGCCAAGGACATCAGTTCGCACTTCCAGCCCTTGCGTTCGGCGAAGCGGGTGTAGGCCCGCAGGAGATCGGCCGCGAACAGCGAGGCCTCGTCGCCGCCGGTGCCGGCCCGGATTTCGACCATCGCGTTGCGCGAGTCATCGGGGTTGGGTGGAAGGATGGCGCGGATGAGCTGTTCCCGGGCGGTGGCGACGGAGGGGGTCAGGCGACGGACCTCTTCTTCGGCCATCGCCCGCATCTCGCCGTCGCTCTCGGCGAGCAAGGCTTGGGACTCCGCGAGTTCCTTTTCCAGCCCCACTAGGATTTCGTCGGCCTTGACCGCCTTGGAGGTGAAGCGGAGCTCGGCGCCGAGGGCGGCGGCCCGGCGGCCATCCCCGAAGGTGGCCGGGTCGGCCATCAGCCCCTCCAGCTCCGTTAGTCGACGGCGGAACCCGGACATATCGGGGCGGAGGGGGGAGTCGGACATGGCGGGTTTCGGGCAATCAGGACTTGGATAGGGCAGGTCCCTCGGTTAATCAATGGAGTGCGGTCGGACGACCTCCGCAAGCACGACCTTTCGCACCTCCTCCCTCCTTTTACCAGACATGCAGCCCCAGGAACCCGCCCTTCGAGGAAGCCACGTGCTCGCCTGCGTCTGGGATTTCGACAAGACCCTTTGCCCGGGCTACATGCAGACGCCTTTGTTCAAGGCCTTCGGCGTGGACGAGGAACTCTTCTGGAAAGAGACCAACCAGCTCCCCGCGTTCTACGCCCGCAAGGGCATCCGGACCTCCAAGGACTCCGTCTACCTCAATCACCTGCTCAGCTACGTGAAGTCCGGCGCCATGAAGGGCCTGACCAACCAGCGGCTCCGCGAGCTCGGCGGCGACATCGTGCTTTGCCCGGGTCTCCCTGACTTCTTCCCGGCGCTCAAGGAATTCGTCCGTGAGCTCGGCCGGAAGCACAACGTCGAGGTCGCCCTCGAGCATTACGTCATCAGCACCGGCCTCGCCGAGATGATCCGCGGCACGAGCCTCGCCCCGCACGTCGACGGCATCTACGGCTGCGAATTCCTCGAGCACCCGCTGCCGCCCCATTTCACCCGCCAGGATGAGCTCTCGCTCGAGCTGCCGACCGAGATCACCCAAGTCGCCGCGATGGTTGATAATACCATCAAGACGCGCTTCCTTTTCGAGATCAACAAGGGCTCGAACAAGAACCCCGAGATCGACGTCAATGCGGTGGTGCGCGCCGAGGATCGCCGCGTCCCGTTCGAGAACATGATCTACGTGGCCGACGGCCCCAGTGACGTGCCGGTCTTTTCGCTGCTGCGCAAGAACGGCGGCAAGGCCTTCGCGGTCTACGTGCCCGAGAGCGAGGCCGAGTTCGCCCAGAACGACGCGCTGCTCCAGGCCGGCCGCGTCCACGGCTACGGCCCGTGCGACTACGCCGCCGCCTCTTTCACCCCGAAGTGGATCCGCCACGCCCTCGTGAGCATGGTCGAGCGCCTCGCCCAGGAACGGCAGCGTTCCGTCGCCGCGCGTGTCACCCGTCCGCCCCGTCACCTGCACGCCGACCCGACGCCTCCGCCCGAGGCCGGCACGCAGCAGGGTCATCTCTTCGGCGAATAATCCCGATGCCCGCCCCCGCCCGCAAGCGCACCACCGCGACCCTCGCCCGCCCGACGAGCGAGAGTCGCCCGATCCTCGCCGTCGTCCTCGGCGTGGTCGGTACGTTCCTCCTGATCGCGATGGCGTTTCACACGCTGCAGGACGCCGTCTGGATGCGCCACTGGCTGGAGACAAATCTCGTCCTGCCCGCGGCCACCGGGGCCCCGGAAGTTGCCAACCCCTGCGGCTCCTTTGGTGCCAGCATCGCCGTCCTGCTCTTCAGCCTCTTCGGCTACGCGGCCTTCCTGATCCCCGCCTTCCTCTTCCTCGCCGCGTGGTTTGCGCTCAATAATCGCGCCCACACGCTTTGGCCGACCAAGGTCGCGCTCATGGCGGCCTGCCTGCTCTTCGGCGCCCCGATCCTGGCGCGCTGGCTGGGGATGGAGTCGGATGCGAACCAGACGGTGCCCTGGGGCGCCTTTGATCCCAAGGGCGCCGGCGGGGTGCTCGGCGGTTTCCTTTATAACAGCCTCTGCAAGCCCGTGCTGGGCCCGATCGGCGTGTGGGTGCTCATCTTGCCTTACGGCTTCTGTTTGCTCGGCGTCGTCGCCGACGACCCGAAGGCCACGTTGTCTGCCTGGATTGCCGAGTTGCGCGATGGGGTGGGCGCTTGGAATGCCGACCGCAAGGCCGCCGCCCTCAAGGTGGAGGAGGAGCGCCGCCGTCGCGCCGTGGCCGCCGCCGAGTTGCGCCGCAAGCAACAGGAAATTGTCGGTGCCGAGGTGCTGCCTTCCGCCCAGCCGAAATCCTCAACCAAAGCCGTCGCCGTGACTGGCTTGGTCGACGTCCCGTTGGACGACGACCTCGATGCGCTCGACTTACCGCCCGTGAAAAAGGGTCGCGGCAAGGCGACTCCGGACGTCGAGCCGGCTGCGCTCGCCGCTTCCGCCCCGGAGACGGTGCAGCCCGAGTCCTTGACCGTCACGCCCGCCGTGGTCGCGGCCGCGCCGGCGCCGGCGAAGCCCGAGCCGGTCAAGCCGGAGCCCGTGAAGAAGGTGCCCGAGCCCGAGGTCGTCTCGACGGTCGGGGGCGGGAAGGTCCTCGTGGTCAAGCCGGAGGCGATCGAGCGGGCCAAGGCCTCGCAGCAGCTCAAGCGCAGCGGCGATTACATTTTCCCGAGCCGCGATCACCTCGCCAAGCCCAAGGAAGGTTCGGAAGCGCCCGCCGAGGATTTCCGGAAACGCGCCCAGGACCTGATCGAGACCCTCAAGCAATTCAAGGTCGACTGCATCCCGGTCGACCCTACCGCCGGTATCGACGTGGGCATCCAGCAAGGCCCGTCCATCACGCGCTACGAAATCAAGCCCGCCCCGGGCGTTCGCGTGGAGAAGATTGCCAACCTCTCGAATAACATCGCGATGAACCTCGAGGCCGAGGCGGTGCGCATCCTCGCGCCGGTGCCCGGCAAGGGCACCGTCGGCATCGAGATCCCCAATCGCGTCCGCAAGGATGTGCTCCTGCGCGAAATCATCGAATCCCAGGCTTGGGTCGACGCCCGCGCCAAGATGGAAGTCCCCGTCGTCCTCGGCGTGGACAGCGTCACGGGCAAGCCCGTCATCGCCGACCTCGCGAAGATGCCGCACTGCCTCATTGCCGGCTCCACCGGTCAGGGGAAGTCCGTTTGCATCAACGCCTTCATCGCCTCGCTGCTCTATCGCCACGGCCCGGCGGACCTCCGCTTCATCATGGTCGACCCGAAGGTCGTCGAACTGCAGGTCTACAGCAAGCTCCCCCACCTGCTCGTGCCGGTCGAGACCGACCCGAAGCGCGTGCCCGCCGCCCTGAAGTGGCTGGTGGCCGAGATGGGTAAGCGCTACAAGATCTTCGGCAAGCTCGGGGTGAAGAACATCGCCGGCTTCAACGCCAAGATCGACAAGGAGAAGGGCCAACCCAAGCAGGAGGAACTCGTGCTCACCCCCGAAGAGCAGGCGGCGGCTACCGAGGCGGCCGAAAGCGTGATCGATGACGGCATCGTCATCCCGACGGAGAAGCTGCCTTACATCGTCTGCATCATCGACGAGATGGCGGACCTCATGATGGTCGCCGCCAAGGACATCGAAACGCTCGTCGCGCGCCTGGCCCAGCTGGCCCGAGCCGCTGGCATCCACCTGGTGCTCGCCACCCAGCGTCCTTCGACCGACGTCATCACGGGCCTGATCAAGGCCAACTTCCCGACCCGGATCGCCTTTAAGGTCTCCTCGCAGATCGACTCGCGCACCATCCTCGACCGCGGCGGCGCGGAGTCCTTGGTGGGTCGCGGCGACATGCTCTTCATCCCGCCGGGTACGGCCACGCTCAATCGCGTGCAGGGCGCCTTCATCGGCGAACAGGAAATCAGCGCCATCGTCGACGAGATCCACGCCAAGAACGGCGGCCCCGAGTTCGCCCAGGACATCGTCGAGGCCATCAACAGCGCCTCGGAGGAAGGCGAGGAGGACACGAGCGAAGTCGACGTCAACAACGAGGAGGCGCTCATCGAACGCTGCTGGCAGATCATTAAGACCCACCGCCGGGCCTCGGTTTCCATGCTGCAGCGCAAGCTCAAGCTGGGCTATAATCGCGCCGCGCGGATTATGGACTCCCTGGAGGAACGTGGGTATGTCGGCCCCGAGAACGGCTCGAGCCCGCGCGAAATCCTGCGGGAGGATTGAGCGGGGCGAAGCCTTGGCTTCGCAGGCCTAGGGCGCGGGTTAGGCCAGGGGCCGAAGCGGGACTGGGAAGGCCAGTTCTTGCTTCGTGCCGCCGGGTCAGGATGCCCGAGCCGCCTTGGTCCTGCCGCTGGGAGGATGGGCAACGCCCCACCTTGGTTCATGCGGAGGGCTTTCGATGGGGGCACTTCGGTTGTTGTCGTCAATCATGTTGCTAGGGCCAGACTTGGCGGGACCAAAAACCGTGAAAACTTCCATCAGGCTTTGGCTGGGCGGTGCCCTACTGGCGCTCGGGTTCGCCGCCCCCGGGTGCGTCTCGTTGGATTCCAAGGTGAGATTTTCGTTGGCAGCGATCCGCCCCGATGGGCTGAGCGGGCCCGCGGATGGCTTGGTCGCCGTCGATTATGAATTCTGCGTCCCGGCCGACGCGGCGGTCTTGGCGGAAGTGCGCGCGATCGACCCCACCGTGCGGATCTCGCTCGTCTCGCGGGGGCGGAGCGATCGTCGCGAGGGTCAGGCGTTGTGCCTCGGCCATACCCATCAACCCGGGTGGCGGGAGATTCTCCACCGCTTGGCCTCGCTCCCTTATATTGCCGAGATCCGCCGATGCGACTGGGAGTAGGCCCGCTCGCGTCGGCCTCGAGGTAAGAAAAAACCCCGGCCTCCTTGCGGAGCCGGGGTTTGGTTGCGAAGACCAGACGGCTTAGGCGTCTTTCTTCTTCTTCTTCTTTTCCTTCTTCTTCTCCGGCTCAGGCGTCGGGGCCGGGGTCACCGCGGGGGTGGTCGGCTTGGTCGGGTCGACGGTCGGGGCCGGAGCGGCCGGGTCGGTCGCCGGAGCGACCGCAGGGGCGACCGCCGGAGCGGCCGGATCTTTGGCAGGAGCATCAGCGGCCTGAGCCAGGCCGGCGATGAGGAGGAGTGCGAGTAGGTTCTTCATGGGTATTCAGTAGGTAAAACCCCAGCGGAGGGCGGAAGTTGCGGAAATGAAAAGGGCGAGGGCTGGGGCCGGGGACAGGCGGGAGCCAATGAATAGGGCCAGGCGACAGGGTCAGGGCCAAGCAGGGTGACCTAGGGGCGATGTGGCTTCCGCCCTCTTTATCGTCCCTGCACCTGCCCCTGGCCCTGAAGTCTCTCGGGTAGAGTTGATCCGTTGACCGGTTGAGTCGTCGGCCAGAGGCGCACCTATGACCGCTCAAGGCAGGGACGCGCATGCTTGCTCGTCCGCGGCCAAGGCATGGGGTCTGGCTTGATCTCGCGAAGCGATGATATTCCTGACCTCAGGCCGAACGGCGACCCGCGGCCGTGCATCCCTTGCCCCCTGGCCAACGGGCCAGCTGATGTTTTCCTCGCCCTGGCCCAGCGAAGCTTCGCTTCGCCTTACTTCTTCTCCGGCTTACCTTCGACCTTCACGCCAAAGAGTTCGCCGTCCTTACCTTCGGTCGGGGCAGTCTTCGTCGGCTTGCCCTTCTTCTCCGGCTTCGGCGCCTCGGCGCTGTCGGCCGGGGCTTCCTTCTTGGCTTTGCCAGCCTTGGAGACTTCCTTGGCGACGGCGCCAGCGCCGGCGACGCCCGCTTCGACCGTCTTGCCGTCGACGAGCGAGGGGCCGGCGGAACCGCTGCCGATTGCGGAAAGCTTGGCGACTTCATCCATCGCGGCCTTAGCGGCGGCGTTGGCAATCTGCGTGGCGGCGTCGACGGAGTTAGCGACCAAGGAGGCCGGGTCGCCCGCCTCCGGGGCGGCGGCCGGAGCCTCGTCCTTCTTGCCCTTTGGCTTCTTCGGGGTCGCCGGGTCGGTGGCCACGGCGTCATCGGTCGTCGCCGGTGCGTTGGGATCGGTCGAGGCGTTGGCGGTGCTCGTCTTGGAATTCTTCGACGCCCGCAAGGTCGTCTTCGAGGAGTTGGTCTTGGTCGTCGTCCCGTTGGGGTTCGGCTGCGTGTTGGTCGCGGCGACGATGAGGGCAAGGGTAAGGAGACTCATGATACTTATATAACACCCCGCCCGCGGGGTTGTTTCAAGGGCGGTTGGGGCCGAAGATGAAGAAAACCGCCCCTCAGATGCAGAAAAAGGCCTAAAGAGAGGCCCCGCCCCATTTTCCCCCGAGAAAAATCATCATGAACGCGAACCCGACCACGGCGCCGCCCGCCTGGATGATTTTACCCGGGTGAGCCGGGGTGCGGCGCCCGGCGGTCCTTCCTTGGTCGCCTTTCGGCTTGCAACGCCCCGGGCATTTCCAGCATCGCAGCGATGACTGAAATCCAAGACCTCTTCGCCCGTAACCGTACTTGGTCCGACGAGGTTCGGAAAACCCAGCCCGACTTCTTCACGAAGTTATCCCAGCAGCAGTCGCCGCGGTTCCTCTGGATCGGTTGTTCGGACAGCCGCGTCCCCGCCAATGAGATCGTCGGCATGCTCCCCGGCGAGCTGTTCGTACACCGCAACGTCGCCAATGTCGTCGTGCACACCGACCTCAATTGCCTCTCCGTGCTGCAATACGCCGTCGACGTCCTCAAGGTCGACCACGTCATCGTCTGCGGCCATTATGGTTGCGGCGGCGTGCAGGCTTCCTTGGAGCGCCGTAAACTCGGCCTGATCGACAATTGGCTCCGCCACATCCGCGACGTCCACCACAAGCATGCCATCGCGGTCGAGGCGGTGTTGGCCCCGGTCGAGAAGCTCGACACCCTTTGTGAGCTCAACGTCATCGAGCAGGCGCTCAATGTCTGCCAGACCACCGTCGTCCAAGACGCCTGGGCCCGCGGGCAGCAAGTCCAGGTCCACTCTTGGATCTACGGACTCAAGGATGGCTTGGTCAAAGACCTTGGGCTGAACGTCGGCCAGCAGGAGGAGATCACCCCAGCCTACGGGCGGGTCTTGGCCCGGTATCACGCCAAGGCTAAATCCCTAGGGTAGCGGGGCGCTTGCGGGGGAGCGGTCGGGGCGGTTGCGTGCAGCCATGACTACCGCCGACCGCCCGCGCGAACGCCTGGCTCGGCTCGGCCCGCGCGCCTTGCTCGATGCGGAATTACTCGAACTGCTCATCGGGGCGGGCACGCGCGGGGCGTCGGCGCATCAGTTGGCGCAGACCCTGGTGAGCGAGGCTGGAGAGTTGGCCGCCTTGTCCTTCTGGGAGCCAGCCGACTTCGCCCGGGTCCGTGGGCTGGGTCCGGCCAAGGCCGCCGAGCTCGCCGCATCGTTCGAGTTAGCGCGCCGGATCCGCGAGCGGGCCGTCGACCCCGGCACGAAACTGGATACGCCGGCCAAGGTCTGGGCTCGGCTCGAACCTTTGACGGTCGGGCTCGCCGTCGAGAAGTGTTGGGTGCTCTCGCTGAACCGCCGCAATCGGCTCTTAGGCTTGCAGGAGGTCAGTTCCGGCACCGCCACGAGTTCCCTGCTGCACCCCCGGGAGGTTTTTCGTATCGCGCTCAAGCATGCCGCACCGGCGGCGATCGTGGCGCATAATCATCCCAGCGGGGACCCGGCCCCCAGCCCGGCGGACCGGGCGGTGACCCGGCAACTGGCCGAGGCCGGCCGGGTGGTGGGGGTGGAACTGATCGATCACGTCATTTTAGGTCGGCCCGAGGCTGATGCTGGCGGGAAGGGATGGTTCAGTTTCGGGGAGGCGGGGTTGATTTAGGGGAACTCCTGCGTATTTAATGGGGTCATAGCCCCATGCCCTTTCCCCGGCCACTCAAGCTTTTGGTCGCCACCGTCGGCGTCGGTGTCCTCGCGTTGGCGGTCGTGAAGGGTCCGCGCTACTATAAGAAGAACCTAGCCGCTCCACGTTCCGGGGAGGTCGTCTACCGCGAGGAGTGCCTCCGCTGTCACGGTTCGATGGGGCAGGGGGTGGCCGGCAAGTCCGACGAGCCGCTCGTCGGCGAGAAGTCGATCGCATCCCTAGCTAAGTATGTCGCCAAGGAAATGCCCGAGGATGACCCCGGCGCGCTCTCCGCCGCCGAGTCCCTCGCCTCTGCCGAGTTCATCCACCAAGCGTTTTATTCTCCCGAAGCGCGCGCGCGGAATAACCCTCCTCGGCTGGAACTCGCTCACCTGACGGACCGCCAATACCGCGAAAGCATCACCGACCTGCTCGGCTCCTTCCGGCGCGGTAACGCGACGAGCGAATCCGGTGGCTTGGCGGCCGTGTACCGTGGCTTGAAGGATGGTGACTCGACGAACACCAATAAGAACGAGGCCAAGTTCCTCGAGCGGGTCGATCCGGCGATCAACTTTGATTTCGGCACCAAGGCCCCGGCGGCGGGTGCCCGCGCCGAGCAGTTCAAGATCGACTGGACTGGCTCGCTGCTCGTACCGGATACCGGCGAGTACGACTTCCGGGTCACGACCCCGAATGGCGTCCGGGTCTACGTCAACGCCCCCTCGAATGGGTCCGAGAAGAACGCGCTCATCGACCTGTGGGTGAGTTCGGCGATGCTGCGCAGCGGCCAAGGCCAGGCCTTCCTGTTGGGTGGTCGCAGTTACCCGTTCAAGGTCGAGTTCTTCAAGTACAAGGACAAGACCGCCTCCATTAAGTTGGAGTGGCGGCCCCCCGGTGGCGCCTGGACGGTGATTCCGGCCGAGAACCTTTCCCCCAAGCCTTCCTCGAGTCTCGCGGTCGTCTCGATCCCGCTGCCGCCGGATGATGCCAGCATGGGTTATGAGCGCGGCGTGTCCGTCTCCCGGGAATGGACCGAGGCCGTCGCCAAGGGGGCCCTGCAAGCCGCCGCCCAGTTGGCGCCGCGGCTCCATGAGTACGCGGGCACCACGCCGGTCGCGCCCGACCGCGCGGAGAAACTCAAGGCCTTCAGCCTGCGGTTCGCGCAGTTGGCGTATCGCCGCCCCCTCGAGGAAGCCCAGAAGGCGGAGCTCCTTAAACTCTTCACGCCCGTCGTGACCCCCGAGGTCGCGACCAAGCGCGCGGTCCTGCATGCGCTGTCTTCGCCCTATTTCCTTTATCCGGCCACCGGCCCGCAGGACGATTACGCCGTCGCCGCCCGCCTCGCCTTGGCCATGTGGGATTCCTTGCCGGACGAAACCCTTCTGCAGGCCGCCGCCAAGGGCGCGCTGAAGACGCCCGAGTTGGTGCGCGCCCAGGCCCAGCGCATGCAGAAGGACCCCCGCGCGAAGGCGAAGCTCCGCGACTTCCTCCACCATTGGCTGCACGTCGAAGAAGGCTCGGAGATCGCCAAGGACCAGCTCGCCTACCCGGGCTTCGATCAAGGCGTCGTCATGGACCTCCGCACCTCCTTGGACCTGTTTTCGGAGAGCGTGGTCTGGTCGGACGCCTCCGACTACCGCCAGCTGCTGCTCAGCGACGCCATCCTCATGAACGAGCGGCTCGCTAAGTTCTACGGCCAGACGCTGCCGGAAGGCCATGGGTTCCGCCCCGTCAAGATGGATGCCGACCAGCGCGCCGGCGTGCTCACGCACCCCTACGTCCTGGCCACCTTCTCGTACACGAAGTCCAGCTCGCCCATCCACCGCGGCGTCTTCCTGACGCGCAACATCCTGGGCCGCATGCTGAAGCCGCCGCCCATGGCGATCGCCTTCATGGACGACAAGTTCGACCCCTCGTTCACCATGCGCGAGAAGGTCACCGAACTCACCGCCAAGCCGGCTTGCCAGTCGTGCCACGTCACGATCAACCCGCTCGGTTTCAGCTTTGAGCGCTTCGACGCCGTTGGTCGCGTGCGGGCGACCGACAATAACAAACCGATCAATGCGACGGCCGACTACACCGCGGCCGATGGCACGGTGATCAAGCTTTCCGGGGCCCGGGATGTCGCGCTGCACGCCGCCGAGAGCCAGGCGGGACAGGCCGGTTTCGTTCGCAATCTCTTCCAGGCGATGGTCAAGCAGCCGACCACGGCCTACTCGCCCGAGCTGCTCGGCCAGCTCACCGGCCGCTTCCGGCGCGATCACTACCATGTCCGCAACCTCGCCATCGAGGTCGCGGTCATCGCCGCCCTCCCCAAGTAACCCCGCCTTCTTCCATGAACCTAAAAAACCGCCGCGACTTCCTTCGCCAACTCGGCCTGTCCGCCGCCGCGTTACCTCTCCTGCACGGCTTCACTTCGTTACGAGGCGCCGACACGCCGTCGGCCCCGAAGCAACGCCTCATCTTCGTCTTCTCGCCCAATGGCACCGTGCCGACGGAGTTCTGGCCGGAAGGTGAAGGCCGCGACTTCAAGCTCAAGCGCATCCTGCAGCCCTTGGCCCCGTTCAAGGATCGGCTGCTCACGCTGAAGGGCGTGAACAACCTGGTGCGCGGCGACGGCGATTCGCACATGCGCGGGATGAGCTGCCTCCTGACGGGCATCGAGCTCTTCCCGGGCAACATCATGGGTGGTGGCGGTCAACCCGCCGGCTGGGCCAGCGGGCCGTCCATCGACCAGGAGATTCGCCGCTTCCTGCAGTCTCGCCCTGAGACCAAGACCCGCCTCGGCTCGCTGGAGATCGGCATCTCCGTCGGCAACCGCGCGGACCCTTGGACCCGCTGGAGTTACGTCGGCGCCAATCAGCCGGTCGCCCCGATTTCGAACCCGTACGACCTCTTCGATAAACTCTACGGCCAAATGAAAGAAGGGGAAAGCATGGTCTCCGTCCTGGATGGCCTGCGCGATGAGCTCGCCACGATTTCCCGGGCCGTCGATGCCAAGGACCGGGGCTTGCTCGACCAGCACACGACCGCGTTACGCGAGTTGGAACGCAACATGAAGGAGCAGCAGACCTCCGGGGCGTTGCTCGTCCCGACCGCTCCCGAAGTCGGCGTGATGATGGAGAACGACAACATCCCGCTCATCACCAAGATGCAGACCGAACTGCTCATCAGCGCCTTCCAGAACGACCTCGCCCGCGTCTCGACCTTCCAGTTCAGCAACTCCGTGGGCGGCATCCGCATGAAGTGGCTCGGCATCGAGGAAGGGCACCACTCGCTCTCGCACGACCCCGACCTGAACACCGGGTCCCTGGAGAAACTCACCAAGATTAACACCTGGTTCGCCGAGCAGATCGCCTTCCTCGCCAAGCGCCTGCAGGAGACCCCGGAGCCCAATGGCGGCGGCTCGATGCTCGACCACACGACAATCGTCTGGACGAATGAACTCGGCAAAGGCAACAGCCATGCCCTCGAGGATATCCCGTGGGTGCTGCTCGGCGGTGGCCTCGGCTTCACGACGGGTCGTGCTCTCAAGTTCCCCAAGGTCGCCCACAATCGACTGCACCTTGCCTTGGCGCACGCCTTCGGCCACCGGGTGGCGGCGTTCGGCAACCCGGCGTTGTCCAAGGACGGCCCGTTGAAGTTGGCGTGAGGAGCGGGGAATAGGTATGAGGGAGTAGGAATTAGGGAATAGGTGTTAGGGAGAGGGAGGCCCTTCCGCCTCGCCCGCTCACCTGACTCCTATCCGCTTTTCTACTCCCCACTTCCTGATACCTGCCTCCTTAAAAAGGTCCCCCACCTGTGCCGATTCCGATTGGAGCTCCACTTTTTCCTGGATTTAGGTGGGCGGTACGTTGCCACGGCTCGGACGAGGCCGGTCGGGTCGCACCTCCCTTATATTATGTTCGTAGGGAAGGGAGGCTGCCGCGGGTGTCGAACACTGCAGGGGATGGTTAAACTAGCATCTTTACTTAGAAAAAGCAAGCAGGCGGGTAAATCAGGGTAGATTTCAGGCCGGTGCGGGGGTAGGACATCGCGTGCGCCACCCCCGCTTCCTTCTCCTTCTTTGCGTCGCTTTTGCCGGGGCCCTCCTCGCCCGCGACCCGCAGCCGCTGCCTCCCGGTGTTCCGGCCGATTACGTCGGCCACTTGGCGCCTGAACCCAAGGGCTTGCTGCTTAAGCAGGGCGACCGCTACGCGATCTGCGGCGATTCGATCACCGAGCAAAAGATGTATAGCCGACTGATCGAGGCCTACCTGGCCGCGGCGCGGCCCGACCTCGCCGTGGAATGTCGCCAATACGGTTGGAGCGGCGAGACCGCCGGCGGGTTTGCGGGACGCATGAAGAACGACGTCCTCCGCTTCCGGCCCACCATCGCCTCCACCTGCTACGGCATGAACGATTTCCGCTACGTTCCGTTTGAGAAGTCGAGCGGCGAAGATTTTCGCAAGAACCAGACCAAGGTCGTACAAGCCTTCAAGGCCGCTGGCGCGCGCGTCGTGCTCGGCTCTTCCGGCACCATCCACTCCGTCCCGCCGTGGGTGAAGTCGGCCAAAGGCACCTGGGAGACCTTGAACCTCGCGCTGCTGCAGTTCCGCAATATCGACATCGAGGTGGCTGAGGCCGAACAGGTGGCCTTCGCCGATGTCTATTGGCCGATGCTCGCCAAGGGCTATGAGACGCGGGCCCACTATGGAGACACCTTCAAACTCGAGGGCGGGGACGGGGTGCACCCGGGGTGGGCTGGTCACGTGATGATGGCCGCGGCCTACCTCAAGGCGCTCGGTTTGGATGGCAATCTCGGCATGGTCGAGGTCGATCTCGCCGCCCGGACGGCCCAGGGCTCCGCGGGTCAACGTGTCGTCCCGGGGCAGGGCGGCGCCCTCACGCTGATCAGCGATCGAATCCCCTGCGTCTTCGAGGCCGGAGACGTCGCCAAGGATGGCACGATCGCCGCCGGACTCGCGCTGGCCGAGTTCAATCAGCGTTTCAACCGGCTCACGCTGCAGGTGAAGGGTACCCAGACCGCCCAGGTCAAGGTGACTTGGGGCGGGCAGTCGAAGGTCTTCACCCGTGCCGCCTTGGAGGCCGGCGTGAATCTCGTGGCCGAGTTCCCCCAAGGCCCGCTCAAGCCGGTCTTCGATAAGATCTGGAAGGCCGTCGGCGATAAGCAGGCTTACGAGACCAAGCAGATCAAGTCCCTCTTCCGGAGCCCGGAGGCGAAGCAGGACATGGAAGCCGTGGTGCAGGCCTCCGAGCTTGAGCACGCGAAGTTTGTTGCCGCCCTCAAGGCGGCCTACGCCCCAGTGGAGACTTCGCTCAACGTCGAGGAAGTCCGCTAAGCCGCCCAGTCCGGAAAGAAAACGGGCCGCACTTTCGTGCGGCCCGGGCTATGGCTAGCCAACAACGAAACTCTTATTCGGCTGTCACGTTCTCGGCGACGCCGACGCCCAGCGTCATGCCGCCGACGACCTGGACCTTCTCCATGATGGTCTTCTGGATTTCCTCCAGGACCTTCGGGTTCTTGATGAGGTAGTCCTTGGCAGCTTCGCGGCCCTGGCCGATGAGCTGGCCGTTATAGGCGATCCAGGCACCCTTCTTCTCGAGGATCTTGTGTTCGATGCCGAGGTCGAGCACCGAGCCGGAGCGGGAGATACCTTCGGTGTACATGATGTCGAACTCGCACTCGGTGAAGGGCGGGGCGACCTTGTTCTTCACGACTTTTACCTTGGTGCGGTTACCGATGACCTTGCCGGAAGGCTCCTTGATCTGGCCGATGCGGCGGATGTCGATGCGGACGGAGGAGAAGAACTTGAGGGCGCGACCGCCGGGGGTGGTCTCGGGGCTACCGAACATCACGCCGATCTTTTCGCGGATCTGATTCGTGAAGATACAGATGCAATTGGTGCGGCTGATGGCGGCCGTGAGGCGGCGCATGGCCTGGCTCATCATGCGAGCCTGGACGCCGACGGTCGCGTCGCCCATCTGGCCGTCGAGCTCCTGCTTGGAGACGAGGGCGGCGACGGAGTCGATGACGACCACGTCCACGGCACCGGAGCGGATGAGGGTTTCGACGATGTTGAGGGCGTCTTCGCCGGATTCCGGCTGGGAGACGAGGAGGTTGTCGAGGTCGACGCCGACTACCTTGGAGTAGCGGGGGTCGAGGGCGTGTTCGACGTCCACGAAGACGGCGTTGCCGCCCTGGCGCTGGATCTCGGCGATGATGGAGAGACAAAGGGTCGTCTTACCGGAGGACTCCGGGCCGAAGATTTCGACGATACGACCGCGGGGGAGGCCGCCGACGCCCAAGGCGAGGTCGATGGCGACCGAGCCGGTGGAGACGGACGAGACCTGCATCTTGGTCGCGTCGCCCATCCGCATCAGGGTGCCGTCGCCATACTGCTTATTGATGGCGGAAAGAGCCAGATCGAGGGTCTTCTTCTCGGCTGCCTGGTTGGCAGATTTTTCCTTGGCGGTGGTTTCGGTTTTAGCGGACATGGGAGGTTTGCGTTGGTAAGGAGGAAAGTGACCGAAGTCTTCCCGCAGGCAAGCAAAATGAACAAATGTTCACTACCGTTCTTTACCCTATGCCCTGCAAGGGGTTAGAAACTAAATAAATCACCCATCCAAGCCCAGAACCCCGGTTCCTCCTTCGCGCTCGACACCTTTTTTAGGGCCGCCGCCGCCAAGGGAACGGCTTTCGGTGAACGTTCTTTCGCGAGCTCTTTTTCGGCGAGTTTAGTGAGCCCTTCCAGCATGAGTTCGGAGGCGAGTTGGTCGCGCAGGCGTTGCGCCGCCTTGGCTCCCTGCGGGCTGTCGCAACCGAGCACCACGGCAATCACCCGGCGCGGGCCATCGGCTGCGGTCGTGGCCATCGAGGCCTTGCCAGCCACAGTCCAGCCGGTCTTCAGGCCATCGCAGCCGGGGAACGTGGGCAGCAGGTGGTTGTGGTTCACCATGTCGACGGGCTTGAGGAACCGCGCGAAGCGATGGTTCTGCGTCCCTGTGAAGCGGAGCGCCTCTGGTCGTTTGCAAAGCTCGACGCAGAGCTTGCCCAGGTCGCGGGCGGTGGTGGTGTCATGCGGCCCGCGGCCCGTCGTCAGCCCGTTGGGGGTCACGAACCGCGTCCGCGTCATGCCTAACTCGACGGCCCGCTGGTTCATGCGTTCGACGAAGGCGGGCACCGTGCCGGCGCGGTCGATGGCGAGGGCGACCGCGGCATCGTTGGCCGATTGCAGCATGATCGCGTAAAGCAGCTCCTCGACGGGGAATTTTTCCCCGGGCGCCAGCCAGACCTTGGACCCGCCCACGCCGGCCGCCGCTTTCGTCACCTGAACCTGAGTCGAGAGCGTGGTCTTGCCTGCCTGGAGGTCTTCCAGCACGAGCAGCATCGTCATCAACTTTGTCACGCTGGCCGGATGGCCCGCGACGTCCGGTCGGTTTTGCGACAGCACCTCGCCCGTCGCGGCGTCGAGGCAGAGCGTGCCGTCAAAGGTCATCCCTTCGGCGCTGTAGTTCGGGCGAGTCGCCGACCAACCCAGTGCCGTGAGGCAAAGCAGGAAGGCGCTGGCGGTTCTTCGCACGGGCACGATTCCTCGTCGGGCGACCCTTGGGGGCAAGTCCGATTTGCAAAAAAGGACGACCCCCGCACCGTGACTGACATGCGAGTCTACCTTCTCCGTCATGCCGACGCGGTCCCGGGGGAGCCCGACCCGCTGCGTGACCTTTCCCCGAAGGGGCAGCGGCAGGTGGCGGATCTCGCGAAAGGCGCCGGGCGCACGCCGCTGGCGACCGTCCGGGCCATCGAGCACAGCTCCTTGGTCCGCGCCGTGCGCACCGCGCAGATGCTGCGCATGCTGACCGGCAGCCCTTTGCCGCTCAAGGTCCTGCCCGGGTTGGAGCCAGCGGCCGACCCGCAAAAGACCGCGGCGCAGTTGGGCAAGACCCGTCGCGACCGCCTGCTGGTGGGGCATAACCCGCACCTAGCCACCGTGGCCGAACTGCTGCTGGGTTTACCGACTGACGGGATCCGCCTGCGTAAGGCTGGCTTGCTCGCGCTGGAGCGGACCCAACGCCCGAGCCGGGCGCACCCTTATGGTGGCTGGCGACTGCTCTGGTACGTCGTGCCGGATTTCGCCAAATGACACGGCCGGTTCTTGACTGAACCCGTGCGCCACCCGACCCTACCGCCGTGCTTGCCAGCCGCCGCCATCGCCTGATCTGGGTCGCCGTCACGGCGGCGCATCTGGCCGCCATCGCCGCGGTCTGGTCGAGCGGACGTACGGGCGTCAGCCCGCCCCCTTCGCCTGAGGGTGGCTTGATGATCCTGCTGCTTTCCCCTGAGCCGGTCGCCTTGCCCGGCGAGCAGCTCGCCGGTCAGGCGCTCGGCGCGGGCCTGCCGTTCGCCGTCGCCGCCCGCCCGGTGGTGGCCACGCCCACGGCGCCGGGGCCCGTCGTCGCCGCCGCGACCGACCCGTCCGCCGAACTTTCCCCCGTCCCCGGTCCGACGATGTTGGCCGCCGGTCCCGTGGCCCTCGCCGCCGCGCCGCCCGCCGCCTTGTTCATTCCGCCTGCTTTCGTGGAGAGGGTCGAGCCGCTCTACCCGGAGCGCGCTCGTCGCGCCGGGGTCGAAGGCGTCGCCACCGTGCGCGTGCAGCTGGATCCCGCCGGTGCCGTCGTCGCGGTCGAACTCGTCCAAGCCTCCGGTAGCCGCCTGCTCGACGACGCCGCCCTCGCCGCCGCGCGCGCCTCGCGCTTCGCCCCGGCTTCACGCGATGCGGCCACCGTCGCCTCCGAGGCTCTCGCCACCTACCGTTTCGAACTTCGATGAACCGCCTCCTTGCTTGCCTGCTTTGCTCCGTCCTCGCCGCCGCGGACGTCCCGGCGCCTAGCGTGCCCCCTCCGGGACCCGTCGCGGTCGCCCCGCTCGCCAAGGCCGACGCCGAGGCGTTGGTCGCGCGCATCAAGGAACTCAACGAGGCCATGCGCCGCGGGGACCCTGAGCCGCTCATCAAGTACACGCACCCCGGGATCATCCAGTTGGCGGGCTCGCGCCAGAAATTCGAGGAAGCCGTCCGTGCCTCGGTCAAGTTCGCCGCCGGTTTTCGCTTCGAGAGCTACACGGTGGGCGAGCCCTTGCCTCCCCTGCGCGCGGGCGATCAGGAGATCGTCTTCGTTCCTTTGGTCATGGAGCTGCGGATCGAGAAGAACCGCCTGCGCTCGGAAGGCTTCATGGTCGGCGCGCGGACCGTCGGTACGGCCGAGTGGTTCTGCCTCGATGGGGCCGGCTTCGCCAAGCAGCCCGAGCTTTTCGCCAAACTGTTCCCTGGTCTGCCGGCGGGCTTCAAACTGCCGGCGAGCAAGGTCGAGGTCCTGAAGTGACCCGGGTCACTTCGCGGCGGGAACGCGTTCCCAGGCCTTCACCCCATCGATCTCGAAAGTGTTCCTCGAGGCTTCCTTGAGGCCGTAGCCTTCCTTCGGGCGCTCGCCGTTCCAGCCCTTGATGTTCGATTCGCTCGTGAGGAGTAGGAATTGCGGCGCCTTGGAGCCGGGGCACTGGGTGTCCGTCCACGCGACCGTCCCGTCGAACGTGAAGCGGTAGCCGGAGTCATCCCACTCCACGCCGTAGTCATGCCATTCGGCGCCGACCGGCTGCGGGTGCTGGACCGAGCGACTCTTCTTCTCCTCCTTGTTGCCGTAAGGTCCCCAGTGCAGCACCGACTGGTAGCCGCCCTTTTTCAGGCCGGTCGTCTCCAGGATGTCGATCTCCACGCCATCTTCGGCCGCGCCGGCGGCCTTGCCTGACTTGCCGTACGTGGGCGACTGCGCCCAGAAGGCGATTTGCGTGCCCGGCTGGACGCTGAAGCGACACCGCGCGACGGCCTTGCCCTGGGTCACCGCGAATTTCTTCCGGGTCGTCACGAAGCCGCAGTAGGTCGCGCCATCCGCGTCGGTCCACGTCGTGATTTTTAGGATACCTGCCTTGAGCTCCACCGCCTTGGGCGAATTCAGCGAGTCGCGGCGCTTGCCCGTCTCGATGTTCCAGACCTTCGGGTTGAGCTCCGGGCCGTCGAATCCTTCGTCGAGCACGAGTTTCCAGGTCGGCTCGGCCGCGCCGACGGCGGCCGCGAGGAGGCAGGGCAGGAGGCGGGGCATCATGGGATCGGGAAATAACGCGGGTCGGCGCCGGTGAGCAAGCCCCCGAGCCGCCCCCAGTCGCCGTCGCCGAGGTAGCGGTCCATCTTCAGGGCGGTCTCGGCGGCCGTGCCGCCCGGGCCGCAGCGCACGGACCACAGCGGTCGGCTGCTCGTCGGGAGCATCGCGAAGCGGATATCGCCGACGAGGATGGCGCCGTCGACCCGCTCGTAGCTGTTCCAGCCTTGGGTGAAGACCGAGAAGTCAGCGATGACGTGCGCGCCCTCCGAGAACGGCGGCGGGTTCCCGAGGCTCGTCGGCGTCCACGCCGCGCGCGTCTCACCCAGTAGCAACTGCCGGCCACCGAAGGGCATCACGCGGACCACGGCGACCTGCCAGGTCCCTTCGTGCAGCCAGATCACCCGCCACACGAGCAAGTTGGAGATGGTCGGCTTCACCGCGAGTTTCGCGGGGACCACGCCCTTGGCGGTGAGCCAAGCGCGGACGCCCGCCTCGGCGCGGCGCTGCTGCCACAGGCCGGCGAGCGCGTAGGCCGAGAACCAGAGCAGCCCGTAGACGGCGAGCCGGGGCGCATGCCGCCGCCAGGCGAGGATCGCCAGGACGAGCAAGGGCAGGGTGGCGAGGAGGTCGATGATTGGCAGGCAGTCCCAAGAGTAGCGCGTCTCGGAGAACGGCCACAGCAGCATCGTCCCGTAGCTCGTGCAATTGTCGCACAGCAGGTGCGTCAGGGTCCCCGCCGCGGCCGGAAGGATCAGGCCGGTCCAGGGTCCCGGGTGCCGGCCCCGCCAATGGAAGAGCCCGGCCACGATCGCGGCGGTCAGGGCCGCCCAGACCGCGAGGAAGGCGAAGCTGTGGGTGAAATGGCGATGCCAGCGGAACGCGACCAGCGGGTCGTCGGCCTGGCGGATGAAGACGTCGAGGTCGGGGGCCTCGGCCGCGAGCAGGCCCGCCACGGCGGCGGCCGCGAGGGACGAGCCTTGGCGGCGGACGACGATGCCGGCGGCGATGCCGAGCGCGGCGTGCGTGACGTTATCCATAGGTCGACTATTGTCGGGCGGTTCGCGGGACGGAAGCGTTTTGTGCGAAACGGGTTTCGCTCCGACTTTGCCGACGACGGGAACTTCCGTCACCCTGGCGGGACTCACCCTCTTACCCCATGCGTTCCCTGTTTTGCGCCTTGTTACTGTCGGTCGGTCTCCTGCCCGCCGCCGAGCCCGAGTCCTCGTTGGTCGACGCCCAGGAATGCCGCCCGCGCACGGGCCTGCCGAACTTCCTCGCGAAGGCGCAGGGGGTCTTCGGCGGCGGCGCCCAGACCGAGGTCAAGGTCGGCTACCTCGGTGGTTCCATCACCGCCCAGCCGGGCTGGCGCGTGAAGTCGCTGGCCCACTTCAAGCAGGCCTACCCCGGCGTGAAGTTCACCGAGATCAACGCGGCCATCGGCGGCACGGGTTCCGACCTTGGGGCTTTCCGCGTGCAGCAGGACGTCCTCTCCAAGCAACCCGACCTGCTCTTCGTCGAATTCGCGGTGAACGACGGCGGGTCGGCGCCCGATCAGATCATCCGCTGCATGGAAGGCATCGTGCGGCAGACTTGGCGCGCTAACCCGAGCTGCGACATCTGCTTCGTCTACACCTTGGTCGAGGGGATGGCGCCGAGTATCGCCGCCGGTAAGTTCCCGCGCTCGACCTCCGCCATGGAGAAGGTCGCCGATCACTACGGGATCCCGACGATCCACTTCGGGTTAGAAGTCTCGCGACTCAGCCAGGATGGCAAGTTGCTCTGGAAGTCGCCGCTGCCGAAGACGCCAGAGGAGAAGGCTGCGTTGGGCGACAAGGTCGTGTTCGCGCCGGACAGCGTCCACCCGCACGTCGAGACCGGCCACCAGCTCTACCTCGCGGCCATCCAGCGTTCGCTGCCCGCCATCGGTCAGGCTTCTGGCCAGCCGATGAAGCATGAACTGCCGTCGCCGCTGGTGGCCGATAACTTCGAGCGCGCCACGCTGACCTCGATTGCCGCCGCGAAACTGCCGGCGGGGGTCGCGCCGCTCGACCCCGCGAAGGACGCGCTGGCCAAGTCCTACGCCAACCGCCTGCCCGCGCTGGTCCGCCTGACCCAGCCCGGGCAGGCCATCGAGTTCAAGTTCAAGGGCACGCATTGCGCGGTCTACGACGTCGTCGGTCCCGCCGGCGGCAAGGTCGCCGTCACCCTTGACGGGGGCGCGCCCAAGGTCGTCACCCGCTTCGACGCTTACTGCACGTACCCGCGCCTCAGCACCTTCACGGTCGGCACCAAACTACCCGACGCCGTCCACACGGTCCGGCTGGAGCTGCTGCCCGACGCCTTCGACAAGGCCGCCATCTTGGCCCAGCGGAAGGAACGCATCGACAAGCCCGAGCGCTTCGCCGACCGCCATTTCTTCCCGGGCGGCCTCTTGATCCTGGGGGAGCTCGTCCCTTAAAAACCTTCTTATCAAGGCCCAGCCTTGACCGTGCCCAGCCCCTCGGCAACGCTGGACGCCTTCCCCCTCCCACCCACCCCCACCATGCGCTTCGGTCTCAATACCTTCCTCTACGCCTCGCCGTTCACCAACGCGAGCGTCTCCATGTTCAAGAAACTCAAGAAGTGGGGCTTCGACACCGTCGAGATCGCCATCGAGGACCCCGCGCACGTCGACCCCGCCGTCCTCAAGGCCGCCGCCGCCAAAGCGGGTATCGCCATCGGCTCGGTCTGCGCCGCCATGGGCCCGGGGCGCGACTTCCGCGGCAGCGCCGCCGACCAGAAGAACGCGCAGCAGTACCTGACCGCCCTCGTCGACCAGGCCGCCGCCATGGGCTGCCCGCGCATCATCGGCCCGCTCTACTCCGTCGTCGGCCTCATCGGCTCGCACGACGACCAGACCAAGGCCGCGCACTTCAAGCTCGTGGTCAAGAACCTCAAGCAGCTCGCCAAGCACGCCGAGAAGAAGGGCGTCCTCCTCTGTGTCGAGCCGCTCAACCGCTTCGAGACCGACTTCCTCAATACCTGCGACCAGGGCCTGCGCCTCGTGAAGGCCGTCAACTCCCCGGTCGTGAAACTGCACCTCGACACGTTCCACATGAACATCGAAGAGAAGCACCAGGGCGCCGCCATCCTCAAGGCGGGCAAGCACCTCGGCCACTTCCACGCTTGTGGTACCGACCGCGGCGTCCCCGGCGGCGACTCCCTCGACTGGAAGCCCATCGTGGCCGCGCTCAAGAAGATCGGCTACCAGCAGGACGTCGTGATCGAGTCCTTCACCACCGACGTGAAGGTCATCGCCCGTGCCGCCGCCATCTGGCGCAAGATGGAGCCCAAGCGCGATGATATCCCGGTGAAGGGCCTGAAGAACATGCACCGCCTCTTCGGTCGCACCAAATAATTCCCCAACATGAAACTCCCCACCTCCCTCCTCGCGCTTCTCGCGCTCGCCTCGACGGCCGTCGCCGAGGATAAGAATCTCTTCAACGGCAAGGACCTGACCGGCTGGAAGGGCCTGGAGTTCTGGTCCGTCGAGGACGGTTGCATCACCGGCCGCACAACCAAGGAGAAGCCCACCAAGGGGAACACCTTCCTCGTCTGGCAGGGCGGCGAAGTCGGCGACTTCGAGTTCACCTTCAAGTACAAGATTGTCGGCGGCAATTCAGGCATCCAGTACCGCTCCAAGGTCATCGACGAGAAGGCCTTTGTCGTGGGCGGCTACCAGGCTGACTTCGAAGCCGGCAAGACCTACTCGGGCATCCTTTACGAAGAGCGCGGCCGCGGTATCCTTGCCAAGCGCGGGGAGAAGGTCGTGGTCAAGGAGGGCGCCGCCCCCAGCAAGCCCAAGTTGGAGGTGACCGGCGAAGTCGGCAAGTCCGCCGAGATCCAGGCCAAGATCAAGTCCGAGGACTGGAATGAATACCGCATCGTCGCTCAGGGCGGCCACTTGCAGCACTTCATCAACGGCGCCCAGACCATCGACGTCACCGACGAGACCGCCATCGGCGCGAAGAAGGGCGTCCTCGCCCTCCAGCTCCATGCCGGCCCGGCCATGACCGTCCAGTTCAAGGACCTCGTCCTCAAGGAAACCAAGTAAGCCACCGCGCGACCCCTCCCTGGAAGGCCGCAAGATTAACCCCTTCGCGGCCTTCCGCTTTTTACCCCCATGAAGACCCTCACCCTCGCCGCCCTGCTCCTCGCGGGCGTCACCGCGCTCGGCGCGGCCGATAAGAAGAACGTGCTCCTCATCGCCGGCCGCCCCAGCCACGGCGCGGGCGAGCATGAGCATAACGCCGGGATCCAGCTGCTCGCCGCCGGGCTCAAGCAGGGTGCCGCCAACCTCGTCGACCTCGAGGTCTCCCTCGGCGGGCAGTGGCCGACCGACGCCGCCATCGCCAAAGCCGACGCCATCGTGATCTATTCCGACGGCGGCAACGGGCATCCGGCGCTCCCGCACCTCGACCAGCTCGCCAAGAAGATGGCCGCCGGTTGCGGCTTCGTCTGCCTCCACTACGCCGTCGAGCCCGCCTATGAGCGCGCCGGCTGGCTGAGCGTCGACGGCAAGCCGGTCAGCCCCCCACCCGCGGGTCGCTCGTCGGTCGGCAAGGGCGCGGTCGAGTTCAAGGACTGGCTTGGCGGTTATTTCGAACAGCACTGGTCGGTCAACCCGCACTGGCTCGCCGACTTCAAATCCCTGCCTGACCATCCTGCTAGCCGTGGCGTGAAGCCGTTCGCGACTTCGGACGAGTGGTATTTCAATATGCGTTTCCGCGACGGGATGGACGGCGTCACGCCGATCCTCGCGGCCGTCGCCCCGGAGGCCACGATGAATCGCGGCATGGGCACGCATAACGGTAACCCGGAGGTGCGCCAGCAAGTGCTCGAGGCGAAGCAGCCGCAGGTCGTCGCCTGGGCGGTCGAACGCAAGGATGGCGGTCGCGGCTTCGGCTTCACCGGGGGCCACTTCCACAAGGGTTGGGCCAATGACAACCAGCGCACGCTCGTGTTGAACGCCATCGTCTGGTCCGCTAAGGCCGAAGTGCCGGCTGGGGGGATCACGACCAAGTTCACCGACGAGGAACTCGCCGCGAACCAGGACCCCAAGGGTAAGCCCAAGCCGAAGCCCGCCGCGACCCCGGCCGCTAAGTAAGCCGGTTTTCGCTTTGGGCCGTCGGGCCGGGGGTTCGCCTCCGGCCTGTTTGTTTTCCGGAATCGACGGGGTCCGCTTGACCTCCGCCGCGCGGCTCCGACTTTACCGGGCATGTCCCAGCACCTCGCGATCATTGGCGGCACCTCGGGGATCGGCCGCGCCACCATCGCCCAGCTGCAGGCCGACGGCCATCAGGTCCACGCTGCCTGTCGCTCGCCCGAGAAACTCGCCGACCTCGGTCTGGTGGCGCAGCGCTTCGACGCGCTGGCCCCGTCGCCGCTCGCCTGGCCGGAGCGACTCGACGGGTTCGTCTACTTCCCCGGGACGATCGTGCTCAAGCCCTTCCATCGCATGACCGCGGAGGATTTTCAGCGCGAGCTCCAGGTCAACTTGTTCGGCGCCATCGCCGCCCTCCAGTCCGCCTTGCCCGCGCTCAAGGCCTCGGGTCATGCTTCGGTAGTGCTCTTCTCCACGGTCGCCGTCGCGCAGGGCATGCCGATGCATGCCGGCATCGCCGCGGCCAAGGGCGCGGTCGAAGGCTTGGCGCGTAGCCTCGCGGCCGAGTGGGCCCCCGCGATCCGCGTGAACGTCATCGCCCCGTCCTTGACCGACACCACCCTCGCGGCTCCGCTGCTTAACTCGGACCTCAAGAAGGAGGCCGCCGCGAAGCGCCACCCCCTGCAACAGGTCGGCCGCTCCGAGGACCTGGCGGCGCTCGTCTGCCACCTGCTTTCCGGGCACGCCCGCTTCATGACCGGCCAGGTGCTCCACGTCGACGGCGGGCTCTCGTCCGTCCGGACTTTCGCCTAAGGCCCTGGCCCAAAGCAAACCCCAGGCTCCGCGCGGGAGACCGGGGTTCGGCGGGCGGCAGGCGTCCGCTTAGATCAGCATCAGCGCGGGCTCTTCCAGCAGCTGCTTGAGCGCTTGGAGGAACTGCGCGCCGTTGGCGCCGTCGACCACGCGGTGGTCGCCGGAAAGGCCGATCACCATGCGATGGCCCACCACGAGGCGGTCATGCGCGTCGACGACGGGCTTCTTGATGGTGGCCCCGACGGACAGGATCGCGGCGTTTGGCACGTTGATAATGCCGAAGAAGCCGGTCACGCCGAACATGCCGAGGTTGGTGACGGTGAAGGTCGAGCCGGACATCTCGGCCGGCGACAGTTTCTTGGAGCGGGCCTTGCCGATGAGGGACTTCGCCTCGACGGCGATGTCCTTGAGGGTCTTGGCATGCGCGTCGCGGATGACCGGGGTCACTAGGCCGTCCTCGAGCGCGACGCCGAAGGAGAGGTGCACCGCCGAATGCTGGCGGATACTCGTGCCGGCCCAGGACGCGTTGACCGCGGGGACGCGGCGCAGCGCCTCGGCGGAGGCCTTGAGGATGAAGTCGTTGACCGAGAGCTTCACCGCCTCGGCGCCACCGGCCTCGGCGAGGCGCTTGTTCAGGGACTCGCGCATCGCCATGAGCGGGGCGGCGTCGACCTCGACTTCGAGGTAGAAGTGAGGGACCGTGATCTTCGACTCGAGGAGTCGGCGCGCGATGGTCTGGCGCATGCCGCCCACGGGAACGTCGGCATCGGGCTGGATGCCCTTGCCGTCAGCGGGCGGAGCGACCGCGACGTTGAGCGGACCAGTCGGCGCGGTGGTAGCGGGAGCCGAAGCGGCGGCGGTGACATCGCGAGCGACGACGCGACCACCCGGGCCGGAGCCGGCGAGGGCCCCCGCGTTGATCGCGGCTTTTTCCGCCATGCGCTTGGCGTAAGGGGAGACCTTGGCGCGGCTACCGTCGGACTGGGTCGCGGGCGCGGCGCTCGCGGCGGGTGCCGGCGGGAGGCAGGGGATACCGGTGCTCTCGGGAATCGCCGGCGCGGCGGCCTTCGGGGCGGGGGCGGCTTGACCCGGGGCGGGGGCGGCTTCGCCCTTCTTGCCGATGGCGCAGATCGGCGCGCCGACCGGCAGTTGCGAGCCGGCGGGGGCGTAGATCTTGAGGATCGTACCCGGCACGGTGCAGGAGAGCTCCATGGTCGCCTTGTCGGTTTCGACTTCGCCTAGGATGTCGCCGAAGGCCACGGCCTGGCCTTCCTTGACGTTCCATTTCACCAAAGTGCCCACCGACATCGTGTCGGAGAGTTTCGGCATATCGATAATTTCAGCCATCGGGTGTGAGAAGGGTGGGGGGTTAGGCGAGGACCTTGAGGGCTTCGCGGACGACGCGGTTCACGTCGGGGAGCTGCTGGTCCTCGAGGCGCTTGCAGTAGATCTGCGGGGCGTCGATCGAGGACACGCGGTGGATCGGGGCGTCGAGTTCGTCGAACGCCTTCGACTGGATGAGGTAGGCGACCTGGGCGTCGACGCCGCAGAAGGGCTTGTTCTCCTCGACCAGCAGGGCGCGGTGCGTCTTGCGGACGGAGGCGAGGATGGTCTCCTCGTCGAGCGGGCGGATGGAGCGGAGGTCGACGACCTCGACGCTGACGCCATGTTCCTGCTCGAGGATCTCGGCGGCTTTGAGCGAGGTGATGACGGCGCGGCCGTGGGCTACGATGGTGAGGTCGGTCCCGACGCGCTTCACGTCGGCGACGCCGAGCGGCACGATGTAGTCCTCGTCCGGCACCTCGCCTTTATCGTTATAAAGAATGGTGTTCTCCATCACGTACACCGGGTCGTTGTCGCGGATGGCGGCCTTCAGCAGGCCCTTGGCGTCATACGGGGTGGCCGGGCAGACGACCTTGATGCCAGGGTGGGAAGCGAGGATGGCCTCGGGCGTGTGGGAGTGGGTGGCGCCGACGTTGGTGCCGCCGTTGGCCGGGCCGCGGATGACGATCGGGCAGTTGATGAGCCCGCCGGACATGTAGCGGATGTTGCCCGCGTTGTTCACGATCTGGTCGAACGCGACATAGGAGAAGGACCAGAACATGAGTTCCATGACCGGGCGGATGCCGAGCATCGAGGCGCCGATGCCCAGGCCGATGAAGCCGGCCTCGGAAATCGGGGTGTCGACGACGCGCTTCGGGCCGAACTCCTTGAGCAGGCCTTCGGTCACCTTGTAGGCGCCGTTGAATTGGGCGACTTCTTCGCCCATGATGACGACCTTCTCGTCGCGCTTGAGCTCTTCGCGCATCGCGGCGCGGAGCGCTTCGCGGTAGGAAATGACGGGCATGGAAAGGCGGGCGGAGGGTTATTCGAAGATAATCGTGCCGCGGCTCGTGGTCTTGGGCCCGCGGTTGTCCTCTTCCCAGTAGATGTGCTTGGTGATGTCGGCGACCGTCGGGTCGGGCGAAGCGTCGGCGAAGGCGGCGGCCTCGTCGGCCTCGGCCATCGCAGCCTCGTTGATCGCCTGGACCTGCTCGGGGGTCAGGACCTTCTCGGCCAGTAGCTCCTTCTCGAAGAGCAGGACCGGGTCCTTCTGGTCGCGGTATTCCTTGATCTCTTCCTTGTCGCGGTAGGTCTTGTCCGGGTCGGCCATCGAGTGGCCGTAGTAGCGGTAGGTGAAGATCTCGAGGACCGTCGGCTTGGACTCCTCATGGGCGCGCTTGAGCGCCTCGGCGGTCTTGGCCCGGACTTCGTAGACGTCGTGGCCGTTGATCACATCCCACGCCATGCCGTAGCCTTCGGCGCGCTTGGCCAGGCAACCCGGGTGGGCGGTCGAACGCTCCTGAGACGTACCCATGGAGTAACCGTTGTTCTCGACGACGAAGATGGTCGGGAGGTCCCAGAGGGCGGCGAGGTTGTAGGCCTCGTGGACGGCGCCTTGGTTGACCGCCCCGTCGCCCATGTAGGCGAGGCAGGAGCCCTTGAGCCCCATGTACTTGACCGCATAGGCCAGGCCAGTGCCCAAGGGGGCCTGCCCGCCGACGATCCCGTGACCGCCCCAGTAGTTCTTGTCCGGGGCGAAATAGTGCATCGAGCCACCCTTGCCTTGGGAGCAACCGGTGACCTTGCCCGTCAGCTCGGCCATGCATTCTTTCATGCTCATCCCGACCATGAGGCCGTGGCCGTGGTCGCGGTAGCCGGTGATCAGGTGGTCGTGCTTGCCGAGGAGGGAGATGGTCCCGGCGGCGACGGCTTCTTGGCCGACGTAAAGGTGGAGGAAGCCCCCGATCTTGCCCTGCTGGTAGATGCGGATGCAGCGCTGCTCAAAATGGCGGATCCGGGCCATTTTGGTGTAAAGCGCGGCCTTCTCCTTCTTGGACAGGGCGGCGTTGACCGGGTGTTTGGCGTATTCCGAAGGCCCGGCGGGGCGCTTCAGGGATTCCGGGTGGGTGAGGACAGCGGGCGTGGCCACGGTGGTTCGTTTGGGACGATTGGAGGGCTCCGGGCGGGAAGGTCAAGCCAAGGGGTTAAACCCACTGATTTCGTGCGGTTTAGGGCTGGGAAGGGGGGCTGGGTCGGCGGGGGCCTTGGTCCAGTTACCCCCGGCCTCTCGATCGCTTCGCTTCCTTAACCAGGCGAGCCGCGCGCCGAAGGGCACCCCGAGGCCGGATCGGGTGCGATGGGGTGTCCCTGCCTAGACCTATTTTAGGTTGACCCATCAAGGTCGCCGTCACCCTTTTCCCTCTCCTTTGTTTTACAAAGCATCCCTTTATCATGGAAGACACCTCCAAGGCCCTGACCCGCGAATTCACCGTCCAGAATCGGATGGGCATCCACACCCGCCCCGCGGCCCAAATCGTGCGCCTCGCCAATCGTTATCCCGAGGTCGAGATCAGCGTCTCGAAGGATGATGAGGTCGTGAACGGCAAGAGCATCATGGGTCTCATGATGTTGGCCGCGGGCCAGGGGTCGAAACTGCGCTTCTCCGTGAAGGGCAAAGACGCCAGCCTGTTCCTCGACGAGATGGACGCCTTGTTCGTCCGCAAGTTCGACGAATCCTAAATCCCGCTTTCCTGATGTTCGCGCTGCTCGCCGCCTGTCTGCTCGCCGTCACTGGCGCCGCCCCTCTGGGCTCGCCCCCGATTCCTGACGTCGAGGTGCCCCGCTACCTCCGGACCGGCGAACTCTCCGAGTGGGGCAACGCCATCCGCTCGATTGAGCAGGGCTCTTCGCGGGTCCAGACTGGCCAAGGCGTGATCGCTTCCGCCACCACATCCCGCATCGGCGAGACGCCCGAGCAGGTCCGGGCCCGCGGCGAGAAGATGATCGCCGAAGGCAAGGCCTTGATCGCGCGCGCCCAGCCTTCCTTGGCGCGGCTAAGGGTGGTCGCCTCGACCCGGCAGGTCGAGCAGACCAAGTCCGTCAATCTGGGGCTCGAGCTCACGCAGGCCGATTGGAACTACGCACTTAATCTCGCCGCGATCCGCTTCCAGAAGCTTTCCCGAGACAGCGTTTACCCGCAACTCCACCTCGTGGGCGCCATCACCGTGCTTGCCGACGGCAAGGCGGCCCAGACCCCGCAGGTGACTGACGCCTTGCGCGCCGCTTGGGCCAAGGTCAACCCCACGGGCCTCGCCCCGGCGCCCGTCGGTGGTTACACCTACATCGTCAACTCGGCCGAACCCACGCCCGCCTTCGCGAAGGGCTGGAAGACGCCGACGGGGCCGCATCAGGTCGGCGTCGTCTGGGTCGAGCTGCACCAGCTTTCCGCCGACAACTCCCTGGCCTTGCTCGTCGTCAACCTCGCCGACGCCTACACGCTTCGCCTCGTTGGTTGCGAGGTCGCCCTGACCTCGCTCGGGCCCGCGGAGAATCTCGCCAAGCCGTTCACGGGAGCCATCGCCTTCAAGGATGAACGCAATTTCTTGCGCCGCCAGTTGGGCACCGCCGATGCGCTCGCTGGCATCGATCGCGATGCTTCCCCGCTGGGTGCCGCCTTGCTGCGGTATTTTTCGTTCCGGGACGTGGGTCTGCCGGTCCCGGTCGCCGCACCGTTGTCGGCCGTCGTCGGCGGCGACCCGGCGTTGCCCGAGAATCTTCGCGCCACTTGGAGGGTGACGGCGGTGCCGCTCGGCGACGATCCCGTGACCAAGGCCAAGCCGTCGCCTTTCTCCCGCGCCTTTGCGGTGGCCAGCGCACCCTCGGGGGCCAAGCCCATCGAGGTCGGTCAGCTCCTGCTGCGCTTGGAGCCGCCGGTGACCGTCCCGGCGCCGGTGGTCGGCAAGCCAGCGGCCAAGTGAGCCTCAGGCCTGCTTGCGCGCCGCCTTCAGCGCCGTCTTCGTTTCGCGCTGCAGCTTCTTCACCTTGGTCGCGGTGAGGAGTTGGTGCGCCCGCGTCATGCGATCAATGAAGAGCACGCCTTGGCAGTGGTCGTGCTCGTGCTGCACGCAGCGCGCGAGCAAGCCGGCGCACTCGAGGGTGTGCGGCGCGCCTGCCACGTCGCGGAAGCGCACGATGGCTTGTTCGACCCGGGGTACGTCGCCGGTGATCCCGGGAAAGGACAGGCAACCCTCGGTGTAAATCTCGGCCTCGCCGGCCGGCACCGTGATCACGGCGTTGGCGAAGAGCATCGGCATGATCTGGTCGGCGGCCACGACCTTGCCATCGAGGATCGGCAGGTAATCCTCGTCGTGAACATCGGCCACGAAGAGCTGCAAACCCAGCCCGACCTGCGGGGCGGCCAGCCCGATGCCCTTGGCCTTGCGCATCGCCGCGAGCATCGCGTCCCCGAGGGAACGGAGGGCGGGCCCGAATTCACGGACGGTCTCGCCCGGCGTCCGCAGGACGGGGTCGCCGTAGGTGCGGATCGTGAAGTCGGCCATGCCTTCTGGTTAAGGGAACCGCGGCCGGGGGAAAGCGAAAACGCTCAGCCCTTACCGGCCGTAGTCGCCTTTTTCGCAGCGCCGCACGAAGTCCTCGGTGCGCCGGCGCAGGAGGTTCCACTTTTCGCGGAGACGCTGCGATTCGTCGGGGCTGACCCGTTGGTCATCGGCCGCGTCCACCACCTCCGCGATCAGCAGGCCGAACTCGCGGACCAAGGCGTTCGCCGCCCGGGGCAGCGCCTCCGGGGTGCTGGCGACCTGGTCTTGGACGAAGTGACCGCCGGCGCGGAGGGCCAGCCAGTCGACGATCCGCGTGTCGCCCGTCACCGCGATGAGCTGGGCCGTCCGCTCCAGCGGGTTCGGGGACCCGCTACCGCTCTCGGCCGGCTGCCGCCATTTATAGAGCATGGAGGCGGAGACTCCCAGTTGCTTCGCGATGCGGGCGTGGGCCGCCGATTGTTCGTCGGGGCCGCCGCTTTGGCCAGCTAGGAGCAGGGCGTCTTGCACGACCTCGTGCGGAAGCTTGACGTGGGTACGACGGGCCGACGCGGGTTTTTTCTTCATGCCGATTTCCTAGGACGGTTTCATCGTAGCGGCAAGCGGCCGTTCCAAACGCGCGCAGGGATTGTAACCTGTTGCCCCAAAAAAGGGTGGCAAAAGCCCGGAGGAGACCCTAAGCCGTATACCTATGCCGACCGCCGAACCTTCCTTGACGCTTGCCACCGGGTTACTCGTCTCCGGGCTGGTCCTGATCGGGGCCGAGTTCTTCCTGCCGACGCTGTTGTTGGGTTTCCTCGGCGCGCTGATCTCCTTCGCCGGCATCTACCTTGCCGCCGAGGCCGGTTGGGTGACGTGCCTGATCTATGCCCTAATCTTTGTCGGCGTACTCGGTTTGGAGTTCGTGGCCTTCCGCCGGCTGCTCCCCGCCACGGCCGCTGGCCGCGCGATGACCAACCAGACGCGTAACGCGGGTGCCGCCGTCCCGGCCGCCGCCGGGTACGCGCTCTACGTCGGCAAGTCCGGCCGGGCCCTCACCGTCCTCGCGCCCTCGGGTACCGTCGAGGTCGACGGCCACCGCCTGGAGGCCTTCTCCGCCGACGGATTCGTCGAGCGTGGCGCCGCCGTGCTCGTGACGGAAGCCGACGCTGGCCGCGTCACCGTCCGGCTGGTTCGCTGATCCCTTTCCATGGAAACCCAAACCTCTACCATCATCCTGTGGGTCGCCGCCGGCGCGTTGTTGCTGCTGGTGCTCTTCCTGCTCTCCTTCCTGGCCGTCTGGGTTCGCGCCCGCCTCGCCGGTGCCGAGGTTGCGCTCTTCGACCTCGTGGGCATGCGTCTGCGCGGCGTGCCGTATTCAATCATCGTCGACGCCAAGATCGCGGCGGAGAAGGCCGGCATCCCGATCGACACGGACAAGCTCGACGCCCACTACCTCGCCGGCGGTAACATCGTGCAGACGGTGCAGGCCCTCATCGCCGCCCAAAAAGCTGGCCTCCACCTCGACTGGAACCGCGCCTGCGCGATCGACATCGCCACCCGCGGCACGAATAAGTCGGTGCTCGAGGCCGTGCTCAACTCCGTCAGCCCGAAGGTCATTGATTGCCCGAATCCCGCCAGCGGTCGCACCACCATCGACGCCGTGGCGAAGGATGGCATCCAGGTGAAGGTGAAGGCCCGCGTCACCGTGCGCACCAACCTAGAGCGCTTCGTCGGCGGCGCTCAGGAGGAGACCATCATTGCGCGCGTCGGCGAAGGTATCGTCACCACCATCGGCTCCTCTGAATCCTACAAGCAGGTCCTCGAGAACCCGGACCGGATTTCCAAGACGGTGCTGGAGCGCGGCCTCGACGCCGGCACCGCTTACCAGATCATCTCGATCGACATCGCCGACGTGGACGTCGGCGACAATGTCGGGGCGATGCTTCAAGAGGCGCAAGCCCAGGCGAACAAGAACATGGCGCAGGCCCAAGCGGAAATTCGCCGCGCGGCCGCGGTCGCGCTCGAGCAGGAGATGCGCGCCCGCGTCGAGGAGATGCGGGCCCGGGTCGTCGAGGCCGAGGCCCAGGTGCCGCAGGCGCTCGCCGAATCCCTTCGCACGGGCCGCATGGGCTACATGGATTACCAGCGCCTCGAGAACCTCAAGGCCGACACCACCATGCGCAAGGGGATCGCGGGCGATAATCCCGAACCCGGCGCCAAGGCCTGAGCATGGAGGCCGTCCTGTTCAAGGGGCTGATCCTGGCCGGCATGTTCGTCGTCTGGATCGTCCGGAAGATTCGCGCTACCGCGGAACAATCGAAGCCGTCGGCCATGGCGGCCGCGACGCCCTTGCCTCGGCGGGTCCGTCCGCGGGTTCGGGCCGCCGCTCCCCCCGCGCTTGTGCCGTCTTTAGCGTCCGCTTCGCCGGTCGCGCCGCCGCCGGCGACCTCGGCCCCGATGGGGCGTCTCGTGGTCACGCGCCCCGCGCATGCTTCGGTGCATCTGGATTTCCGCGGCCCGGCCGCCTTGCGCCGCGCCTTCGTCGCCCAGGAGGTCCTCGGGCCGCCGCTCGCGTTGCGCCCGCCCCGGCTCTGATCAGCGGCGCGGCGCGAACACCCGGGCCAGCAGGTAAGGCAGCGCGCAGCAGAGCACGATGCCCGCACCCGAAGGCACGGAGGGCACGTGGTAGGAAAGGTAGAGCCCGCCGATGCCGCCACCGACCGCCACGCCCGCACCCCACGCCATCACGCGGGGCAACGTGCGGCCGAGCAGGACGCCGGTCGCGGCGGGAATCACGAAGAGCGCGGTGGTGAGCAACGCCCCGACTAGCCGGACGCACGCCACGGCGCCGAGCGCGACGAGCGCGAGCAGGACCGCCCGCAGGAGCCCCGGCCGCGCGCCCAGCAAGCGGGCGTATTCCTCGTCGAACGCCGCGAGCTCCAGTTCTTTGTGCAACGCGCGCAGGCTCAGCAGTACGACTAGGGCGGTGAGGCCGACGACGAGGAGGTCCGCGGGGCCGACGGAGACGACGCTGCCGAAAAGCAGGCCGGTGAAGTCGCGCCACGAACGGGCTTGCTGCATCAGGGCGATCCCGCCGGCGAACATCACCGACAGCATGACCCCGATCGCGCTGTCTTCACTCGTGCCGCGGCGCGAGGCTAGCCAAGCGGCCCCAGCGGCGGTCAGCAGCGCAGCGGCCAGCGCACCGAGGTAAGGCGAAAAGCCCAGCAGTAGCGCGCCGACCACTCCGGGCAAAATGGAGTGCGTGAGGGCGGTGCTCACGAAGGCCATCCGGCGGAGCACGACGTAGGCGCCGAGGCACGCGCAGGTGACGCCGCTCAAAACGACCGCGGCGAGGGCACGGAGAAAGAACTCCTCCCGCAAGGGGGCCAGCAGCGACTCAAGCATGGCGGTGGTCGTGCCCGGCGCACGCATGGATCAGCCGCAAGGACCCCTCGCGGAGTTCGAGCACTTGGTCGGAGCGGCGCGCGTCCGCCGGGTCGTGCGTCGCCATGACGACCGTGAGCGGTCGCGTGCGGTCGGTCAGGAAGCGTTCGACGATCCCTCGGCTGGCCAGGTCGAGCGCGGCGTAAGGTTCGTCAAGGAGGAGGAGCTCCGCCCTTTGCACGGTGGCACGGGCGAGCAGGGCACGCTGCAGCTGCCCGCCAGAGAGGGAGTGCACCGCCCGGTCGGCGAGGTCGGATAATTCGAGCAACCGCAGGGCCTGGTCGACCTCCTCGTCGCCATGGCCGCATTCATCGAACCAGCCGTGGTGCGCGTATTTACCGGTCTGCACCAGCCGTCTTAGCGTGATCGGGAAGTCTGGAGTCAGGTCGGGCCGCTGCGCCAGGTAAGCGACCCGGCGGCGACCGAGGGCCGGGGAAGCCCCGAGTACCTTGACTGTCCCGGCGCGGGGTGGGATCAGCCCTGCGAGGACGCGCAGCAGGGTCGACTTCCCAGACCCGTTGGGACCGACCAACGCGGTGCGGCAGCCGACCGGGATCTCGCAAGCCGCCTCGGAGAACGCGAGGACCCCGTCGGGCCGGGCGGAAGCGGCCAGCCCCTCGGCCCAGACGGCAACAACGCTGGGCGTCGCGGTTTCCGCCGGGGCATAGGGCAGGGTGGGGAGCAAGTCCAAGACCGCCCCGTGCAGCTCGGCCCAGAATCGGTGGTGCGCCGGTCTCATGGGCGGAGCAGGGCCTCCCGGAGTTTGGCGGACTGGTGGCGCATCATCCCCAGCCACGTGTCCCCGGGTTGACCGGCGGGAGCCAGGGATTCGAAATTCAAGCCGACCGGGGGCGGTACCCGCGCGTCTTCGCAAAGCCGCCGGGCGATGGCGTCATTCTGGCCTTCATCCGTGATCACGGTGCGGACCTTTTGGCGCCGGATCAGATGCAGCAGGTCGGAGTAATGCCGCGCCGATGGGTCGGCGGCTTCCGCCGAGGGGCTCTCGAGGATGGTGCCAAGAACTTGCAATTGGTACCTCTGGGCGAATCGGCCAAGGTTAGGGTGTTGGGTGAGCATGCCCCTGGCCGGGGCGGGAACCTGGGCGAAGCTCGCTGCCAGGTCGCGGTCCAGTTGCTTGATTTCATTAACATACTGTCGTACAGAGGCTTCCGTTTTTACGGTTGTAAATTTACGCTGGATTCCCTGACCGAGACGTTCGACCAGAATGACCACTAGGACCGGGTCGGTCCAGGGGTGCGGCTCCAGCCCCGAGCCGCCATTTTCCGTGCTTTGCAGCCAAAGGGTATCGGCGGTACGGCCATTGGCCTGGACCCAATCAGCCAGCCAAGGCTCGCTCGCCGGGCTAAGCCCGATGATCAGGCGGGCCCGAGCCAGGGCTTTGGCCTCCGTCGCACCGAGCTGGTAGCCGTGCAGTTCGCTAGCGGGCGGAACCAGGCTTTGATGCCGTAACTGGGGCCCGACAAGGCGGGCCGTCCAATCATCCACAATCGAGAAGCTGGTGACGATTTCGGCCGGCGCCGCCGCCCCGGCGAGTGAGGTCCAGAGCAAGAGCTGCCAGAAGGTCTGGAGGGCTGGTTTGAGCACGACAGATCGAGAAAATACGACCAGCCACTAAATGCAAGTTATTTGCAATAGATGAATGTTCCCGCCTAGGGTTTTTTGCGTTTGCCACCCTCTTCCGCCTGAATAACTCCACTAGTCCCATGCCCCAGTTCCGAGCTGTTTTTGCCCTTCTCTGGGCGATGGTCTTCACGGTGCCTGTCGTTTTCGCTCAAACGGCGCCCGCAGCCAAGGGCGATAAGGCGGAGAAGTCGCCCGTCTTCGTGCGCGACGTCAAATTCGCCCAGACCCCGTTGGGTGGGCAGATCAATAAGTCGAACCGGATGCTCGTCGAAATCATGTCGGGAGACAACCTGGACCCCAAGGCGCTGAACAAGAAATGGGTCGATAAGGTCAAGGTCACCGTCACCCAGGTTTACAAGACCAGTTCTAAGAAGCCGGAGGATTGGAACTACTACCGCTCTACCGCCACGGTGCTCACCATCGAGGCCAATCAGCCCCGCTCGGTCGTCTTCTACCTGCCCGGCGACATCGTCAAGCGCGACGTTCTCCACAAGGAGCCCGACTATTACTTCGTCCAGCTCGAGGTCGCGGGCACCGAGGCGCCCATTTTTGACGCCAAGGGGACGCTCATCCCGGCCCAAGCCCGCGCCGTCCACAAAGACATCGCCACCAAGGTCGCCTTCGACGCCGCCAAGGACGCCGCCGATCGCGGGGTGGTCAATACCCCGGGGATCCTTCGTCCGCAGTACTTGATCAGCCTTCAGGACTCGCTCCCGATCGTGCCGTCCTCGCCCGAATTCATCCGCGAAGACGTCTCGTCCCGCTGAGACCCCATCCCCCCACTCGCCCCGTATGAGCCAGAAAAAGGCCACCATCGTCAACCTTGCCGCGTCCCACGTGTCCATCGCCGTGTTCGGCGCGGACCACGGCAGCCTCGAACTGCAGCAGTTCCTCGTCGAGGAGATCGCGCCGGGTCAGACCAATGACGACGAGTGGTTGGCCTCGGCCGTCGGCGCCGTCGCCAGTCTCGTGCAAGCCCATGGCCTGACCGGCCGTCGGGTCACGGTCATCGCCCCGAGTTTCCTCCTGCTGCAGAAGTCCCTCAAGGTGCCGCAGGTCGAGCGCGAACGCCAGGCCCAGATCGTCGCCTTCGAGGCCCAGAACGCGATCCCTTACCCGCTGAACGAAGTCATCTGGGACAGCCAGGTGATGGCGTCCGACGGCGTCGAAGCTGAGGTGCTCCTCTTCGCGTTGCGGACCGAGGTCGCCACCCGGATCGCCACGTTCATCATGGGGACGGGCCTCCGTCCCGCCTCCATTCAAGCCGCGCCGTTGCTCGACAGTCAGGCTTTCCTGCTCGCCGGCGGTGCCGCCACCGAGGAAGTGCTCATCGTCAACGTGGGCGCCCGCTCCACTACCCTCAGTTTCGTCGGCCCGACCGGGGCCAACATCCAGTCCGCCAACCTTGGCGGCAACCTGCTGACCCAAGGCGTTTCCGATAATACCGGCGAGCCTTTTGCCAACGCCGAAGCGGTCAAGGTCGGCTATTATTCCGGCGTCATCCACCTGCCCGAGGCCGACCCCAAGGTCGCCGTCCTGTTGGCGAACTCCCAGTCCTTCATCCGTCGGCTGGCCCAGGACATCAACCGTCGCTTGATCAACCTCAAGCGTGGTACCGCGGGCCGCCAGCCCACGCGCATCCTGCTCACCGGTCGCGGGGCGCTTGTCCCGGGGCTATCCGAACAGCTGAGCGAGACGTTGCGTCTGCCGCCCGAGCTCTTCGACCCGTCCGCTTTCCTGCGACTCGGTAATAACGTCTCGCCCGACTACGTCCAGCAACACCGTCACCAGATTTCCGAGGTCATCGGCGAGGCGGCCCGGCTCATCCTGCCGCAGACCGCCGGGGTCAACCTGATCCCGCGGAACATCGCGGCGCAGGTCGCCTTCGATGCCCGTAAGCCTTGGTTGATCGCCGCCGCCTTGATCGCCGCCCTCGCCCCGTTGCCGGTCTGGAACGCCTACCACGATGCGGCGACTTTCAACCAGGAGCAAATCGTCGAGCTCAAGCGCAAGCAGGCCGATCTCGGCGGTCATCTTTCCACCCTGAAGACCGCCCGGGAGCAGGCCAACGAACTCCATGCCGTCAGCGGCCAGCTGGAGTTCGTCGTCCTCAACCGCGCCAACTGGCCGGCCGTCCTTGCCGACCTGCAAGGCCGTGTCGCCGAGTGCAAGAACACGTGGGTCGAGGAGATCCATATGCGCCGGGAGGCGCAAGCCGCGGCCCCGGCTCCGGCCGAAGGCCAGCCCGCTGAGGTCGTCGCGCCCCAGCCCGTGACAAAAATCATCGTGACGACGCGCTTCCTGCAACCGGAGGTGCCGCCCAACCCGAAGGCCAGCCACAACAGCGCCACCTTCATCAAGCGTCAGAACGAGCTCCTCGCCGCCCTGCGCAAGTCCCCCTTTATCGCGGAGATCCCCGAAGCGGAGATCAAGGCCGACTTCAACCTGCCTTACCAACCCCGCATCACCTTCACGTTGGTCATCCGCAAGGACAAGGCCCTCTGAGCCATGGACACTTCCAAGAACCGACTTTTCCTCGCCACCCTGTTCCTCATCGGGGCCGGCTTCATCCTCGTGCTCGTCTTCGGTTACCTTGAGTACGCCGCCCATGCGAAGTCCGTGGTCGAGCTCAAGAAGGCCCGCGAGGCTTCGAGCCGTCTCCTGGGTGGCTCGCCGGTGGTCGACGTCACCGAGCCCGTCGCGCTGAAGCAGTCCAATGTCGATGCCTCACAGAAGGATCTGGAGGAATTGAAGACCCACATCGCCGGCCTCCGCACCAGCATCAGCGGGCCCGCCGAATCCCGCATCGAGGGCAACCCTAAGACAACCAACACGGAATTGAGCTCCCAGATCAAGCAGTCGGTCGACGAGCTCAAGAAGCTCGCCGCTGATCGCGACATCCGCTTCGTCACGCAGGCCGCCGACCAGCCCGACTTCGGGTTTGGCCGCTACATCCATAGCCCCGGCAGCGCCCCCAAGCGAGATTTCCAGAAGGTCGACCAACAGCGCCTAATCATCGAATTCCTCTTCAAGGAATTGGTCGACTCCCGCCCCGCCCCGACGGGCGAGTACAAGACGCCGTTGATGCTGCTCGGGCTCGCCCGCGAGCCAATCGAGTCCTACACCTTGATCCCCGAGGGCAAGCCCGGCGCCGGCACCTACACCGTCGACGGCTCGGACATGTCCCGCTACGAGACGGAGGAATTCGTCCCCACTCGTTCTTTCCGCCGGGTCATCAAGGATAAGGAAGGTACCAAGATCGTCCCGCTGGTCGACACGGTTTCCTTCCGCCTGAAGTTCGTCTCCACCACCGCCACCCTGCGGTCCTTCGTGAACCGCCTCCGTAACTCGGGTCGCCCTTTCGCGATCACCTCCGTCGAAGTCGCTCCGCCTGCCCCCGAAGTCCTGCGCACCTTCCTCGCTCCGATCACGCCACTCGCTCCGCCGGCCGCCGGGGCTGGCCCGGTGTTTGATCTGTCTGGATTGGGCGATAATAATGGCGGCCGTCCGAAGGGACCGCCCCCGCCCCCGAAGGAAGAGCGCAAACTCGTCATCGCCGAGGCCCCTTCCGAGTTCACCGTTCAGGTCGACTACCTCATCGTCCTCGACCCGAAGCCCGCCGCCCCCGAGGGCGAGCCCAAGAAGTAACTCTCGCTTCCCTCGGACATGAATTCCCGCAAGGACATCTTTCTCACTCTCGGCGCGACGCTGTTCCTCCTTCTGGGGGTCGCGATTTCGCTGGGCCTCATCCCCGGATTGACGCCTCCCGCCGTGCCGGAGGAAGGCCAGAAGGCCTTGGTTATCCCAGAGCTGTCGGCCCCGCCCCGCGGCATCGATTACCCCGCCACCCCCCGGGTGCTGGAGAAGGAAGCCGTTAAGGACTGGTTGAGCCCAGAGGAGAACGACGACGCTTGGGACTACGACCTGTTTACCTCCATCGATATCGTCTGGGATCCGGTCCAGAAGGAGTATTTCCCGCGCCGCAAGGTGGTCCGCCCGCTGCCGCCCTTTGGCGTGAAACTCGTCCGCATCGGCCACCCGACTTACCCTTACGTACTCCGCTCGACCTTGCCGGCTCCCTCCAAGAAGGATGAAGACCGCCTTTTCTTCATCGAGAACGTGGAGACCAAGCAGTATTTCGAGCGACTGACCCTGAAGAAGCCCCTTGAGGCGAAGTCCCCGATCACGCTCCTTTCCTTCCGCATCGATAAAAACGCCAAGGATAAGGACGGCTTCGCCGTGACCCGGAATGTCCTCAAACTGGAGGACAAGAGCCTGACCTCCAAGGACAAGACCATCGAAATCGACGACCTGGGGGTCGTGGAGTTCAAGAACCAGCTGGATATCGTGCTGGTTTCGACCACCGAGCCTGGCCGGACTTGGCCCATCGTCGCCGCGGGCGACCGCTTCGTTTATCAAGGGGCCCAGTTCGTAGTCAAAGGCATTGACTTGGCTTCTAAGACGGTGACTTTAGACAAGACTTTTGCGCCCGACCCCAAGAAGCCCAAGAAGACCTTCACCGAGGTTCTTGGCATCCAAGTCGAGACGAAGCCCGCTTCCCCTGTCAAAAACCCCAACCAGAAATAACTTTCTCGCCGCCTGAATCGTATGAAGACCCTCACCCGTAACCGGCTCGCATGGGCCGCTCTTGCCGTCGCCCTCGTGGCCGGTTCCTTGGTCGCCCAAGATAACGACCCGGTCGTCCAGAAGACCCGCATCCTCGGCGAGGCCATCAAGGCCCGGGAGGATGGAAACCTTCAGGTCGCCCTAGAGAAGTACGAGCAGCTCCTCCAGCTCGACCCCAAGGACGAAGCCGCCAACGAAGGCAAGCTGAGCGTCAAGGCCACCTTGGCCGAAGCCGATGCCCAGAAGGCCCGCATCGCCGCCGCCGCCGCCGCCGCCCTGAAGCCCGCCACCTTGCTCGATGCCGTCGCCGTTGAGCAGCAGAACATCTACGCCGAGGTCGAACGCGCCATCGCCGCCGCCCGCCAAGAGGCCGCCGCCGGCAACCACAAGCGTGCCCTCGAGATTCTCGACGGCGCCAACAGCTACCTGCCGAACAACACCGCCGCCCAGAAGGTCCGCGACGGTATCGCCATCGCCCGTCAGGAAATCAACCTCCACAAGGAAGCCGGTGACCAAGGTCCTGACCAAGTCGCCCGCGAGGAAGTCGTCCGCCTGGCCAAGGCCAATGCCACCAAGATCGACAAGGGTGCCGAGCTGATCGACCAAGCCGAAAGCCTCGCCCGCAAGGGTTCGCCGGCCGAGCTCGACGAAGCGGTCAAGTTGCTCGACGAGGCCTCCAAGGAGTTGCCCGTCAACATCGCCGCCAAGCCGTACCGCGACCGCGTCAAGCAGGTCAAGGGCTACATCTTCTCCCAGCGCGCCTTCATGGCGATCGAAGACCGCGAGATGAACAAGGCCGACTCCCATATCCGCGACTACGAGAAGCTTTTCGGCGTGGATGACGCCTCGGCGAAGAAGCTGCGCCTGGAGTTCCTCAAGAAGAAGGCCGACCCGTCCTTCCGGAGTGTCGACGAAATCTCCCCCGGCCTCCGCGCCAAGGACGCCAAGGTCGAGGAACTCCTCGTCAAGGGACGCGCCCGTTACCTTTACGGCGACTACCAGGGCGCCCTCGAGGCCTACCGCGAAATCCTCCAGTACCAGCCGAACAATGCCGAGTCCAAGGCCTACCAGGTCCGCATCCGCCAGATTCTCTCCGAGAACTCCGGCGCTTGGAACCGTGGCGTCACCAAGGGCAAGCTCCTCGAGCTCCTCGACGAAAGCTGGAAGCTCCCCGAGGTCTTCAGCAAGGAAGTCATCGTCGGCCCGGGCAAGACCGACACCGATCCGGTCGTCGAGAAGCTCAACTCCATCACCGTCCCCGAAATCAACATCCGCGACCTGCCGTTCAACCGCGCCATTGACCAGTTGATCATCGTCTCCCAGTCCTACGACAAGGATTCTAAGGGAGTGAACATGGTCGTCATCGACCCGGACCGCAAAAATCCCTCGGTGAACATCACCCTGCGTAATGTCCAGTTGGGCAAGGCCCTCGACATCATCACCAAGCAGGTGAACTTCACGTACAACATCAACCAAGGCATTATCGAGATCCGCCCGGACTCCGGCTCCAATGACCTGGAAACCGAATTCTTCCCGCTCTCCACGTCGGCCGTCATCAAGATGACTGGTATCGGCAGCGCGGCCAACGCCACCCCGGCCGCCGGTGCTGGCGCCAGCCCCTTCCCGACCGGTGCCCCGGCCGCGGGTGGCAGCGAAGGTCAGCGCCCCGAGGAAGTCGCCATCAAGAACTTCTTCGTCCGTTCGGGCGTCGTCTTCGAGTCGACCACCGGCAGCACGCTCGCTTACGACGGCACGAACCTGATCGTCACCCAGAACCGCAAGAACCTCGATCGCGTCCGCAACATCCTGCGCCGCTATTCGGACATCAAGCAGGTACACATCGAGGCCAAGTTCATGGAAGTCTCCGAGGCCTCCCTCAATGAACTCTCCACCAATTGGCGCCTCTCTAAGGTCGTCGGCGGAAACACCATCATCCGTGCCCAGTCCGGCCTCCGTTCGGTCAACGACGTCTTCGGCTCCACCTCGGTGACCAACGATGGCAACATCTCCAGCCAGACCGCGACGACCACGATCAACCCGATTACTGGCCTCGCCACCCAGACCACGACCGCGGTGAACACCATCGTCCCCAACTCCCCGCCCAAGATCAACACGGGTAACTTCGGTGGCGCCTCCGCTAACTTTGGCGGTTACGACAATTCCACCACCAAGCCCGGCCCGGGGATCTTCGATGGTCGGATCGGCACCCTCGGCTCCTACGACCTCAGTATCTTCCTCCGTGCCTTGGAGCAGAACAGCGGCACCGACCTCATGTCGGCCCCGAGCCTCACCGTCCTGGATAGCAAGACGGCCATCATCAAGGTCGCCCAGCTCCTCCGTTACCCCGAGTCCTACGGCGATACCCAGTCCAACGTCGGTACCTCCGGCGGTAACAACAACGGAGGCGGCTCGGCCGGCGTCACCATCACCGCCGGCACCCCGCAGGACTTCACCGTACAGGAAGTCGGCGTGACCCTTGAAGTCACCCCGACCGTCGGCGCCGACGACTCCATTGCCCTCAATCTCAAGCCGAAGGTGGTCGAGTTCGAAGGCTTCGTGGAATACGGTGGCACCTCCGTCGCAATCTCGGGTTCCACGACCGTCACCATCCCCTCGGGCTTCTTCCAGCCGATCTTCACCACCCGCGAAGTCTCGACCGACGTCACCGTCTTCGACGGCGCCACGGTCGTCATCGGCGGCCTGACCCGCGAGGAAGTCAAGACGGTCAACGACAAGGTCCCGGTCCTCGGCGACATCCCGTTCCTCGGCACGGCCTTCCGTTCCAGCGGCAAGACCACCACCAAGCGCAACCTGATGATCTTCGTGACCGCCAACCTGGTCTCGCCGGGCGGCTCCCCCCTCCGCAGCTCCCAACCGGCCTTGCGTGCTGGTTCGACCTTCTCCAACCCGGTCATCATCTCCCCGGGCGGCGCGGTCTATCGCGAGCCGGTTGAAGCGGCCACGACCGTCAATTCCGCCCCGATCGCACCGGCGTCTTCGGACGGCAAGTAAGCCTTCGGTCAGCGGCGAATCCGGGCCCGCCAATCGGCGGGCCCGTTTGTTGGCGTGGGCGCCCCGCTTTTTACTCGATGCGCCTGCGGGACGCGGGGAAACTCCAGTCATGCGCTGGCTGCTTATCGATGGGTTCAACCTGGTCTTCCGCAGCCACTTCGCGATGGAGCGCTCCAACCTCCGCCGGCCTTCGGATCAATTCCCCACCGGCGCCCTGCACGGCTGGATGAAGACCCTCCTCGACCTCCGCGCCTCCGAGCAGCCGGACCGCTGTGCGGTCTTCTTCGACCTCGGTGGCTCGGACCGACACCTGGCGGTCCTGCCTGAGTATAAAGCCCAGCGCGATGACACGCCGGAGGACATCGTCGCACAGCTGCCGGAGATCAAGGCTTTGACGGCTTTGCTCGGGTTTCAAATCTTTGAGCAGCGGGGCGTGGAGGCCGACGACTTGATCGCGACCGCGGTCCGGCGGCTATCCGCCGACGGGCACTCGTCCATCATCGTGAGCGCCGACAAGGATTTCGGCCAATGCGTCGGTGGTCCGGTCCTGCAACTGGCCCCGCCCCCGACGGCGAACCCGGCCCTCGGCTGGCGCCGCTTGGACGCCGCGGCCGTCGAGGAAAAGTTCGGCGTACCGCCGCGCCTCATCGCGGACTACCTCGCGCTCGTCGGCGATACCTCCGACAACATCCCCGGGCTTCGCGGGGTGGGTCCCAAGACTGCGGTCAAGTGGCTGCAGGAGCATGGCGATCTGGCCGGCGTGCTGGCGGCCGGTGACAAGCTGGAGCCCGAGCGTTTTCGCGAGCAGGTCAAGGCCGAGGCCGCCCGCATCCGCGGCAACCTCGAGCTGGTCACCTTCCGCACCGACTTCCCGTTCGTAGCCGGCGAGGCCACGCCCGAGGACACCACGGGCGTCGAGGCTTTCCTGACTCGCATGGAGATGCATTCGACCCTGCGTCGCTACCAGGCCAGCCAGGGTAGGGCGGAGAGCCCCGCGGCCGACGAGCCGGCCCATCCGGTGAAGGCGGTGCCCAAATCCCCCAAGCCCGCGGCCGACGGTGGCCCGGCCCAAGGCGAGTTGTTCTGAGCCGCCGGCCTGCCGGGCACAAAAAAGGCCCGCCGTTGAGGGCGGGCCTGGTTTGAAGCGCGTTCGCAGTTGTTACTTCTTGGCTTCGACCTTCTTGGCTTCGACGGCCTTGGGGGCCTCGACGCCCTTGGCGGCTTCGGCACCGGCCTGCTGCTGGGCGTTGGCGAAGAGGCTGGAGACCTGATTCACTTCTTCCTGGTTGAGGAGGAAGACGAACTTGGACTCGAGGACTTCGACTTCGTAGTTGTGGGTGATCGAGTAGCCGACGGACTTCGCCATCTCTTCGTTGCCCTTCTCGAGGAGACCGCGGGTCTCGTCGAGCTGCTTCTGGATGTTCTTCTTCTGCTCTTCATCCTTGGAGTTGGCGAGGAGCTGGGTCAGCTGGACGAAGGCGTCGCGGCGGGCCTGGAGGACCTTGGCGAACTGGTCGAACTGGACGACGAACTCGAAGCCGCGGATGTCGGCGGTGTGGAGGAGGTTCTTGCCGTCGCGCTTGACCAGCTGCTCGTCCTTGAAGTCCTTCGCGGCACGGGCCTTGGTCGCTTCCTCGTCGGAGACGACGGCGAAGAGACGCAGGGCGGTGTTAATGAAGGTCGTCTGGCGGTTGGCGAGCACCGGGACATTGAAGTTCCAGACCTTGGCGAAGACGCCGTCCTTATCGTTGAAGTCCTTGACCTCGGACTCGCCGACCTTCGCGAGGGCTTCGCGCTCGACGGTGGTCAGGGCCGACTGGATGCGGGCCTGCAGCTGCTGGATGCGCTGGAACTGCTGGAGCAGGGTGCCGTATTCCTGCTGGAAGCGGGCGAGGGAGACAGGGTTCGCGATCGTCAGGACGACGCGGCCCAGGTTGTTACCGAGCGGGATGAGCTCGATGACCGGACCCTTGGGGGCTTCGGCGGTGGCGGGGGCTTCGGTGGCGGTGGTCATGGTGTTTGGGTGGGTGGAGTTTGGGTGGGGGTGTATGGGGTGGAAAATTACTTGGCGGCCGGGGCGTCCTTCTTGGCCTCGCCGTCCTTCTTGGTTTCGGCGGCCTTATCGAGGTTCTTCTTCTCGTCGTCGCTCAGGAGGGTGTAGAGCTTGGCTTCGGCCGTCTGGAGGTTGAACTCGGTCGGGATGTCGTAGCCGTGGGTCTTCTTGAATTCCCCGGTGGCGGTGTCGACGTCGCCCTTGGTCTTGGCGATGGCTTCCTCGATCTTCTTCTTGTCCTCGTCCTTGGTGAAGCGGGGCTGGGCGTCGACGAGTTGCTGGAGGCCGCGCTTGGCCTCGAGGATGCGCTGCAGTTGCAGTTTGAAGGCCTCGACTTCGGCGGCACCAGAGACGGACTCCCGAATGAGGAACTTCTTGTCGCCGGCGTTGAGGACGGACTCGGCCTTGAAGCCGGCGGAGGCGGCGAGCTTGATGTAGTCCTCGTTGGTGAGGTTAGTCAGGACGACGACCTTGGTCGGGACGATCACGTACTGGCGGGTCAGGTCGAAGCCGTAGGTCTTGGCCATGGTCTCGTTGTCGGCCTTGAGGCGGTTGAACTTGGTCTCGAGCTCACGGATACGGGCTTCCCGCTCCGGGGTGGTCAGGGCCAGTTCGGCCAGCTGCTTGACCTGGGCGACCTGCTGCTGCTCCTGGCCGATGGTCTGGACGTCGTTCTGGAAGTTGGCGAAGGCCTGGGGGTCGCCGATGATCTTGACGAGGACGAAGGTCTTGCCGTCGGAGGTCAGGGTTTCGACCTGGACGGTCTTGTTGGCGTCGGCGGGCTTGCCGGCCTCGGCGGCCGTGGGGGCGGCCGGAACGGCAGCCGCGGCGGGCTTGGCGTCTTCAGCGAAGGCGGTGAGGGCCAGTAGGGACAGGAGCAGCGGAGTAGTCTTCATAAGGGAGTTATAAGGGGCAGGAGGATTGACTATGCAGACGGCTCACCGCCTCGCCACAAAAAAACGCCATTTTTCCCTTATTTACGAGGGTTCTGGAGCGCCCGCCCGATGATTTCCGGGAGGTCCAACTGGTCGGCTTGGCGCTGCAAAGCTTCGTCCGCGAGAATCGCCCGAACCTTCGGGTGCTCCATTAACTTTCCTAAGTCCTTGTTATTCAGTAACTCGCGAACGCTCTTATCTTCCCAGGCCTGATAGACGCTCGGGTGAGCCGCCAGGGAGCGGATTTCCGGCATAGCCATCAGACGCCGGCGAGCCTCGGGGTCTGTCAAAAGCATTTTTACACTCAGTATGGTCCGGTTTTGACGCTCTGGCAGGGGGGTCCAGCGCTTGAGCCAGCCCGCCGAAGGGGCCTGGGCGAGCTCGTCGCGCGTGAGCACCCAGCGGCTCTTTCGAGCCAGCTCCGGCGTCTCCACCAATTCGATCACGGCAGCGATTGTAGCCAAGCCCAGTATGATCAAAACGAAGTACAGCATCCCCGACCAACAGCCCACCAAGGCGCCGAGTATCGGGCTCTCGGCTTCCGTCTGGCCTTCCGGTAATCGGCCCACCCGCCAGCAGGCCGCGTAGAGTAGCAAGCCGGCTAAAAGGGATAGCACCAGAAGGCCGGCGGCACCCCGCAGCAACCACGGGAAGGGGGTGCCATGGAGGGTCAGGTGCCCCAAGTCCGGGCCGAACCAAGCCCCAAGGAGGCACCCCGCCGCCAAAGCGAAGGGCCCGGCCAGTTGCCGCACCGGGCCGCGCCGAAAGCCGCGCCAGCCCCCCCGCGCCATGAGGCCGAGGAGCAGCAGACCCGCCAGCCAAAGGGTGAGGGACAGGTCGGGCATCCGGAGTTTAACGTTCGCCGAGGACCTTGCGGATGGCGTTTTCGCGGGTCTCGATGCTTTCGGCCAACTTGAACTGCACCAAGGCGCGCCGGAGGTTGTGCCCCGGGTAGCGGACCTTGAAGTAGACGTCGCCGGCCAGGTGGTCGGCCAGGAACCGGATGCCCAGTTCCAGCGGGATCAGGTGGATGCAGTCGAACAGGTGCCGATGGTCGGCTTGGCTGAGGAAGTCCTTGGCGTGCGATTGATACCCACGGTAGATGGTCGTGAACAGGTCTAGGTCGAAGATGACCGAGGATAGTTCGGGGGCGTCCTCACCCGCCGGGTTGCACGCCGAACGCGTGGCATCGCCGATGTCGTAGTGCACCAGCCCAGGCTGGACCGTGTCGAGGTCGACGATGCAGGTGCCGCGCCCCGTGGCCTCATCGACCATGATATTGCCGACCTTGGGGTCGCCGTGGGTCGTCCGCAGGGTCAATTCGCCCCGTTCCAAAGCCTGTTGGAGCACATGGCAGCGCGTGCGGCGTTCCTCCACGAAACGAAGGGCTCGCTTGGTCTCAAGGGAGGCTTCCAGCCTTTCCTGGCCCTCCGGCGTAGCGAGGGCGGCATCCATCTTGGCTAGGTAGCCCGGGGTCACGTGAAAGCCGGGCAGGGCATAACCTAGCCGGGCCGAAGGCAGGTCGCTGACCATGCGGTGGAAGTGGCCCAGCACGACGCCGACTTCGTAGGCGTGCTCGGGGTTCTGGACGCGGTCGAAGGCATTGGCGCTGGCGATCTGCGAGATGGCCCGCCAGAGGTCGCCTTGGGCATCGGTCACCCAATCCTCACCGGCCTTGGTCTGGATGATTTTGGGGAGCTGCCAGATCCGGTCCGACCGGTCGGCCTCCGCCTCGAGCTTCGCGTGGCAGTGGTCCGTGAGCACCCGCATGTTCTGCATGATGACCTCCGGGTTCGGGAAGACCGCCTTCCGGATACGTTGCACGATGAAGCGCTGTTCGGAGAACGTCGTCCGGAAGATCGCCAGGTAGGTGTCGTTGACGTTCCCGGAACCATACGGTTCGACCGTTACCAGGCGTCCTTGAACGTCGAATTGGCGGGCGATGAGGGCGGCGCGCATGGAGAACGACCCCAATTTGGTCGGGTTTACGGGGGTGGCGAGGGCATTCGGCCGCCACCTAGGCTTGATTTCCGCCCCGGCCTCCCCATGTTCAAAACTCCTCTGCGCCGCCACCTTAGCTCAGCTGGTAGAGCATCTCATTCGTAATGAGAATGTCGCCGGTTCAAATCCGGCAGGTGGCTCCAGCGCAGGGGACACTTTTCATCGCCCCGTTTGCTAAGCCGGGCCTTCCGACCTCCCTCCCACCATGAGCCGCGCCAAACAGTCGCCCAGCAGCCGGGATCTCTCCCGTCGCTACGACCGCGCGTTCCGGGCCGACGATGCCTACCGGGCGACTTTACCCGACATGCAGAACAAGGACGCCTCCCTGATCCAGGGGGCCAACGTCCCGATCCAGCACGTCGGTATCTCCGGCTTCCGCCTGCCGATGCTTGTGGCCACGCGCGACGGCAAGCCGATCCCGCTCGAGTGCATCGTCACCGGTTCCGTCTCCCTCGCGGCCGACCGCAAGGGCATCAACATGTCCCGCATCATGCGGACGTTCTACGAGTTCAAGGACCGCGTGCTCTCGCATGAACTGCTCGAGGAGGTCCTCATCCGCTACAAGAAGGACCTGGAGTGCAGTCGCGCCCGCCTCCTAGTCGAATTCCGCTACCCCCTGCTACAGAAGTCCCTCCGCTCCGGGCTGGAAGGCTGGCAGTATTACCGCGCCGTGCTGGAGGGGACCATCGATGACCTCGATAGCCTGCGCCGTTTCGTCCATTTCGACTTCGTCTACTCCTCGGCCTGTCCCTGTTCCGCGGAGCTCACCGAGCACGCCCGCGAGGAACGGGAGACCTATGGCATCCCGCACTCGCAGCGCTCCAAGGCCCGCGTCGTCGCGGAGGTCGCCCCCGGGCGCAGCCTCTTTGTCGAGGACATGAAGGACCTGTGCCTCGAGGCCCTGCAGACCGAGACCCAGGTCATGGTGAAGCGCGAGGACGAGCAGGCGTTCGCCGAGCTCAACGGGGCCTACTCCAAGTTCGTCGAGGATGCGGCCCGGCTGGTCTACGAGCAGTTCGACGCCGACCTGCGCGTGCGCGACTTTGTCATCGCCTGTTCGCACCTGGAGTCCCTGCATTCGCATGACGCCGTCTCGGTGATCAACAAGGGCATGCCCGGCGGTCTTTCCGCCGATTTCCACGACTTCAGAGACCTCATCTGTTAGTTTCCTCGCGGCTTGCCCAATCTCGGCGGCCGACTAGGGTCGTTTTCATGAGGGGGTAGCTCAGCTGGATTCAGAGCAGCAGCCTTCTAAGCCGCCGGTCGCGGGTTCGAGTCCCGCCCTCCTCACCACTTTCCGCGCCCGATGCCCGCCGAACCCTATCACCTCGCCAGTCAAGGGATGAGCCTCGGGGCTTTCGGCCAAGCCGAGGTCGAAGCAGGCTTGGCGACGGGGCGTTTCGCGGGGACGGTGCTTTCCTGGCGCGAAGGCGAAGCTGCCTGGGTGCCGCTCGCGAGTCGGGTCGAGTTTGGTGCTGCGCGCTCGGCGTATGTCTCGCTCCAGCCGGTGACCTCGCCCGACTTCGAGTTGGGTGCCGGGGTTTTCGCGAAGGGGTTCTTCGGGCGTTGGATTCGTACCTGGGTCGGCGTGCTGTTTCGGCCGTCCGTGACCTTCCCTCCCTTCAGCGAGGGCGGGCGAATCGGGCGGGCTTTGATCTGGTTATTGCTGGCCGCCGCGCTCGCGGTCCCCGGGCTTTTCTTCTTCGGTCAATCGGGCTTGACTGCTTTCCTGCGGGCAATCGGCAAAGCCGCGGAGGTACGGACCGAAGCGCTCAACCTGACCTACCTCGGCAAGGCGTTGTTCTGCTTGCCGTTGTGGGTGGCGGGTCTCGCCGCTTTGCTCACGCTCGCGTGGCACGTCGTCCTCCGCGTCTTCGGCGGTGGCGCCGCCGGTTGGCGCACGACCTTCCGCGTCATCGCCTACCTCGGTGGGGCGTGGCTGCTCGGCTGCGTCGCGTGGTTCCTCGTCGCCAGTCGATTGACCTCGGGGGGCCTCGCGAGCGGCGGGACGCCTTACCTCGCGGCCCTGACTTACTTCGTCTTGCTGGCTCGTGCCTTGGCGCTGGCCCACGTTGATCCCGGTTGGAAGCCCGGGTTAGCCATACTCGCGGTCCTCGTCCTGGGATGCTGCACAGGCGGCCTCGCCATAGTGGCGGCGCTCGTGCCGTTCTCCACGCCACTGGGCGGTTGAGGTTTGCAGGCCCCGCTCGTCCAACCTACAAAAGCAGGATGGAAGAAACCCGCCAGATCCACCTCGCCCGCAAGACCGTCCAGCTCGGGGTTTTCGACCCGGAAGCAGTCACCGTCGGTTTGGCCAATGGCCGTTTCCAGCCGACCGACCTCGCTTGGACCAACGGCATGGCCGCTTGGAAGCCCTTGGGCGAATGGCCCGAGTTCGCGGCCGCCGCAAGCGCTGCGGTGCCGCCTTTACCGGCGGACGCGGCGGACGCCGCACCCTTGGCTTGGGAACAAGCCAAGGGCGTTTCCTCCGCTTGGGTTTCCTTTAAGGAAATCGTGCTTCGACCCAGCCCGACCTTGGCGGCCTCGCGCCTTCAGTTGGGGTCGGTGGTGCCGTTGGCTTGGGTCTTGGCCGCGATCTCGGGGATTTTCCTCATCGTGGGCGGGAGCCTCCATGCCGAGGCCAACGCCGCGTTCAGTCGTCAGCAAGGCGTGCAGATCATGGAGGCCCTCCACCGGTCAAAGGGAGAGATAAAATGGCTAGAGCCCTTGGCGGATTCGCTCCAGCAAACCTCGCCAGCGACGTTGACGGAGTTGTTGCTCAAGGCCTCGGCCTTTGCCCTGCTCGTTCCCTTGCTCCACCTGCTGCTGGGCTGCTGGGTCTGGTTGGGTTTCCGTTTACTTGGCACCTTCGGGGTGGGCGACCTTCGGCAGGTCGACTTCGAACGCACCGTGGCAGCCTGTGTGCTGGGCCTAGGGGCGATCGGCTTGCTCTGCGCCCCGCTTAATCTCTTCCCCTCGTCGGTCAACGCCTTGCTCGGCTTGCCCATCTCGATTGCTTTGGCGGTCGTGGTCTCCCGCTCAATCGGGGCGGCGCTGCGGATCAACCCGTGGGCGGTGTTCGCCTGGAGTCTCCTCCTCAACATGATCGTCTGCTGCCTGGGGTGTTTCTGTGTGGCCGGCGTCTTGGTGCTTATCCTTGGCTGATCGGTGATCCGCCTTGTCCGCCGCCCTGCCTTCCCCGGCGAACTCAACCACGAGCTCGTTTGGCCGCTGGGTTTTCTCGGGGCCGTGGCGGCGGGTTGGGCCTGGTTCCAAACTGGTTGGCAACTGCCGGGTTGCGTGTTCATGCAGTGGACGGGTTACCCGTGCCTTGGGTGCGGCGGCACGCGCTGCGCGCGGCACCTCGCCACTTTCGATTTCGCCGGCGCGTTTTGCTTCCACCCGCTGCTCTGGCTGGGGTTGCTCGGCTTCGCCGCCTGGGCCGTCTGGTCCGCGGTGTGGTGGCTCCGGCGCGATCCCTTGCGCTTGCGCCTCGCCTCCGATGAAGCCGGCGGGAGCTGGCTCCGCCGCGGCTTTCTCGTCGCCTTGTTCCTGAACTGGCTCTGGCAGTGCCATTACCTCCGTGCATGAGGGGCCTGTTCCGCCTCCTCGGTTGGCTGGCCTTGGCCTTCGTCGTGACCGCGGTCACGCTTGGGGTCGTCTACCTGTGCAGCGACCGATCCGGGCGTATCGCGATGGAGCATCGCGTGCTCGACGTGGTCGATGGGGTCCGCGAGGACGGCACTTCGCCGGCCCGCGTCGTCGGTTGGCTCGACCACGTGGCGGACCGGACGGAGGTCATCAAGGGCGACATCGTGCCGGCGCCCTCGCCCGACGCGGCGGCCACCGCGCCCTACGGCGAACCGACCGATCGGGTGGGCCTGCAGGTCCTCCCTAATCTCGGCTACTCGGTCGGTTACGACAACGCGTTACCCAGCCCGCGCTGGTCGTCCTACCGCGTCTTCCCCAACCCCGGCCAGGCCGCGGAGCGTCCCTCGGGTTTTCGGACCGACCCGCGTACCGCCGCGCACGTGTCCACGCAGGAGTATGTGCGCTCCGGCTTTGACCGCGGCCACCTCGCCCCCAACTACGCCATCGCGGTCTGCCACGGGGAGGCCGCCCAGAAAGAGACCTTCCTGCTGAGTAATATCGTCCCGCAGATGCACGGCCTCAACGCCGGCCTGTGGAAGGACCTCGAGCAGCGCATCGTTCATCGTTACGTCGAACGCTACGGCACCATCTGGGTGCAAGTCGGCCCGGTCTACACCGCGCCGCCGGCCCGGCGTATCGGCCGTCTACCCGTGCCCGCCGCCTTTTGGATGGTCGTGTCGGAGTACGAGGCGAAGGACCAGGGCATCCGCGCCATCGCCTACTTGGTGCCGCACGAGGAGAAGTGGCGCGACACCGAACTGACGCGCTACGTCGTGAGCATCCGCAAAGTCGAGGAACTCACCGGCCTGGATTTTTTCCCGAAACTACCCAAAGCCACGCAGGACCGGCTGGAATCAACGGCCGCGGCGCGGGCTTGGTGACGGCAACGCCCGGCGCAGGTCCACCGCGTGGATCAAGCAGACGCAGTCGGAGCCATCGGCCGTCGCGAGCCAGAGCAGCGGCAAGGTCGGCCAGGCTTGGTGCATCGCTGGCTGCAAGCCGCCGACCTCGATGGCGAGGATGCCGTGCGGCTTGAGCATCGCGCGCGCCTGCGCGAGGAGCCGGCGGATCACATCGAGGCCGTCTTTCCCTGAGACCAGCGAGCCTTTCGGCTCCTTCTTGAACTCGGCCGGCAGGCGGCGGTAGATGCCTTCGGGCTCGTACGGCGGGTTACTGAGGATCAGGTCGAACTTCGGTCCTTTCAGCAGCGCCGTCATCGTGTCCGTCTCGTGCAGCGTCACGCGTTTTGCCAGCCGGTGGTCGGCGACGTTGAGGGCCGCGACCGCGAGGGCGTCGGCCGAGAGGTCGGTCGCGTGGACCTGCGCTTGCGGGAACCGCTTCGCGAGCAGGATCGCGAGGCAGCCCGAGCCCGTGCAGATGTCGGCCACGTCGGTCACCTGCACGGCCGGGGGGAGCCATTGCGGGATCGCCTCGGGGATGAGTTCGACGAAGTAGGAGCGCGGGATGATGACGCGTTCGTCGACCCGGAAGCGCAGGCCGCCCAGCCAGGCTTCGCCGACGAGGTAGCCGGTGGGGACGCGGTCGAAGACGCGGCGTTCGACGAGGCCAAGAAAAGCACCCTTCTCCTTGGCGGTCAGGGCGCGCTTGAAGCAGGCCGGCAGTTTTTCCCAAGCCAGGCCGGTGGCGTGGCCGAGCAACGTCAGCGATTCCTCTTCCGCGTTCACGAAGCCTTGGCCATGAGCGATCCCGCCCGCCTTGAACAACTTGTTCGCGAAGCGTAAACAATCACCGCCCGTTTTCAGGCGGGCGGTGGTGGCGGGGGTCGGGCGCGGAAGGGCGCTCATCGTCGCGGCGGGCCGCTTCAGGTGAGCGGCGCGGCGGACCAGAGTTCCTTCGGGGTCCGCTCGAAGAAGTCCTCGAGGTACTTCGTCGTGGCGCCCCCTTGGCGGAAGACCGGGTCCTTCATGATCGCGCGGCAGACCGGGATGGTCGTGTGGATGCCGCGGATGATGTACTCGCCCAGCGCGCGGTGCATGCGATCGAGCGCCTTCTGGCGGGTGGCCCCGACCGAGATGAGCTTGGCGACCATGGAGTCGTAGAGGGGCGGGATGACGTAGCCGGAGTAGCAGTGCGAGTCGACGCGCACGCCGTGGCCGCCGGGCGTGTAGTAGAGGCCGATGGTGCCGGGGCTGGGGGCGAAGTTGCGGGCCGGGTCCTCGGCGTTGATGCGGCACTCAATGGCGTGCCCGGTCATCTTGATGTCCTTCTGGTTGAGTTCCATCTTCTCGCCGCAGGCGATGAGGATCTGGCGACGGACGAGGTCGATGTCCGTGACCTCCTCGGTGACCCCGTGCTCCACTTGGATGCGGGTGTTCATCTCCATGAAGTAGTACTTGCCGTTGCGATCGACGAGGAACTCGATGGTGCCGGCGTTCTGGTAGCCGATTTTCTCGGCCAGGCGTACGGCGGTCTTGCCCATCTCCTCGCGGAGCTTGGGGGTGAGGAAGGGGGAGGGGGACTCCTCGATCAGCTTCTGGTGGCGGCGCTGCACGGAGCAGTCGCGTTCGCCGAGGTGGATGACCTTGCCATGCTCGTCGCCCAGGAGCTGGAACTCGATGTGGCGGGGCTGCTCGATGTACTTCTCGATGTAGACGCGGCCGTCGCCGAAGGCCTTCTCGGCCTCGGAGCGGGCGCTTTCGAATTCCTTCGGGAAGGACGCCGCGTTGTGCACGATGCGCATGCCCTTACCACCGCCGCCGGCCACGGCCTTGACGATGACGGGGAAGCCGATGCGCTGGGCCTCCTTGATGGCTTCGCGCTGGTTGTCGACGGGGCCGTCGGTGCCAGGGATGCAGGGGACCTTGGCGGCCGCGGCCGTCTGGCGCGCGTTGGCTTTGTCGCCCATGAGGCCGATGGTCTCGGGGCGCGGGCCGATGAACTTGATGTTGGCGGCGGCGCACTTCTCGGCGAAACCCTTGCGCTCGGAGAGGAAGCCGTAGCCCGGGTGGATGGCGTCGACGTTGGTGATCTCGGCGGCCGAGATGATGCGATCCTCGCGGAGGTAGGAGTCCTTGCTCGGGCCGGGGCCGATGCAGACGGCCTCGTCGGCCAGCTGCACGTGGAGCGACTGTTCGTCGGCTTGGGAGTAGACCGCGACAGTCTTGATGCCCAGCTCGCGACAGGCCCGGATCACCCGGAGGGCGATTTCGCCGCGATTGGCGATGAGGATCTTATTCATGCTCGGGGTTCGGGGCTCAGCCGACCTTCACGCGGAAGAGAGGCTGGCCGAACTCGACCGAGGTGCCGCTCGCCACAAGGCATTCGACGATGGTGCCAGAGAGTTCCGACTGGATCTCGTTCATCACCTTCATGGCCTCGATGATGCAGACCACGGAGTCGGCTTTCACCGAGGAGCCGATGGCGACGAAGTTCGGGGAGTCGGGCGAAGGGGTGGCGTAGAAGGTGCCCACCATCGGAGAGGTGATCATCTTCATGTTGGGGTCCGCGGCGGCCGGGGTGGTGGGGGCGGGGGCGGGGGCGGCCGGGGCCGGGGCGGATGACTGGGCCGGAGCGGGCGCCTGGGCGGCCGGGGTGCGGCCAGCGACGTCGCGCTTGATGCGCAGCTTGAATTCTTGGTCCTGGATCTCGAACTCGGACAGGTCCGACTTCTTCATCAAATCCACGACTTGTTTAATCTTATTTAGGTCCAAGGTTTTGTCCTCCGTAAGGGGGTTGGACCTCTCTGATACAGGCGAAGGAGGGGGTAAATCAACCCTCATTCCCGCAGGGAGGGGGGTATTTTACCTAAGTCTTTGTCTTCGTTATATTTAAGTATGTCCTTTAGCCTAGGTAAGGCGGAGGTATTCGGGTCCGACAGGGGGCCTTTGACCCGGATTTTGGTCATGGCCACCAGTGCCCGGTTGAGGTTTAGTAATTCGAGGGGGTTTAAGGAGCCCTTGGAAGGCAGGGAGAAGTCCCCAAGGAAGTTTACGGACGGGCCGTTCAGGTCTACCTCCCCCACGAGCTTCAACTCGGCCTCGGTCCCGGTCACCAGCAGGTCCGGGAAGTAGGCTTTGCCGTCCAGGCAGCCGAAAGTGCCGCGGGCCGAGTCGAGTTCGTAGGAGGTGGCTTGGACGCCGACCTTCTCCAAGGCCCGCGATAGGCCGCCCAGGATACGGACTTTTTTCAACTCTGGGTCGCGGAGGGTGAAGTCCCCTCGGCCGCGCAGAAGGGTGGGGTGCGCCAGGTCGATGGAGCCAGCAAAGCCCAGATCCAGTTGGGCGATGGCGGTCCGGGCGGGCGGTGGGCTGGTGGTCGGGGCCGTCGTCTTACTGAACTGGCCGAGGAGGGCGCTAAGCTTCACTGGGTCGCAGCCTTTCAATCGCAGCGCGACCTTGGGCACCCGGGTCACGTCCCCGGTAAGGTCGAGGTGGGCACGACCGCCGGCCAGGTCGAGTTCGGCGACGACACCGAGTTGCTGCGCGGCGGAGCGCACCGTCAAGTCCAGGTGGGCGGAGGCCACGCCCCAGGCCACGACCGGGTCATCGCAACGAACGGTCGCGGTGACATCCAACACGCCCGGCGCGGACGGCGCGACATCGACGACCAGTCGACGGCTGGGCGGCATGACCAAGGGACGTAGCGTGGTGGCGAGCTCGGGGCCGGCGATTCGGGCGGCGATCCACGGCTGCAGGTTGCCTTCGACGTGGACGCAAGGCCCCACCGCGGCCAAAGGGTTGGCCCAGTCCCAGGAGACCGCGCCGTCGACTTGACCGTCGTCCACCGTCGTGCCGCCGGCGAGGCGACATAGGCCGATCCAGGTGCGCCGGGGGTTGGCGTCGACCCGCACCTCGACCGAGCGGAAGGGGGCTTCTCGGTATTGGAATTCCTGGAGCAGCACCGCCCCGCGCGTGGTGGTGTGCGTCGGTCCGCCCCAGCGGCCTTCGACCTCGATCACGGCATGCGGCCGCGCCGTGAGTAGGAAGGATTTCCAGAGTTCTTTCCACCAGTCTCCGAGTAGCCCGTCCAGGCTCCCCGGCGCCAGTTCGCCCCGCAGGTTGAGTCGGTACGCCCCCCCGTCCTGGGTCGCGCAAAGCGCCTCGCCGCGGATGCCGGCAAGGTTGACCGCGGTAAGCTTCAGCGGGAAATCTTGGGCCGCCGGGTCATAGTGGAATTCGGTCGTGAGGGGGAGCGCGCGTCCCGGGGCGATGGCGTCGGACGTGATGCCCAGCGCCTGCAGCCCGCTGAACGCCGCGCGCCCGGCGACCGAGCGGATCGCCCAGGTCCCTTCGTCGCAAACGACGCGGAGGTCGGCCAAGAGTAAGCGGCCTTCGAGCCCAAGCCCCGACTTCGTCAAGGCGTCACGCACCAAGGGGAAACGGCGCAGGTCTTCGAGCGCCAGCGTGGCGGCGGCGCTGCGGAACTCCCCGCCGCTCCCCGTCGTCGGCCGCCAGGCGAGGTTGACCTGCGAAGCGGCGGTGCGGAGGTCGAGGTGCCAAGGGCGGGTGGGGTCACCGGAGCCGTCGAGGCGCGCCTCAACGCCGGCGAGCCCCGACGATCGCACGCCGTGTAACCGCAAGGTGCCGTGGACCAAACGCGGTTCAATGCCTTGGCCGGTGACGGCGAGCACCAGACCCCGGGCCTGGTGGCCTTGGCAGTCTAGGTCTTGCGCTGCAAGATCCAGATTCCATGAGCCGAGGCCTCCTAGCGCGTCGAGTTGTAGTTGGGCTTTTAACCGGGGCTCCGCGATGCGGATCAGGCCGAGCTTTTCGTCGGCCCAGTCGTTCGCCAAGGTGCCGCTCGCCACGAGGAGCGCGCCCCCTTCTGGCCGCCCGGTGCTGACCACGCTCAGCCAGCCGCCCGCGGTACGCGCTGGCCACGCCAAAGCGCTTTCCGCCTGACGCAAGATCACCGCGCACGATTCGGCGGGCGGTCGGCGCGGGCCGGTCGGTGCGGTGGTTGGGGTGGCGAATAGTCCGCCCGGCAGTGTGCCGGTCAGGTCGACGGTTAATCGCCCGGCCCGCGCGGAGACGTTGGCCTGCCACCAACGACCCTCGCGGACAAGGTGGCAGCGGAGTCGGTCGATGAGCAGGGTGCGCTCGGCACGGTGGGCGATGGACGCTGGGCACCAGAGCCGTCCCTCCACGACGCGGAGCGAGGCCAACCCGCGCGCGGTACCGGTCAGGCGTAAGCCGAGCTCGACGCGGTCCGCGGTGAAGACCTCACCAGAGAGGCCTTCAATCTCCACGGCGAAGTCCTCGGCGATCAGCGTGCGTTGCGGCGTCAGGAGGTAGCGGCGGGCGTGGAGGCGTAGGCCGAGTTCGGCCCCTTGGTCGGAGAGGTATCGCCCGACCGCTCCCGGTAATTCCACGGGACCCTCGCGGGTCACCACCCAGAGGAGCAAGAGCTGGCAGGGCAGGAGCAGGCCCAAGGCGACGTTCGCCAGTCCCCGCAGGAACCGTCGCACCGGCGAGCTGGCCGGGCGCAGGTTCATTTCCCGGCTTCGAGCAGGGGGATGAGGATGTCGGCGCGGATCGGCGCGAGCAGGAAGGCGTCGGTGTCGGCGTCGTCGCGGACCAATAGGTTGTGGGCGCCGATTGGGGCGGCCAAGAGGTAGGTGCGGAGGCTTTCGGCCGCGCCGCCGGCCCCCGCCGCGGCTTGATCGGTCACGCGTAGTTCATATTTCCAGTCGCCCGCGCCGAGGTCGCGCGTGGGGAATTCGGTGGCGGCGACTTCCGCCATCGCTTCGGCGACGCGCCGAGCGGTGGCCGCATCAAGGCGTCCGCTCCCGGTCCAGCTGCCATTGGGGGCGAGCCGGGCCTCCCCGAGCACCTTGCCGTCGGCGCGGTCGGTCAGGCGCAGGCCGGAGACCTTTGCGCCTTGGGGTAATTGCATCACCGCACGGTCGCGCCAGCCCTGGGGCTCGACCTGCGTGAGGAGCGCCGCGAGCAGGCTGACATCGCAGAGCGTTCCGAACTTGGCGTCCTTGGCGTAGACGAGGCGTAGGCCGGCGCCGCCGGGGGCCGGCGCGTCGGCGATCAGTAGCGTCTGGCGGTCATTGCCAAATTCGAGCTCGAGCTTTTGCCGCGGTTCGGGCGGGGGCGAGGGGAGCAGCAAGACTTCCGGGGAACCGGGAGCGGCCGGAGCGGAAACGGGCCGCACGATGGCGCGCAGCGCCGACAGGTCCTGGAGGAAGCGAGCGACCTGCGTGCGATCGGCTTCGCGGCGCTTGGTCGCCGTCGAGCCCGGTACCACGGGGATCTCCCAGCGCGTGCCGCCGGCGCCCGCATCGAGTCGGCGAAGGGTGAGGGAGCGACCTTCATGCGAAAGCGTGAAGCCGGTGACCAGGGGGGCGTCGAACGCCGCCGGGCGCGACGAAAGCAGGCGAGGCACCGCGAGCGACCAGGTCTGCAGCGCTGGGGCGTCGACCACGAACAGGGCGGCGTTGTCCTCGAGCTTGGCGAAACGTTGGTCGCCTTTCTCGTTGGCCGGCTTGCCCAGCAGCAAGGCCTGTCGGCGGGCGCTGCCTTCGATGGCGATCCGCAGGACGGGGTTGGCGAGCCCGGTCTCCGCTTCGGTCGCGTTGACGAAGCGGAGCACGCGTAGGTTGGTGAGGTCGGCCACCGCCTTCGGGGCGCTCTCGGCGTCGGCCAGGGTATCGAACGGGGCTTCAAAGCGCCATTCCGGGCCGGAGGCGGTGACGCCGACCCGCGCCCGGGTCTCGCTGACTAAGGAAAAGACTTCTTCGCCGGGACCGCGGCGGACGGAGACCGCGCGCGCCTCGAAGTCGGTCACCTCGAAGACCTTGTCGACGCGGTAGGCTTCGGGCTTGATCTCCAGGGCGGCGGTCATCGCTTCGGGGAGCGGGATGATCCGGCGCCGATCCTCGGTGAGCAGGTAGCATTTACGGGTGCTCGGCATCAACCCGATCTTCACCTCGGTGACCGTGCCGGCCTCCCCCGTGACCTTGAGCGTCCAGCGCGGGGTGGCTAGGCCGTACGCCGCCAGGCCCTCGCCGTTGGCCTTCGCTTCCTCGACGGGGAACCCTTTATCGGCGCCGATGAAACGTAGTTCGTCTTGCAGGCGTTGCACCGTCCAGAGGTTGGCCGGCCAGTCGAAGGGGGCGGTCACGCGCCAGACCGAGTTGCGCCGTTCCAGCGTCAGGGTCCGCCCTTCGTCCGTCAGCTCGAGCTTGGCGCCGGCGGCGGCGAAGACCAAGTCCGGGGTTTCCGTCGTCGGCCGATGCACGTAGGTGGCCTTCCAGACCAGTCCGAAGGCGAGGAGGTTGGCGACCAGCAGGATGACGGTGGTGCGGGAGATCCGCATAAGACGCTTAACTTCTGCGCCGCCAGAAGGAAACCGCAAGCCCGACCGCAAGGACGAGGAGTGGAATCAGCGCAAAGCGCCAAGCCAACGTCCAAAGGTCGTCCGCCGTCGCGTTCAGGCGGTAAAGCCCGCCGGCGCGGGCCGGCACGGCCACCGCGCGCTCGCGGTCGCCCAACCAAGCCGCGCATTGCGTGAGGAAGGCGCCATTACCGCCCCGGTCGAGCCGGGCATTGGCGGCGATCTCCGAGGTGCCGACGACGATGAGGCGGCCACCGCCGGCTGCGCCCTTGCGGATGCCGGTGGTCCGGACCGCCGTCGCGGCGATGTACACGGGGCCGGGTTGGTCGCGATCGGGGTCGAAGCGGGCGGGTCGCTGCAACGGGTCGGCCTCCCCCCAGGCGGTGTTGGAGGAGCGGACCAGTTCGCGGACGCTCAACGTGCTATCTGGCGAACTGCCGAGGTCGAAGCGCACCGGGCGGAGGCGCGCGGCCAGCAGCGGCAAAGTCGCCAGGGGTTTGGTCAAGGGATGGCCTTCGAAGAAGGAGCGCAAGGCGGTATCGCCCTGGACGGTGCGGCAAGCCGGGTCCGGCTCCTGCAGTTCGGCTTCGGGCGAGAAGATGGCCCACTCGGCGAGGAGCCCCTCGAGCCCGTGGCGTTGGCCGGGGTCGATCAGGAGGAGCATCCGCCCATTCCGTTCGCTGAGGTAGTTGCGCAGGCGCTCGTCCTCGGTCGGCGAAAACGGGGTGCGCGGGCCGGCGATGAGCACGAACGCCGCATCCCGCGGGACTTCTCCGGCGGTGGCCAGGTCGAGCGGGCGGACCTCGAAGTTGCGGGAGCGTAGTTGCCGGGACAACAGCGACAGGCCGCGGACCGGCGAAGGGTCGTCGATGCCCAGTTCCCCGTGCCCCTTCGTCACGTAGCAGATGGCCGCCTTCTCTTCGGTGATTTCCAGGAGCGCCGCGGTCACGGCCTCCTCGCCGCGAAAGACCTCGGTCTGATTGGGGCCGCGCGGGAAAAGCTCCGCGTAGGTGAGGTACTTGGCCCGATTGCCGCAGAGGAGGATGAGCGCGGTCCCGGCGTCGGGCGCGCCATGGCGGGCGGCGATCGCGCTGTAGAGCGAGGCGTTGACGGAGTCGCCGAGGTCCTGCTTCACGAACCAGGGCCGGTCGCTGCGCAGCGCCTCGGATTCATAGGCCTCGAGTAGGCTGGCCAGGCGGAGCCGCCGGGGGTCCGTCGGTTGGCCGGCGTTCGTCAGGAGCAGCGCGCGCACCCATTGCCGGCCGCCGTCCTTGGTCGCGCGGGCGAGGTTGCCCGCCGTGCGTAAGGTCTCCGTCGTTTCGGGCGAGAGCGAGTGGCGGCGATCCGGCGTCACATCCTCCCGGAGGCGGAAGTCGGGCAGGGCGGCGAGGTAGTTGGCGGCGAGCGCCAGCGCGATGGCGAGCAAGGCCTGCGTCAGGCGATTGAGCCGGCGGATGGGGCGCACGGCGCCGAAGTCGTCGCGGGGGGGAGCCATGTTATTCCTGACCCTCCACGGTGAGCACGGCCAGCCCGAGGCAGAGCAGCATGCCGCTGGCGTAGAGCACGAACGGCCGCGCATCCAGGATGCCGCGGGTGAAGTCTTCCATGTGCGAGAAGGTCCGCAGGTGGGCGGCGGGCTCGCGCAGCCAGCCGAGCCATTCCCAACTTTCGATCGGCAGTTTCTCGAGGGCGCCGCCGGCGGCGGTGAACGCCAGCAGGCCGACGAACGTGAGGAGCGCGGCGAGGGCGGAGCTCCGGGTCAGGCAGCTGCACAAGATGCCGAGCGCCACGTGCATGAGACCGCTCACGGCGATGAAAGCCAGCCCGCCCCAGAGCACGATCGGGTCGCCGAGTCGTTGGTCGCCGGCCGAGCCGAGTCGTTGGGTGACCAGCAAGGGGAAGGCGGTGAACGCGAGCCAGAAGCCCAGCCAGGTCAGCCAGACGGAGACGAACTTGGCCCAGACGACGGCCGCCGGGCTCGCCGGGGTCGTGAGCAGGGCCGCGAGCGTGCCTTGGCGGCGTTCCTCCGCGAAGCTGCGCATCGTCAGCAACGGCAGCACGCAAAGCAGCGGGACCCAGAAGAGCTGGCACGTCGCTTCCATCGGCGAGCTCGCCTGAGCGACCTGGGCCGCGTCCAGGACGGCGAACCAATGGAGGGCGCCCATGAGCCCAAGGAACAGGGCGGCCGAGGCCCAGGTGCTCCAGGCGAGGGCGGCGGTGCGGAGCTCATGCGCGAGCAGGGTGCGAAAATGGCGCATGGTCAGGGGCGGCGGAGGTCCGCGGGCGTGCGGCGGGTGGCCGCGATGAAGATATCCTCGAGCCCGATACGCTCCTCGGCGATCTCGCGAAGCGGGAAGCCGGCGGCGATGAGCACGGTGGCCAGCGACTCGCGCGCGGGCGAGGCCGCGGGCAAGGCGATGCGGTAGCGGGTCCAGCCGTCGGCCGAGGCCAGCGTTTCCAGGAGGGCCGCGGGTTCGGCCGTCACGACGGCCTGCGTCAGGCGGGCGAGGTCGATGCGCGCGACCACGGTGAAGTTGGCGGTCGGGATCAGCTCGCGGCGGAGGTCCTCGGTCCGGCCTTGGGCCACGAGGCGACCGCGGTTGATGATGACGACCTTATCGCAGACCTGCTCCACTTCGTGGAGAATGTGGCTGGAGATGAGCACGGCCATCTTCCCCCGCAAGGAACGGATCAGGTCGCGGATGCCGACGATCTGGTGCGGGTCGAGGCCGATGGTCGGCTCGTCGAGGATCACGACCTTGGGTTCGGCCAGGAGGGCGTCGGCGATACCGACGCGCTGGCGGAAGCCTTTGGAAAGCTGACCGATGAGTTGACGGGCAGCCCGGCGGGCGAGGTCGCAGTCGTCCATCACCTTGGCCACGCGCTGGGCGACGAGGTCGGCGGGGACGTCCTTGAGGCGGGCGCGCAGCGTCAGGTATTCCTCGACCTTGAGGTCCTCGGGCAATGGGTTGTTTTCCGGCATGTACGCCATGTGGCGTTTCGCCCCAGCGGGATCGAGGGCGACGGAGACGCCCCAGATGGAGGCGCGGCCGGAGGTGCCGGCCATGGTCCCGGCCAAGATACGCATCGTGCTCGATTTGCCGGCGCCATTGGGGCCGAGGAAGCCGACGACCTCGCCGGGCGCGACCGAGAACGTGAGGTCCTCGACCGCCGTGACGGAGCCGTAGCGCTTCGTCAGGCGTTCAGCCGCCACGGCGGCCTCGGGCAGCGGCGCGGCGGCGGCCATCGGGCGTTACTTACCCGTCGGCAGGGCCGCGGGCACGGCCACCGGGTTGAGCAGGCCGGGCTCGGAGCGGATCAGGCTATCCTTGTATTCGCGCCAGACGTGATCCTTGCGGAGTTCCTTGTCCATCTGGTTGAGCCATTTGGTGGCCCCCGGAAGGTCGCCCTTGGTGACCGCGAGGTTGGCCAAGGTGAGCATGGCGTAGCCGCGCCAAGTCTCGGGCGTGGTTTGGTCCTTGGCGAAAGTGATCAGCGCGGCTTCGCCGGTGGCGTCACCGCCGTCGATGCGGGCCAACGCGGCTTCGAGGCGGGACCGGGCGCCGAGGGTCTTGACCACGGGGGCTTCGCCGGCCAGGCCGGCCAGGCGCGCCGCCTCGTCAAAGGCCTTGGCGGCCTCCGCGAACTTGGCGGCCGACTTCAATTCGTCGGCCACTTCGGCCATCGCCACGGCGGCGAGGGGCTGGCCAGCATGCTTGGTGGCGAAGGCGCGGCGAGCCGGCTCGTCGAGGCAGGCGATGTAGTCCTGCTGCAAGGCTTCGCGGCGGCCGGCCTTCCAGACGAACTCGTACATCAGGAGACCAAGCACGGCGACCACGACGGCGGTCGTCCCTTGGACGATCAGGCTCTTGTTGCGCTCCCAGAAGAGCCAAAGGCGGTCTTCCGCATCCGCGTTCTTGAAATCGTCGTCGACGATCACGAGGTTGCGGTCATCTCCGCCCGGGGGCTTCTTCTTGAGACTATCGTCAGGCATGGGGGCTAAACCCTTGCGATGGGCCGCAAGGTGTCAACCCCCGCCTCCCCCCCTGCCTCCGGGCTTGTCCCGGTCCGCCGGCGGGTAACTATGGCCGGACACATGAGCGCTCCCGCCGCCGTCCTCGCCGCCCTCCGGTCCGCCCAAGCCCAAGGCCGGTTGTCCGCCGCCGCCTTAGCCAACGCCACCAGCTGGGTCCAGTCGGGCGCCTTGCCGGCCGCGGCGTGGGAGACCTTGGGCGACCTGGTCGCCCGGGAAGCCTGGGCCGAGTTCGAGGATCGCTTCTACAAAGGCATCGCCTTCGGGACCGGCGGGATGCGCGGACGGACGGTCGGTCGGGTCGCCGCGGCCAACGAGCTCGACGCCGAGGGGCTGCCGGTGCGCGCCGCCCTCGGGTCGGCTTGCCTCAACGACATCAACGTGCTCCGGGCGGCGATGGGGCTCTGGCGGCAGGTCTCCGCGACCCACCCGCACCCGCGGGTTGTCATCGCGCATGACGTCCGGCATTTTTCCCGCCACTTCGCCGAACTCGTCGCTTCGGCCTGGTCGCAACTCGGTGGCGAGGCCTACCTTTTCGCCGGGCCGCGTTCGACGCCGCAGCTCAGTTTCACCGTGCGTCATCTCGGGGCGCAAGCCGGCGTCGTCATCACCGCGAGCCATAATCCCGCGCACGACAACGGCTTCAAGTGCTGCCTCGGTCATGGAGGTCAGGTCACCCCGCCCGACGATGTCGCCATCGTCGCCGAGGTCGGCAAGCTCGGCCCGGCGGACGTCGCCCCCTACCTGGAGAAGGACCTCAGCCGCGTGCTCGTCGTCGATGGTGTCGCCGAGGAGGCCTACCTGTCCCGCGTCGCGGGCATCGTCCTCGACCCCGAGACCATGGCGCGGCATGCCCCCAAGGTCGTCTACACCAACCTGCATGGTACCGGCGACGTCACCGTCGTCCCGGCCCTGCGGCGCCTCGGGCTCGACCCGCACCTCGTGCATGAGCAACTCGAGCATGATGGCCGTTTCCCCACCGTGCCCTCGCCGAACCCCGAGAGTCCGGCCGCTTTCGCGCTCGCGCTGAAGCTCGCCACCGAGATCGGCGCGGACCTCGTGCTGGCAACCGACCCCGATTCCGATCGCGTGGGCGTGGCTTGTCCGCAGGCCGATGGGACCTACCGCCTGTTGACCGGCAATGAGGTCGCGGCCTTGCTCACGGAGTTCCGCCTCTCGGCCTTGAAGGATGCCGCGCTCATCCCGGCCGCGGGTTCCCCGCAAGCGGTGGTACTCAAGTCGCTCGTGACGACGCCGCTCGTCGCCGCCATCTGCGCCCGCCATGGCGTCTGTTGCGTCGAGACCTTGGTCGGCTTCAAGTGGATCGCCCGCAAGCTCGAGAAGTGGAGCCGTCAGCTGGCCGCCGGCGCCGGCGCCGACGCCCCCAACCTCCCGCTGCGCCGCCGCGCCCCGCTCGCGCTGCGTCACTCCAAATTCTTCCTGCTCGGTGCCGAGGAGAGCTACGGCTACCTGGCCGACGATGCCGTGCGCGACAAAGATGCCAACGCGACGGTCGTCATGCTTTGCGAGTTCGCGGCCGTGCTCCGCGCGCGTGGCCGCACCTTGCTCGATGCGCTGGACGTGTTGCACCTGAGCCATGGGGCCTATCATGAGGACCTGCTCAACCTCACTTTCGAAGGGGCCGAGGGGGCTGCCGCCATCCGTCGCATCGTCGCCTCGTGGCGCCGGACGCCGCCGAAGGAAATCGCTGGCGCTAAGGTGGCGAAGGTCGTCGATTACGAGCGGGACGAGGTCCTGGACGCCGAGGGCGAGCGCATGCCGCCCGAGGAATTCATCCTCGCGGAACTGGCCGATGGTCGCCGCGTGGCCGTCCGCGCCTCCGGCACCGAGCCCAAGGCGAAGTTCTACGCTTTCGCCCGCGCCGCCGCGCTCGATGCCGACGATCTCCCCGCCGCTCGCGAGCGGGCCCGGAAGTCCGCGCTCGGCTTGCGGGCGTGGCTGGAAGTCGATGCGCGTCAACGCGCCCAAGCTTGATGAAGACCTTACTCAGCTGCCTAGCACTGACCCTGGTCGGTTGCGCCATCCCCGCGAACGACCCGTCGTTCCGCACGGCGAAATCGCCCGCCGCCGCCGCGCTCGCCGGCGAGGCGCCTGGTGCCGGCACGCTCGAGGAGCGGATCCGGGCCGCGAACGAACAGAATGATCGCCGCTTGCGCGACGGTGACTGGCGGGCGGTGAAGCCAGCCGTCGGCCCGAGTCCGTAGGGCTAGCGTAACCTCGTCCCGAAGTGCCGCTCGAAGTAGACCTCGAGCGACTCCGCGATGGCCTGGGCGGTGGCGGCCCGGCGCTCGGGGGTGTCGCGGAGTATGCGCGGGACCTCGAGCTGCGCCGCGTCGAGCCGACCACCGTCGCGGGAGCCGTGGGCTTCGATGTCGAACGCGCCGCTGAAGTAAGGATCCCCCTTGAGCAGGCTCTCGGTCGGTGAAGGCACCGCCGGTAGGCCGCGGGCACCGAGCAGGCCACCGAGGCTGGTGGCCCCGCGGATGAGCTCCGAGAATTTCGCGGGCGTCCGTTGGCTCAACGCGCGGAGGGAGGAGCGGGCCGCCACGCTCGCGTCGGTGTCTAGGCGCAGGTCCGGCAGGCGCAGGTCGTCGGCCTTGAGCAGGTAGCCGATCTCGAGGCGCTGCTTCGGGTGGCCGTGGGAATGGATGTCGAGGTAGAGCCCGTGCGGCGACCGGGCCAGCACCGCCTGCTCCGCCGCGTCGATGGCGCCGTGGTAGTCGCGCCACGCCTGCGCCGCCTGCGGGTCGGCCGCACCTTCGGCCAGCGGGCGGTTGCCGTCGACCTTCCGGCGCGAGAGTTCGCAGACGACGAGGTGGGGTGCGCGGCCGAACCTCGCCTGCAAAGCATCGCGGATCGCCTCCGCGAGGGCGCGCGCGTGGGTGTCGCGCACGGTCACGCCAGTGGTCCGGTCCGGGATGCCAGCGGGCGCGAGCGCTCCGTCATGCGGCACGGAGAGTACGATGGGCAGGTCGCCGGGCCAATACCGGATGTAGCCCGTGACGCCGGTCCGGCCTTGGTCGGTCGTCGCCGTGCCTTGGGCGGGGGGCGGGGGCGGCGCGCAGGCGCTCAGCAGTAGGCCCGCGAGCAGGGCGGGGAGGCACCGAGTCATGGCCTTTAGGCGACCGCCCCGCCGGCGAGGAACGCCGCGCTGGCCCGGTCTTCCGGGACGTCGTCCGCGGTGACCGCGGTTCCAAGTCCTTGCATCAGGACGAAACGCAGCTTGCCGGCGCGGACCTTCTTGTCGCGCTTCATCGCCGCGAGCATCGGTGCCAGCGAGAGCGGTGCGCGGAGCCGGTCGGGCAGGCCGTGCGCCCGGACCGTCGCGGCGACGGCCGCGGCTTCACCCGCGGTGCAGCGCCCCAGGTCGGCCGACAGGCGCGCGGCCATGACGAGCCCGATGGCGACCGCCTCGCCGTGCAGGTAGGTCCCGTAACCGGCGACCGCCTCGATGGCGTGGCCGAAGGTGTGGCCGAGATTGAGCAAGGCACGACCACCCGTGGCGCTCGTCTCGCGTTCATCGCCGGCGACGACCGCGGCCTTGATCTCCACGCAGCGACGGATCACGGCCGGTAGCAGCGCGTGATCCCAGGCCAGCGGCGCGTTTGCCTGCAGTCGGCGGAAGAGGTCGGCGTCAGCCAGTAGGCCATGCTTGATCACCTCGGCCATGCCAGCGGCGAACTCCCGCGGCGGTAGTGTCGCGAGCCAGTCGGTGTCGGCGAAGACGGCCGTGGGCTGATGGAAAGCGCCGACGAGGTTCTTGCCCGCGGCGAGGTTGATACCGGTCTTGCCGCCGACGGAACTATCGACCATCGCGAGCAAGGTCGTCGGGAGCTGGTAGAAATCGACGCCGCGCTGGTAGGAGGCCGCGGCGAAACCCGCGAGGTCGCCGATCACGCCCCCGCCGAGTGCGAAGACCGCGCCGTCGCGGGCGATGCCTTGGGCCGCGAGGAAATCCCAGACGCGGGCGAGCTCCCCGGCCGACTTCGCGGTCTCGCCGTCGGCGGTCGTGACGAGTACGGGCATGCGCTTGCCGAGCTCCGCGACGAACGCGGGTTGGGCCGCGGCGACCCCGGGCGAGGTGAGGGCGGCGCACCGCTGACCGGCCGCCAGCCGGCGATCGGCGACGGCCAAGGCCTCGTGGCGCAGTCCGGCGCCGATCCTCACCGGGTAGGAACGGTCGCCTAATTCAACCTGCACGGTCTCGGCCGACATAAGGGGGACGGTGGCGGACGAACGTGGCGGTGGCAAGCCAACCTAGCCGTCGAGGCCGACGATGGACCGGGCATAGGCGCGGGCCGCGAACACCTGGAGGTCCTCCGGCTTCTCGCCGAGGCCGAGGAAGCGCACGGGGACGCCGAGTTCGCGGACCACGGCGACGAGTGCGCCCCCGCGGGCGGTGCCGTCGAGTTTGGTCACCACCAGCCCGGTGAGGCCGACGGCCTCGTGGAAGATGCGCGCTTGTTCGATCGAGTTCGCCCCGAGGGAGCCGTCGAGCACCAGCCACTTCTCGTGCGGCGCGTCCGGCTGGGCCTTCGCCGTCACGCGCACGACCTTGCGGAGTTCTTCGAGCAGGTGGGCCTTGGTGTGCAGGCGGCCCGCGGTGTCGAGCAGCACGACCTCGCAGCCGCGCGCCGCGCCGGCCTTGACGGCATCGAAGGCGACGGCGGCCGGGTCGGCGCCGGCGGCACCGCCGACGACCTCGACGCCGAGTCGGTCGGCCCAAGCGGAGAGTTGTTCGCCCGCCGCGGCGCGGAAGGTATCACAGGCCCCGAGTAGGCACTTCCGGCCTTCCTGTTTCCAGCGCCAAGCCAGTTTGGCCGCGGTCGTGGTCTTGCCGGCCCCGTTGACGCCGAGGAGCATCACCACGAGGGGTCGGCCGGTCGCGAGGGGCTTCGCTTCGGCCGGCGTGAGCACCCGTTCGATCACGGTGGCGGCGGCCTCGGCCGCGCCTGCTTGGCGCAGCCCGCCGTCGCGCTTCCACGCGCCCTGGGCGGCGGCGACGATCTCGTCCGCGGTCGTCGGCCCGAAGTCGGCGGCGAGGAGCCGTTCCCGTAGGCCTTCGGTGGAGCCCGCGTCCATGGGCCGGGCGAGCAGGTTGGCCACGGCGTCCGCGGTGCGGCTCAGCCCGGCCTTCAGCCTATCGAGGAAGCCGCCCGCCATCCGGGGTTCAGCCGCCCTCGGCCTTGCGCGGGTCGCGGCCGAGCTCGGACATGTAGCTATCGAGGATACCGTTCACGAACCGGCGGGATTCCTCGGTGGAGAACTCCTTGGCGATGTCGACCGCCTCGTTGATGCTGACGATCGGCGGGATGTCCGTCCGGCGCATCAGTTCGAACACCGCCAGACGGAGGATGGCGAGGTCGACGCGCGCGATCCGGCCGAACGCCCAATTGGTGGCGTACTTGGTGACGACCTCGTCGACCAGGGTGACGTCGCGGATCACGCCGTGGATCAGTTCTTCGGCGAAGGAGAAGTAATCGCGGCCTTGCTCGCGGCCGTTCATGAAGTCGTAGAGGGCCGTGACGAGGTCGGGGTGACGCTGGCTTTCCCAGGCGCAGAGGAATTGGATCGCCGCGACCCGGTTATCGTGCCGGCGGTTACGCTTGGCCGGGACGGCATTGGGGTCGGGCGCGACTGGTTGGTCCGGGAGGACGATCGTGATGTCGACGCCGCTGGGCAGGTTGAGGCGGCGCATGACCTCGATGGTCTGGGCGTTGGCCCCGATGACCTCGACGAGGCGGTGGTGGCCCCGGATCTCATCTTGGCCGGCGGCGCGGGCGACCTCGACCCGCGACGGCAGGGGCAGCGGCCCGTTCACGCGGGCGCCGGTGCGGGCCGCCTGGGCGGCGATCTCGCCGGCGGACTGGTCGACCATGCGGTGGTCGAGGCCGCGGATCCGGATGCGGATCCGGGCGGAGGTGGTCGTCGGGGCTTCCATCAGTTCTGGGCGAAGGGGTCGCGGCCGTCGCGCTTGGAGCGTTCCTCGGCGTCGACCTCGTCGAGGCGGGCGCCGAGCGCGACCCGGTGGTGGGCCATGGTCAGGGCGGCTTGGGCGAACTCGCAGCCCCGGTCGAGGTTGCCCTTGCAGCGCAGCTCGGCCTGGGCGCGGTCGTTGGTCACGACGATGCCGTTGATAATCGGGACCTCGGAGCGGAGCGCGGCATCCTGGAGGGCTTGCGCGGTCGAGTGGGCGATGATCTCGTGGTGGGGCGTGTCGCCGGCGATGACGACGCCGAGCCCGATGACGCAGTCGAAGTCGCCGCTCATGGCGGACATGTAGGCCGCGTAAGGGATCTCCCCAGAACCAGGGACGCGCACGACCCGGATGTTGGTCTCCGGCACCCCGCCGTTGCGGAGTGTGCGGTCGACCCGGCGCAGCAGCGCATCCACGAGCTCGCCGTTATACCCCGCGGCGACCACCGCGAAATGCAGTGCGGAGCCATCGATGGCGTCGGGAATGGGCTTGTCCTGGCTCATGGTGGGAAGAACGGAAGCCCGAGAGAAGGGGTTCGCCCCGCGTCTTCAAGCGGAAACGCCCGGGGGCCCGGCGAAGGGCACCTGCTCGACGATTTCCAGCCCGTAGCCGCCGAGCCCGACCACTTTGCGCGGGTTATTCGTGATGAGGCGGATCCGGCGCAGGCCGATGTGCGAGAGAATCTGGGCCCCGATGCCGTAGTCGCGGGCATCCATGCGCCCAAGGCGGACGCCTTCGGCATCAGCCTGCAAGCCGCCGTGGGGTTGGTCGACGTGGACGACCACGCCGCGACCGGCCCGGGTCACCGCCTCGAAGCTCGCGCCGAGCGAGGTCCCCGCGCCGAAGTCCCGGCCGCGGAAGAGGTCGCCCAGCACATTGGCGCGTTGGACGCGCACGAGCATCGGGGCCTCGTCCGGCGTCCCGAGGATGAAGGCCAGGTGCTGCCGACCATCGGGCAAGGAGCGGTAGACGCGCAGGGTGAAGTCGCCCCAGGCGGACGGGAAGGGGGTCTCGGCGACCAGTTCGACGAGTTTTTCGCGGCGGTGGCGGAACTCGATGAGTTGCGCGATGGAGATCATGTGCAGCCCGAACTGCCGCTTGAGCTCGACGAGTTCGGGGAGGCGCGCCATCGAGCCGTCCTCATTGAGGATCTCGCAGATCACCCCGCTGGGGTGCAGGCCGGCGAGGGTCGCGAGGTCGACCGCCGCCTCGGTGTGGCCAGCGCGTTGCAGGACGCCGCCAGGGCGGGCGAGCAGCGGGAAGATGTGGCCGGGTTGGACGAGCGCCTCGGGCTTGGCCGCGGGGTCCGCGAGGATCGCGATGGTCTTGGCGCGGTCGTAGGCGGAGATGCCGGTGGAGATGCCTTCGGCGGCGTCGACGGAGACCGCGAAGGCGGTGCGTTGCGACTCCCGGTTCTCCGGGACCATCTGGGAGATGCCGAGGCGCCGCAACTGATGCTCGACGGTCGGGACGCAGATGAGGCCGCGCGCGTGGCGGATCATCATGTTGACCGTCTCCGGGGTCGCCTTGGCGGCCGCCATCACGAGATCGCCCTCGTTCTCGCGGTTCTCGTCGTCCGTCACGATCACGAGCTTGCCCGCGGCGATATCGGCCAAGGCTACCTCGATGCTGTCGAAGGGGTCGGACATGGGACGGGAGGAAGGTCGAACTTGGAGGTTCGTCCCGTCAGCGCAAGCGGGGAGATGCTTCGCGGACACCGGAAACCCGGGCCGAGGGCTTATTTGGCGGCCGCGGCCTTGGCCTTCGCCGCCTTGGCCTTGGCGGCCGCCGCGGGCGCGGGGGGCGTCGGGGCGGCCTGCATCGCTTCCGCGATCTTCGCACTGGCTTCCTTCCAGGTCGCCTTGGGTTCGGGCAGGGCGCTCCAGAGGGTGAAGTTACGGAAAGTCGCGGACTGGCCAGCGCAGGTCAGTCCAGGGTTCGCCTTTTCCGCCTTGAAGAGGGCGTCTCGGCCGAAGCCGCTGATCTTCCCGTCGATCGTCGCGACCAGTGTGTCACCGACCATCTCCAGGACGACGCGATGCCAGGTGCCCGCCTCGAACTTCTCCGCCTGATGCAGGAAGACGATGCTTTTCTCGGGGCCATCATGATCATGATCATCCTTCTGCACCCGGAGGGCTGTCGGCGTGATCATGACGCGGGCGACGTGTTCTTTCGCGTCGTTGATGCTGAGCGAAATCGCTTTGGCCCCATCCAGGCGGAACTCAAACGCGACGACGAAGTCACCCAGCTTCTGGACGAGGCGGCCGGCGGCGCCATGGTTGTCCGCGGTCAGTTCCTCGACGCGGATGCCTTCGGCGGTCCGCTCCCACTTGCCTTTGGCGATCTTCCATTCGGCCCCTTTGGCGTCCTTGAGCAGCGTATCCGTGAGGACTTCTTTGTCGGGTTGGGCCAGCAGGGTCACGGGGGCTTCGGCGGCGATCAGCGGTGCGGAGAGCAGGGCGAGGAGTAGGAGGAGACGTGTCATGGGGGGTGACGATTAAACCACGCCGAGCGGCGGAGGTTGCGGGTAAGTTGAGCGGACCGGCTATTTCGCTGGAGCGGGCTTGACCAAAGTCTCCCGGCGGGCCTTCCAGTCGGCCTTCGGCTCGGGGCGGGCGGACCACAGCGCGACGTTCCGGAAGGTGGCCGCGGCGCCGTCCACGGTGAAGCCTGGGCTGACCTTCGGCGCGCGGAACAGCTCATGGGCGCCGACCGCCGTCACCTTGCCGTCCACGGTGGCCACGAAGGTGTCGCCGACCATCTCCACCACCAGCGTGTGCCAGGTGCCTGGGTCGAACTTCACGGTCTCGGTCAGGAAGTTGATCGCCACGTCGGGCCCCTTCTTGTCGCGGTCGTCCTTCCGAGCGATGAAGCTCGTCGGCGTCAGCAGCACTCGGGCGAGGTGTTCCTTTGGGTCGTTCACGGAGAAGCTGATACCTTTGGCGCCGTCGAAGCGAAATTCACACGCGAAGGCGAAGTCGCCCAGCGGCTGCACGAGCCGATTGACCGCGTTATGCTTGTCGGCCTCGACTTCCTCGGCCCGCAGCCCGTCCGCCCGGCGCTCCCACTTTCCTTTGGAGGAAAGCCAGCGACCCATCTCGGAGCCGGCGGTGAGCGTGTCGACGACGAGGGGCGCCAGCGGTTGGGCCATCAGCGTCACTGGGGCGAGCGGGGCGATCGCGGCGGCTTTCGGGTCGGCCGCGAGCAAGGGCGTGGCGAGGGCGAGTAGGAGGAGGCGGTTCATTCGTAAGTCAGTTGGCAGGTAAGTTCGGCGTCCCGGTTGGAGGTCGCCCGAAGCCAATAGGCATTCAGGCCGTCGGGCAACCTCTCGTGGAGCCGTTCGCCCGCCTGCAGGCGGAAGGTCCGCCACGGTGCGAAGCGACCATCGCCCGCCGCGTCGAGCTCGATGGTCACCCGCACGGTGTCGTCGGAATGGTTCTCGAGGGAGAGGGTTTTGCGGTCGTAGCCCGTCATCAGGTAAGGGTCCGAGGGGAGGTCGGCCTTGGCGGCGCTCTTCGCCCAAGGGCCGCCGTGCCCGCGCGGCTTGCCCAGTTTCCAGAGGTCGTCGGCCGCGCCCACCCAGACGGCGGCGGCGCCGTCCTCGGAGCGAAGCACGTGGCGGTTGGTCGCCCCCGTGCCCGGGTCGATCCCCGAGAGCACCAGCAAACCGCGGTAGGAGCAGTAATCGTGCACGGCGAGGTCGCTCGTGGCGACGGGGCGGAGGCGGATCGCGCCGCCGGCGTTGAGCGCCGGCAGTTCGTAGAAGGTTCCGTGGGCCTGGAGGAGGTCGCGTTCGGTGCAGACCTCGCGCGCTTTGCGCAGTGCGCCGGCTTGGAGCAAGGCGTCTTGCGCCGCATCCTGCGTGCCCGCGCGCGGGAGTCGCCAGCGCCGGCCGGCTTCCGTGAAGACCACGGACGCCGCGTCGACCGAGAGAACGCCCGCCGGGATTGGCGTGTTCTTGGCGACGTAGTCCGCCACCTTAGGGTCGGCCTGCTTGACCAGTTTCAGCTCGGCGGTCAGCTCGTACGTGGCGCCGAGCTTGGTGCCCGTCGCCGCGACGTCCGCGGTCAGCACGGAGAGCGTGCGGAGATTGCCCCCGCGCGTGAGCAGGAAGGCGCCTTGGCGCGTGGTGGCCTGCGCCTCGGCGAGTCCGGTGAAGAGCGGGTCGCGGCCGGTGGTCCGGGGATCCGCCGCGGCGTATTGGAACTGCACGGTCGCCTTCGTTTGCTCACGGTCGGAGGTCACGCGAATCCAGACGCCGGGCGCCTCGGCCGGAAACTCCAGCCACTGGCCGGCGCTCTTCGCGGGGACGACCGCTTTTTGCAGCGGCGTCCAGCGACCATCGCCCGCGCGGTCGATCTCAAGGGCGAAGGTGGTCTCGGCGGCGCCATCGTGCCCGAGGAAGAGGCCGCGCTTGGCGAAGCCCGCGAAGAGGAACGCGTCCGACGGCGCCCCGGCCTTCACCGGTTCGTTGACCCACACGCCCCCGCGGCCGAGGGCGGGCCCGAGCTGCGCGGTCGCGTTCAAGTCGGTGAACCAAAGGCTGGATTGGGATTGGCCCGGGCCGGCGAGGGTGCCCTTGGCTGGTCGCTTGTTGAGGAACTCCGATTTCGCGGTGTCGTCGCAGCCGAAGACCAGGCGATCTTGCCAGCGGGTGAAGTCGCCGATGACCTTCAGGTAGGTCGAGCGCGGCGCGAGACCGGCGGAGTGCTTCGCCGAGAAGCCGGCGGGGAAGGTCCAGAACAGCCCGTGCATCGTCATGAGGCGACGGTCGGGTTCGCCGATGTCGCGGATGCGCGGCCACTCCGTGTTCCAGCCATGCGCGCCGTCGTAGCAGTGGCTCGCCTTCGGCAGGCGGTAGCTCGTCCACTTGCCTTCCTCCATCACCATCAGGAGGAGCGAGCGAAAGTCCCAGCCGATGGTCCAGACTGGATCCTTCGCCGGGTCGGCATTGCCCGTGAGGCCGCCGGGCCCGGTGACTTCGGTGAATTGGTTGCGCCGGATCAGCGTCCAGTTGCCGGCGCCGTTGAACGAGCCGAGGCCGCCGCTGACGATCGTCGGGTCGACCAGCGCCGCCGCGCTCTGCTCGCCATTGTTGGCGATGATGACCTGACCTTGGCCAGAGTAGAGCCCCTTGCCGTGGTAGCCGGCCAAGGTCGAGGTGATGGTCGCTGGGCTGACCTCCGCGGTCTGGCCCGGCTTCGGCACGTTCTTGATCTCCTTGATCAGGCCTTTCACCGCGAGCGTCCGGACGTCGACCTCGTAAAGGCCGTCCTCCATCGTGGCGAAGTAGACCTGGTTCGCCGGGTCGGTCAGGTGGCGCGCGTTGCCGGTGAGGCGGCCGGGCATGAGCTTCGGCGGGATCACGCGCACGTTGCGCTCGGCATCGATGAAGTAGGGGCCGATGATCAGTTGGTTCGACTCGCGGTGGATCATCCGGTTGGCCGGCGTGCCGCCGACGCTTTCCGGGCGGACCACCAACTGCAGGTCGGTGGTGATCTCGTAGAGTTTATCGCTCGAACCGTACGGCAGGTGCGGGCCATAGGAGATGACCCAGAGACGGTCGGCCCAAGGGACGACGGCGCCGGTGCCGCACTCTCCCTCGTTGTTGAAGGTGGCGAGGCTCGGGTAGACCCCGGACCACTGCGTGGGCGCCGCGGCCAGCGTCAGGGTCGCCAGCATGAGGGTGCCGCGGAAAAGTTCGGGGAACATGCGGGGGGATTTTCCCGCTTCGCCCCGCGCGGGCAAGCCTCGAGCGGGTTTAGAGCCGGGTCGCCAGCCACCAGGCTAGCAGCAGCGCCGCCGGCAAGCCCAGCAGGCGCGGGAGCGAGCGCGTCTCCGCTTGGGCCAGGAAGCAAGCCGCCAGCAAGCCCGCGCCGACGCCGCCAGCGACCGGTGAGACTTGCTGGTCGACGAGGTCGGGCCACGGGATCTGCGCCGCGGCTCGGGCGAGGGTGGTCATCGCGTCGAGGGCGAGCGCCGCGCCGCCGTTCAGCCAAGAGGCGATCGGCAGCAACGCAGGCCACGGGCTGAGCGCCGTCGACGCCAGTCCGAGGACCAGCGGCACTTCGGAGAGTGGAACCAATACCACATTCACCAAGATGCCGCCCCACGAGGTCCGACCAAAGTTCGCCAGCGTCAAGGGCGTGCCCGCGAGCGTCGCGGCACAGGAGACGCACAGCCCGGCGAGCGCGAAGCGCCGCACGCGCCAGCGCCACCGCCGGCTGAAACCCAGCGCGCTTGGCGCCGTGAGTCGCTGCGCCAAAGTCGGCGCGGCCGCCAGTTCCGCCGCCGGGGCGCCGCCCGCGAGGATGGCCAGCACCGCCGCATAACTGAGTTGGAACCCGGTGTCGCCGGCCGCCCCTGGGTCGAGCAGCAGCGTCGCCGCACAGGCGAGGGCGAGCGATTGCAGGGCGGGGGTGTCGCGCTCGCCGACTTTGCCGGCCCACACGAACGCCGTCATGATCCACGCCCGCACCGACGAGGGGGAGGCGCCGGTGATCTCGACGTAGAGCCAGAGGAGCGCGAGCACCAGGACTCCGGTGGGGATGGCGGGGAGGCGGAGCCGGTGGGCGCACCACAGCAACGCCGCCGCCATGCCGGCGATGTGCAGGCCGCTGATCGCGAAGAGGTGGAGCGTGCCGGTCTCTCCAAAGGCCGCCTTCGCTTCCTCGGGCAGTAACGCGGTGCGACCGAGCATCGTGGCCGCGAGCAAGGCACCGCCGTCAGGATCGGACCAAGGTAAGGTTCGCAACCACACCTCGAGGTCCCGGCGGCTCGCTTGGCACCATCGGCTGAACCGCGAGGCCGGGGCGAGTTCGCCGAGGACGCGCCCGCCCCCGAGTCGCAGGCTCGCCCCTTGCGCGCGGACCCACGCGTCATACCCGCGCGGCTCGGCCGCGAGGTTGGCGAGGTGGCCGGTGATCTTCAGTTCGGCGCCGTCGGCCGGGGTCGGCCCCTGGACCGAGAGCGCCAGCCGCCGGCGGAAGAGCCGACTGTCGCGATCGGTCACCCAGCCCAGGCCGGTCCACCCTTCGCCGTCTTTCCGCTCATGGGCCCTTTCCACCAAGATGGATAGTTCCACGAAAGGCCGCCGGAGCTCGACCGGTCCGATCGGTGGGGTGCGCACCTGATGCCAGACGGCGCCGAGGAGAATCCCGCCTATCGCTAGCGCGGTCAGCGCCAGATGGGCTCGGCCGACGAACGCCCAGCCCAAAGCCACGGCCACCGCCCCGGCCAGCAGCATCGCGCCGCTGTCGGGTCGGCCAGCGAGGTCGAGGGCGCAGCCCGCCAATAAAGGAAGGGCGAGCCAGAGGGCCGGGGCATGCCCGAAGCGGAGATGGTTCAGCCCGGGGTCGGGCGCCAGGGGGTCGAGCCTTGCCATGCGCGCAATTCATCCCCGCCGGTCGGGGCGGTGAGGATTTCATGCCGAAGCCAATCCCACCGAGGGTCCGAGGCGAGCGTCGCCGATTGGAGTAGATGCCTCAGCGGCACCGTCACGAAACCCCGCTCCTTCCACCTGGGGTGGGGGAGGGTGAGTTCCGGGCTGCGGTGCTCCCCGCCATCCCAAAAGAGAAGGTCCACGTCCAGGGTGCGGGGCCCGTTCTTATTAGAGGAACGGACGCGCCCGGCCTGGGTCTCCAGGGCCAAGGCCGCGGCGAGCAAGTCCCGGGGCTTAAGTTCACAAGATAATGACAAACAAATATTTAAGAAGTTAGGCTGCTCCGTAAACCCCACCGGGTCAGAGTCAAAGACGGGGGAAATCGCCAGGACTTTGGCCCCGGGTAGGGAACCGACGCCCTCAATCCCCTGTGCGAGGTTGGCCGCCCGGTCCCCTAGGTTGCTACCGAGACCCAGAAAGTAGTGGTGGGCGGTCCGAATCACGCTCGCTCGCGGCGGATTTTCACCGAAATCGCGTCGAATTCCGCCGCCACCGGGGCGAAGGGCTTGGTCACTTCCACGGTCACGGCTTTCACGACCAGGAAAGTGCCCAAAATCCGCGCCGCGATCTGCTGGGCCAACGTCTCGATTAGGTAGACCGGTTTGCCCGTGAGCTGGGCTTCCACCGTGCGGATGACTTCCGCGTAATTCACGGTCAACTTAAGGTCGTCGGCGGCGGCGGCCGGGCGGGTGTCGATCTCGAGGTCGACGGACACGTTGAAGCGTTGGCCGAGCCGCTTTTCCTCGGGCAGGGCCCCGTGGTGCCCGAAGGACTTGATGCCGGCGATCCTGATGGTGTCCACGGCCCGATGAATGGCGGGATGGACCGCCCCTGCAAGCGCCTTCCCGCCCGCGCCCCGCATTTGTTAGAAGTCCCCACTTGACCACCCTTCCAAGGGTCGCTGACAGTCCGCGGAACACCATGCCAAAGAGGACCGATATCCGCACCATCCTCATCATCGGCTCGGGACCGATCATCATCGGCCAAGCCTGCGAGTTCGATTATTCCGGGACCCAGGCGTGCAAGGCGCTCCGCGAGGAAGGTTACCGCGTCATCCTGGTCAACTCCAACCCGGCCACCATCATGACGGACCCGGAGACGGCGGATGTCACCTACGTGGAACCCCTCACGGTGGAATCCGTGGAACGCATCATCGCGAAGGAGCGCCCCGATGCGCTGCTCCCGACGCTCGGCGGCCAGACGGCGCTCAATCTCTCCCTCAAGCTCGCCCGCACCGGGGTGCTCAAGAAATACGGCGTCGAGCTCATCGGGGCCAAGGAGGACGCGATCGAGCGCGGCGAGGACCGCGAGATCTTCAAGAAGCTCATGCTGGAGATCGGCCTCGATGTCCCGCGCTCCCGCGTGGTGAAGTCGCTCGACACCGCTCGCGAGACCATCGCCCTCATCGGCGGCGAATTCCCGGTCATCATCCGCCCGTCCTACACGCTCGGTGGCACCGGCGGCGGCATCGCCTACAACAAGGAAGAGTTCGAACGCATGGCGCAGGCCGGCCTCGACGCCTCGCCCGTCCACGAGGTCCTCATCGAGGAATGCCTCCTGGGCTGGAAGGAGTACGAGATGGAAGTGATGCGTGACCACAAGGACCAGTGCGTCATCATCTGCTCGATCGAGAACTTCGACCCGATGGGCGTCCACACCGGCGACTCCATCACCGTCGCCCCCGCGCTCACGCTGACCGACAAGGAATACCAGCTGATGCGCGACGCCTCGTTCGCCGTCATCCGCGCCGTCGGCGTCGAGACCGGCGGTTCCAACATCCAGTTCTCCGTCAACCCGGCCAACGGCCGCATGATCGTGATCGAGATGAACCCGCGCGTCTCGCGCTCCTCCGCGCTCGCCTCCAAGGCCACCGGCTTCCCCATCGCCAAGATCGCCGCCAAGCTCGCCGTGGGCTACTCGCTCGACGAGCTGCAGAACGACATCACCAAGTCCACGCCGGCCTGCTTCGAGCCGACCATCGACTACATCGTCACCAAGATCCCGCGTTTCACGTTCGAGAAGTTCGTCGGGGCCGACACCACCCTCACCTCCGCCATGAAGTCCGTGGGCGAGGCGATGGCCATCGGCCGGACGTTCAAGGAATCCTTCCAGAAGGCGCTCCGCTCCCTCGAGGTCGGCGCCTGGGGCTTCGGTTGCGGCGGCAAGCACGGCGACGACGCCTACCCTGACCTCACCGAGATCCGCGCGCGCCTCGCCCGCCCCAACCCGGAGCGGCCGTTCTTCCTCCGCTACGCGATGCTCGCGGGCCTGACCGAGCAGGAAATCTTCGACCTCTCCAAGATCGACCCGTGGTTCCTGCGCCAGCTCCGCGGCATCGTCGACCTTGAGCTCGCCCTGAAGGCCGCCGGCCAGTCCGTCGGGACCGACCTGCTACGCCAGGCCAAGGAGGCCGGCTTCGCCGACCGCCAGATCGCCCACGCCACCGGCCTCGCCCCCGCCGCGGTCTATGCCCAGCGCAATGCCGCGGGCATCAAGACGACCTTCCGGCTCGTCGACACCTGCGCCGCCGAGTTCGAATCCTTCACGCCGTACTTCTATTCCACCTACGGCGACGAGTCCGAGGTCCGGCCCTCGCCCAAGCAGAAGGTCATGATCCTCGGCGGCGGCCCCAACCGCATCGGCCAGGGCATCGAGTTCGACTACTGCTGCGTCCACGCCTCGTACGCGCTGCGCGCCGCGGGCTACGAGACCGTGATGGTGAACTCCAACCCGGAGACCGTCTCGACCGACTACGACACCTCCGACCGCCTCTACTTCGAGCCGCTCACGCTCGAGGACATCCTGGAAATCTACCGCACGGAGCAGTGCATCGGCGCGATCGTGCAGTTCGGTGGCCAGACCCCGCTCAACCTCGCGGCCGACCTCGAGGCCCACGGCGTCAAGGTCGTCGGCACCTCCCCGGCGAGCATCGCGCTCGCCGAGGATCGCCAGCTCTTCAAGGACATCCTCATCGAGCTCGGCATCCGCCAGCCGGTGAACAAGACCGCACTCTCCGCCGAGGAGGCCTACCTGGCCGCCGAGGAAATCGGCTTCCCCGTCCTGCTCCGCCCCTCCTTCGTGCTGGGCGGTCGCGGCATGTTCATCGTTTACGGCATGGACGAGTTGAAGTCCGTCGTCCGCGAGGCCTTCGACGTCGCCCCCGGCAAGCCGGTGCTACTCGACAAGTTCCTCGAGGACGCGATCGAGCTCGACGTCGACGCCATCTCCGACGGCGAGACCACCGTCATCGGCGGGATGCTCGAGCACGTCGAGCACGCCGGCGTGCATTCCGGCGACGCGGGTATGGTGCTTCCGCCGCACACCCTCTCGCCCGCCCTCATCGACGAGGTGCGTCGCATCACCCATGCCCTCGCCAAGCGCCTCGGCGTGGTCGGCCTGATGAACATCCAGTTCGCCATCAAGGATGGCATCGTGTTCATGCTGGAGGTCAACCCGCGCGCCTCGCGCACCATCCCGTTCGTCTCCAAGGCCATCGGCGTGCCGCTCGCGAAGCTCGCTTCGCTTTGCATGCTCGGCGCCAAGCTGAAGGACCTCGGGTTCACCCAGGAGATCCGCCCGCCTTATTGGTCCGTCAAGGAGTCCGTCTTCCCGTTCAGCCGTTTCCCCGGCGCCCCGGTCGCGCTCTCGCCCGAGATGCGCTCCACCGGAGAGGTCATGGGTTGCGACGACGACCTCGGCATGGCGTACGCCAAAGCGCAGATGGCCGCGCAGCCTGCGTTGCCCGTGGTTGGCAACGCCTTCCTTTCCGTCAAGGATCGGGACAAGGCGGGCGCGGTCGCCGTCGCCCGCGACCTAGCCTCGCTCGGGTTCAACATCTACTCCACGAGCGGCACCGCCACCGCTATCGCGGAAGCCGGGGTCAAGGTACACAAGCTCGGCAAGATCTCCGAAGGCGCCCGGCCCAATGTGCTCGACCTGCTGAAGAACGGCCAATTGCAGATGATTGTGAATACCGCCGCCGGCATGCTGCCGCGCAAGGATGAGAACGCCATGCGCGCCGAGGCCGTGCTGCGCGGCGTCTACATGGCCTCCACGATGAACGCGGCCCGCGCCGCGGTCCTCGGGATCCGGTCCCTCAAGGAGCATCCCCTCACCGTCAGCTCCCTCCAGGAGCATGCGAAGGTGCTTCCCCCGCGGGCTTGATTCCGATACACCCCTCCTTCCCATGAAATACCCCGTCCTCGCCGCGCTGGCAGTCGCCGTCGCGTCCCTCCATGCCGCCGATGAGGCGAAACCCGCCACCGCCCCGGCCGCCATCCCTTCTCCCGCCGCCCAACCCAAGATGCTCACCCCCGAACAACAGAAACAGGCCTTCTACCTGCAGGGATTCTTCCTCGCCGGCCAGACCCCGCTCCCGCAGATCGCCACGCAGCTCGAGCTCTCCGATGAGGAGCTCGACGCCGTGATCGCCGGCCTGCGCGCCGCGGTCAAGGGCGAGCAGCCCAAGGTGAAGCCCGATGACGCCCTCATCGCCGGTGCCGAGAAGTTTTTCGCCGAGCGCGTGGCCGGTAAGTCCAAGCGCTGGGCTTCGCAGAACGAGGCCTTCCTCGCCAAGGTCGACGCCGACAAGGACATCGTGAAGAGCCCCTCGGGTCTCCGTTACAAGATCGTCACTCCGGGCACTGACCCGAAGCCCGTCGCTACCAGCACCGTCAAGTGCCGCTACACCGGCAAACTCGTCGACGGCAAGGTCTTCGACTCGACCGCCAATCGTGGCAACGAGCCGGCCGAGTTCGGCCTCAGCCAAGTCATCCCGGCCTGGACCGAAGGCGTCCAGAAAATCGGTAAGGGTGGCAAGATCCTGATCTACGCCCCGGCCGCGCTCGGTTACGGCAAGGAAGGCCAAGGCCCCATCCCCGCCGAGTCCGTCCTCGAATTCGAGGTCGAACTGGTCGAGTTCAAGTAATCCGCCCACGTTTCAGGTTGGTTTGCTGACGGCGCACCTTTTGGTGCGCCGTCTTGCTTGTCGGGGGGAACAAATCCATGCATATGGGGTAACCACCCCTACGCATGCGTCGTCTTCTGCCCGCGCTTTTCCTCGCTTCGGCGGCCCTGCTTGGGGCCGAGTCCGAAGTTTCCGTGCGCGTGCCCGGCGTGGCGGTCGTCGCCGACCGGGTCCTTCCGCTCAACGAAGCCATCGATCGCGCCCTCACCCATAACCTGGGCTTGGCTGTCACCCGGCTCGACGCCGCCAGCGCCCACGATGCCGTCATCGCCGCCGACGCCGAGTTCGACGCCAGTTTCGGTTGGTCGAACACCTTGCGCCGCGGGTCCGATCCGGTCTCGCGTTGGTCGGGCGTGCCGGCGACGGGTGGTCATGACTCCGACGTCAGCCTTACCCGTAAGTTTACCTGGGGCGGGCGCCTGACCTTGGGGGCCGGCCTCACGCGTAACTGGAATGAGCTCGCCGCGCCGGGGCTACCCTCGCGTTACGATTTCGGCACCAGCGTCGCCTACACCCAGCCGCTGCTGGCGGGGGCGTGGGAGAGCGTCAACCTCTCCGCCTTGATCGCCGCCAAGCAGGGCGCGCTCCGCGGACGGCTGGCGTTGCGGGCGACCTCGCTCGACCTCATCCGCGACACCGAGATCGCCTACTGGTCGCTGGCCGGCGCGCGCACGCTCGTCGCCTTGCGGCAGTCCAGCCTGCGTTCCGCCGAATCCCTCTTGGCCCAGGTCCAAGCCAAGCGTTCGCTCGGCGACGCGACGGTCCTCGAGGAGTTGCAGGCCGCGGCCGACGTGGCCAGTCAGCGCGTGGCCGTCTTGAATGCCTCTCAGTCGGTCGACGGCGCCGAGATGAGCCTGCGTCGTCTGCTCGGTCGCGGCACCGTGGAGGAGGTCCAGGCGGTGCTCGCGGTCCAGCCCCTCGGGTCGGCGCCGATTCCGCCGCCCGCCGAGTTCGCGCCGTGGATCCGCACGGTCGCCGCGTTCGACTTCGCCACGGCCATCCAACTTTCCCAGCTGACGCAGGCCGACGCGAACCTCGCGCAAGCCCGCCAGAACGACCAGCCGCAACTCGACCTCACGCTGGCGGGCTCGAACTACGGCAACCCCGGCGTCGGCTTCGCCGGCGGCTTCGACAGTTTCCGCGACCGCGCCGGTTGGAACCAGTCGCTCACCCTTGCCCTACGGATCCCGCTCGGCGGCCGCGAGACCGCCGCGAACCTCCGGGTCGCCACGCGTACGCGCCGGCAGGCCGAGCTTCGCCTGGCCGACGTCAAACAATCCTTAGTCTTCACGGCCCGCGCCGCTTGGCGCGACCTCGATGCCGGCCGGGCCCGCGTCACCGCGGCCACCTCCGCGCTCGAACTGCAGCGTAAGGCCTACGAAGGGGAGCGCGCCCGTTACGAGGCCGGCCAGTCCGACCTCCTGCGCGTGCTGCAGGCTCAGGCCGCCCTCGATGCCGCGCAGCTGAACTGGATCCAGTCGCTCCTCGATGCCCGGGTCGCCCTCGCCCGCGCCGCCCGGCTCGACGGTTCCCTCCTCGCCACCCACGGTTATTCGATGGATGCGGTCGAGGCCAAGGTCGGCGCCGGCTCCGGACTCGACGATTCCCTCCCGCCTTTGCCCGAAACCCCATGAAGTCCAAGAAGACCCTGCTCATCCTCCTCGTCCTCGCCCTCGGTGGTGCCACGTGGTACTGGTGGCCCGACGCCAAGTCGGCCCGCCGTCGCCCGGGCGCTGGGCAAGGACCGGGGCCGGCCCGCCCAGCGAGCAACCCGCTCGAGGCGGTCGCCTCCGTGCGCGACATCGAGGAGACGGTCGACGCCGCGGGGTTCGTCCGCCCAGTCATCTTCAGCGACGTCAAAGCAGAGGTCAGCGGCAAGATCGCCAAGATTCTCGTCCGCGACGGCCAAACCGTGAAGAAGGGCGATGTCCTGATCGAGCTCGACCCGACCCTCGTGAAGGCCGACGAGGATGAGGCGCGCCGCAACGTCCAGCTGCAGGAATTCAACCTCGAGAAGGTGAAGCGCGACCTCAGCCGCGCCGAGGTGCTGAAAGGGAAGGGCTTCGTCTCCGACCGCGAGTTGCTCGACGCCCGGACCGCCCACGAGGTCGCCAAGCTCCAGCGCGACGTCGCCCAATCCCGCCTCGACAAGGCCTTGGAGAACGTCCGGAAGACCGTGCTGATCGCCCCGCACGACGGCGTCGTCGACGCCTCCAACAGCCTCGTCGAGGGGCAGGTCGTCATCGGCGCCCAGTCGATCAATAACGGGACCACCCTGATGCGCGTCTCCGACATCAGCGTGCTGCGCGTCGACGTGAACTTGAACGAGTTCGCCGCCACCCGCGTGAGTCTGGGGCGGACCGCCACCGTGACCTTCGATTCCCTCCCTGGCCTGACCAAACAGGGCAAGGTCACCTTCCTCGCCCCCTTCGGCACCGCTGACATCAAGACCCCTGATCTGCGCGTTTTCCCCTGTCAGGTTTCCTTCGCCGCCGGCGACGGCGCCCGCCCCGGCATCAGCGGTAACCTTTCCGTCCTCATCGCCAAGCAGGCCGGCTGCATCGCGGTGCCCGTCTCCGCCATCTTCGTCGAAGGCAACGAGCGCATTCTTTACGTGAAGGGCGAGGATGACGTCTGGCATCGCCGGGTCGTCAAACTAGGCCTGAGCGACGCCGGTTGGACGGAGGTCAAGTCGGGCGTGGCGGCGGGCGATACCGTCAGCCTCGTGCGCCCCTCGCTGCCCCGCTGAGCATGCCTTCGCTCATCGCCATCCGCGGCCTGCGCAAGACCTACCAGATGGGGGACGAGAGCGTGCACGCCCTCGCCGGCGTCGACCTGGAGTTTCAGCGCGGCGAGTTTGTCGCGATCCTCGGTCCCTCGGGCTCGGGTAAGTCGACCTTGATGCACATCCTCGGCTTCATGGACACGCCGACGGAAGGCAGCATCGTCTTCGAGGGCGAGGAGGTCGCGCGCCTCGGGGCCGATCGGCGCGCGTGGTACCGCTCCAACCGCGTCGGCTTCGTCTTCCAATCCTTCAACCTGCTACCGCGCCTCACCGTCCTGGAGAATGTCGCGCTGCCGCTGCTGTACCGCGAAGACTCCGACCCCGAAGCCAACGCCGCCGCCGCCCGGGTCGCCCTGGAGCGCGTGGGGATGTCGCACCGGCTTGACCACCGACCCTCGCAGCTCTCGGGCGGCGAGCGCCAGCGCGTGGCCATCGCCCGGGCCATCGTCGGCTCGCCCGCCATCGTCTTCGCCGACGAGCCCACCGGCAACCTCGACGTGAAGAACGTGGCGCGCATCCTCGAGCTGCTCGCCTCCCTGATCGAGGAAGGCATCACCGTCGTGCTCGTCACCCACGACCTCGCCGTCGCCAGCCATGCCCGCCGCGTCATCTCGATGCGCGAAGGCCTGGTGCAGGAGGACCGCCGCCAATGAGAATTTTCCACCGCCTCCGTCCCGCCGTCGTCAACGGCCTCCGCGAACTCCAGGCCAACAAGGTCCGTTCGCTCCTTTCGATGTCGGGCATCATCCTCGGCGTGGCCTCGCTGGTCGCGATGGTCACCGTCGTGCAAGGCATGGTCGGCAATTTCCGGCAGTTCGTCGACGCCATGGGCGGTATCGAGAAGATCACGGTGGACAAGCAGTCCCTCCCGAAGGAGCAGGAACACTTGGCCGAGCTCTCGGAGGGCATCACCATGCGCGACGTCGAGCAGATCAAGGCGACGATCCCGATCGTCCGCTACGTCTCGCCGGAGGCCCGCGTCGGGTTCGAGAAACTGACCTACGAAGGCCGCGAGGTGAACACGATGATCACCGGTGTCACGCCCGACTACCTGCCGGTCGCGAAGCGTTGGGTCGACCCGGGCCAGGGCCGGTTCATCAGCGACCTCGACATCCTCCATAAGTCGGACGTGTGCGTGCTCGGCTCCTCGATCGCCAACGACCTCTTCCCGGCCAACGTCGACCCGATCGGCAAGGTCATCCGCGTCAAAGGCAAGCGCTTCATCGTCGTCGGCCTGCTCAATAACATCGAAGGCGCGGGCATGGAAATCCGCTCGGCCAACCGCAAGGGCGGGAGCGGGGGCATGTGGCGCTGGCGCAACAGCGGGGTCTACGTCCCGATCTCCACGGCCACGTCCAAGTTCAACGGCAACGACAAGCTCAGCGGCCTCGGCCTCCAGGTCGCCTCCGGGGACGACCTCCAGCACGCCGTGGAGCAGGTCGAGCGGACCCTCCTGCAGACCCACAACGGCCTGCGCGACTTTACCCTCAACACCAACGAGCAGACGCTCGAGGACTTCCGCAAGACCGAGGTCGCCTTCAAGCTCTCGTTGGGCGGCGTCGCGGGCATCTCCCTTTTCGTCGGGGGGATCGGCATCATGAACGTCATGCTCGCGTCCATCAACGAGCGCATCCGTGAGATCGGCGTGCGCAAGGCGGTCGGCGCCCGCGGCTCGGACCTCTTCCTGCAGTTCCTCGCCGAAGCCGCGGTGATCTCCGTGCTGGGCGGCTTCCTCGGCCTCGTCGTCTCGATGGGCATCGTCTCGGTGATGAACTATGTCTTGATGCAAGCCGTGCCCACCGGCGTCGTCGCCAAGTTCGACTGGCTCATCATGCTGCAAGGCCTCTCCTTCTCCGTGGTCGTCGGCCTCGTCGCCGGCGTCTACCCCGCGCTGCGCGCGGCCCGACTCGACCCCATCGAAGCCCTTCGCCACGAATGAAAACCACGCTGCTTACCCACCTGTCCCTGGCCGCCCTCCTCTGCGCCGAACCCCTGCCGCCGCTCCCCGTCTGGAAAGACGCGCCGCCGGCGGAGACGCTCGCGCCCAAGCCCGGCCAGGACCCGAAGGGCCTCCTCAACAAGAACGGCCACCGCACGGACGTGATGATCCCCGAGATCGTCGTCTGGCCCTCCGCCAAGCCCAATGCCCCGCTCATCATCGTCTGCCCTGGCGGCGGCTACGGCATCCTCGCCGAGGAGCATGAAGGCGCCGAGGTCGCGCGCCGTCTCAACGCCCAAGGCGTCGGCGCCGTGGTGCTGCGCTACCGCGTCCCGCGTCGCAGCAACGACCAGCCGTGGGTCGTCCCGGTGCTGGACGCCCGCCGCACCCTCGAGCTTGTGCGCGAGCATGCCGCGGAATGGAACGCCGACCCGAAGAAGATCGGTATCCTCGGCTTCTCCGCCGGCGGCAACCTCGCGGCCCGCGTGGCCTACTCGCCCGCCGCCGCCGATGTGGCCCGCCCGGACTTCGCGGTCATGGTCTACCCCGCGTACCTCTTCGAGAAGGACAAGCCCGACAGCGTGCTGCGCGAAGGCCCGGATGGCGTCGTCCCGCCCAAAGGCCCCAAGCCCATCCCGGCGTTCTTCGCGCACAGCGCCGACGACCCTTACCCGGCCGAAGGCTCGATGGCCCTCGCCGCCAAGCTCAAGTCGCTCGGCGGCAGCGCCGAGGTCCACGTCTGGGCCAAGGGCGGCCACGGTTGGGGCGCTTCCGACCGTTGTCTGGCCGCGAAGGAGTGGACCAACACCCTCGTCGCATGGATGAAGGACCGCGGCCTGCTGACGCCCTGAGCCGCCGCCCCTCCGGGCATGAAAAAGCCGCCCCGATCGGGGCGGCTTTCTTTTGGCCGGTCGGGCCGTTTACTTGGCCTTCGCGTCCTTCGCCGGGGCTTCGCCCACGATCTCGACGGACTTGATCTCGACGCGTTCGGTCGGGGTGGAGCGCTCTTGGCCGACGCACGGGATGGCGGCGATCTTGTCGAGCACGTCTTCCCCGGCGATGAGCTTGCCGAAGGCGGTGTACTTGTTGTTCAGGAAGTCGGCGTTGCCGTGGCAGACGAAGAACTGGCTACCGGCGCTGTCCGGGTCGCTCGAGCGGGCCATCGAGAGCACGCCGCGGACGTGGGCGCGGTTGTTGAATTCGGCCTTGATCATGTAGCCGGGGCTGCCGGTGCCGGCGATGCCCTTGGCGCCGATCTTCGAGTTCGGGCAACCGCCCTGGATCATGAAGCCCTTGATGACGCGGTGGAAGGCCGTGCCGGTGTAGAAGCCTTCGCGGGAGAGCTTCAGGAAGTTCGCCACCGTCTTGGGGGCCACTTCGGGCCAGAACTGGACGGTCATGTCGCCGTAGTTCGTGTGGATGATGACGTTGGGCGCGGATTCGGTGGTTTCTTTCATGGGAGAAGGGGCGGGTTTTTCGGCGGGCTTATCGGCGGCGGTCTGGGCTGGGCAGGCCGTCGTGGCGAGGGCGCAGAGGCAAAGCAGGCGGAGGAGGCTCATGGAGCCTAGGGAAGGGCTCCGCGGACCCCCCGCAATCCCAAACCTCCGCTTGCCAGCCGCCCCGGGCAGGGGCAGGTTCGTCCCACGCATGCGCGTCCACGTCAACGACGAGCCCCGGGAAACCGCCTCCCCCCACCTTGCCGCCCTCCTTCAGGAATTGGGCGTCGCGCAGGAGCCCGCCGTCGCCGCCGCCGTCGACGGTCAGGTCGTCCCGCGCTCGCGCTGGTCCGAACAAACCCTTTCCGAGGGCGCCCAAGTCCTCGTCATTCGCGCCGCCCAAGGCGGCTGAACCTATGCTCCGCTTCGTCAAGGAACTCTTCGCGCCGAAACCCGAGGCTCCCGCCTCGGCCCAGCTCGTGCTCATCAGCCCCAACGGCAAGTACGTCGAGGGGCGTGCCCTGCTCAAGACGACGCGGGCCTTGCTCGACGCCGGCCTCGCGCGCTTCCATCTCCGGGAATACGATTGGACCGACGCCCAGCACCTCGAGTTCATCGACGCGCTGCCCAAGGCCTACTGGTCGCGCCTCGTGCTGCACGGCCGCCCGGAACTCGCGCTCTCCCGGCCGCTCGGCGGCGTGCACCTGCGCGCCGGCGAACGCCGCCACCGCGCCTGGCCCAAGGAACTCGCGCTCAGCTGCTCCTGCCACTCCTACGACGAATTGCAGCAGACCGCTGGCGGCTGTGCTTACGCCCTGCTCAGCCCCCTCTTCCCGTCGGTGTCGAAGTCAGGCTATCAACCGCAGCGCACCGCGCTCGAGCTCGCTGCGATCCGCGGTCATTGGCGGGCGCAGGGCGGTTGCCCGGTCTACGCCTTGGGTGGCATCACCGCGCAGACCGCGCCGCAGGCCCGTCAACTGGGCTTCGATGGCCTCGCTTTCATCGGCGAAGTCTGGGGGGCGGAAAATCCCGTGAAGGCCTTCTTGGAAATCGAGCGCGCCTGGTCGACGACCCCGCGTCCGTTGTTGCGCAAGTACTGAGGCCCGCGCCGTGAAGCCGCGCCTGCAGTTCCTGACCCTGGATGCCTCGCCGCTCACGCACCTGGAGCAAGCCCGCGCCGCCTTGCGGGGCGGCGTGCGTTGGATTCAGGTCCGCGCCAAGGGCCGCGGCGAAGCCGAGTGGGTCGCGCTCGCCCGCGAGGTCGTCGCGCTCTGCCGCGACCATGGCGCCACCTGCGTCGTCAACGATTCGCCGCGCGTGGCCCGCCTCGCCGGCGCGGACGGCGTGCACCTCGGTCCGGCGGACGCCTCGCCGGCCGACGCCCGCCAGGAACTCGGCGACGTTGCGATCGTCGGGGCGACCCTGAACTTCCCCGCGCACCTCGCGCGCCTCGGCGACACCCGTGTCGACTACGTGGGCGTCGGGCCGTTTCGCCCGACGACCAGCAAGGCGAAGCTCGCCCCCGTGCATTCTGCGGCGTCGCTCGCGGGGCTCATCGCGGCCGCCGCGCCCCGGTCGGCGTACGCCATCGGCGGCGTGACGGCCGCGGACTTCGTCGCGTTGCGGGCCCTCGGTGCCCACGGCATCGCCGTCAGCGGGGCCATCGCCCTGGCGGCCGATCCCACGGCGGCGGCCCGCGCCCTCGTGGTGGCCGTCGGTGACTAGTTTCATGCGCGAGGGCTGGACAAGCCCGCCGGGTCTGGGATTGTCTGGTTTCCGATGGCTTCGTTCCGCATCGCCGACCGTACCTTCACTTCGCGCCTCCTCACGGGCACGGGCAAGTACGCTTCCGCCGCCCAGCTGCGCGCCGTGCTGGATGCGTCGGGCGCCGAGGTCGTCACCATGGCCATCAAGCGCGTGCGCTTCAACGCGGCCGACGATGGCATCCTCTCCGCGCTCGACCGCACCAAGCACCTGATCCTGCCAAACACCTCCGGGGTCCGCACGGCCAAGGAAGCGATCTTCGCCGCCGAGCTCGCTCGGGAGGCGCTGCAGACTTCCTGGCTCAAACTCGAGATCCACCCGGACCCGAAGTACCTCATGCCCGACCCGGTGGAGACCCTTGAGGCCTGTCGCGAGCTGGTGAAGAAGGGCTTCACGGTCCTCCCTTATATCCATGCCGACCCGGTCCTCGCCAAGCGCCTTGAGGAAGTCGGCGCCGCCGCGGTCATGCCGCTCGGCGCGCCCATCGGTTCGAACCGCGGCCTGCTCTCTCGCGATTTCCTGCGCATCATCATCGAGCAGGCCCGCGTGCCCGTGATTGTCGACGCCGGCCTCGGCGCGCCCTCGCACGCCGCCGAAGCCCTCGAACTGGGCGCCGACGCCGTCCTGGTGAACACCGCCATCGCTTCCTCGGGCGATCCCGTCGCGATGGCTCGCGCCTTCCGCCTCGCGGTCGAAGCCGGCCGCACCGCCCGTGAAGCTGGCCTAGGTATCGGCTCCGACAAGGCCGAACCGACCTCGCCCCTCACGGGCTTCCTTGACTGACCGATGGCCGCGAAGCCCGGCAGGATGCGCGCGGACGAATTGCTGCTGAAGCTGTCGCTCGCCCCGACCCGCTCGGTCGCCCAAGCCCTCATCCTCGCCGGCAAGGTCCGCTCAGGCCCTG
>Ga0209296_1000052_pt1 | contig 106639 bp, 100 predicted proteins | sample S_130206_EF_Meta_FD_187319 | JGI IMG/M metagenome (GOLD analysis project Ga0209296, IMG submission 187319) | Freshwater microbial communities from Lake Simoncouche, Canada to study carbon cycling - S_130206_EF_MetaG (SPAdes) (version 2) | ecosystem: Environmental > Aquatic > Freshwater > Lake ... | reverse complement strand
AGCGCCACATTGTTTATGCCGGTTGTATTGAGTTGCAATGCATTGAAGCCGATGGCCGCATTGTCTGATCCAGTAGTGTTAGTAAATAGCGCGGCAGTTCCCAGCGCCACGTTTTGATTGCCGGTTGCATTGGCTTGTAGCGCTTGAGTTCCCAGCGCCACGTTTTGCGTGCCGGTTGTATTGAGTTGCAGCGCTTGAGTTCCCAGCGCCACATTGTTTGATCCGCCGATGTTAGCAGAGAGCGCTTCAGTTCCTATCGCCACGTTTTGCGTGCCGGTTGTATTGAGTTGCAGCGCTTGATATCCCATCGCCACATTGTTTGATCCGCCGATGTTAGCAGAGAGCGCTTCAGTTCCTATCGCCACATTTTGCGTGCCGGTTGCATTGGCTTGCAATGCACTGACGCCGATGGCCGCATTGTCTGATGCGGTATTCACTTTCAATGCATTGGCACCGATGGCTACATTTTGATTACCGATTATATTGGCTTGCAGCGCTTGAGTTCCCAGCGCCACATTGTTTATGCCGGTTGTATTGAGTTGTAACGCATTGAAGCCGATGGCCGCATTGTCTGATCCAGTAGTGTTAGTAAATAGCGCGGCAGTTCCCAGCGCCACGTTTTGATTGCCGGTTGCATTGGCTTGTAGCGCTTGAGTTCCCAGCGCCACATTGTTTATGCCAATTGTATTGAGTTGCAGCGCTTGAGTTCCCAGCGCCACATTGTTTGTGCCAATTGTATTGGATTGCAGCGCGGCATTTCCCAGCGCCACGTTTTGCGTTCCGGTTGTATTGGCTTGCAGCGCGGTATTTCCCAGCGCCACATTGGTTGTGCCGGTTGTATTGGATTGTAGCGCTTGAGTTCCCAGCGCCACATTGTTTGTGCCGGTTGTATTGGATTGTAGCGCTTGAGTTCCCAGCGCCACATTGTTTGTGCCAATTGTATTGGATTGCAGCGCGGCATTTCCCAGCGCCACATTGTTTGTGCCGGTTGTATTGGATTGTAGCGCTTGAGTTCCCAGCGCCACATTGTCTGATCCAGTCGTGTTATTAAGGAGCGCTTCAGTTCCCAGCGCCACATTGTTTGTGCCGGTTGTATTGGCTTGCAGCGCATTGAAGCCGATGGCCGCATTGTTTGACACGGTGTTGGTTTGTAACGCATTGATGCCGATGGCTATATTTTGATTGCCGGCAATGTTAGTAAAGAGCGCTTGAGTTCCCAGCGCCACATTGTTTGTGCCGGATGTATTAGTAAAGAGCGCATTGAAGCCAATGGCCGCATTGTCTGATCCAATCGTGTTATTAAAGAGCGTGGAAGTTCCTATCGCCACGTTTTGCGTGCCGATTGTATTAGTAAAGAGCGCATTAGTTCCCATCGCCACATTGTCTGTGCCGGTTGTGTTTGCTTGCATCGCGGAACTTCCCAGCGCCGAATTATTTACGCCGGTTGTATTGGCTTGCAGCGCATTGTAACCGATGGCCGCATTGTTTGACACGGTATTGACTTTCAACGCATTGACGCCGATGGCTATATTTTGATTGCCGGTTGCATTGAGTTGCAGCGCGGCAGTTCCCAGCGCCACATTGTTTGTGCCGGTTGTATTGGCTTGCAACGCATTGTAGCCGATGGCCGCATTGTCTGACACGGTATTGACTTTCAACGCATTGACGCCGATGGCCACATTTTGCGTGCCGGTTGCATTGGCTTGCAGCGCTTGATTCCCCAACGCAATATTGTTGACGCCGGTTGTATTGGACTGCATCGCATTGTGGCCGATGACCGCATTGCTGGACCCGCCGGTGTTATTAAATAGCGCTTGATTTCCTAGCGCAATGTTGTTGTCGCCAGTTGTGTTGGCTTGCAACACATTGTAACCAATGGCCGCATTGTTTGACCCTGACTCATTGTGTCGCATAGCATTGTTACCGATGGCAACATTTTGGTTACCGGCCTGAGCTTGAGAAGGGAGTGAGTTCCAATCATACAATGCGTCTTCTCCGATTGCTAAATTGTTATTGCCTGCATTTTTTGAAAGTGCGTTCAATCCGATGGCGGTGTTGTGTTCTCCCGACGGGTTTACTCTCAGCGCGCCATACCCCACCGCGGTATTATTCAACCCGCGTTGTCCGAGCAAACCGCTTGAACTAAACGATCCCAGCGTTGTGTTTCCGCTTACGTCGCTCACGTAGGGACCATTCAATTGATTGAAAAAAGCCATTTGATTATAAAATTACCATATATAATTTTATTATCATTGTCATCGCATCGCACATCGCACATTCTGCATTGTGCATTGTGCGAGTTAATTTGCCCCCGGAAACGGCCGTTGCGATTTCTCAACCACGAGCGGATCCGGCATGACGAGCTGCATGCGTCCGAAAAATGAGACTTCGGGCAGCTGGGTGAGCTGAGGCACAACGGGTTTCTGCGTTTCCACTAAATTGGTGGAGTTGATGCCGAACAGGGCGGATTCAATGTCCACCGAGTTGCGGGAGAACGCTTCGCGCGGCATTTGGCTCGGCATGATGCCCACGCACGGGATGGCGGGACTGTACGCCGCGCCCGATGCGCCGTTCCTGAATTCGGAATATTTAAGCGACTGCGTGACAATGCGCTGTTCCAAGCAATAATTTGAGCACGTGTTTTTGTTTCTAGTGGACGCCATTGATATTATTACCCCTATATTTTATTATTTGATCTATAATGAGCAATACACGTGCAGCACCTTGCCCTGACACTCGGTGGAAACGCTCCCGGTGGCAAAGGCGTCAATCAAACACAAATGGAAGACGTCCAGCAGCGGGTAAGCAAACATGAACGGCAGCAGCTCGTCCAAGTCGGGTGCGTTGGGCGTGCCGTGTGTGCCGTGTGTGTTGTAGGGGTGCTGAAGTATGAGCGCCTTCAGTTCCGGCACTTCGTCCGCCTTTGCCTTAATTTGGTCCAACCCGGCGCTCACTGCATCGTCGTTGTATTCCGTGATTCCAAACACTTGGAGGAATTGCGCCTGGTACAGCATGTCGGAATTGATTTCATTGTCTGCCAGCTCTTCAAACGCCTTGTAGGTGCATACGAAATTGGTTTCATACATGGGTTCAATGGTTAATTTAATACAAGGTCATAGATCGTTTGTTTTAAATCATTTTTAAAATTATTGCATTGGGTTGAATCAGTGGTTGCGCTGGCCGTCGCCGTAGAACATGTCGCGGGACGAGGCACCGCCGCGCACCCAGCCATCCTGTGCCACCCCTTCCACCAAGTTGGCGGGATTCGTCACGGTGGATGCGATGGAGGGAATGAGCGGGTAGTTGGACGACATGGTTTGTTCGGACAGCAGGTTGACGCTGCGCTTGTTGGTCAAGTAGTCGCCCTGCTGCAGCTGCGACTCTATGTACGGGTTGGACTGCCCGCGTCCCAGGAACGGCACGGTGGCAAAGGGGCGCTGGAACAGGCTGATGCGGCATCGGGGGTGGGTCAGCGCGCTGCCGCCGATGAGCAGCTGCGAGTTGGTGTCAATGTTGCAGCCGCCGGCGCCGACTTGGTGTCCGCCCGTGAAATTGATGTTGGGTTGGCTCGTGGCGAATTCAATGGGGCGCTTCATGCTGCAGTCGTCCGAGAAGAAGTTTTGCAGCATGTAGTTGGAGGATTCGGCGTTTTGAATGCCGCGCTGCCCTAAACTGCAGCCGTCCTCGCCGATGCGGGACATGTTGTCAAAGCTGTAGTCATTCACAAATGCCGACATGGGTGGGTGTGTATAGGGTATGTGTATATTTATATATATATAATATGTGAATATATAATTTTTTCGGCATGCATGAATGCTTTTATTGCGCGCCCGTGATGGAGCCAAGTACGGGGTTGGCTCGCGCGCACGCCATCATGTTGCCCTCCTTGCACGAAACCATGTCGCCGTAGCAGAATTCGGCAAAGGCGTGCTGGTCGTTGGGAATCCGGGTGTTCGGTGTGGCAAAGTAGTTGCGCATGGAGTTGCTGAATTCGTAATTGTCGCCTAAATCGCGGAACAGCCGGTCTTCCAAATTGGGATTGCCGCCCAAGTCTTCCACCACGAATTGTTGCGTCGACTCATTGATGTCGCGTTCCACTTTCGGGTTGAAGGCGGGTTCGGCGGCCGGGCGCGCCGGACGGTCCTGAATGTCGGTCAGCAGCACGTTCATCAGCGGGTCTTGCGGCGTGGGGGCTTGGAACGTTAAACCGGCTGGCGCTGGTGCAACCGCGCTCGTGTGCCCTGTGCGCCGGCGGCCCGTGTTGTAGTTGGCGTAATTTGAGAACCCCTCTTTATTGTCACCCTGCGGTGCATTCGCGGCATTCGCGGCGGTTGCATTCGCGGCGGCCTTATTTTGCGTCGTGTACAACAACGCAATCATGCCTAAAGAAATTGCCCCGAGCACAAGGATCTTATACGACATCGTCAACGCGTACCCTAAAATTGTCAGCAATATGATCATGCGGCTGATGGCGTTCAGCTTGGCCTCGCGGTTCATGTCGGAGGTGGGGACTATTTGCGTGATGCCGGCATTGTTGAACAATGCGGTTGGATCGTTCAACCAAAATGCAGTCATGATGCGATTACGCGTGTATATACAAATGTCCCTATTATTTATATATTGATAGATTCTTTATTCTGTTACTTATTTCTTATTCTTATTTTTCTTTTTTTTATTTGCGATTGTTGCGTCTGTTGCGCATGTTGCGTCTGTTGCGCATGCTGCGTCTGCTGCGTATGCTGTGGTTGGCGCCGAAAACCGGGGCGTGCGCTCCACCTTTTCGCCCGTGCTAAACACCAACGGCGTTTGATCTTGTTGCGCCTTCAATGCAACCGCTGCCGCTTTCTGCGCGTCTGCCTTGCGCTGCTCCAACTTCTGCTGCATGCGCTCCTTGGTCTGCGCCGATCTCATGCTCTGGTTCAAGTGGCTCTGCATGGCGCCCATGTTTAATTTGCCGCCTTTTCCTCCCAAGCCCATGCTGGCCGCCATCTTTGCCATGTCGGCCATGTCGCCCATGCCGCCCATGCCGCCCATCTTTTTCAGCAAATCCGCCATGTTGTTCACGCCCGGCATTTTCTTCATTTTGTTCATGAGGTCGCTGGCTTCCTGCATGAGCTCGCTCTCTTTGATCTCCCCCGACTTCATCTTGGCGTCCAGCTTCTGCCCCACGCTCTTCACGATGCCCATGAGCTTGCCCGGGTTTTTGAACAAGTTTTGAAACACGGACTGCGCCGACGCTTCATCTCCCGGATCCAGGTTCAGCTCGGCCGCGGTTTCCTCGGCGATTTCTTTGGCCAGGTTGCCGATTTTGCCGCCGAGCAGCCCGCTCAAATGCTCGTGCATGGAATTCGGGTCCATGCCGGGTATAGCGTTATTAGCGCCTTCGTTAGCGCCTTCGTTAGCGCCTTCGTTAGCGCCTCCGTTAGCGCCTTCGTTAGCGCCTTCGTTAGCGCCTCCGTTAGCGCCTCCATTAGCGCCTCCGTTAGCGCCTCCATTAGCGCCTCCGTTAGCGCCTCCGTTAGCGCCTCCGTTAGCGGAACCCTCGGTCTTGAACATGTCCTGCATCTGCTGCATGACTTCTTCCAGTTTGGATTTCAGCACGCTCTCGTCAATGGCCTCAAACAGCTTGGCGGCGTCGCCGAAGGTGGACGTGTCCGACAAGTCCGACACCACCGAAAACATGACCAGCTGCAAGTACTTCCACACGGCCTCCTTGGTGGCGGCGCTTATGTCGGGCGTTTCCCACAGCGCTTTGAAATTCAGGCCGGGCAGCAGCTCAACCGGCTCGGCAAACAGCACGGTCTCAGTGCGATACAGAATGTTGAAGAAATGGGGCGCGTACGTGCGCTTGCAGTGCTCAAACACGGCGGCCGTGTCCATGCCATACACCGCAGCGCATGCTTCGCCGTGCTCGGGGAACACGGTGGCAATGTCGGCCACGAAATCGGAGATGATCTTCTTGAAATCGGGTGAATCGGGGTTCATGGCGGTGACTGGTGTGAATTTGTATTCATTTAAATACTTTTGTTTAAATCAATATCCGGCACAATTGTTAATACGAGAGATACGACTGCTGCAGGATTGTTATGTAATCTTTTCATATTTTTTTTATTTTCGTCATATAAACCCTGGTCATTAGATGAAACGCATCAACATCTACAATCCGAACATTGCCGCGTACACCAAATCCGCAATAGATGCCATTCAATCGGGATGGATTTCAAACCACGGCAAATATGTTGGTTTAGCAACCGAAAAACTGAAGGAAGTCATGAAATGCAAGCATGCAATTTTAATGGCAAACGGCACGTGCGCCACCCATTGCTTGTTCATTGCGTTGAAGCACGCGCACCCCGCCGTCACCAAAATTTATGTCCCCAACAATGCATACGTTGCCGCGTGGAACGCTGCCCTGATGGAGTATTCCGACTGCCAGCTGTCGGTCATGCGCATGGATGCCCGCACGTGGAACATTTGCACGGACGAGGACTACATTGCAACCCTGGCTCCGAACGCAGCCGTGTTGATCGTGCACAATGTGGGCAACGTTGTGAATGTGCCGCGCCTCAAGCGTCTGCGCCCGGACATCGTGTTTGTGGAAGACAACTGCGAGGGATTCTTGGGCAAATATGACGGCCAGTATTCGGGAACAAGCCCCGCCTCTCTGTGTTCGTCGGTGTCGTTTTACGGGAACAAAATAATAACCACGGGGGAAGGGGGCGCCTTTCTAACCAATGACGATGCCGTCTACGAGCACATTTCAAAGGTGTATTCGCAGGGCATGTCGGCCAAACGGTACGTGCACGAGGTGCATGCCTACAATTACCGCATGACAAACGTGCAGGCGGCGTTTTTGTATGACCAGCTGTGCGACCTGGACGCCATTATTGCGCAAAAAACAAGGGTGTTTGAAACATATGTCGCGCTGTTAAATGAGCACGACCTGATTCGTTCGGGGCGCGTGCGATTGTACGAAAAAGAAGCCGGCACGCAGCCCACGCACTGGATATTTGCGCTGCGCATCGTGGGCAACACGAAAACGGTGGACGAAACCGTTGCCTTTTTTGACGCAAACGGCATTGACATCCGCCCGTTTTTTTATCCCATTCACGCACACGCGCACTTGTCGGGATTGCATGGCGACAATGACGACAATGATGCCGTTTCCGTGCTGCTGAACCAAGAAATTATCATGGTGCCGTCGTCCCCCGACATGACGCTGGACGAACAACGGCGGGTGGTTGATGCTGTTTATACATTTATTCATGCAAATGATATATAAACGAAACGTAATGCATAAATGCAACCCAACCCAAACTGCAAAACAAAATGAAAAAAATTGGAATAATTGGATTTTCTTCATTCACGCGAGAGATTTTGTGCAATTTAAAACGCAATTTTGATATTTTTGTAAGTGACTCGGTTTATACTTCATTGCCAGTTGATTGTATTGCAAAGGACTACAAATGCAATGTTACCAAATTGCACCAATTTGACACGACAAAATATGATGCATTGGTAACAATTGCAAATGCAAAAGTGAGAGCAGACATTGTCAATCAATTGCCTATTCGCACAGAATATTGCACGTACATAGACAACCGAGCAATCATCATGGACAAAAACATTGTAATTGGAAAGGGTAGCATAATATGCGCTGGATCAATTTTAACAACCAATGTAAAACTGGGGAAGTTTGCTCAAATCAATCTGAATACAACCATTGGTCACGACACCATTGTCGGTGACTATTTTACTTGTGCACCTGGAGCAAATATATCTGGCAATTGTTGCATTGGACGCAATGTTTACATTGGCACAAATGCAACCATCAAAGAAAAAATTCAAATATGCGATGATGTTGTGATTGGCATGAATTCAGGAGTTGTGAAAAACATTATGGCGTCAGGAACATACATTGGAACACCATGCAAAAAAATCAGTTAAGCAATGTTCAAAAACTCATTTCAAATAATTTCTTGTTTTTTCATAAACATACATTCCCGCAAATGCGGATGGGAATGTTCGCAATAACACCGGGGTTATTCCCTTGTAAAATGAAGCGATTGAATTAGTTGCACGACGTTCGCGTATCAATTCACGTATGCTTTTATTTTTGGTGGTTTGATAGTCCGTTTTAATGGTGTCCAATGGATAGATCACCGACCATGTTAGCATTCCGGACAATCCACCAAACCAGGGATATAATGATGCGTTGTCGGTCGCGTTTCTCAATGTGAGATATGTTCCCAAATAAATGGTGGACCCCAGCACATTTTTCGGGGTTTCAATGAAATACCCTTTATACAATTGTTTGAACGACGTGTTTTTGATGTATTGTTTTACCGATGTATCGTGCTTGGTTTTGTCAAGTAATGCTATGTTTGTTGTCAAATATTGCATTGGCAAATTATACACCGACCCAACCAATGATGCAGCAAATGACGATGCATACGGATTTACCATTTTTTTATTCATTTTTTCCAAATAATAATACTGCAATGACCGTTCCATGCCAACCGTGACAAATGCGATGCTGGACCCTCTGTAAAATTTGCGAATGTCCGTTTTCAAAATGTGTTGCACCGTACCAATTGTGGTTGAATGCAAATTTTTCTGCATCTGGACTTTTACAACATCAGCCGGATAAGAAATTCCAACGCGCGTGATGCCTTGCAACAATCCAGGCATCAAGTTATTTATGATGTCCATTTTAACAATGGGTTATGAATTCATAATTTAAAATTAGGTTTAAGTCATGAATTGAATGTTATTACAACAATTTGTCCATGCTTGCATCGGACACGTTCAGTGCATCGTAAATGCGTTGCTTCAACTGGAGTTCATTCGTCATGATGCGAGAGATATCGTCGTCGTCGTCGTCGTCGTCGTCGTTGAAGGTTAGGGTTGCGCTAGCATCCTCCACGGGTTGATGCGCATAAACAATTTGAACCTCGTCATACAATATTCCGTAATACTGCAGTGGTCGCCGCAGAATGCTTTTCACAGTGGAAATGTGTGCGTGCGATTCGTGCAGTCCCATTATCGCCAACTTAAACACGGTGGCCTTGTAACTTTTTTGTTCCCTCAGTTCCGAATTGGACGCTTGGTTAATGCGGGCCTTGATCCGGAAACGAATGTCATTGAATTCAATGCAGTCCTTGCACGTTTTCAAATACTCTTCCCCCGAAACGCCGCTCGCACCGTCGCGCAAAACATCCATCATGTCCCATATGATTGCGTTCGCCTTTTTCATGGTGTTGTATAGGTCGGCATGGGTTTGAACGAAGGAGTTTAACATGGCGTGATTTAGTAAAGCATCATGTTCGCGCTGCACGTCGGCTTTCTTCGCAATATCGGTGATTCTCTCCAATTTTATGTCCAGAATTGTCAATTTGTCAATCGCTTCTCCGATGCTGGTGGGTAGATGAACACACGCCGACATTGTGGTTTGTGGGGTGTGTATTTATGAGTTTGGTATGGTATATAATTTTATATTATATACTTTATAATTCATTTTATTTTAATGAATTTTTTAAAATTTACATCCAATGTTGAATCGGCACGTTTGTCGTATCCAATAAAAAACACGGGGATGACAGCGCCGCCATTGACAACTCCAATGCCCATGGTGATTTCAGCAACGAGACCCAATATAATAAAAAATACACCGCCGATTGAAAACACGGTTGTAAACGCAAACATCATTGCTCCACCAATCATTGCAAGTAATAATTTATTGTATTTATTTGCTCACAAAACATTTATAGATTACGAACTTCCTTTCATGATTTCACGCGGGTTTGGTGTATTTATTCCAAAAAATAATACATTATCTCCAATTGAGACGACGTGCAATGACCCTTATAAATACGATTATTCGTTAAGAAACGTTGACATGAATGATTTACACACGTTGAATGACACCGACTGGTACAATAATGATACCGTATTATCACCCTATGTCATGAATTTATTAAATTCAACTTTTAAATGCATTTTTTTGACTCTACTAACCAGTGGAAAATTACTGACACAATTGATTAACAACTTCAAAGGACCAATTTATTATAGAATTTTTGGTAACAGTGCCGACAATGTGTATGCTCTCACCCTTAGTAAGCATGCATCTCCAAACGTAAAATATATATTTTGCTTTGAAGAAATTTACACGTTTGAACAATCATTGAGTTCATTTTTTAATGAAACTAATTCATTAATTGTTCCATTGGGATGTCCTGATAATTTCATAAAAAAACATGAAAACACCTACAAGGGCACAATCAATTCAATCTGTTTTGTTTGTTCAAAAATAAATCAATGTCCTTATTACACACGGGTTTACAATGAATTTGTGAAAAACGTTGGAACGAAATATGAGTACGTGTTGTTGGGGAAAAACAACGAAACATTAATGGATGCTAATAAATTCAATAATTTGAGTGATGACGCATATTTTAATAAAATGTCGGAATGCAAATTAATGTATTATCATTCAACGGAGCCCAGACATTTGCATTATCATCCAATTGAAGCGCTGATCATTGGATTGCCGGTATTGTTTCACAAAGAATCCTTATTGAATTCGTTTTTAATGAATTCACCAGGGAAATGCAACGACATTGATGAAGTTCATGCAAAAATTGACCGAATATTACACAATGATGTTGCATTTATAAATGAAATAAAAAAAGAACAAGAAAAGGTTGTATATAAATTTAAAATTGCACACAATATGAACGCGTTTGACCGTGTTCTCGGCGTGGGTCCAACTGCTCCATTCAAACTTGCAATGCTAAACTGTTTGAACAAACAAATCATTGCGCCCATTGAGAATTGTACGGTGTCCGACGCAGAAAAAAAATTCATAGAATTGGCTTCAACCCAAAAGGCAACGGATGTTGTTTTTTGTTCGCACCTGGGGTTGGGAGATGCATTATTGAATGTTGGCATCATAAATTTATTATTGAATTTTTACGAAACCGTGCATTATTTTTGCAAAAGGGAGTATGTTTGCAACATCTCAACCATGTTTGCAAATAAACCGGCGGTTCGGTTGGTTCCAGTGGATGAATTTGAAAATCAAAGCATAATTTCCAACATGGCAAGATTTAATTTTAACACCACCGATTGCATTTTGGCAGGCATGATGAAACAAATCCATCCCGCATTGAAAACGAGAATAAAAAATGAGCAGTTCAATGAATATGTGCGACGGTTTGGAACAACTGCCGTTCAGAAAACATTGTATGCGCACATTGGATACATTCATTCGGATGCAGGGGTCAAATGGGACGTGTGTTTGAAATATTATGATGTGCACGTTCCGGAAGAGAGCCGGATGCATTATCAAACCATACAGCAATACACGATCGTGTTCATGCATGAAATCGCATCAACCGCCTCCACTTTTGATTTTTCCAAGATCATTGATAGATACGTGCATTTGCCGAATTGCGTCATAATATGTGCAAATCGGAACGTGTATCCAGCCGCGCATCCCATGCACGCCGTGGCGCAGCCCTTTGTGAATCTGCCGTTCATGTTTTACTACGACACCATTCGCAACGCGACCGACATTCACGTGGTGGATTCGTGTTTTTCCTGCATCCCATTTATATTGAAGTCAATGAATGCCATTTCCCCAAAAACATTCATGATATACGCAAGAGACGCAAGAAATAAACCATACATCGCAATCGTGCTGGCTGGACAAGTTCTCCTTTTGTGACCAGCCAACCAAACCGGGTCGTCGGTTCCGGTCATGGATTCCGATTGTTGTGCAAAAAATGTTTCTCAATTAAATTCAATTGCATATGTTTCATTTTTAACAAAATGCTGTAAATGCTTTGGTCGTGGCGATTGTCTACAAATTGCGGGTCTTCGGGCGCCGTGGTGCTGGGACGGTCGGTTATGATTTGCGCGTTTTGCGCGTGGTGCAGCCATTCCCTCACAAACGCCACGGATGTCGCACTTTTTCTTAACATCACGAACCCCGCCCATGCCTGAGGCGTGGATTTGATGTGCTCGCGCTCGTCGCCAGACGGGACCCGCATCAATTCAAACGCGTCGCGTTTGGTGTATTTGCGGTCGGTGTGTTCCTGCCACGCAGAGTCGTTTGGCTTGTTGTGGCAGGCTCCGATGTCGCCGCCGCCCAACCACTCGTCCGCAATTTTGCGCGCATCGCTCAAAAACCGGTACGAGCTGTCGCAATAGCACAGCACGTCCCCGTCGGGCAGTTCGGCCAAGCGTTTCAGGATCACGTATGGTTTCCACAACCAATACCCAGCCCCCCTCGCATGTCGCAATATGTGCGCGTTTTGTTTTTTAAACGCCGGGTCCAGCACGCTCATGTTTCCAATGAGGGCGGTGTCAAACCGCGCAACGGTCGTTGCAGACGCGCACAAATCGGCTGCGTCCCTTATGTAAGGCCCGTTCCGGGTTGCAAACGTTATGAAATGATAATTCATTTTATAAAATATGACAGATTTGTTTTTTTTCGGGTTGTTTTGCGCGTTTTGTGTGTTTGTTCGGCTTCGGCTTAATTTGCATTTCCATTATTCCATTATTCCATTATTCAATTATTCCATTTCGCCGTGCAGCTTCGCCAGCTTCGTCAAATTCTGAATGTACTTCATGGACTTGGCTTGATTGTCGGCGCCCATTTCGCGCACCGGGCCGCGCAGCGCGTCCACCTTCTGCATGACGGCGTTCCCCATGTACTCCAGATCCTGGGTGTAGTCCTTGTCCAAGAAGAACCCGATGTCGCCCTTCTCTATTTTTTCGGTGTACGGACCCACAATGCACGTGATCCACGCATTCATCAAAATGCGCGGGTTCGTTTTCTTAATGAGGAACAGCGCCGTTTTGGCCGAATCAATGTCCGTGTTGTCGGGAAACACGCCGTGCACGTCCTCCACAAAATCCGTGAACTGGTTCAAAAACGCCTTCATCACAATTGACTTATCGGAAGACATGGATTGCGTGTGATTGCGTGGTATTATTGAATGGTGTATGTATTCATTTGTCATAATTTTAAATACATTTTGTTTAAATCTTTAAAATACATTTAAACATTTATCTCTCATACATGCATACATACATACAATCCATCCTACATACAATTCATATGGAAACCTTTTCGCCGGTGTGGGAGGAATGGATTGACCTGAATTTGCGGTTGGGCAACTGCAAGCAAATCATGTTCCAGAAGTCGCTGGATGCGGGATACAGTCATGCGTTATTGCGGCGCAAACTCGGGATTGATTATGCGATTCCGGCGTCGGCGTCGGCGTCGGTGTCGGCGTCATCGGCGCGCGTTGGATTGGTCGCGCTGAAAACTGCGCAACGGCTGCAAGCGAAAAACCTTGAGATTTTTCGCGTGGACGGGTTTTTAACGGCACACGAATGCGCCGACATTATTGCACTCATCAACGCGTCCGCCCTAACCGCCTCTGCCACTTACAACGTGACGAAACCCACGGAGCGCATCGTGAGCGCGGACAGAACCAGCAAGACGTGTTACTTTGGAGGGAGCAGTCCGTTGATTACGGACGTGGAGAGCCGCATTTGCAAAACGCTGGGCATAACCAACCGGCACGCGGAACAGATTCAGGGGCAGAAGTATGAAGTGGGGCAAGAATTCCGGTTCCACACCGATTATTTTGACCCCGCATTGTTGAAGAAGGACTCGTCCATTCGTGGGCAGCGCACGTGGACGTGCATGATATATTTGAATGACGTGGAAGAGGGCGGGTACACGTCGTTTCCGCGCGCGTTTTGTTCTTCCGCGCCGAAAACGGGGACCGCCCTCGTTTGGAACAACTTGTATTCGCAGGCATCAACGGACAATGCCAATGATTTCGGAAAGGAGAACTCGTTCTCGTCGCACTGCGGCATGCCCATCATTCGGGGCGAAAAATACATTTTGACCAAGTGGTTCAAGGAAACCGAAATCAACACGAGCGTTCCGAACGAGATTTGCGAGCATCATTTTCTGCCGGTGTTTCACCCGGTGGGATTTGAAAAGGTGCGCATGCGGCTGGACTGCGTGGATGCCATCAAGGAGTGGTTGCGCGGCGCGGACGAAAGCCAATGGACCGACGAAGTCCTCGGCGACAATCAGGTCACGGCGTTGTCCAAGCAGTTGAATGTGGCTGCTGTGCCGACCGACTTGCTGAACGGGTTGCGCGACACGTTCCGCGAGATTCTTACAAAATGGATTGAATACAAGGCGCCGCTGGCGGACACCGCAACCTACGGCATTCGCAAATACTTGCGCGGAAGCCATTTGGCCAACCAATACGACAAAAAAGAGACGCACGCGCTGAGCGCCATCATTCATTTGGACGACGTGTCGGACAAACCCTGGAACCTTTACATTGAGGACCATCATTTTCGGCCGCACCGCGTGACCATGGAGTACGGAGACATTGTGCTGTATGAATCCGCCACCTGTTTGCACGGCCGACCGGAACCGTTTGAGGGCTTGGCGCATTGCACCCTGCATATCCATTTCAAGCCGGAACAATGGTGCTAGCGCTAGCGGCGCTGCTGCTGCTGTTGCTGTTGCTGTTGCTGTTGTTGCTGTTGTTGGGGGGCTTGCTGTTGCGCATACGTGATTTGTTCGTTTCTCTCTCTTTCCAGTTTCTCCAGCGTGACGTCGGGTCCGATGCGCGCCTGCTTCTCCTCAATGGCCGGGCAGTTGATGGATTCATTGAAGTCAATGGTGGCGTAGTTGTAGAGCTGGCGCAGCCCGCCGCTGCCTTTTGCGGACAAGTCCTCGCTGCTCTGATCCAGAAAGCTGTAGTTGTCCGACATCACGCCAAACCCGCCCATGAACTCCCCCCCGGTGGAAAAGGGGGACGGCTCCCCGTTGAACCCGGTTGCCACGTTGTTCTGCTGCACGTCCAGCGGTTTCAGGTGGTTCGTGATTTGGTCGCCGTACAGCACCGCGTGGTTCTGGTTCAACAATAGCAGTGCCGGCACCCGGTTCACGTGCGGCGGCAGGATGATTTGCTGCCCGTCCTCCATGACGATGTACCACGCCCCGGTCTCGCCCTTCACGCGTTTGTCAATGCACATGTAATGAATCCCCTCCTTAATTTTGCTCTTGGCCAGCCGCTGCAAGAGAGATTTAGACTTGTCGCAAAAATTGCTGTAATACAGTATGCTGCTCATGTTCAATGTTCAATGTTCAATGATCAATGGTTTTTAACATACATGCAGTTTAATATTGTCATTATTTTAACTCATTTCATTGTTATTTAGTTATTTAGTTATTTAGTTCTTTAGTTCTTTAGTTCTTTAGTATAATTTATTGGCGGATCGTGTAGGATTTAATATGTGTTAATGATATGCCTCCCCCCCCCAACAACCAACAACAACCAACAACAACCACGATGAAACTAAACGGCGCCCGCAGGGACATCAACGGGTGGATTTATCTCTCCCTTCACGGCGATCCGTACAAGCGCGGCTTTGCGCACGGCCACTTGGTTGCCCGCGAACTCGCGCAAATCATGGAGATGTTGGAGTTTTTCTTGTACGAGGAGTACGGCCGCACGTTTGCGTTTTTCTGCGAAGTGGCCGACGACTTCTTTCGCCCGCAGATTGAAGCGAATTTCCCCGAGTATTATGAGGAGATGCGCGGCATTGCCGAGGGCGCCAAGCAGCCGCTGCAAAGGATCGTGTTTTGGAACTGCTTCGTCAGTTTTGACTACATGTTTTCGCACCTGTCGGACGTGCTGAACGAGCCGCACAACGCGCACCTGAAGTCCAAGGCCATGTATGCTGATTTTGTAGAAGCATCTAACTCTAAAAAAGCGAGCGGCGGATTGGAAGGCGGCGCAAAAGATAGGTGCAGCGCGTTCATTGCGGTGGGCGACTACACGGCCGACGGCGCCATCGTGTGCGCGCACAACTCGTTCGACAACTACATCAACGGGCAGTACTCGTGCGTGATCATGGACTTGCGCCCGAGCAGCGGGCACCGCATCCTCATGCAGTCGTTCCCGGGCGGCATCCATTCGGGGACGGACGTGTTCGTGACCAGCCGCGGGCTGTTTGGAACGGAGACCACGATGGGCGGCTTTCACGCCTACGAAAACAAGGACCCCGTGTGCTGCCGCATTCGGCGCGCCATGCAGTACGGCGATTCGCTGGACGATTACGTGGCCATGCTGACCGAGCGCAATTCGGGCGACTACGCCAACGCGTGGCTGTTTGGCGACACGCGCACGAACGAAATCATGCGACTGGAGCTGGGGCTGAAGTACGTGGACGTGCAGCGCACCAAGAACGGCTACTTCATCGGCTTCAACGTGGCGTTTGACCCGCGCATCCGGAACCTGGAGTCGTCCAACACGGGGTGGGACGACTTGCGCCGCCACCAGGGCGCGCGCCGGGTGCGCCTGCAACAAATGATGGAGGAGCACAAAGGGCGCCTGGACGTGGAAACCGCCAAGCGGCTCATCGGCGACCACTACGACGTGTATTTGAACAAGGTCAACCCGTGCTCGCGCACGACGTGCTCGCACTACGACTTGGACGCGCGCGAGTTCATGTCGCAGGCCGACCGCCCGAAACCGTTTCAGCCGCGCGGGGCGGTGGACGGCATGGCGGTGGACACCGCCACGGCCAAGCGCATGCAGCTGTGGGGGCGCTGGGGCAGCTCGTGCGGCATGGGGTTCTACAAGGACGCGTTTTGCGACCGCAACATGATTTGGGACACGTACCGCCCGTATCTGCACGACCGCCCGCCGCAGCCGTGGACGCTGTTCGGGCTGAATGAAACGCGCCAGCATCCGCACAAGAAAACGCGGCGGGCATCATTGCCTCCCCGGTTGGGGGGAACGCGGAAGTCAATAATGGTGTATGAATAAATGGATTTAAACACTTGCGCTTATGCACAAGTATTTAAGTGTTTAACATCATCGCACAATGCAGACCCTGGACGATTTGCTGAGCGTGGTCAAGCAGTTGGGTGATAAATACGCGGACGACGAGTTCATGTGGGGGAAGCTGGTGGCGCACGTGGCGCACCTGCCGGTAATCATGAACGATGTGCAACAGGTCCGCGATGACAAGGAGCAGCGCAAGCAAACGCTCATCACCGCGTCCGACGAATTCATTGAGCAGTTTTTGAACGAGTCGCCGCAGTACCATTACAATGCCAACGTGGAGCTGTTTTTCGTGTACGACGCCGACGCCGAGTGCAATTACAGCGTGATCAATGAGGACGACATCCTGCACCCCATCCTAACGAAAATCAGCGGCAACCGAGAACTCATGCCGTGGAAGTACCGCATCAAGAACCAAGTGCTGCGCCGCATCAAGGACCGCGATTTGCTGTCGTCCATTCCCGAATCGCAGACCATTCAGCGCACGCTGAACATGCTGTGCCCCGCACTGTTTCGGACGCGCGAATGTGCCAAATATTTTCTCACGGTGATTGGCGACGCCATTTTGAAGAAGACGGTTTCAATAAGCAATGGCGTGGGCGTGGACGTGGAGCCGGTGTATATTGCCACACCCAAGGCGCGCCAATTCATCAAGGGGCTCAGCCAGGAGTGCGTGACGCTGTTTGGCACGTCGTTGCTGTCCGCATTCAAATACAAATTTTACGAGTACGGCTTCAGCGAGTGTCGGCTATTAGACATGAACGACGTTGCGCTGGATGCCTTTTCGGCGCCGTTCAAGCACCGGCTGGTTGACATCTTTTGCGTGGCGGCGCACTATTCGCAGCGGTATGAAAATGCGGAGGCGTTTTTAAACGCGCAGAAGGACACGGCCACGCATCACCGGGTGCTGTACCTAACGCACCACCCGGAGGACGCGCTCATTGCCAAATTTGTGGCGACGTGTGAGCCGTCACCGCAAAGCAATATGAGCATCTCGTGGAAAAACATGATGTATTTATGGAAGGTGTTCATTGACGACGAGAGAATTCCGAACGTGTTTTTTGCACACGCGCTCAAGGGGCGGCTCATGAACCATTTATCCACTTATTCCGAAACGGCCGATTCGTTTTTGCAGATCACGAGCAAGCACCTGCCGCTGGTGGCGCGGTTCAAGGAATTTTGGACGCAGACCATCACGGTGAATTCAAACGACGACGACGACGAGTTGGAAATTGACGAATTTACGGCGCTGTTTAAGCGACACCACCATCAGCAACACCATCAGCAACAGCTCATGCAGGCGGGACAACCACCCCCTCAACTGCAGAGCCACAACCACACGGATGCCGCATTTTTAGGGCTGATTCGGCATTTTTATCCGGATGTGGTGGTTGAAAATGACAAGTATTTAATGCACGTGAGCTGCGCGCTTTGGGACAAGCGCGGGGATGTGCTGGCCGCCATGCAAGACCATTCCGCCACGACACCCACCACGCCTTACAAGGCGTATGAATTATACTGCCAGCAACAGCGACTAAAGCACAAGACTAATCCGGCCACTGGACACCACCATTTAGTTGTCAGCAAAAAGTATTTTGAAAAAATATATAATGAGAATAAATTGTAGATACAATATAGGACGCGGTATATATATCAAAATTCAATTCAACCAACGCAGTAAACATGTCGGAATTGTCTGATACTCATACTGTTTCGCCTGTGTCGGTTACTCCTACCGTTTCGCCTGTTGCTCCTACGGTTGATCCTCTTGATCCTGCTGCTACTACGGTTACTCCTACGGTTACTCCTACGGTTACTCCGGCTGTTTCGCCTGCCCCTACGATTGAGCCTGTGTCGGTTGCCCCTACGATTGAGCCTGTGTCGGTTGCTCCTACTGATGTGTCTGCCCCTACGGTTGATGTTTCTCCTGCTCCTACTGTTTCGCCTGCCCCTACGATTGATCCGACTGTTTCGCCTGTGTCTGAACCTGGTTCTGTCGTCGCCGATGTTTTGAACAAGATTGTCACCAATGTTGCGGCAGCTGTTGCATCGGTTACAGATGTTACAGATGTTACAGATGTTGCAGCGGTTGCTGGTTCGGATGCGTCCGCGTCCGATCAAATTGTTGTCGCATTGGTGGATGAAATCGTTGAAGACAACGACCGGAAAATGGTGGAACTAGGGTTGCAAACATTCAATGCAATCAATGCAGCCGACCACGTGTGCGAAACAATCGTGGAAGCAATTCGGGCGACCGTTGATCCATCGGAATCCATTAAGATGTATTGCAATCCTGCAGTTGGACTGTTGTCCGATTTTGCGCCGCATTATAAAATGCTCATATCTGCGACTGGGGGTGAATCAATTGAAGGCATCATTTCACGCACATTTGCCGAATTAATAACCCGTCCAATGTTTGATGGATTGGATGCAAGGATTACACCGGCTGCATCATCCATGGGTAACCATTTTACCCAAATTTCTCTCGTTTTGTGGATTGGGAAAGTGTTTCATGTTCCCATTTTCACGGCGTATGTTGTGCGCAATGCGTTGAATGCGGACGGATTGGACGCGGCCATTGCTGTAAAATTCGCGCCGTTCCAGCACAACGCGAAATTGATCGCAACCTACAACCAGTTGGACGTGTTTCTGGAGCTGCTGCTGCATTCGGAAGAATCGGACATTTATGCCCCGGTGAACGTGCTCATTGCCCGCGGCATCCATGCGTCCATTGTTTCAAATTTTACTGGATCATCTTTATCGCCGAATGCGGCAATTGCGGCGGGGTGCCAGCCATTTTTTGACATGATTCAGATTCCAAAGTTGCGTTCCGTCGTTGCAAAAATGGCGCTCATCGCCGTCATGCAGGATCCCAGCGTGAAAACCGCGCAGGGCGAACATTTTTCGGACATTTTCCCAAGCGGACAGTATGGCAAATACTTTGGGGAGGTGGCGCATCGGGCCACCACTGACACAACGAATCAAGGCTCCATAATGATGGATGATCGCGTTCCGTTGACAAGAACCGACATCATCATTGCAGCAATGACTGCAATGAATAAAGCCATGAGTGCGAGCGGTGCGCACATGGTGATCAGCGGGGGTGCAGCCGTGTCTTTTTACATTCAAGCATTTTTGAAGAGGTTGGAAACGGAACAAGACTCATTTCAATCATTTCAAGCGGTGGTGGGCATTGATATGGCCCAGTTAATGAAAGACTGCGGAAACATAAGGATGAACGACATTGACTGCATTGCATTCGGCGACGTGTCCCGCCAATTTTTGTCCGTATTTTCTCTCTACATGATGATTATGTATGACAACTTTTTCGCACGACCCAAGCGCTACGGTGTCGCGGAGGTCAAGGACGCGCCCCCGATTTCATTTGCGCTTTCTGCAACTGCAACCGATAGGATTGACCTGCACGTGTACGGCAATCGGGACGACGATGCAAACACAATGCTCATCAGCAAACGGTTGAGAAAGGAACCCACCGTGCAACTGGTCACGCAAAAAATCATGTTTTTTTCTCAGATCATGCATCCGCTGTGCGAACATCATCCGCATCAGCAACAGCAACAGCAACAGTCGCAAGGCTGCAAAGAAGACAAATACTACTTGGAACCCATTGATTTGGTCAAAAAGACCATTGAGCACTTTGTCAAGCTGTACATGCGGTCCCTTTACCCGAAATCGGACGCAAAATACGCAACCGAGGATCCAGCAACCAGGGAGAAAATCGGCGCCATGCTAAAAGAAGAATACTACAGGGACAACCTGGTTTCGCTGAAAATCATCATGCTGGACATCATTTGCATTTTTTGCGACGAAGGCGCGTCGCTGTTTTGCCGGATTTTCATGGCCCGCAAAAACCCGAAGGATTTCGCCCGATTGCGCGTGTTCATAGACATTTATTTACTGCAGCTGATGCGTTCCGGCGGCGATAGCTTTGCCGCGGACAATGCAGAGTTCATTGCGGATGTCCGCCAGCTGCGAGACCTCATGTCCCGGTTGAACGCAGATTATTATTTGGAACAAGGCAGCATCGCCGCGGTCAATGCAGACATGGCGGAGCAATTGAATGCGCGACGGGACGAGTTTTTGGGGGTGTTGCGCAAGGTGGGGCGCGCAATAGTGGAACTGGCTCCCCCAGATGAACCCGTTCCAATACAGTTCCAAGAGGCAACCGGTGCAAGCACGATCCAGTTTTTCAAGGAGTCCCCGCAAATCAAATACAAGTTCGACATGAACCAACACATGGCCCAATTGTTTGGCTGTCACGCACAGCCACAACCAGACCCATATGATGCATGGCTAAACAGCGTGTTTGAAACGGTTCTGTTTGCACCCAAAGTTGAAACGGTGTTCAGAGAGAAATTAGCAACTATTTTGAGCATGGATCCAGAATCCAATTATGAGATTAAATTTAAAGACATGCCGGCTAGGTCGCCGCACATGCTTGAATTACTGAATGCATTGAAGGGAATAAAAATGGATCAGGCTAAATTGAACCAAATGAACAAATTTAAAGCATTGCGTTCCAATTTATTGGGTCCGCTGAGAGAATTCATTGCAATCCAGGGCGGAGTAGCACCAAGCGCCACCTATGTGATTAAACTATACGATAAATCAACCATACATGATTATTTGATGGCACTTGTAATGTATGCGTTATTGAAAGAGAAATTGAAAGACGAACCCGCCAATTCGGGTTTGATGCAAACAATTTCTGATTCGGCCAACTACGATGATGCAGTCCGCGAGGAAATTGGACGCATCCTATTGGAATGGAATCAACACGCGCCCCCCCGTCTGGGCGGCGGCGGATCCACCCGGAAACGCAAACGGGTTTGCCGGTTGAAGAACGCAAAAACGCGTTCTAAAACGCGAACCGGAAAACGTAGAAACACTCGCCGGAAAATTAAAGCAAATAAACTTAGGTTTAACCGCACTCATCGGTGAAAAATGAATTGACATCGCGGATGGAGTCAATTCATTTGAATATTTGAATATTTGAATATTTGAATAAGTTAATTGCCTTAATGCTTTCGGTGCTTGCGGCTCTTCGTCTTCCTAAGATCCGAGATGCGAACGGCGCCGAACTTGCCCTTCTTGGCAGTCCAGCCGTGCTTTTCCAACCGCTTCTCCCGTTTGGCGGTGGCGTGCTTCTTGGCGCTGACGATGCGGCCGTTTTTGTTCATGAGCAGCTTGTCGCGGGTGAGACCGGGAGTGCCGTCGGTCTTGTAAGCGGTGCCGTGGAACACTTGAGCGCGAGAGCCGCGAATGTATTCGTACTTCTTGCCGAGGATGTGGTAGAGGCCGTCCTCTGAACGCGTGTAGTTTCTACCCATTGAATTTGAATTTGAATTTGATTGGTGTATTATATTTTAACGAAAGAAAAAAAAAGAAGGTGCAAATGATTTTTTTTTGGAATGGTTTAGCAAAAAATCAGTTGAATTGATTCTGAATGGATTTCCCGTATCCCGCCGGCGCACCCGTCCAACTTTTGTAAACATTGGTCGGACGGTTGGCCTGCGTAAAACAATCGTTGCGCTGCGCCGTGGCGGTTCGGATGATTATGCTAAACACTTTGAAATTGACCACGATGGGCACAACTTCGCCGCCACTGCCCGTTTCTATTAGTTTCTTATTAATTGGTTGATAACATCGGCATTTTTTTAGGGAATAATAATTGTAGCCCGACATTTTTTATTTTTTATATTACATATATTATAAACACATACTTTTGCATATTAAAAATGTCAGAGGCACGACATGATGCCCTTTTGCACAATGTTAATACATTGATAGCCGGTTTGCGACCGCAGGAACATGATTACGACATTGCACCAATTTTTGCAGCAATTCAGCCTACATATGAACATGTGATACATGGAGGCAACCCGGCTGAAATTGCAGCATTGAGTCTGATATTGGAAGAGATGAATAATATATTACGCCACAAATCAGCCGCCAAAAAAATGAAGCATTTTTATAAGATGTACGATGACGAGCTCGCTGCAAATCCTAGTGGAAGCATGAGGTTAACCATTATAGATATGATTTTATTTCATGGCGTTTGGTTGCATGACCAAGCTAGACGGGAGACTGCACGAAATATTGCAGCCAGAAAGCGTGCAAAAGATGCTGCAAAAGCTGCTGCAGATGCAGCATATCACAGTAGTCCTGAACAAGTTGCTGCACGGGCCGAATCTCGTCGGCTCCAAGCCGCAATAGATGCAGCCGCAGAAGTGGCACAAAAATTAGCAGATGCAGCAGCAGCAAAAGCAGTAGAACGACAATTGTTAGTGGAAAGGATGAGTGCACCGTATACTTCACACTCGGATGCGGTCGCGATGGCAAATCAAATGATGGCACTGCATGATCATGCTGTTGCTTCTCAGGGAAAACCCGCAAAACCATCAAAAGAACTCCCCTCCATATTTGGGAGGAAGATATTTGGGATTAAGAAGAAGGGTGGAAATAAGAGTCATAAGAAGGGTGGAAAGAAGAGTCATAAGAAGAGAAGCCATAGGAGAAGGCATTGAATAAAATCAATAATCAATAATCCCAATAAAACAAAAAATTGAATTTACTTAAAGCGAATAAACGGATGTCATGCATCCCTTTATTTTATAAGACAATCAGACAATCAGACAATCAGACAATGGCAACCGCAACATCAACCGAATCATCTTTGTCCGGCAAGTATCAGAAAATGACGGACTTGGAGCACATTCTCAAGAAGCCCGACACCTACATCGGTTCCATTCAACTCACGGAATGCACCGAATACACGGCACTAATGAACTCAGGAATAAGCGCAGCAGAGGTAACCATCGGCTTGGCGACCTTCACGCACATTCCCGCGCTCTACAAGTTGGTGGACGAAGGACTCGTGAACATGCGCGACCATGTCATCCGCCAGGCGCAGGCAATCAAGGACGGCAAGCCCAGTGCGCTTCCCGTGACGTGCATTGAAGTGGAGGTGGACGCCGCAACCGGAACAATCACTATGACGAATGACGGCAACGGCATTGACATTGCGCAGCACCCCGAGCACAAGATGTGGATTCCCGAGATGATTTTCGGGCACTTGCGCACCTCCACCAATTACGCCGAAGACAAGAAGGAGAAAATCGTCGGCGGGAAGAACGGGTTCGGATTCAAGCTCGTGCTCGTGTGGTCCACGTGGGGCTCCGTGGAAACCGTGGATCACGTGCGCGGACTCAAGTATACCCAGGAATTCAAGGCGAATCTGACCGAGATTTGCGCGCCAAAAATCACCAAATGCACCAGCAAAAAGCCTTACACGCGCATCTCGTTCCGTCCCGATTACGCGCGCCTCGGCATTCCCGGTCTCAGTCCCGACATGACGGCACTCTTCATGAAGCGCGTGCATGACATTGCCGCCGTGACGGACCGCAGCATTCGCGTCAAGTATAACGGCGGCGTCGTGCCCATCAAAGATTTCAAGCAGTACATCGGCCTCTACATTCGCCCCGAGGTGAAGCGCGTGTACGAGGCGCCCTCAGAACGCTGGGAATACGCCGTGTGCCTGACGAACACGGACGAGTTCGTTCACGTGTCGTTCGTGAACGGCATTTGCACGTCCAAGGGCGGCAAGCACGTGGAGTACGTCATGGGTCAGCTCTTGCGCAAGCTGGCGGCGTTTATCAAGCTCAAGAAGAAGGTGGACGTGAAGCCGGCGACGATCAAGGAGCAGCTCACGCTGTTCTTGCGCTGCGACGTGGAGAATCCCGCGTTTTCCAGCCAGACAAAGGACGAACTGACGACGACGAGCGCGAACTTCGGGTCGGCCTGCACCGTGAGCGACGAGTTCGTGGAAAAGGTGGCGAAGATGGGTGTCATGGAGGCGGCCTGCGCTTTAACGGAAGTGAAGGAGGCGAAAGCGGCGAAGAAGACGGACGGCGCCAAGACGCGCACCATTCGCGGCATCCCGAAACTGATTGACGCCAATTTCGCGGGCACGGAGAAGTCGGGGCAGTGCACGATCATCTTTTGCGAGGGAGATTCGGCCAAGGCGGGCATTGTGTCGGGCTTGAGCAAGGAGGACCGCAACACGATCGGCGTGTATCCCGTCAAGGGCAAGTTCATGAACGTGCGCGGCGAGGCGGTGAAGCGCATTGCCGAAAACACGGAAATCGCGGAAATCAAGCGCATCCTGGGACTGGAGAACGGGCGCGACTACACGGCGGAAGACGTGGCCAAGCGGCTGCGGTACGGCAAGGTGATGTTCATGACGGACCAGGATTTGGACGGGTCGCACATCAAGGGGCTCGGCATCAACCTGTTTCAGAGCGAGTGGCCCACTCTGACGCACATCCCGGGGTTCATCGGGTTCATGAACACGCCGATTCTGAAGGCGCGCAAGGGGGCGCAGGAGCGTGTGTTTTACAACGAGGGCGAGTTTGAGGCGTGGAAAAGCGGAGCGACTGGTACAAATGGCGCAAGCGGAGCGGCGGCTGTGGATGTCAGCACCTGGCACGTCAAGTACTACAAGGGTTTGGGCACCAGCACCGGGCGCGAATTCCGCGAGTACTTTGAGCACAAGAAGATCGTAGATTTTGCGCACACGGGCGAAGAGAGCGACAACGCCATTGACCTTGTATTCAACAAGAAGCGCGCCGACGACCGCAAGGAGTGGCTGTCCACGTATAATCGCGCCGACCATCTGGACACCAGCCACAAGCAGGTGACGTACGAGGACTTCATGACGCGCGAGATGAAGCACTTCTCCATCTACGACAACCAGCGCTCCATTGCAAACGGCATGGACGGCCTGAAAATATCGCTGCGCAAAATCATGTTTGCGGCGTTCAAGAAGGGCGGGCTCAAGACGGAAATCAAAGTGGCGCAATTCAGCGGCTACGTGTCGGAGCACTCCGGATATCACCACGGCGAGGCCAGCTTGAACGGGGCCATTATCGGCATGGCGCAGAACTTCGTCGGCAGCAACAACATCAACTTGTTTGAGCCCAACGGGCAGTATGGGACCAGGTTGTGCGGGGGGCGAGATTCTGCTAGTGAAAGGTACATCTTCACGCAGCTGAATGTAATCACACGGCTCATTTACCGCGCGGAGGACGACGCCGTCTTGGAGTATCTGGACGACGACGGCCAGCTGGTGGAGCCCACCTTTTACGCGCCGATTGTGCCCATGGTTCTGGTCAACGGCACGAAAGGCATCGGCACGGGGTTCAGCACGGACATCATGTGCCACAATCCGCTGCAAATCATTGACCACATTCAGGCCATGCTGCTGAAAAAGCCGGAGGCAGAGTGGGGCGCAATTGAGCCGTATTACCGCGGGTTCAAGGGCACCATCACTGCATTAACATCCTCCTCCTCATCTGGATCTGGCAAGTTCCTGGTTAAAGGGCTGCACACCGTGGATGCCGCGAAGAAGCAGGTGCGCGTCACTGAACTTCCGGTTGGTTATTGGACGGAGGATTTCAAGAAGCACTTGGAGTCACTCATTGAAATCGGCGCAGTCAAGGACTACGTGGACATGAGCACGGACACGGTGGTGGATTTCACGGTCACGTTTCCGGCCACGGCCGACCTTACAAGCCCGGCATTTGCTGCAATAGTGGATCACGGGTGTTGCACCGCGATTGAAAAGTTGCTGAAGCTCTACACGACGGAATCCACGAGCAACATGCACTTGTTTGACAGCCAGGATCAGTTGAAGAAGTACGGCAACGTGCGCGACATTGTGCGGGACTACTATGCCACGCGCCTGTCCCTATACGGGAAGCGCAAGACGCACCAGCTGGCGGCCATGGCGGCGGAGCTCCTCCTTTTATCTAATAAGGCGCACTACATCCAGGAACTGCTGGACGGCAGCATTGACTTGAGGCGCAAGCGCGGCGACGAGCTCATGGCCATGATGCAGTCCAAGGGCTACGACCACGTGGAAGGCGACGAGCAATACAAGTACTTGTTGAAGCTGCCGATGGACAGCGTGAGCGAGGAGAACGTGCAGAAGCTGCTGAAAGAGAAGGGGCAGAAGGATGCGCAGCATGCCGCACTACAAGGCACCGGCATTGAGCAGCTGTGGCTGGCCGACTTGGCGGAGCTGCGTGCCGAATACGTGAAACAGGAGGAGAAACGCGTGGCCGTAGAAGTGGCTGTGGGTTCAAAGGCAGGCGGCGGCGGCGCAAAGAAGATTGTCAAACCTAAAAAGGTCTAACTAGTCATGGGGTTCATGTAATAAAATGGATTGTGTAGAATAGGTAATGAGAGAAATTCAACAATAAAAATATTTTTATTGAAGTTTATTGAAGTTCATTTTACAGTGTATTTCTCTCCTTTGTAAATGTTCAAAGAATGAATGAGCACATGGTTTCATGTTTTGACGAAAGACAGGCCCGAATGGCTGCGGCGATTTCGTTTTCGGCGTATGACCACGATGTGTTTGTGGCGATTATTTCCTGAACGCGTGCGGCGAGTTCCACGCCGAGGCAGCCGGCGTTGCGGTCAATGCAACGGCTCATATACATTAGTAATTTGGTCCATTTTGCGAGCCAGAGGACGCCGGTCTTGCTGCGGTAATGGCGAAGGGCAACGATGCAGATGATGCTGTAAATGCCGCAATAACCGGGATTGTGCGTGTTTGTGCCGTAGTTGATGTTGTATTCGGGGGAGATGGAGGTGTACGCCCGGGTTACGTTTTTTTTAACATGGTCATCCACGATGCGGATGCCGCAGAAGCCGTTGCGCCCGTTGGATTCAAAGATGGCAATGTTGTGAGGGTTGGTCGTAATGGCGCGGCTCTTGATCAGGACCAAGGAATGCGCATTGCCGCCGCGGTGCTGCACGTTGATGACGCGGAAACTTTCGTAGGGCATGGAATCCGCCTTGCCCTTGGATCGTATTCCGCGGGTTGAAACAAAGTAGGAGAGAGGCAGGGTGATGACATACGCGTGAGTGCTGTCCAGAGTGATGATCGGGCTTGGCTGGGGGTCGGACGACGTCAAATATCTCTCAAATTCATGATTGCGACCCGAAGATTTCCGGAAGAGATCTGCACGAGACATTATTGGAATTGGTTTGTGAAAGTAGTGAAAGTAGTGAAAGTAATTCAATTTTTTATTTTATTTTCATAATGCACGAAACATAAATAAAATAAAATAAAGTTATAATTTAGAATTTGAAATTTGCAAACAATGAAGCCGCATCATCGTTTGATGTTGGGTGCATTGAAAAATGCGCTCATCGTGATTGCAGCATTTGCATTGTATGAACTCATTGAAGAATTGAAAGTGTTCTGGAAAACCCGGTTTCCCGAAAGCGCGGACATGCACGGGCGTTACGGACGATTGATGCATTTGTTCAGCGTATTTCTGTCCGACCTTGCAATCGGGGGGCTGATGTATTATTTGTTCAACTTCATACACTAGACGGGAACCTAGGTTCCCGTAAACCCTCCTCCTCAGAAAACCGTAGGTTTTCTGATTCAGAACCACGGCTGCAGTTCCAGCGTCTTGTCGTTTTCGGCGGAGTAAATGGGGCGGTCAATGGGTTTATACATGGTGCTGGCATCGCGCTTGTATTGAATGTAGGCGCGCGCTTCGCTGTGCAGTTTCGGCACAAACATGTCGGTCACAATTTTGTTGAGCGCGGCGATTTGGCCCGGGATGTCGGTTGCTAAATTCATGGCGCTCTGCAGGAACACGCTGCGCATGATCATTTTCAGGTTGTCGCAGTCTTGGGGGGCGATCAAGTACGCGCCCTTGGACATGGCGTGCACGCCGTTGCGCAGCGCATTTTGCACGATTTCCATGTTGCCCGTGCTGAAAAAGGCGTCACTGAGCGCGGTGTTCTCCCAGTTGCCGACCATGGCGTCGCGAAACGACGCGCACGTGCTAGAATTGGGGATTTTGTCGTACATGGCGAACTGCTGCTCCACCGTGGGTCCTAAAATGTCAATGCGACCATTAGACCGAACGGGTTTTGTTGCGTTGCGAGAATAGTTTTGCATTGAATTGGTTGGATTTGAGTGTGTGTGTGTGAGTGTGTGTATAAGTTATTGAATTATACACATATAATTATTTTTATTTATATCATGCAATCCGCCATGTGTTATTTATTTTTAAGGGGGGCACTTCGGCATGCCTTGCGTTCCAGCGGGAATGCCGTTGTATTCACAGTTCACGGGTGGAGAGGGTTTTATGCAGTTCCCGGTTGCATCCACCGTCCAATAATCTGGACATTTGGGTATTTCCGCCGGTGGCCACGCGATGTCGCTGGATGTGTCATACAGCGCATACCCTATGAAAATCATTGCAGCAATTAGCATGAAAATCGCAATCATAATGACGATGCGCTGAAAATTAAAAGAACTGGACTCTTGGGTTGGATCCATTGTTGAAATATGAAATATACTATACCTTTTTATTTTTATATTTGTTGGTTGCACACACACCCGCCTCAAATTATTGATTTCCGTGCAATTTAATATTAAACATTAAACACTGCGAGAATGCAATAGGATATTCAAGTTTTCTTAAGTTAATGAAACCGGCAAAATCCAAAATCATGAAACCCCCGAATGGCACCCTCAATGGCACCCCCCCCACCCATCCCATCAATTACAACGAGGTGCTGGGTCGCGAATCCATTGCGACCGAGATTGCAGCCGCGCTGGATGCGTTCCATAGCAAAAAAAACGATTTGATGATCAAGCGGGGCATTTACGTGTACGGAAACCCGGGCGTGGGAAAAACCGAATTCATTGTGCAGCTGCTTAAAACCCTGAATTACGACACCGTGAAGTATGACGCGGGCGACATACGCAACAAGTCCATCATTGACCTCATCACCAATCACAACATGAGCGAGCACAGCGTGCTTTCCATGTTTCAGAAAAAGCCGAAGCGAATAGCCATTGTCATGGACGAGATAGACGGCATGAACAGCGGCGACAAGGGCGGCATCAACACGCTGATCAAACTCATGCGTCCCAAAAAGACGAAGAAGCAGCGACTGGAAGACGTGACCATGAACCCGATCATATGCGTCGGGAATTATCACATGGACAAGAAAATACGCGAACTGATGAAAGTGTGCGTGACGTTTGAACTTAAAACGCCCACGCTGGAGCAGGTTGGCGTGATTCTGAAGTCCGCGCTGCATTCGGGCAATGCCGCGCTGCACAAAAATGTGGCGCGATTCATACAGGGCGACCTCCGCAAAATTGCGACCATTAGCAGCATTTTCAACAACATCGGCAGCGCGACCAATGAGCCCCAACAATCGGACAGTTACAGCAACGCGCTGATTGAAACCATTTTCCAGCCGAAGGCCAACAACGAAGACAGCAAAACCATTGTCAAAAAACTAATAAACGCGCCGTGCAAATTGATGGAGCATTCCGCGCTCATGAACGAAACGGACCGCACCATCGTGGGTCTGCTGTGGCACGAAAACGTGGTGGACGTGCTGGCGAAGCAGCCGCAGAAAATGGAAGCGTTCCGATTTTACAAGGACGCGCTGGACAACATTTGTTTTGCGGACTACATTGACCGCATCACGTTTCAAAAACAAATCTGGCAGTTCAACGAAATGAGCTCCCTGATTAAAACGTTTTACAACAACAAGCTGTATCACGAACGGTTTGCAACGCGCCCCAAGTTCAACCCGTCGGAGGTGCGGTTCACCAAGGTGCTGACCAAATACAGCACCGAATACAACAACGCGCTGTTCATTCAAATGATGTGCCAAAAATTCGGGATGGACAAGAAGGACTTGTTTGCCTTTTTCTTAAACGTGTTTGCCAACGACAAGTGCGAGCAACAAATGGACGGCATCATGGAAGAGTTTGAAATCACGAAGCTGGACATTCAGCGCATGCAGCGCTACCTGGACAAATGCACGTATCCCAGCGAAGTTTTGCCGGACGAGGTGGGTGAATCGCATGGTTGCATTTGCGAATGAACGAATGGTTGCATTATTTTATTATACCCCATCCAGCAGCGCGCCTTGGCGCTCAATGGTCTCCAGATGCGCTGCGATAACCTCGTCGCGGTCATGAATGGTGGCAAGCAGTTCTGAATTCTCGCGGATTTTTTTGTTGCACATTTCTCGCATCCTTTCCAGCTTTTCGGCTTGCGATTGCACGGTTTGTATCAATTCCTCCACGGTCATGCTGCGGCTGATCGCGTTCGGCGCCTTGAACGCGACGACGGCCTTTAAGATTGCTGCTTGAGGTTGCTGTTGTTGTTGTTGAGGTTGTTGCTGTTGCTGATTTTTCTGTAATTTCTCTCGTATTTGTTGCAGAACATCTGGTTTCATGGACGGATGGCCGGGGTCGTAGGCTTGCAGCGCGGCGTCCACGTCGCACATGTAGAACCGCAGCAGGTCGGGCTCCTTTATAAAATCGGTCACTTCGCGCGTGCTTATCTGCATGCCCGAATTTTTGTGCCCCAAGTTTGAAAGGAGCGTGCGCTTGTCGAACGTGTTGTGCTCGTGTGAAAACACGAGAATGACTTTCATGGGATCCAGCTGCGCCATGGGCACGGTGTACCCGCGCAAGAATGCGCGCTCTTCGGCCAAGCACGCGGACTCGTCGTATGCCAGATTCCGGTCGGCGAGCAGCTCCTTCCAGAACGCAAACGTGGCGGCGGTGGCGTGATTGGGGCCGTAGGGACCAAACTGCACCATTTGACCGCACCATTGGTTTGTGGGGTCTAAAGGGAAAGGTTCGGAAAACCGTAGGTTTTCCGGTTTGAAATAAATGCACATTTCGCTGCTGCCCGCGAGCTTGATGCCCGTTTTCCGTTTTCGGTGATCCAGCAGGGTGTTCACCGCGTGCGACACGCGGTCCGGCGGGTAGTAGTCGTCGTCGTCCATGTAAACGAGGATGTCGCCGCGCGCTTGGTCGTGCATCATGTTGCGTTTTTTACCGAGTGAAACCTTTTCTTCAAGCCGGAAGTACCGCACGCACGGATGCTGTGACACGAGGTCTTCAATCGGGTCGGTGCCGTCATCAATGATGACCCACTCCATGCGGTCGCGCGGATAGGTTTGATGGTTGAAGCACTGCAACATGGCGGCAATGAACGGGCGACGGTTGAACGTGGGCGTGCACACGCTGACAAACGGACGCATGTTGTGGGGTGTGGGGGTGTGGGTGTAATAATAATGCGATAATAATATGATAATAAACTTGGGTTTATTATGATTTTGACAAGGTTATTATGTCGTCTTATTCGGTTTCATGTGATTTATTAACAACCCGGATAAAAACACGACGCCGGTCAAGGTTCCGGCGGATTCCGTCGGCAATTGAACGAACGCAATGATGATTGCCGCAATGACGAACGCCATGATGAGATGCTTCATCCGTTTCATGAATTCCGTCTTGAAGCCGTCCGCGTTGTCGCTCAACGGTTTAATCAAGAATAGATACAGCAAATGAATGTACGTGTATATCGCGGGAAAAAACGAAACCCATCCAAGACAGAACGTGATTGCTAAATACAATAAAAACAGCCAAAATATCCAAATGTATTTAACTATTTTATTTGTTATCACTCCCGTGTAAGCGGTAAATGATACCAACCCTTGAACGTATCCTGGAATGGCCAGGACGAATGAAAACATGAGCATGAGCCCCCATGAAATGTGAGAAAACAGCCCAAATAAAAACCATTTGATGAAAGAAAACATGGAGTCGCCGGTGTCGGCGTTCATGGGTTTCGCAAACTCCTTTATTTTTGTGAAGTAGCCATTCAGTATCCAGCCCCCGGTCTTATGCCCCGGCAGTTGAGTGGCTTGCCACCACCACTTCATCATCCAAAAAATGGTCTTCTGGTTCATTGCAGCGGGGTCGTTCGCGTTCTGGTTCGAAATCATGCATTTGCTGTCATGGCAATACGGGTTGACCTCCGCGCCATTTGGAATATTGGGATAATCGTGATCGGGGACAATGTTCAATGCATTCAAAAAATTGCAGCTGGTGATCCAGTTAAACACCCCGATTCCGGCCAATATTTTCAACATGACCATGGCATAATCAAAAAATGGCTGGGCGGAATAGGGCTCCTTGTGATGGGCTGCGCCGGTGCCCTTGGCGTGTTTTATGTTTTTAAGATTCATTGTGGATCCCAGTTATTATAATACTAAATTATTATAATATTCAAAAAAGTCACAATGAACCACATTGAATTTATCTCGCATACATGAGCGCGCAGTTGCCGCCGATGAACGTCAGCACGTTGTACCTCTCTTCCAGCACGGTCAAGTCGTAGTTGTAGTCATAGATGCGCCACTGCGGCTTGTTGACCCCCACGGGGATCCCCGTTTCGGGGTCGCAAATCGTGTAAAAGTTGGCGCTCGGGTCCAGCGGCGGCGGGTACGTGCTGAATTCCAGCTCAATGGTGGAGAACTTGCTCATGTTAATGGCGCCGCTGGGCTGGTACGTGATGTTGCTCGCATCCATTCCGAAGTTGTATAAATACAAACCGAACGGCGCGGAGCCCGCGGTGCGGATGTATTTCTCCACGTAGTTGTACACGCCCGCTTCCAGCATGTTCTCGCGATAGGCGCCGTTCAGCAAGATGCCGAGCTGCTGCAGAATCTCGCGCTGGTTCTCCACGTTGTAGTCCTGCGTGATGAAGAGCCCGGACGGCGTGCCGTTGGGCTCCACGCCGGGGCCAATCACGTTGGGTAGGCCACCGCTGTTAATCGTCACTATGCCCGAAGAATACGGCACGGCGTATCCTGTTAAAGTGCCATAATAAGCGGTTGATGATCCAGGTGGGGTTATCGTAGTCCAGTCAATGGGAATGGACGAAATGTATTGTAAATTAAATGCATTATTATTTCTAATAAAACAATCCCGAAATGAATATGTGAATGTGTTTATTGTTGCAGCGGGGGGATTCATTACAAAAACGTCTGGAGAAATGTACGCAATTCCTTCCGTTGTATCATTCAACCGAAATGAAATTGAAGCAGAAGCAGTTGACGCGGTAACAAGAAGTAACCCACCCGTTATTTTGCTTACAATATAGTTATCGCCCACACTGTATGTAAATGATGGGCTATTCAACTCAAAATATGCAGTTGTTAATGCCCCCCAAACTTGAACGGATGCTGGGGTGTTATTGTAAATGGGTACCGGAACTGCATTGGTGGTGACGCCTGTCACCAAGAATGAAATGTTGGTTCCAATGATATTGATGATTGTTCCGGTTATGGTGTTATTTGCGTCATATGTGACAGTTATGCTTTGACCGATACTAAACCGGTGTAAATCCTTTGCTGAGACAATAATATTTGCATGATGGGGGGTGATGGCATAATTTGTGTAATGATCCAAATCCAGAACCGTGTTTGTTACAATGGGACAATCAATCACGTATCCTTGGTCGGGGGCGGCTTGAACGTCGTCGGGAATCACGTTGGTGTAGGGCCAGTTCGTGTAGTTGCTCCACTGGTTGCGCAGGTTGATGTCGCTGCGCTGAAACAGGAACATCCACGTGGCCACCATGCCCATCGTGTTCTGCAGCTCCACGCGGTGGCTGCCCGTGATGTTCTTGAAATCCCACTCGTACGCTTCCTTAAGCAGGTACTTCTGCTCCTGCGACGCAAACACGCGCGACTCCTCGGCCGACAGGAAGCAGTACGTGGACAGCAGGTGCACGTCGGCGTTCCAGTCCGTGCGCTTGTCGGCGTAGACGTCGGCTCCAATAATGTCGACCGCGGGCGGCGGCTGCAGGAAGCGGTAAAACTGGTACTCCTGCTCATTGAAGTTGGGCTGAATGAAGGGCGCCTGGGCGACCTCCGCGGGCGTCAGCGGCGTATCGGAGGTAATGGAGTGCGGAGCGTAGTTGATGTCGCGCGTGACAAAGAGCTCGCGCACGGGGCGCATGACCACTTCAATCTGCAGCTCGTTGTACTGCAGCGCCACCAGCGGGAACGCGGTGCGGCTGTTGTTGCAGAACCACGCGTTCAGCGGGATGTAGAGCTTGCGACCGCGAATGGAGGGCTCCGGCCCCTGCTGGCTCGTGTTGTAATACACGCTAGGATACTTGTTTTGGCGCCCCGAAAAGTTGGCGGGGTCGTTCAGCTCCGCGGTGCTGCCGGTCATGGTGTCGTACAGGAAGCGCTTGGTGCCGGTGAGGTCGCGCTGCACCTGCGCCAGCAAGTACTTGCCCGTCATGCGCTGCAGGATTTGGCCGCCCACGGAAAATGTTATTTCCTTGATCATTTGCGTGCCCAGATTTTCAATCCAGCGGAACTCGTAGGGGCGCCAGGCGTCGCCGCACGACAGGGGCGGATAAATCGGGCTCCAAATGGTGGGCAGCGTGACCACGAGGTAGGTGTCCATGAGCAGTTCGGCGTAACGGGGCACGGTGAACGTGAACCGCGATTCCTCGTTCATGCGCAAGTTGCGCAACCCGGTGAAATCAATTCGGAACTTTTGCATGCCGAAGTTGGTGTACTTGGCGTACGTGGTCTTGAAAAACGACTTTTTCGGGTTGGAATTTAGAATGATGTTTTGATTGCCGTACGACACAATGTTTAGTAGGCCGCCCGTCATTTTATATTATATGTAATTGCAACATATAAGTTATTTGCATTTAAATCATTTGTCCCATTCATAATATCCATAATATCCATATATCCATAATATATCCATAATCCATAATAATATCACATTAACATAATAGCGCACATTAATTAAATTAAATGGAAGAAGGAACGGGATCAAAAATTACGAGCATGGCAGAGACGGCATCCGCATTTGCAACCACCGCGCTCGCCACCATTGGGAGCAACCCGTTGCAAACCGGCCTGTCCATTGCGTTGGCAATTGTGTTGGCGGTTGTCATCTGGTACATTGTTTACAAGGTGAACCAAAAACAAAACGAAATTGCCTCCACTTACGTCAATGTGAACCGCGTGGTTAGTCCGCTGAACATGCTGGCAAACCAGGCCGTGGATCCCATGACCATGCCCTTGCGCAATTTTTACATCAAAACGGCATTGAATTGCTGTTGTTTAGGGGAGTGGAAAAACAACTACGTGGACACCGTCGCGCTCCGAAGCGCAATTGCGGACGGCTACCGCTGCCTGGATTTTGAAATTTACAGCGAGGACAACAAACCGGTGGTGGCGGCTTCCACTAAATCCAGTTTCAATTACAAGGAAACCTACAACTCCATTCCATTTTTGGAGGCGATGACGGTGGTTGCGCAAAACGCGACCACAAAAGCGCCCAACGGCACGGATCCGCTCTTCATTAATTTGCGCATTAAAAGCAATAATGCGAAAATTGTGCCCGACATGGTTGCCGCGATTAACGCGCAATTCGGAAGCATGCTGTTGGGTCCCGAATACAATTACTTGTACGCTGGCAATAATTTAGGGCAAGTGCCGATGTCGACCTTTCAAAACAAGGCCGTCATTATGGCCGACATATCCAACCCGATGTGCACCGACAAAGACTTGCCCCTGTTTCAACTCATAAACGTGGGCTCAAACTCGCCGTTCTTGCACCAGCTGCAATATGAAATGGGCGTGAAAAACACGCCGGACATGGATGCCTTGATAGACCACAACAAAAAGAACATGAGCATCGTGTTTCCCGACGCTCCGTTCAACGAAAACGCGAACTTCAATGTTGCAAAAGCGTTCGGGTGCCAATTAGTTGGCATGATGCCGCAAGTGAAAGACGTCAACTTGGAACTTTACAACAAGGCGTTCAATGACGCCGGCAGCGCGTTCATACTGAAGCCACCCGAATTGTGCTACCAACAGGTGGTGATTGAAACTCCGCCACCACAGGACCCGGCGCTCTCTCTGGCGGGTCGGAACTACAGCACCGATTACGCGTCGTGGAGCGTTTAAGGGTAAGGGACATGCTGTTAAGGGACATGCTGTCCCTTATGATCCCTTGCCTTGTTGTTGCGGCTGTGTTTTTAGTATGTATAAAAATATAATGTTATGACATTTTATAATTGTGTTCACACCACACAATAATGCACACGATTGAGATCATTAACACGATTATTTTCATTTATGTTATTCTAAAATTAATAACTGTGTGCAGTGCGCATCGTGCAGCGGATTACATCCGATCAGGATTTACACTAATATTTGGTATGTTTTTTATGTATTTCTCTCATGTTGCTCAGCATAAATTTAATGATAGTGTAATTGGGAAATTGCACACGATGTATCATCACAATCCCAAATGCAAACATGAATGGTATGCGAAAATAATTGAATTTATTAATAATTTGCAATTATTGATCTTTATTTTATTTAACAATGTGATCAAACAAATCACGCACATTGAAATATTTTCTAATTACGTTTTGTTCGCGCTCACATTTTATTACATATGGACTCATTTTATTGAATTTCATTATTTCCCTTCATGTGTACACAATCAGCATCATGCATTTGACAATGAAGAGAACCATAATCATTCATTGGAAATTCAAAATTATGGTCCACACATCATAGACATGCTGTTCAACACACATCATGCATGCAATGATGCAAATGTGTATGTGGTTGAACCAGTTGAATTAGTCAACATGTATGCAATGTATTATGCCACCCGTTTAATTTATAAAATTAAAAAATGATTTATTTTGAATAACACCAAACATTGGCAAAAACGTAACGTCAATGTATATTATTATGATATAATTATATATCATTATATATCATCCCCATATCATCCGTCTTGATCAGAATGATGAGCAAATATAACATTGGAACTTGGCCAATTGCATTCCCACTCATAATTAGTGTGCTTATTGTGATGATTATTGGCATTTTAAATCATGTCAAACGTTTGAATTATGATGCCAGTCTGAATGATTTGATGTTACAAATCGTGAATGAAACAAATAATGAAAAAATTTTTCACACCATAAATGATGAATCCGATATATCTCACAATGTAAATGTATTGGATATTTCAGGAGGTGGATACAAAAATATACAATACATTGTTTATTTAATAAGAGTAAATGACCATTTCCTAAATAAAAACATTGACATGCTAAGAATGTTTAATGTTTTTGGGGGTGTGTCATCCGGCACGATTATAGGATGCGCGATTGGATTTAGAGAGTTAATGTTAAAAAATATTTCAAAAAATCATAAATGGGATTTTATGCAATTTATGAAACTATTTAAATATTCGGATACACAAATCGCAAAATGCATTACACTTATTAATAATGATTCCACCCAATTAAATTATGGGACACTTAGTTTGCAATGGTTATTTTATTCATATTTATTTTTAAAAACCAAAATAGTGAACACGACTGCATTTACAAAATTAAAAACTTGTAATGGTTATTTGGGTCCAATGTTTTCATCAAACGATAAACACACTTATTTAAAAAAATACTTTAATTTTGACATGAAAGATATACTAAAATCACGCACAATTATTACATGTGGCATGAAAATGATGCCAAACCAATCAACCCCTGAACTTTTATTATTCACTAATTCTACAAATCCAATCAATGATCCATATATAATCAAATCAAATTCTGCCATTTCAAATGTTGCAGATATTATTAATATAGTCACAAATACGATTGGATTGTATTCGGTCAATGAACAATATCCTAACACATGGGACGCATATTTGCATATAAATAATGTTGCAATGATTGTTATGTCATTGTTTACGAATCGTTCAGTCAATGTGAGTTTGAACTATTTTTCATTGCACAATGAAACCCGTTTGACTTGTGGAACAAATGAAGGAATGTTATGGTATTTACAAAATATAAACTATGTCATGAATGCGCATACAATACATTATCTGAAATTGATCAAATACATTCAAAAAAATCATGCACATAATGTTGTTTTTAAAAATGATACGTGGAGTCTTGATTTATCAGATTGTGCAACATTGCACTCCATTCAAACTGGGTTGAACACTTCAACCAATGATTCCGTCGCGTTCATTCAGAATGAATTATTGAATTAAATTCAAACCCTATGGTTGTGGTTGCTCTTGTTGCTCTTGTTGCTCTTGTTGCTCTTGTTGCTCTTGTTGCTCTTGTCGTCGTCGTTCTACTAAATACTCTTGGTACTTGGCACGCCGTTCATTCAATTCCTTTTGCAGGTGGTAGTGTTTGGCCCCCGCGTCCATGAATTTGCGAATCTCTCCGTATTTTATTTGATTTTTTGATTTCAACAACGGGGTCTCGTCGTCGTTGCCTTCTTTACCTGATCCAAGATACGATTTGACCACTTTCACTGGATCCTTCAATTCGTGCAGCCGTTCAACCGCCGTCGTTTCATCGTAATCGGTTTGGCGAACAATGAAGGCAACGGCCTGCGCAAAATATTCTTGCTGCACGGCGGTCTTCAGTTCTTCGCCCTGCAAGTGCTGCAAGTGCTGCAAGTGCTGCAAGTGTTGTGGCAGCGCGTTCATTGGATGCGCGTATTAATTATATAATTGTGGATGGGGTATGGTATGTAATTATATAATTATTGTGTTTAATTGCTTTTTTTTGCAATTTTGCTGCGCCTATTTGTGGATCATTGTCAAAAACTCGCATTGCGCATCCATGAACGTTTTGAACGACATGTATGTTATGAGATTGTCCGGCTCGCACGCCATCATGTTGTAAAAGGTGGTGTAATCGGATTCATTTTGCACCCATATTCCAATCAAATTCAACGATTTTTTTAATTCGGAATGAGTGATGGCGCCATTTCCCGACACATTTAGCAGTTTAAATAATTTTCTGAGTGCGGTTTGCCCCGCAAAACGGTTAAACCCGTTGTCCACAAACATTTTCACCAACAAATTCACGGACGAATCCGATTTAACGCATTTATAATCAATCTGCGTGGTTTCGTATCCGGAATCATTGTATTTGCACGGCTGCGTGGTTTTGTTATAGGTTGTGATGTAATGCGTTGGACCATCAAACTCGTCAGAAAATGACAACAACTTGCTAGAATGGGTCATGCGTTTGGCGTTGGCGTTGGCGTCGGCGTTGGCGTTGGCGTTGGCGTTGGATTCAGTGGGTGCATGCGCCGAATAAGTGCTCGGCGCCGATGTGACGTGAAAATCGGGGCGCATTCTAATCTTGTCCTCGCTGGAACTCATTCGGTGGTACATAGCTAAACTAATCTTGCACATCTGAGTATGGAATTTGATTTATTGATTAGTATACCATGTTATTATATATTTATTACATTTTCACATAACTTATTTTATAACCGCAGCGCGCGCATTTAAAATGTATTTCAAACCATATTAAACAAACGGCGGGACATACCTACAACTTGCCCCGCACCCAATCACCCAATCAATGACAATTCCAACCGCCAATTCCATCGTCGCTCTCCTAATGGACGAAGTGCGACAATCTCTGGAGCCCCGAATATTGCACGCATTGTCCGATTACCAATTGTACAAAGAAACCCATGACGCCGTGCTTCAAATCCCGTTTGTGAAACATTTATTGGAAAACCAGTGCAAGTGCAACGCAACACCATCCGCAACACCATCCGCAGTACCATCCGCAGTACCGTCATCGTTTGATCCAATTCAGTTGGAGATCATTGACATTGCGGCAGAACAACACGAATTGCCAAATTTGGATTCAATCGCCGAATACATTAACGCCGCGATAGAAGCAGAAGCAGAATATGAACAAGACGCGGAAGAAGAAGAAGAAACGGAAGAAGAAGAAACGGAAGAAGAAGAAGAAGAAGAAGAAGCGGAAGAGGAAGAAGAAGCGGTTCAAGAAGAGGAAGAAGAAGCGGTTCAAGAAGAGGAACAGGAACAAGAAGAAGAAGAAGAAGAAGAAGAAGAAGAGGAAGAGGAAGAAGAAGAGGAAGAACAGGAAGAGGAAGAAGAAGAAGCGGTTCAAGAAGCAGAAGTGGAAGAAGTGGAAGAAGAACAAGAACAAGAGGTTCAAGAAGAAGAACAAGAACAAGAACAAGAAGAAGAGGAGGTTCAAGAACCAGAACCAGAACCAGAACAAGAAGAAGAGGAGGTTCAAGAACCAGAACCAGAACCAGAACAAGAAGAAGAGGAGGAGGAAGAGCTGGAGCTGTTTGAAGTGGAGATCAAAGGAAAAACATACGTGACCAATGATGAAACAGACGGCGACATTTATGCATACGTGAATGAGGAAGTGGGTGAAATTGTGGGGGCATTTAAGAACGGCGTTGCTAAATTTGCCAAGAAACCCAAATCCAAGTCTGCGTGAACAATCCAGTCCATCCAGACCATCCAGTCCCAAATCAAAATAATATATTCGGGTATATTATATTGTAGTTTGTAAACCGTGCAAAAAATGATAATAGATTCGTTATGCCCGCCGGCAGTTCTTTATCTGGGGTTTTCGGTGATTCAGATCATCATTGATTTATTTAGAGGGCAGCAAAACAGCGCATTCTTAAAGGTAATTGTCATGATCATTTTCACCATTCTGCTGAACCAGTTGTGCATCGGCGGCCTCACCATTCTCTCGTGGTTCATCGTGTTCATCCCCTTCATCATGATGACGTATGTCACCACCATTCTGCTTTACGTGTTTGGATTGAGTCCGTCCAAGGGGAAGCACACGCAACCCGATCCCCGTCGCCGACACAAACCGAAACCAACTCCTTACAATCCGCAAGATGTGGGCGGATGTGTCGGAACCGAATTCGGGTGCTGCCCCGACGGCGTAACGGCCAGCAACATGTTTGGTTCCAACTGCTATGGCCCGGGTCCCAGTCCCAGCCCCCATCCCCATCCCCATCATCATCATGGACGCCATTATCCGCCAGGTCCTAGCCCCAGTCCCAGCCCCCATCCCCATCATCATCATGGACACCATTATCCTAGCCCCAGCCCCCATCCCCATCCCCATCCCCATCCTCATCATGGACACCATTATCCGCCGGGTCCTAGCCCTAGCCCTCATCATAACACCGCGTATAATTGTGTTCCCAATAATACCGGGAAGGACCGTCATTGCAAGCCAGTTAAAGGTGGAAAATTTAAGAATGCAGCGGAATGCAAACGCCACTGCCATATTGTTGGCTAATTTCGGCTGGTGTTGTATCCGCCGCACCCCCCACATTTCATGCCGTACGGGTGGTATGCAATGTGGGCGTTGAACCCGCAGTCATTGCATTTGCCCGCGAACGCGAGCTCCTCTTGATTGGGGTTCGCCTCAATTAAGGCGTCCATCATGGCGTTGTATTGCTGCAAACTGTCGGGTGGCAGCATGGTTTTCCGGCACAGCGGGCAACTCAGCCGGTTCTGTTGCATGCAGTTTAATTGGCAATGCGCGTGCATGGGATGCCCGCACGGCAGCACGGTTGCCGGTTTGGTGGAATGGAACAAATTTTCCAGACAGATGGGGCAGTCCGTGTGAAAACGTTCCGCCTTGCACTTATGCTCTAGCGACGCAACGCACGTGCCGCAATGGTCGCAGTGCACAAAATCTGCATTACCCTTTACGCGACAAATGCCGCACTTGTCGCAGTGGTAGTAATTTCTCTCAATGCGATCATCAAAGAAGTTGCACGCGGCACAAAAATACGCGGCAAACTGGATGCCGCAATTAAGGCATGCGTTAGACACGGGCTGCCGTTCATTGCACGCAGCGCACACCACATCTTTGACGGCGTGGCGGTCCATCTCGTGCGCTTCGGCGTCGTTGTGGCAGTGGCGGCACACATACGCCTTGTTGCAGCACGGGGCCACTAGAAGGCATCGGCGCACGTAGTGCTCGCAACCAACCACTTCTTCGTCTGTTTCGTCTCCTTCTGCGTATTCGTTTGAACTTAGAGAAGAAGGAGAGATATTGTCGTTATTCGCATCATCATTATTGGTCATATTTGTTCTCCAATATAAACAATGCGAAAAATACGCTTAAATGATTTTTATATACTAAATGTATTATCAACCATCAACCATCATCCAATCATGTCTTCTTTGAATGCAACCCGCGTCAAGCACGTTTCGGCCGACCGCATCACATTCTTAAAGCATTTAGCGGAGACGCCGAACCACACCGTTTTAAAGTTGACGGCGACGTGGTGCGGACCGTGCAAGGCGATCGCAGAATACACGCGCCAATCCTCGCTGCGTTTGCCCGCCAATGTGGACCTGATTGAGTGCGACGTGGACGACTCGTTTGATTTGTACGCTTCGCTGAAGCAGAAGAAAATGGTGAACGGCATTCCCGTGTTCCTGTTTTACAAGAACGGCAACGCGACGCTGATCAGCGACCTGTCGGTCACGGGCGCAGACATTCCGGCGCTGGATTCGTTCTTTTTACGGGTTCTAACCGCGACAAAACCATGAACGAGCAACTATATTGGTAAATGAAAATATAATATACATATACATGTATATAATTACCACTATGCAACCCACCACAATATTGGATATTCCATCTGATGTGATGGAGAGGATTAACCTCCATGCAACCATGCGGATAAGAGTAAATAATTATGTAGACAAATATCATGATGGAGATGTTGAAGCAGAAACGATTAAAACCAGAATGATTAATAAACTTGATAAGGAAATTGAAAGATATTATAATGAACGTGGACGGTTGAAACTAACAGATTTACACGATGAATGTGATGTCATCATAGGCGATCGTGGAATGGGTGGAAAAAGACGAACTAAGCGCACCAAGTGCAATAAGCGAACTAAGCGCACTAAGCGCACTTATAAACGGCGCAAATAAATGCAAATAATAATGCAAATACCAATATTTGTATTATTAACATTTGAACCATTTTCTCTCGTCCCGATGAACTTGGATCTAGATCTAGATTTAGACATTCGCAACTACGAGTTGCACGACATCCATCCGTCGTTAGCGACTTGTCGGTCACGGGGGCATACATTAAGGCATTGGATGCGTTCTTTTTCCGGGTTCTATGAACCAGCAAAATTGCATGAATCAAATATCACGATGATACTATTTTTTTCAGTTTTTTAAAATTTTAATATTAGGATACTTATATAAACATCCAATGGCCGACGACCTGACCCCATCCCCACTTCACAGAACTCGGGCTACTACTCGGGCTATGAGTCCTGCACAGATAGAAGCAGTATACCCCACCAATACTATGTTCACTGCGCTGGATTTAGCCGATAAGAAACTGGAAAAGAAGGGCGACGGCGGTTACCGTCGTCGCCGTGTTTCCCGTCGTCGTGTTTCCCGTCGCCGTGGTTCCCGTCGTCACCGCAGGTAAATGATTATAACAATAAAAATAAGGAGGTTCATTAGATTAAGGAAATAACATAATAAAAATACCATCGGGTATTATTATTATTATTATTTAACCCATTTTCTCTCAAACTATGAACTTGGATCTAGATTTAGACATTCGCAACTACGAGTTGCGCGACATTCTCAACTTGTTCAAGATGCCGTCCGTGTTCACAGAAGCGCACATGCGCGAGGCCAAGCTCACGGTTATGCGCACGCACCCCGACAAGTCCGGCCTGGACAAGGAGTACTTCCTGTTTTTCTCCAAGGCATACAAGATTCTGCACGAGGTGTACCAAGTGCGCGCCGGGCTGTCGCGGCAAAAGGATGCAAAATACGACGACGTGAAGGAGGACATTGACGCGCGCCGCAACACCAATTCCGACAAGCTGAAGCGCATGAATGCGGACGAGTTCAACAGCTGGTTCAACCAAACGTTTGAGCAAAATAAATTGTATGACGAGGAGCAGGACAGCGGCTACGGCGACTGGCTCAAGGACAATGATGCAGATGCAGATGCAGATGCAGATGAAGATTTGGGCGAGGGCGCATCCTGGGCGCAGCGCATGGAACAGCTGGACCGCCGCAAAACCAAGTTACGGGAGCAAGCGCTCGTCGTGCGCAGCGAGGTCAAAACATTTGACTCGGGTGGTGGTTACAGCTTGTCGCGCGAGTGCCCCGAAGAGCACTCCAGTGGCCTGAACTTTGGCGGCTCCGGATCTTCGCTTGCATACGAAGACCTGCGGAAAGCGCACACGGAGTCGGTGATCCCCGTCACGCACGAAGACTACGAAGCCGTGCGCAAATACAAAAACATGAACGAACTGCAAATGTCGCGAGACATGGATCGTCGGACATTTAATTACTCCGAGGCAGCAAGCCAAACAGCATTAGCTCGGTCGCAACAGCTGCAGACGGAGGACGACATGCGTCGGGCGTTCAAGCTGGCGCAGCAGGACGAAGTCGTGCGGGACCTGAACCAGAAATGGGCGGCGCAGTTCAATGCGATTGAAGCGGGGAACAGCGCAGTCGTTGCACTTAGTGCCTTTGGCCCCGTTTGACACCCCGGGCATTAGATTGATCGTCTGCTTGTGCGAGAACGCGATTGTCGTTGTCGTTGTCGTTGTCGTCGTCGGCTGATTGGTGGCGCCGATAAACCTCTAGTCCGAACAGGAAAAATCACTTGCTTTGCATCAAGCGCTGCATTCAGAATGTCCGCTGGATACAATCGCTCGTATAATTTGCCGATGTACGTGTACATTTCATTCAATTTCGGAAATTCTTCGTTCTGAACAGTTAATTCAACGGGAAGTTGACGGGTGTATTCGAACATCTTGCAAATGTACGCCCCGAATCCCGGAATGTAATTTCTATACGTTCCAAATTCGGTTACGTCGTCATCGTCCGCGTCGTCTCCGGCCGTGCGTTGTTTTATCAACACGGGAATGCATGCGCCGTCCGACGATGAAACAAACGGGTATAGTGGCGACAAGTTTCTTCTTGTTGTTCTGTGACACGTGTATTTCAATACGTAAATTTCAATTTCTCTTGTTGCGTCATGCGACCGCAATCCAATTTTAAATATATTGCCGCGCACCGCAATGTCGCGGTTTTTGAATACGTGTGCGCACACAAATGCAACATCTATCACCGTTGGATACTCGCGGCGAAGCTGATCCGACGTAGTTTGCAAATATTCGGCGATGCGTGGCGTAAAGTGTGCACATGCTTCTTGCGGCGCATCAACGCCGAATCCAACTCCTCTGGTTGGCCGCGATTTATCCTGCAAATGCCGTTCGCGTTTGACGTCGCCTCTCCTGGACTTGGTGGAATATGGGTTTATTGGGATGACGGGTATCATGCCATTGCGCTGCGCGTTCAATATGAACCGCCCCAGTTTAAAATGGATCACGCTAGTTTGCGCATAATCGTCGCCCTTTGCAAACGCGCCAGTCCCGGCTTCTATGCTCGCAAACCGACAAAATCCGGCTTGGCTTTCCGAAGTGTACACCGCAAATATCAGGGGGGTGTTGATGTCGTCTAATGTGCCGATGGTTCGCTGAACCGGCGTTCCATTCAATTCAAAGGTTTGAACATATACTAAATTGTACGGTTCCTTCGCCATTTCAATCCCGGTTTCCATGGCCTTTTGACCGATGATTTCAAACATGTATTTCCCCAATTTGAAGCGCAGCATGGCTATAATGGCGTTAATAATTATATAAATAGTGCAAACTTATAATTATTAATTATTAATTATTTTATTTTTTTTCATTCACGCGCTCTTGCCGACGACGGGACAGGCGCGCGATGTAATAAAATTGGTTTGATTAATGTCTTCTTTTTATGGATTTTTTGCGTCGCTGAGACTTGGATTTTTTACGTCGGTGGGATTTGGATTTTCTTTTGGATCCTCCTTGGGATTTTAGTTTGCATTGCGGACATTTATAGTTTGGGTTCGTTAATGTTTCGGCCATTATCCGGCATGACGTGCAGGGAATAGCCATATACAGTTGTCGTCTAATTTCATTTTCCGCTATAATTGCCGCCTGTTCCTTTATATGTTCTGGATCATTCATCAACGCTTTCCGCGCCGCTTCTTCGGCTTTATGTATCGCTACCGCACGTTGGTGTTCATCATAGTTCTGTTTGTTACTGGCTGCATCTATATGATAAAATGTAGTGGCATCCGCCGAGTGAGGTGTGGCATTCATTTGTGTTGTATTTGGTTATATACAGCACAAAGAAAAAAAACCATATTTCACCGATCATTAGAAAGCAGCAGGTACTTGCCGACGACGGTATTAGAGGTGAGCACTTGGCGCGGGGACAGGCGCGCGAACCACTGGAACGCGAGCCGGTTCAGGATTTGGTCGGCGGGAATGTAGATGCCGTACGCGCCTTTGGCAAAGTCCACGTCCTCCTCGCCCAGCAGCTCTTCAATGACGACGGGCCGTCCATCGGCCGTCTTGGTGCCGATGAGGGTGCCGCACAGCATGGACATTTGGGGCGGCGAACTTATCAGCTGCTTGTAGAGCCAGCGGTCGGTCTGGCCCAAGAACTCGTACTCGTTGGTGTAGTCGCCGGTGACCAGCGGCTCCAAGTACGCAATGTACTGCTGCATGACGGGGCTCTCCTTGGTGCAGCCCATGAGCGCGCTGTCGGGGAAGAACGACACGGCCGCGGCTGCGGAGTTGCGCGCCACGAACTCGCCGGCAAACATGGTTTTCCCGGCGCCTTTGAGCAGACTACTAAAAACCGGTTTCAAGTCCTTCAGGCAGATGAAGGAGGCGGGCACGGTTACGCCGCCGTACTTGTGGAGCACTTTGGCCATGGCGAGGTCCCTTAAATGCTGCTTGAGCGGGGACGGCATGTTCTGCACCTGGATGGTCCAAGTCGGCAGCAGCCGCTGGAATGCGGCGTCGTCCACGAGCACCACGTTGAAGGAGCCGCCGCACTGCTCTACGATGCTGCGAATGCAGAGGTACATGTAGGGCTGGTTCAAGTTGGTGGAGTTGCGCGAGCCCCAGCTGGACCAGTTGCGCGCGTTCACCTCGTAGTCAATGAAAATCCAGAGGAAGGGCTTGCGCGTGTCGGCGAGCGACTTGTCGTTCAGCAAGTACTTTTTGACGAGGTTGTAGTCGTCGCTGATGTTGTTGCCCTCCTGCGATTTTTTGTAGCGGTTGTACGCCACCCCCGCGAGAATGATTACTAAATAAAAGGCAACGAGTTTGGGAGACAGCATTGGAACGAATATAAGTGGTGTATTGATATATTGATATAATATATTTAATCAGGGGGCGCATGCCCCCCCATCCTCGTAAATGTGATACACGATTTGGGTCTTGGATTTGTCGTATTTGCGTTCGGACTTGCATTCAATTGCGCAGTGCCGGCAGATCTGTCTTAAAACGGTGTTTAAATTGTTGTAGGACATCTTCCGCGTGATGAAAAATTGTTTGTCCTTGCAGTAGTATGGCATCAAGTCATTGCAAAACTGCTGCAACAAGGAAGGCTTGGGCTTGGCCTCGGCGTCGGCGTCGGCGTCGGCTTCGGCTTCGGCGTCGCAATACACCGATTTCTTGTATGCGCACACGTCTATCAAATAGTAATTGGAATTCAGGGGTTTGTGCGCTATCTTATGAATGAACCCAAACACCAATTCATTTGGAATGGGGGCTCTTAATAATTTATGTGACGAGGGGATGCAATTGTTCGTCACGGTTGCGTTTGCGTTTGCGTTTGCGTTTGCGTTACCGCCTTCCGCATTCACAATCCCGTCCATGTTGTTAATTAACTATTATATCATTATATAAATATTTTACTCAATCCCCCGAATTATGGGCTTGATGACTGAAACAATTGGCGGAGGTTGTTTGTGAACAGCGCCAGTTCAATCTCGTCTTCGTGTATGTTGTGGAAAATGGTTATGTATTTGCAAATGATGGCAATCGTTTGGTACTGCACGGTTTCATTGACGAGCTGCGTGGTTTTGATGAAAATGAAGTAGTTGTCCAAAATGTCCATGACCGAATAGCCCTGATCGTGCAGAGCGTGCAAGTGCGAAATGCATTGAGCCACCGTCGTGGTTGCGCACAAACACGCCGCGGTGTAGTTCTCAAACACGCTGAAGCCAATGTTGGTGCACAGCTGATTGGCCAGCTCCAACGAAACGGGCACGCCAATGATTTTGAATTTCTCCATGTAGTTGATGAGAATGCGCACCGACCCGTTGCACACGCGCAGCACAAAGTCTTCGGCGTCCGCGTGAATGACCACTTGTTCGCGAACGCGGATTTTGTGCAGAATTTTTTGCAAGCACTGCGGGTCAATCGGGTTGATTTTCACGATGATTTGGCGCGACTGCAAATTGTCAATTACTTTTTGCACGTTGATGCACGACGCGACAAAGCTGACGTTGTGCTTGTACTTGTCAATGCAGTTGCGAAACACTTGCTGGCTTTGCTCGTTGATGGAGTCTATGTCGTCCAGAATGATGAGTTTCTTTTTGCCGGGAATGAGAGAGCTCGTCTGGCAAAATATTTTCATGTCGTTCCGGTAGTACTGAATGCCTTGGTCCTTCAGGCTGTTCAAAATCATGACGTTTTCCGGATTGTTGCGGTCGCCGTAGTATTCGCGAATGATGGCATTCACCAGGGAGGTTTTGCCGGACCCCGAATCCCCGACAATGAGCAAATTCAGGTCGTGCATTTGAATGAGGGATTTCAGCAAGCCGACCATGACGGGGGTCAGCTGCTCAAACTCGCCGAACAACCGGGGTTGGTACTTGTTTATGAAGGGATCCGACGACGACGACGACGAAGATGCGATTGGTTGCATTATATTGTGTTGCAGTTCACATTGGCATTCTTTTAACTAATTATTTTATTTAAGCATCAATCCATCAATGGCCTGGCAAAAAATGCACAAGGAAACGCATTTAAACACGGCGCACGAGTAACTCACATGTGCGTCAGTCAATCCATGGAACACATTGAAGATCTGCCCACCATTTACGGTGTGGCCAAAAACGGAAAAACAAAGGTCTGGATGGCGCGCATTTACCGTGACGTGCTGAATGGAAACGCCACGGCCGAAATAGAGTACGGCCAGCTGGACGGGAAGAAACAGACCACGAGTCGCGAATACACGGAAGGGAAGAACCTCGGCAAAAAGAACGAGACGACCCCGCTGCAGCAATGCGTGTCGGAAACCCGACGCAAATGGCAGGATAAAATGGAAAAGGAGGATTATTCTCTCGTTCTCCCAAACTCAAATTCAGAAACACAAGCAACGGATGCAACGGATGCAACGGATGCAACGGATGCAACGGATGCAACGGATGCAACGGATGCAACCAACGCAACGGATACAATCAACGCAACGGATACAATCAACGCAACCAATGCAATCATGACCAAAGTGTTCCCGATGTTGGCGCACACGTTCGAACCTCTTAGTTCAAAGAACAAGAAGAACGATATCGTGTTTCCGTGCTACGTGCAGCCCAAGCTGGACGGCCTGCGGTGCGTTTTCTACATGATGCATGATAAGGTGATGGCGCAGTCGCGCACGGGCGCCTATTTTGAAACCGTGGAGCACATTTGCGCAGAGTTGCAGCCCATCCTGCTGAAAAAACCGGGCTTGATCCTGGACGGCGAGTTGTACACCGCCGACATGCCGTTTGAGGAGCTGGCGGGGCTGATCAAGCGGAAGAAGGCCTCCGATGCGACCCTGCAGAACCGGCAGTGCATAAAATACCACATTTATGACGTCGTCGTGGACGGCGTGCCGTATTCCGACCGGCACGACCGCGTTGTCCAAATCGCGGATGGCACAAAGTGTCATTTGGAGGTGGTTCACACGCAGTTAATACATGACTTAATTTCATTTAAGCAGGCGTTCGGCGATTACGTGGCGGCGGGGTACGAGGGCATCATGTTGCGAAACGCGCACGGGCTGTACCGGCAGAACTACCGCAGCCACGACCTGCAGAAGTACAAGGAGTTCGTGGAGGCCGAGTATCCGATCGTGGGCTTCAAAGAAGCCGATGGTCGGGACAAGGGAACCGTGGTGTGGGTGTGCGCGACGGCGGAATGCAGACAATTCAGCGTGCGTCCGAGGGGCACGCAGGAGCAGCGGCGGCAGTGGTTTCAGGACGGGCCGCAGTATGTGGGGAAACTGCTGACCGTGATTTATCAGGAGCTCAGCGAGTTAAACGTGCCGCGATTCCCCGTTGGCAAAGCCATACGGGACGGGTACTAAGTAGTTCAGCGCAGTAGCCTTTGGCCCCGACCCCCTCCTTATCAGAAAACCTACGGTTTCCAAGGCACGGCTCCAAGGCACGGCTCCAAGGCACGGCTCCCGACCCCCAAGGCACTCAGATCAGGGCATTTGGCCCCGTTGTAACACAATGTTGCCTATGTTGGCCACAACATGAATGCCCGCATGCGCGTACGCAGAAGCGCGCGGCATGTTTAGCGCCATAAAAAAATGTCCCAAGACATAACACGCGCCGGATACCGCAATACACCCGAAATAGACGCGCTGGTATTGTTGGTGTTTCATATAATATGCTATTGCATTTTGATAACATAGGGACCCCCAAACTACGCCGATGTCAACGGTTCTGCTCCAAGAGGTGCGCACTGGATTGCGCCAGTAATTCAAAGAAGTGCACAGCACGCATGTCGGGACAATTCCAAATCCGGGTTGTTGAATGTAAACGGCGTGCCATGCTGCTCCCAGTGAGAGCCAAGCGGCCCACCAAATAACGTTTGCATGCTTTTGTGGAATGACTAACTCGCGGGATTGCATGTTTGCATAGCATTGGGTCTTATTATGTATTTATGTATTTTTTTGATGCATTTTTATACAATAATCAAAACAATCAAAACAATCAAAACAATCAAAACAATCAAAACAAATAAAACATAGAATTATATCTTTGCATATAACATAAAATAATAAAGTCATAAAACATAACATTATTGCTATGCCTGCATTGAAGTCCGGACTTTTCTTGGCAACCATTTGTTTTGCGTATGGACTAGCATTGCCTTTGCCTTTGCCTTTGCCTTTGCCTTTGCCTTTGCCTTTGCCTTCGCATTTGCCTTCGCCTTTGGCTGCGACTGCGACTGCGCCTGTTTTAGAATGTGACGGATGCAAATGGATGGTTGGAAAGATGCAAACTTATTTGAAAAACAACGAACCACACCTGGACAATATCACGATTGGCGTAATTGAACAAAACATTTGCGCGCACCTTCCCGACAATGCCACTACTGCATACTGTGACCAGCTGGTGGAAAGGTATGTGCCGTTTGCGTTTGATTCATTGGTTGAAAAGGTGTTGGATCCAACTTTCATTTGCACGGAAGTGGTGCCGCTGTGTTCAGACACTGCCATTTTTCAAAATGCAACAAATCGTGTGAAAAATTCAAAAACGGTTGAAGTGTGCGACGCCGCGTTCGGCATGGTGTCGTCGCATGTCTCGCAAAAATTGTTGCTGGAACATGCAATTTACGCAGAATGCAAACGCGAACATCCGGCGCACGTTCTGAAGTGCGAAGTTGTTTCCATGCATGTTTCAAACGCGGTGTTACGTGCGTTGCTTGAATGTGAAACCCGCATTTTTTAACAGCAATAAATAATGACAATAAAAATCATAATAAAAACAGTTCATTATGATTTTTAAACAAGCCCGAAATCATGCCGCCGCCATCCCGTTCTCATTACGACGTGCTGCAACTGGAATCCCGTTCTGCAACTCCCGATGAAATCAAGCGCGCCTTTCGCCGGCTGTCCATGGAGCTGCATCCCGACAAAAACGGGAATTCGGAGGAGTCCAACCGCGCGTTCCAGGAAATTAATGAGGCGTACAACGTGCTGAGCGACCCTGAAAAACGCCGCAATTATGAGTTTGAATTGCAGATGGGTCTTGGCGGGCACGGAGTGCCGATGCATCATATGAGACCAATGGGACCAATGGGCATGGGCATGGGCATGGGCATGGGCATCAATCCGCTGGACATGCTGTTTGCGGCGATGCACCAACAAGCGCACCACCAACAAGCGCACCAAGCAAGCATGATGTTTGAATCCATGTTTGGAGGGATGGGTCCCAAAATCATCATTCACAATTTCAATGGTGAAGAACCAGCACATGCACAGGCGCAGGCGCAGGCGCAGGCGCAGGCACAGGCACAGGCACATGCACATGCACATGCACAGGCGCAGGCACAGACATCCACGTATGACATAAATGTGGTGATTGCGCTTTCACTATCCGACGCATTCAATGGCATAAATCACCATCCCGTGTCCGTTCAGTACGAAGACGAATCGCACGCAATGCACACCGAAACGATACTGATAAATGTGCCGCCGGGCATTCCGCATGGGTACAAGGTCGGCATTCCGGGCAGGGGCAACATCGTTCCCAATTCGGGCGGTGGGCGCGGCACCCTGCATTTGGAGATCAGCGTTGAATCGGATCATCCCCGGTTTCGTCGCGAGGGGGACGCGGATTTGATCGTGGAGCACCGCGTGTCATTGAAAGACGCGCTGTGCGGGTTCACGTTTGAGCTGGTGCATTTGAACGGCCGCGGGTACAAGTTCAACTGCAACCCGTGCTCCATCACGGGATCCACGAACGAGACGAAGGTGCTGCCCGGGTTGGGCTACAGCGACGGCGGCTCACTGAAACTCCGGTTCTCGGTTGAATTTCCGACGTCGCTCACGGAGGAGCAAATTGCGGCGCTGTCCGCCATTCTTTGATGGCTGCAGGAATGCAAGTAAAAATAAAACAGCGCAAAGGCGCCGATGAATGCCACTTCGCCCCAAAATATGTCGCCGTTGGATTCGTGCCGGTGCGCAATGTGGGCGCACGCGGCAAACTGGACGGCAGCCACGGCCGCGCACACGGGGGTCTGAATCAACGCGGAATGCACCCAAGTGAACGCAAGGATTGCGCTAAATCCTAGAACCGCAAACACGTAGTGCACAAAATGGGTTTCATCAATTGATACTAGAGAGAAAATGCAGAATAATAATAGCACGATGCACGCAAACCCAACCTTATACAACCCAACGACATAATCGTTGGCGGCATGTTTAATGCGCCGATGTTCGTATGCGCACGTTGCTGCGGCCATGCATGCCATGGACCCGAGCACCAATGCCTGATTTTTACAAATGATTTGGCTAATGCTCGTGGATTTGAAATTTCTGTAATTCCACCCCACAACCCCGATGGGAATCGCATAGGATGCAATCATGGCGGCCAACAAAGCATTTGAATCCGATCGTATCATTTGCATTGGTATAAATACAATCCAACCGTTTGTATTTATTTGTATTTATTGATTAATTCATCCATTTTTCTCTCGCCCTCTTGTTACAATATTAAAAAAATTGATTTTGATAAATGATAAATGCATATTGTTCATAACACACAAACACGACCGCACATGATCGCCACGAGTGCATATTTTGATAAGCTCGCTGAATGCATTGTCAAACTGCATGAAACTCCTGTACGAACGGACACCACGTATGATGTTTTGGACACGGAAAAACAGGAAATAAACAAAAAAATTGCGTTGTTTGACAGACAGCGCACAATGCGGCAGGGTCGCATTTGGCAATACGCCATTGGCACTTATCAAGACAATCAGGATTTGGGGGTTGGAGATCCGACTGGATTGGACGTTATAAATCACGTGGAAAAATACATCGTTGAAGTGAAGAGTCGCACAAATACCGACAATGCTTCGTCGCGAAAAGCAAATTTTGATAAGTTGGCAAAATTTAAACGAGAGAATCCAGACTACCGATGCATTTATGCCACGATAAATGCCGACACCGAACTCAAAAGCAGCCGGGCAACTGTGAAAAAAATTAAACATGATGGCATTGAAATTGAACATCACGCGGGACGTGAATTCCTTCGGTTTGTGTTTGGGGATGATGCAGATGCGGTAATTGAATTCATCAAGACAAAAATTGACGAATGCACCCCAGACCCCGTGCAACTCGGCGCGCACGATGAAATGCAGAAAGCAATCACCCTTTTGAAAGGATGCGGCTACACAGTTACATCGCCTTAGACCGACGACAGCATGTTCCGAATGGATTGACCGATTTGCTTCGCCAATAGGACTGGAACCGCATTGCCAATTTGTTTGTATTGAGAATTTAAACTTCCGACAAATTCGTAGTCATCGTCAAACGTTTGAATCCGCGCATATTCTCGTGTCGTCAACGGCCGTTCTTCCAGCGGATGGCATCGTTCGGTCTGTTTTTGAGAGGGGGTGCAGAGCAAAGTCAATGATGGTTTTTCCATGGATAAACGATGAAGGATGCCTCTTTTTCCTCCACCGGAATTGTAGCTGTTTCCTAAATAGTCCTTTTGCAACTGTTCGGGCAAATTGACCCAACATCCTCCTTGCGGTATCATTGCAAACAAAACAATTTTTGCTGCACTGTATTTTGCTCCGACCGATGGCGGAACATTGCACAACACGTCTTTCAAAACCACTTTTGTGGCACTTTCTTCTGGGAACTGGAACGCGTCGCACATCAACGTTTTCAATGAGCCGATGATGAACACTCGTTCTCTTTTTTGCGGCACGCCGTGCTTGGACGCATCCACGCATTTGTAAATGACATTGTACATTCCCGACGCATTCATGGTGTCTATTATGGTTTTTATGGTTTTTCCATCGTCGTGCGTCAACAACCCTTTGACATTTTCTATCATGAACACCTTGGGTCGCACAGTTGTAATGATATCCACAAATTTGAGCATCAAATTTCCACGCGGATCGTCCAATCCTTTTCTGGATCCCGCTTGTGAAAACGATTGGCATGGCACTCCACCAGTCAACAAATCAACCGCATCGGCATATTGAGAATAATCCACTGCATCCATTGATCCGCACACAATGTTTGCGGTCGGATGATTCTGTTTCAAGGTTTTACAGCAATCGCTGTTATTGTCATTCAACAACAGCGGCACAAACCCAGCCTTAATCAATCCCGCACTAAGCCCACCGCCACCAGCGCAAACTTCAATGAAAGTCGGTGGTGGTGGGCTTAGTGCGGGATTGATCAAGGCCGTGGCGGTGGGCGTGGATTGCGACATGTGTATTCAGCGGTATGTGGGCTGTGCGTTAATTAATGCAACTTTGGTTGATTCAATTTTTACAATAAATGTTCAAATTTATTTATATGGTATTATTTGTGTTCATATACATAAATTTCAATTAGATCCCTTGCGATAATTGCCGTAATTTTGCAGCAGCTCGGGACAGCACGGAAGTTTGCCGGCGGGGTTATACATGCCGTTGGCACCCTGCGGCGAAGTTGCGAAGCGCTTCAAATGCCGCCGCACCGAAATGTTCATGCCGCCAACTCCGGAACCCGGCACGTAGTGATTGTTATTTCCGGGGGTTTGATTCGTGAATATTAAACGACGCACTGCACCCGCCATGATTGTATTTGGATTATTGGATTGTTGTTTATAATACACAATATTATAAATAAAAAGGAGGAACCCGTAGGTTTTCTGAGGGAAAGGTTCGGAGGAGGGTTCCCCCGATTAGTTGATGCGCTTTGTGGGAATGTCGTTGCTGACAATGTAGATGGAATTCTCCGTCATAATGATGTATTCCGTCTCCACCTTGTAAATCTTCGCAATGGTGCTGGTGTACTCGTCCTCGCTCTTCACCAACAGCTTGTCCTTGTTCTCGCTAACCCCGATGATGACCGATTTGTCCAACGACGCGGTCCAATAATCCATCATGATGGGCTTGTCTTCCACAATTGAAAGTTTCATCGCGTGCCCGATGCACACGTTGCTGGGCAACCGATACGAGGCATCGTTACTGTTATTATTGGATGATTTGGTTGCGACGGCATTATTATTGTTGGAGGGGGCGGCTGCGCCACCGCCCGCGCCAGCGCCACGGGCAGGGGCAGAGGCAGAAGCAGGAAGTTGATTGCTCATCGTGGTTGTATATTTTTTCGTGAAATTATGTTCTAAAACGAGTTTGTATCTTTAAATACTTATTCATTATACATATATGTTATATAAAAACTGTATTTTGAAATATGAAAGGCTGCTGCGCGCAAGGGCACTACGTAGTGGACGGGGGGACGAGGGGTGGAGGGGGGACGCATGTCCCCCGATTAAGAGGGGGGGAGGGGGGACGCATGTCCCCCGATTAAGAGGGGTGGAGGGGGGACGCATGTCCCCCGATTAAGAGGGGGGGAGGGGGGACGCATGTCCCCCGATTAATAGGGGGGGAGGGGGGACGCATGTCCCCCGAAGATGAGTATTTTGCGCCGAATTTTGGGAACGCGTTTTTTCTCCGAGGACGCGTCAGTTGAAACCAAGCATTTGCCGATCGTCATGTATTCCGTTTCCAGCATGGTTCGGATGAAGTCGTAAATTTCGTGCAGCACGTCTTCGTTGCACTTTCCCACAATGAGGACGCTGCCCGTCCGGAAAATCATGAAGGAGATTTCATAATGCGCCTTTGTGTCGTTGCACGATTTTTTGTGCTTGTTGGTCATCGTCGTCGCGTCATCAATGGAATGCGCCGGTTGCTGCCCGGTTTGCTGCCCCACGCCCACCCCCTGCACGTAAAAGAACTTGCACTGAATGCCCGGATACGAGCACGCGTCGTAGTTGCAGTTGATGCGGTACTTGTATTTCAGCAAATTGTACAGCGCGTCGCGGTTGATGTAATACCCGCACTTGAAGTTGGAATTGATGAGCACCGTTTCGCACTGGTCGCGCTGAAAATCCAGGTGGTCTCCCACGATGGGCCTTAAAATTTGAACCAGCAGGGTCTGCACCTTGTGCAGCATTGCGTCCGTTTTTAAGCCCGGTATTTCCAGTTTTCCGGTGTTGAACACCTTCACGTGCATTTCCTTGAAGTTGTGGTGCTCGTCGTCTTCGTCCACAATGCGCAAAATCACCACGAAGCAGTTGAAGAATGCCCGTTTTTGCTTGATGCGGTAGCTCACAATGTCCTTCTTGCAAAGCCCGATGCTGATTTTGCGCTGGTCCTTGAATTTGATGCGCCCGTCCGGATTTTCAATGTGCTCAATCACGAACTCGTTCACGCACGCCACTTCCTGCGTCAATTTGGCTCGCATTACTGCCAATTCGTCCGGGTCGGTCGTTGAAAACTTCATTTGTTTTTTGATGGTGCCCTCCCGTGGAACGGCGTATTTCAACACCGGGATGTTCCAGAACACGGCATGAATGTCAATCGGTTCCGTTAAATACGATATTTTTGTTTTGGTGCTCACGTAAATGGGCGTGCATTTCGGCCGGGTCTCGTCCGTCAGTGTCAGCGCATCGGATTCGGGGTTCTCGTTGTTACTGTCATCGTGCACGGCCAATGCATCGTCGGCCAATGCATCGTCGTCATCGTCGTCGTCTAAATCTCGGGATTCCACCACCCACGATTTACACGACGTCGCCTTTGCTTTTGCGTTCGCGTTCGCGCTCGCGTTCGCCTTTGCTTTCGCGTTTGATGGAGTATCCGCGGCGGCGGAATCCGAATTGGTTAAAAACTGCTGCCATTCCAAATCAAGCGCCATTGCCATTGCGATTGCCATTGGCTGCGTGGTTAAACTCATATTAAGCTTGTCTCTTTAAGTTGAATTGGAATCAATTCTTTTTGAAAACATGGTCAATTGGGCGACCCAAACCATTTTGCAAAATTCACAATAAGATAACGCGTCAAGTGATCGGGGTTGCATTCCGCGACGTGCATTGCATTTTCCACCTTGTTCAACAGTTCCGCCGTTATGAGGGCGGGGTGGTTGCGTATTAAATGATTGATGTAGCTTTTCATCATGTTTTTGCGATCCGAATTGCAGTGTCGGCTCAGGTGGTTTATTTTATCGCAAACCCGGCGGACGACGTCATCGCCCCCTGTTTTTAAATCGTGCGTGATTTCATCCCACGCGGAGTCGGTCATAATGCCGGGGTGTTCCGGCCCCGCGTGCACGTCCTGGTTGGTTTGCATGTAGTTGATCATGCTGCGAATGTCGGAATTGAACTGTTTTTGGATGGACCGCAGCATTTCGTCGGACAGGTTCAGCCCTTCGCTCAAGCTGACCTTCATCATGAACTGATGGATTTCGGACACGGGCAATTGGTTGAACCGCATGCGCACAAATTCGGTTTGCAGCGCTTCGTCAATGCGGCTGATGTAGTTGCATATCAAGCAAAACCGCACGTTGTGCTGCGAGTAGGCGTAGTTGTAACTGTTGAGCAAATGCCGCAGCGCCATTTGCGCGTTCTTGGTCATGTAATCCACTTCATCCAGTATTACGAATTTTGTGCCGGTTCCGAAGAGAGATTTGGTGGTCACAAAGCTGTTGATTTGAACGCGGATGATGTCAATGCCGCGCTCGTCGGAGGCGTTCAAATGAATCATGAGGCCGCTGTTGACATGCTGCATGGTTGCCAGTTGGTACTCGTTCACCAGATTCATGATGGTGGTGGTTTTTCCCGTGCCGGGCGGGCCGTAAAACAGCAGGTTGGGGAAGTGCCTCGTTGCAATGATGTTGCGCATCATCAGCTTGTTCAGCGGGTCCAGCACAATGTCGTCAAACTTGGTTGGGCGATATTTTTCCACCCAGGGGGTTGAATTGGATAAATTGGAATTGGGCGTCATTCAATGAATTATGTAAGCATTTGAATGTGTATTTATATTGATATTTGCGAATTCATACACGCCCCCCCTCATTTTACAATTAAAGTAATTAAAGTAATTAACGGAATTACCGAATTAAAGTAAAAATTGATGGAATAAAATGTGGATCCCATTTTAGAGAAACATGCATCATACAACGCAATCTGTAATGACCACGGGATATTTGGAATTGGCAATCGGACCCATGTTTTCAGGAAAAACCACTTGGCTGACCCGATTGCATAAGCAGTACACGTATTGCAACATGCGCGTGGTGGTTGTTAATTTTGCGGGAGACACGCGATACGCCGCGGCTGAAGACGCGCTGCTTTCCACCCACGACCGCACCATGATCCCCTGCCTCATGTGCTCTACGATTGAGGAACTGAAGACGAAGCACGCCGATGAAGTGGCCGCGGCTGATGTGCTGCTCATCAATGAAGGGCAGTTCTTTGGCGACATCATGACGGTGTTGCAGTTCGTGGATGCCGGGAAGCGCGTGTACATATGCGGACTGGACGGCGACTTTGAGAAAAAACGCATCGGCGCGTTCTTGGATTTGATCCCGCATTGCGACAAGGTGTGCAAGTTGACGTCGCTTTGCAGCATTTGCCGCAACGGCAAGGAAGCGATTTTCAGCTTCAGAACCACGCGCGAAACCGACCAAATCGTGATCGGAAGCGACAACTACCTTCCACTGTGTCGCGCATGCTACCAAATGGAAACCGACAAAAAATATAATAAAACAACTTAAACTGTGTTCGCACACTTTATCATACAATTAAACTATACCTTTTTTTTAATGCAACAAAAACGAGCGACCAAGGCCAATGCCAAGCAAGCGGCAGTAAGCGCAGCGGAAGTAAGCGCAGCGGAAGTAAGCGCAGCGGAAGTAAGCGCAGCGGAAGTAAGCGCAGCGGTAAGCGCAGCGGTAAGCGCAGCGGTAAGCGCAGCGGAAGTAAGCGCAGCGGCAGTAAGCGCAGCGCCCGAAAAAAAGAAAAGAGAGCGCAAACTGCCAGCACCTGCTCCTATTCCTGATGCTGCGCTTACTTCCGATGCGCCAGTTGTTCCATCGGTTGATGATAATGCATTGATTGAATTGGTTGTGCCGTCCGCACCTAAAAAAAAACGGAGCAATAAAAAACAGACGCAAACAACGCAACCAACACAATCCGCACAAACAACGCAACCAATACAATCAGCGCAAACAATGCAACCAATACAATCCGCACAATCCGCACAATCCGCACAATCCGCGCAAACAACACAATCCGCGCAATCCGCACAACCAACACAATCCGCACAATCCGCGCAAACAACACAATCCGCGCAATCCGCGCAACTGGATATGCTTGATGCCCCAGTTGTCCCAGTTGTCCCAGTGTGTGCTCACAAGAAACGCGGAAGAAAACCCAAAGGTGGAAAGGTAATTCAGCAGCTAGTGAATGCATCCGCGGCAATGCACGATGCGCCCAATATAATTCTCCATTTGAAATGCAGCGCGTCTGACATACCAGGCTTGAACACCGACGCATCCGTCAAGCCCGGAGACGTCGTTTCGTTCAATGATTTGGAAACGAAGGGCGCCGATTTGAACGAGTCGTATGACGGAGGCAATGGCGCGGTCAATTTCATCATGAGCACCGCAACCAATTCCAAAAAACCCAGAACCACGTCGGACGCGCTGGTTGCAACAAATTCATACACTTCGTATAACCATTTGAATCACGACGGGGACGACGACGACGACGACGACGACGAAACCGGATCCAACGACAAGAATTTAAAGGACATTTGGAAGAAATTAAATCATTTGAAGCTGTGCTTTCACAAAAGCGATGTGTTTCAAAACATTGGGGCCGGCACCCGCCGCTCCTGCTGTTTTTGGGACACCTGCGAATTTGACACGCCGCCCGTTTACATCCCCAGATGCATTACGGCAAACGGGGGGCACAGCGTGTACGGGTGTTTTTGCAGCCCCGAGTGCGCGCTGGCCTACCTCATGAACGAGGGCGTGGACACGTCCGTCAAATTTGAGCGGTGCCAGATGTTGAACTCCATGTACGGACGGGCATTGAATTACGAGAAGAGCATTAAGCCCGCGCCCAATCCGCAGTACATTTTGAACAAGTTTTACGGCAACCTCTCCATTCAAGAATACCGCAAGCTGTTCAAGAGCGAGCAAATCATCTATGTGGTGAACAAGCCGCTCACGCACATCCTGCCCGAAATGTACGAGGATAATAACGATTTTTTGCTGAACAACAAGGTCATCCCCAACAACACGTACAAGTTGAAGAAGAAAACGAGCGGCGGTGCCAGCGTGACCGCGTTCGGCTGAAAAATAACATTAAATCAAAATAAAATATTTACAATATAGTAAATATGCCAATACCAGCCTCACAAGTGCGGTTGCCGCCGGGTCCGGACCGGGATGAAGCGATGCGAAAAGAGTATAGGGAATGGAAGAAGAGGGAGGAGGAGAGGAAGGAGAAGGAGAAGGAGAGGCGATCCAGCCAACCAACCGCAACAGCAAGAGCAACAGCAACAGCAATAGAACCAAATAGTCGCGAAGCATTTGGTAAAATGTATCCAATACCAGAAACACGCCCAGATGCATTTAGAGTTTTAAAATTGAACCCAAATGCAAACCAATCAGATATAAAAACTATAAAAACTGCTTACACAAGAATTTCCCGTTCAGTGCATCCTGATAAAAACACTCCAGATGAACAAACACGCCTTGAATGCACCGCTAAACAACAACAAGTGCAGGCGGCATATGAGTTGTTAATAAAACCAAAAGGTGGAAAAAAACGACGCACTATGCAGAAGTCCAAATCAAAAAGGTTGAATAAACACTTCAATAAGTCTAGGAGGCACACGCAGACATAAATATAATATAAAAAAATTGAACATTCTGCGCCTGCCGCGATGAAGGATGCATGAATGATGGCACACATGACCGCTTGTTCCGCAACGCTGTCATCCCATCAGCGCCACGTTCTGCGCACGTTGCTGAACCAAGAATCTCAAATCGTGGACCAATGCAACGCGCACTTGTCCCAGTTTTCACACATGATGAATGAGCTGCAGTGCATTCATCATGCTGCCTCCGATCCGGATGAACGCGCACTCAAACGCGACGAATTCATTCGCTCGTGTGCGCGGTTGGAATGCAACATGAACATGAGCAGTTACGAAATTGTTCCCGGTGCGGTGCAAATTGCGATGACGTGCGAGTGCATCTGCCTGCAAGCCGCGTGTTTTCGCGTGCTGTACAAATGGACCCCGCACTTGGACAATTTGCGAATGAAACTCTTGAAAATCAAAACCATGTGCGCGAGACCGGGAGTAAGGACAGGGGGTGAAACATGCGCGCGCATTGAAAAAACCGTGCAAAAAATTCTAAAACTAAAGGCGGCTTCTCATCATTATAATTGTGTCTGATCCGGATGCATCAATCTCAAGGGTATCAAGGAAACGAAGTATGCCGTATGGGTCTCTGATCTCATATGATTCGCGTATTTTTTCATGGACGTCCTGAATTGCGGCATTGCATTCAGTATGATTGTTATTATGATTGTGTTGCATTGTATTGTGGTGTGTTGTGTTGTGTTGTTTTTATTTTAATTTCTCTCAATGATACATAATCATATAATCATGTCTGAACGAGGGCTAACCATGGTGGTGCATTCTGTTGTGATCGGGGTGGCCTTGTACGCAATCATGCTCATGTTTTTGAAGCAGTCTCCCGTCGTGGCGGAGAACCGCAGCATTCTGATTGCGTCGTGCGTGCTCATTTACATGATTGTGTATGGGCACGGGCTGCCCGGACGCGTCAATGCGCAACTGTAGAACGCGCAACTGTAGAACGCGCAACGCGCTAATAATATGCAAATATGCAAATATGCAAATATGCAAATACTTTATTGCATATGTGCTATATGTGATATAACGTGCGTAGGTTAGCCCGAGTCGTTGACGTCTTCGTAATCCAGCGCGCCCCCGTCGTCCGCATCGCCGTAGTCGTCGTCTACCGGCAGCGCGCGTAGGCTGTTCTCTTCGGCTTCAATTTGCGCCGCCTCGCGCTCCGCATCCCCGTCCACGAATATTTCGCGCTGCATGTCGGACACGAAGTCGCGCCGGCTCAGTTGCCGTTCTTTGCGCAGCTGCTGCTCCATTTCATCGCGTTCGCGGTCGTAGGTGTCTTTCACGTACTGTCGCAGCCCCTTCTGCATGCCCACGTTCCAGTCGCCGATGCGGTGGTCTTTAAAGAACTTCTCGGTTTCGCGCTGCTCCTTCGTCATGGTGTCAAACCCCTCCACGATGAGCTCCTTCTCCTTGTCCTTGGTGCGACGCACGCGCTCCTTGATGGTGTCGGCGTTCATGTCCACCGCCGCGCGCTCGTCGTCCACGATGTCGGCGTACGCAAACAGCAGCTCCACGATTGTTTTGGCGACCACGGTGCGCTCTATTTGCAGGATTTGCACTTCTTCCATGACGCCGGTTGCGGCTTCTTCGGCGCGCAGCGTGCCGGCAATGAGCGCGTCCTCTTCCACCGGCACCGTTTCTTCAATGAGGATGCCCTCGTAATCCACCATGCGCGTGCATTCCGCCAGCAGTTCCAGAAAGTAGTATTTGTACAGCAGGTGCACGATGCGACCGTCAAACACGGAAAACGTGGTCGGGGGTTTTGATGTTTGCCGGGCGTCAGCTTGCACCGGCGCTTGCATTGGCGCTTCCGCAAAAAACGGGGTGATGCTCATCAAGCGCATGAGATCCCGAACCCGGAGCTGCATGGCCTTCAGCAGCGGCGCCAGCTGCCGGTCGCCGTAAAATTTATTCAACCCCGCGTACGTGCGGCCAATGATGGCTCGCACGTCGTCGCTGTGTCGGCCGCTCAGCCCCCAATGCGCCGGCACCTTCACGCTGGCCGCGTCGCGCGCCACTTGGTTGCAAATCATGGACGGGAACACGTCGGCCAACAAGCGCATGCAGTTTTTCGTGAACTGGATGGCGCGGCCCAGCGTTGCGTCCTCGGATTCAATGGCCGCGCCCCGTTTTTGCGGCGCAAAGTCCATGAGCGCGCCGAATGCGGTTTTCAGTTTGGCGCGCTGTTTTGCAAAGTTCGGCACACCCGCTTTATTGCCGTCCAAGAAGGTCCCGATTCGGGCCCAGCGGTCGTCGCACAAGTTGCTCAAATACGATTTGAACTCGCGCATTTCGGGGGTTTCTTCGGACAGCGCCAAGTCGTACGTGTCCATCAATCCCAGCACGTGCGCCTGCAGCTCGGTCGGAAGGATGCTTGCGCCACTGCTGCTGCTGCTGCCATTTGATTGCTTTGATTGCATGTCGGCCATCATGTCGCGCAGTTGCTGGTCGTTGGACCACTCGGGTTCGTTGAGACGGATGGGCACGATGTTTTCGGCGCCAACGACCTGCATCATTTGCGCAAACGCTTCGCGCGTGAAATTGACGCCGCGACGTTTCAGCTTTTCAATTTGCGTGGCCGTCGTGTCCGACGCATCAAACACGTCGGGGTCGGGTTTGTTCAAGCAGAAGAGCTGGAGCTGCGGCGGAACGGGGCGCTGGTTGCCGTAATTGCAGAACGCGGCAAACGCCATGTAAATGGTGCGCTCGTCAAACTGGGGCGACAGCGGGGGGAACGCGGGCTTCGTGGATTTGGGGTCGTACAATGTGGCGGCCTGACCCAGCTGCACGATGCGGCGAACGACGGCCTGCGTTTTGGCCGCGTCGTCGTTGCATTCCTGGATGCCGGGGCGCTGGCGCACGAAGAACTGCAGCGTGGTGCTGTCCGTGGGTTCCAAGCAGCACGCATTCTGCAGGAACGGCACGCCGCCCTCGGTCTGCGGCTTCAGCAGCAGCTGCGTCTTAAATTTGCTCACCACTTCTTGCACCAGTTGCTGCATGCCGAGGGAGAAGTACATGACCTTGGCGCGCAGCACCCCGAGCTGGTCGGCGGTTTGCTCGGTCTTGCCGCGCCGCAAGTTCTCGTCCAGCTGTTCCATGAACTGCGGGGACACTTGGTTCGTCGCGGGATTGACGACGCCGCCCAGCGGTGGCAGAAACGCGGTCATGCGCCGGATGTCCAGCTCCACCGGCACCAGCTCCTCCGCGCGCTCCTTCAAGTACTCGCGTTTGAGCGCGATCAAGTCGCCGATTTCGCCTTGCGTGACCGCGTACTTGTTCACGTACGTCTTGATCCGTTCGGCAAGGGTTGCTTCTTTCAAGTCCTTTACGGCGCTCCACGGCTCCACGGATTTGCTCTTCAGCTGGTGCGCAATGCAGGCCACGTAGCGGATGCCGCTCATGTCTTCCTCGCCCAGCAGCGGGTAGCCCATGAAGGACCGCACGCACCCCGGCTGCGTTTTATTCGTCTTGAGCGACGGAATGGCCGTTTGAATGGCCACCGTCAAAAACGCGAGCGCGCAAAACAGCAACGACGTGTTCATGAACTCCTTGAACGAGGGGGGGCGTTTTTTCTCCAGTTCAAACTTTTTCTGTGCCAGTTTATTGTACTGCTCCTCGCTCACCAGGGTGGAATTCAGCGCGGCCATGGTTTTTTCTACGATGAATTCGCGCAACGGGGTCATGTCCACGCTCAAGTAGTTGCCCATGGACGTCACCACGTTGGAAATCATCACGGCGCGCGGGTTGTCGTATTTTTTGGGCACCGTTGTTTTTACGGCGGCTACTCCCCCCCCCGTGGGTTCTTCTTCCGCGCCCGGCAGCATGCCGCGGAACTCGCTGCCCTCTTCCGTGGCGGATTCCAGCATCGTGATGACGTATCCGCTGTGCTTGTCCACGACGGCGTTGCCTTCGTCGCTCATCTCGCCCTGCTCCCGGCAAACGGTGCGCAGCGTGGATTGATACGACGCCGCGTCAGCCATGAACGCCGCCGCCAGCCGGCGCAAGAAGGACGGCATCAACTTCACTTCGGTTTTAACGCAATAAAGCCAGTGCGGGTCTTCGCTCAGGCGCTCGTTCGCCCCGCGCGTGTACCGCTCCACGAAATTCAGCACGTCGGCGCTGCGCTTCACCAAATCGGACTGCCCCAATATAATTGTTTTCAGGCGCTCGTACGGCGACTGCACAATGTCCTGCAGCTCGTCCGCGCCGACTTGGTGCCGTAGCTGCGCGTCGTTGTATTTCGTCATGCGCGCGTATTTCATGTGCCGCAGACGCGGCAGCACGGCGTCGTAGTAATTGAATTTGCCGTCAATGCGCTGCACGGTGCGTTCCCGGTTGTCGTCCACGCCGGCCTTGAATTCCGCGTTCATTTCGGTCAGCAGCCCCTCTTTTACCGCGTCGGCGGCCAAGTCGTAGTCCATGCACGTCTGATCCACGGTGAAGCACTTTTCCTGCACGTTGCAGAAAAAGGCGGGGTCGTGCATGCTGACCCCCGCGGGAATGTTGGTGTCGCGGATCCACTGCTGGTTCTTGCGCACGTAGTACAGGTGGCGGTTGGTGCCGTCGGCGTTGTCCAGCTCAATCACGGCGTAGTGGCCGTCCTGGACGGGGCGCTCCCCCAGCAGCATGGCCTCCGCCTCCACGCCCGCCTGGCGGTCGTCGGGCACTTTCAGCTCGCGCTTGATCTCCTCCTTCAAAAACAGGACGAACTCCTCGCGCGGCATGGCCTGCTGCTGCGACTCGTACTTCTTCAAGAACTCGTAATCGGTGCGGTCAAATTTGCGGTCAAACGCGATGTTTACGCCGTTGTCGTCCTCCAGCTCGTCGGAATCCCCCAAGTACTGCTTTGCAAGCACGATGTTGGCGCACTTGTTTTGCCCCTCCTCCTCTGCCTTCCGCTTCTTGAACCGGCCGGTTTGCTGGTTCAGCAGCGCCCCGAAATCAAACGACGTGAGCAGCTCCACGTTCAGCCTGGCAACCGCGCACATGTAGAGCCGCGCATTGTCGGCCACGAGCATGCGGTGCAGCAACTCGGACGGGGTTAATGCCCGGCGCAAACGGACTTCCGCATCGGCCGCATCCGCGCGTTGAAACGCGGTGTCGCCGCCAATGTTGTACTGCTCCTTGGAAAAGCCGTACGTCTCGCACACGCTGTCGCCGTTGCTGTTGCCGCCGTTGCCGCCGTTGCCGCCGTTGCCGCCGCCGTTGCCGTCGCCGCCGTTGCCGCCCTCATGGTGCGCCTTGCCGCTCACCAGCAAGTTGTACAGCACCGACATGCCCAAATGAATGACGCCGTAATTGTGGGTGCGCACTTTGTCGCACTGGGTCTTCAGCAGCGCGTAGTTGCGCTTGTGGTCGCGAATGCGCTCGCGCAAGAAGCCCACCATGTCGCTGTATTGGCGATGCGTCAAGTCGCGGTGGTACACCATGAAGGGCTCCAAGTAGTCCACGATTTCGGACAGGGTCAGGCTGCCCACGAGGTGCTTCTTGACGAGGTCAAAGAGCACGCGGGTGCGCGGCACCACGATGCGCAGGTACTCCGCGTACCGGTCGGCATCCGTGATTTCGCGGTTCAGCACGTACTCCTTGATGTCGCTCAAAAAATCGCGCGAATTGAACGCAATGTGCTCGTCCAAGTCGTCCACGGTGCGCGTGCTCATGCGCGTGGTCTTGCGCAGCAGCTGCCAGTAATTCAAGTTGTGCTGGTTCAGCCGCGACTTGTCCAGGATGTTGATGGTGTGCAGGTTGATGCGCGAATACGCCACCGTGGGCTCGGGCAGCATGATGAACGACTTCAGCGTCAGCGTGTCGGCCGGCGTCATGGGAACCACGTCGGCCGTCATGCGATTCGCGGTCATGGAATTGGCTTGCAGGCGCGTCAGCCCGAGGTTGTAGCGCTGCACGACGAAGCGGCGGGTTTTCAGCTCCTCGCCCGCGACCACCGACGATTCCAGCTGCCCCAGGTTGTCAATGACGGCGGCCAAGTTGTCGCGCACGGCTTCGCTCGTCAAGTAATCCTCCTCGTATTCGGGCGGCTCAAACGGCGTGCACTGGGTCGTGCTCAGCTTGTTCATGTAAGCGGCATACTTGTCGCCGCCGTTTTTATAGGAGGCAACCAGCTCCGCCTGATCAGTCAGCGTTTGAGCCATGGTGATTTGCACCACGTCTTCTTTGGGAGAGAGCGACAGCTCTTCCATTGTGGCTTCTTCGTTCACGTACGTCTTCTTGCGACACACCGCCACCGGCAGAATCCAGTGCAGGCGCTGGTTCAATTTGCGCAGCGTGTCAATGAGCGGACGGTGGTCGGGGCCGTGCTTCAACGGCACGTGCGCATTCCCGCTGCGGTCAAACGTGGAAAACTGCTCGCGCAGCTGCTTGAACCGGGTGATCAGCGCGTGGATGCCGCTCAACACGGCGTCGGTGCGCTGGGTGGCGGGCACGCTGGACAGGAGCGCGTTCAGCATGTCGTTGGTTTGCGATTCCAGCGTGTAGCGCTTGCGCTCCGTGGGCACGTCCACCATGAAGGAAAACTCTTGCACGGCTTGCGAAGCCATGATTTCGTCGGCGTCGTGCAGCATCTCCGCGATGGCGTTGCGAACCGCTGGAACCGCCACCGACACGGTTTGGACGGGGGGAACAAGCCCGTCGTCAAAGGGGTCCGCTGCCGCCATTGCAATTGAAGCGCCTTCTGCGCCTTCTGCGCCTTCTGCGACCAATGCCGCAGACGGCGGAGGCCGTATGTTGATGCGTTCAATCGGCAGGTGTTCCGGCAACCCCTTGAACCCGAAATCAATGTAGATGACTTCGTTGTCGGGCGCGGTGGTGAGTTCAATCATGTCCTCGCCGTCTTCTAAATTGGAAATGCGGGCGGTGATGACGGTGGGGTGCTCGCCGCCAAAGTAAATGTCAACCCATGTGTTGGGCAGCAGCCCGTTCTGGCGCGCGTACCCCGGCTCGGGCGCGTGATCCAATATGTTGATATTGAAAATGGACTCGTCGGAGAAGGACCCCGTTTCCGGGTTAATGGTCAGCGTTCGCGTTATCATTGTATCGGCGTCAATGAGACGAAGCTTGTCGGCATCCAAATAATCAATCACGTACACGTGGTTGTTCAAGTCCTGGTTTTTAGCCTCAATTTGAATAATGTCGCCCAGCTTTAAAGAATGCACATGTTCTTTTCGGGCTTGAGGATGAGACATTGTATACAATTAAACAAACTTATAAAATATCCGGATTGTATATACCTTAACATACCTTTCTATTATATTTTTTATTCAAAATAAAATATAACGATACGATACGATACGATACGATACGATACGATACGATACGATACGATACGATACGATACGATACGATACGACCCGGATCCATGTCTGCAAAACCTAAAAAACGAATTGCGCCCACTTTGGTGAACGAAGCAGTACTTCCCGCCACCAATGCGTTTGAGGCCGCCGCCAAAAAGAAGAACCCGCTGGAAAATGCGGCCGACTTGATTGCAATGCGATACGGCATTTCGGGGGAAGCTCCTCAAATCAACGAGGATGTGTTTGCACAGAATCGCGCCATTGGAAAAAAAGTGATCCCGCTGAAAGAATACTTTGAGCAAACCGCGAAAGACTTCAAACAAAAGGAGGCACTGCAAAAAGAAGAAGTCACGCGAAAGAAACAAGAGAACGCGAAGCTGAGCCCGTGCCAGCGCAAGCTGAACACGCTGCAACGAAACATTGACGGCTACATTCAATCATGCGACCCCGCGTTTTCCAACGAAGCGATGATTGAAATGATGGATCAGGCACGAACCAAGGCACGAACCAAGGCACGAACCAAGGCACCCGCCAAGGCACGAACCAAAAAAAAATCAAGAGCGTCCAATAGAACGTCGTCATCCCGGTTGTCGTCCGCGTCAAAAAAAGGAGGTTGCCGATAATGCATTTATGAAAGTAAGTTAAAGACATGTGCGTCAATAATGCTAAGATTAGATCACAATGCAATCCGCTGTTGTGCCTTGGACCCACGATTTGAAGCGCGCCGGACCCGACATTTTGCGCGCGTTCAGTCTCATGTTTCACGACCCCGAAAGCGACGAACTTCAAACCTTGTTGCATAAATCAAACCTGACGAACAAGAAATGGAAGAGCGGCGCCAACGTGCATTCCATCCTGAAATACACCACCGGCGCGGTCAAATGCGACGAGCTGCAAACCATCGGGCTTCTGCGGTCGGTTGTTCTGGATCAGCACGGTAAAATCTTGGCGTATTCGCCGCCCAAATGCGTGAACCCCTCTCCAACTGAATTGAACGGCCGCTATTCAGACGACAACATCGTCGTGGAAGAGTTCGTGGAGGGCACGATGATCAACCTGTTTTATTATAAGCCAAACGGTCAAGAGGACGGCGCGGAATGGGATCTGGCCACAAAGAGCTGCGTGGGCGCAAAGATCGTGTTCCACTCGGTGCAACCCAATGCCGAGCCCGAGCCCATCACTGAAAAGAAGACATTCCGGCGCATGTTTTTGGAGTGCATGAATGCGGCCGGGTTGGAGTTTGACGCGCTGCAAAAGGACTGCTGCTACAGCTTTGTGATGCAGCACCCGAACAACCACATCGTGCGCCGCATAACCGAACCAACGCTGTACCTGATCGCCGTGTACAAGGCCGACAACGAGAACCTCGTCGTGGAGGAGCAGTGCCGCGACGAGCACTTGGCCCGAATCAATGCATCCGGCAACAGCAACAGCAACAACAATGAAAAAACCTTTGTGCGGCTGCCGCTCCAATTCACCGACGTCGGTCTGAGCGTGTTGCAAGACATATACACGTCGCTGAATGCGCCCTATGACTTCCCGGCGCTGGTTTGTCGCGAGCGCAGCACGGGGGCACGCTTCAAGTTTCGCAATCCGAACTACGAGCGCATTAAAAACCTGCACGGCAGCGAACCCAAGCTGCAGTTCCAGTACCTGTCGTTGCGGCAGCAGGGCAAGGTGAAGGAGTATTTGGTGCTGCATCCCGAGCACCGCGACGCGTTTCAGAAGTTCCGGGACCAGCTGCACGCTTACACGACCCAGCTGTTTGCAAACTACCTCAGGTGCTACGTCAATAAGGAGCGCCCTTTTCCCGCCGAATTCAAACTGCACATGACCCAGCTGCATGATCTGTATTTGAAAGAACTGCGCGAAAAAAAGGAGCACATCACGCTGGGCAAAACAATTGCCTACATGAACGGGCTTTATCCGTCGCACCAAATCTACGCGCTGAATTTCGGGGTGCGAAAGGCTTGCGAAAAAGAAAAGCATGATTGAACTTGGTTGCACGGTGATGTGTCCGAAATAATGCTCATGAAAAAATGATAATTTTTTTAATTTTTGGGTTATTGCATCAAATATTAAAATACGAGTCAAAGGGGCAGGAGGGCTTACGGGACGCAATGCTTGGCACCTGGGTTCCCGTTAACGGTGGATCTGTGAAATCAGGGATTCAAACACGGCCGCCGAATCCCGCGCGGCTGCAATCAAATACGTGTGCACAATGTCCACGTCCGTCGGCGCACGGAATGCCAGGCGGATCATGCTGTGCGTATCGTGCGGGTGGTTTTTGCGAAACCCGCAAAACGAAACCGTCTTGCTGCCAGCGTAATGATTCGTGTGAATGAAGTATTCAATGCACTTGCCCATCGTGTAGTCCTCGTTTTGCAGCGTCACATCGTATCCGTTGCTCAGCGTGGTGTCGGACGGCGCCACATCCACGTCGCCGCTGGCGTTCTCAATATCCGCGATCATTTTCTTGCATTTTTCAACGAGGAGCAGGCAAGCCTTGGTCACAATCTCGGGGTTGGAATACACCCCCACGGATTCAATGATGAAGTCAAAACTGTCTGGGTTAACATATCTATTCGCCTCCATGGTGAACCAGTTCTTCCTTTCAAACGCAATGGTTGCGGCGTCGTTGCCGTCGCGCTCCAATGTCTTTGCGCATTCGGCCCACACCTTTTCGGCTGCTTCCACATTGGGGGTCGCGCAATACGCGCACGTGCTCACCACATTGTACATGCCGTCCATGCGCGCAGTGCCCACCCCGATTTCGGCGGTCAACGCCAGGCGCTCGCCTTCCACGAATTGGGTCAGCCTCGGCATCAGCCGCACGATCAGAATGTAGCCGCCCGTAATGGTGTCGGGCGGAAAGATGCGCCGCACAACGGACTCGCTCAGCTCCTTGCCCGTTTTCACGTTGACCATGCGGAAGTCCTTGGTTGTCGCGTATTCGTTTGCAGTGCCCGTGTTTTGCACGTCCAACACCACGCGGTAGTCTTCCACGTTGAAGTGCTCAAAATCGGGATCATTCGCCTTGAGGTGGATGGGAATGCAGCCCATGCGCTGCTTAATGATTTCATTGTTCAGACGCGTGGTGTTAGCCGTGATGTCCACGCGGTTCTCGACGTGCGGCAGCGTGCGGAAACAGAACGTGGGTATGTCGGCCAAGATGGTGCGCCTAACGGCATTGGCCAAACTCACGTTGATTTGACTCACGGTAAACCGGAGGGTGCCGTCATGATCCGTGAACGATGCAATGATGGGTTGTTGAGGCATATTCGGTGTATGTAATTGATGTATTGGGTTGTCTGTAATACATTAATTGCGCATTATTTATAAATCAATTTTATCGGAAAACCTACGGTTTTCCGAACCTTTCCCTCACCGGGGAACCTATAGTTCACAAGGCACATCGCAGTGCCTTTGGCTGCGTTTCGCCCCGAACCTTTCCTCTTTATCCGTTTCGCAGCATGAACAGCCCCAGCAGGATGAGCGCCAGCCCCGCGTAATTCACCGGCTGTTTCAACCGCTCCCCGTACATGAAATACGCAAACAGCGTCTCAATGAGCGCCGAACCGCCGTCCCACATGGCGTTCACCCAAATGACGTCCTTCAGCCGCAACATGCGTATCAAAAAGTAAATGACACCCGCATATCCCGCGCAGCCTTGAATGAACAAGGGGACCCCGTCGGAGGAACGCGCGTACGCTTTGAACTTGAAATCGCCGTACACTTCCACCAGGCACAGCAACAACAGGTTGATCCATGGACTGTTCAAACCGGTTGAATTGAGTTGAAACATTTGGATTAGAGAGATATTACATTAATGGGACAAATTAATGCATTATGAATCGTTTCAAAATTTTTGAGGGGTTTAAGGGGGCGCTTGTCGCCCCATTATTAGTTGGACGACGGCAGCGGCGCCAAGCACAGCTTGATTTCCCCCAGGCTGGCCACGTAGTACTTGACCACCAGCGGCAGGTCGTTCTCCAGGTACATTTCAATCTGGCTGCACAGGTTGGTGCACTTGATGAAATAGCCCAAGTTCTTCAGAGAGAACTCGCCCTGAATGATTTTGTTGGAGTCCTGCTTTTGAATGAACTCCATGCTGCCGTCGGTCTCCACGCGACGAATCTCCGACGTGGCAAACTGCCCCGAGCACCGGAAAATGAGCTCGTTGCCCACCGACTTAATCTCCAGCTTCTCCGAAATGCACGACATGTCGCGAATGATCTTCTGGAAATCGGAGGACGGCAAGTTGATGACGGACGAAAACACCACGTTGGGCTCAATGAACTCCTCGGGATCGGGCTCAATCAGCCGCAGCTTCTGCGTCTTGCACTGCTTAATGTCGCCGTTCTCAAACTTCAGGCCGAGGAACGACACGATGCCGTCGTTGTAGTCCTTCTTCTCAATGTAGAGCGTCAGTGTGTCGTCGTTGTCTATGGAATTGATCAGCTTGAACAAGTGGAACATGTTGACGCCGATGATGATTTTTTCCATGTGGCACTCGTAGTGCTCAAAATTCTCCGCACCCAGAAACAAGTGCGCCAACATGGTGTGCGACTTGTCCATGTTCACGATGCGAATGCCGTCCTTTTTAAACGTGATGTTGGTTTCCAGCAGGATGTCCTTTAGCGCCGTCATCAGCGTGCGAAAGGGCGCAATTTGCACGGTCTTGATGGTGAGCACATTGTCGGCATATGCATTGTTGGCATTGGCATTGGCATGTGCGTTCATTTTCTGATTCACGCTGATTGGATTGATTTAAACAATATTCAACAATATTCTTTAAATGCTTATGCAACGGAATTATTAGTTGAACGCACCCCCATCAAGATTTACCCCATCAAGTGGTATTTGGAAAGGACCATGGCGCCCAGAATCAGAACCATGGCGGCGTAGTCGTCCAGCGTGGTGGGCAGATTCAGCCAGAACGCGTTGGACAGCACCTGCCCCAAGAAATCAAACACGTAGGAGGAGAGAGACACTTGAGCGGCCGAAAGGAACCAGTTGCCGATGCGGTTGGACGGAATGACGAACATCCACTCAATGGTAGCCCAAAACTCGGCGGTCATAATCTTCTTAATTGTGCCGGCGTCCTTCATGCCCGGCGTGGTTTGCATGAACAGCGCTAAATCCATTGTCACCATGATGGCCAGATTTAGAAAAATCCAAAACAACAACAGACCGATGGAAAATTGATGCTTCATTTTAAAAAAATGTTGATGTGCGCGATATATATTATATACATATATTATATATCCCATTGCACATTATATATTCAAGTTATGTCTAGTCCTTATCCTTCCGGGCCCTCCGCCGGCCCTTCTTCCAGACCCTCCGCCGGGCCTTCTTCCAGACCCTCCGCCGGGCCTTCTTCCAGACCCTCCGCCGGGCCTTCTTCAGGTCCCTCTTCAGCCGGCACTGATGCCGGTAAAACCCCCCTGAATTATTTACTTTGGTTGCTGGCGTTCATTTGCGCCCAAGCGTCGTCCATGTGGGGTCAGTTCGTCACCTTGAAATTCCCCAATATGGGCATGTTTGCCGCCTACAAAATGGCCATCCCCTTTGCGTGGCTGGATTGGCTGTTCATGTCCGTGGCTGTCAACATTGGCGACAAGTACAAGCTCGTGACTCCCACTCAAGACACATTCACCCTCATCACGCTGCAATTCACCGCCATTCTTATCATCAACCACTTTTATTTGCACCAGCCGTTGTTTAGGAGCGACATCGTGGCGTTCTTCATGATCCTGTTCGGCTTCGCCGTCAGCTTCAACAACATGCTGTCTAAAGTGCTGGGTCGCCCGGTTCCCACCGTGACGCCTGCTGTAACTGGAGGGCCTTCCAAGACTCCCGGTCCTAGTCCAGCGCCCCTCATTGCACACAAGGGCGACCGCAAGAAGGCCAAGCTGCTCAAAAAGATTTGGGGCGTGCAACCCACCAACGACTACTCGGCCCTAACGCAGAACTGAAAACGCAGAACTGAACCAAAAGACGCAGAACTGTTATTCATGTTATGGTTTAACCATGACATAAATTAAATCAAAATGAATTAGCGCCTTCTGGACTTACGGCCACTACGTTTACCACTTCGCTTATGGGCACTTCGCTTCTTATGCCTTCTGGTTCGCCTTCCTCCTTTGGTGGAAAATGTGTTATTACCCATCACATAATGGCTAGCATTGCCAGATGCTAAAAAATGTTTATCTGCAACTAAACTTTTGACTTTTGGCATAATTGATTTCACATTGAATGTTGAAGTGCGCATTAATTGTTCTCTTTGTTCTCGGTTTTCGGCTTTCATTCGGTCGTCGTCCTCTATCTGGTTGTATAATTGTTGTTTCTTATATTTTTTATTTTCCATCTCTCTCTCTCTCTCTCTCTCTCTCTCTCTTCTTTTGTCTTCATGGTACTGAAACATACGGTACAAATCGACCCTTGACACGTCGCCTTTCGCTTCTATTTCAGCCATATGATCAGCCAGATTATAAGATGACATTAGTGTTGTTGTTATTGGTTATACCATTACCAAATATTTTTATTCATTTAACATTTTATGCATACAGCTTCGTGGACGTCTCCTCTCCTGTCACGCGCTTAATGAACGAGTCGCCGTCCAGCAGCTCCTTCAAATTGTCCATGTGTTTGTCCCGGTGCCGGAACAAGAAATTCACGATGGCCGACATGGGCAGCTGCTTGTCCTTGATCGCCGCGTAAAACGTTTTGAACGCGTCCGTCGTGGCTTCCGCCGTGGCATAGTGCTTGCCGCCCAGCATGTCGCGGAACAGCTTCTCTATCTCCGTCCGGCTGGGGTAGTTCAGCTCCACGATCAAGTCCGTGCGGCCCTGCCGCAGCAGCGCGGGGTCCAGCTTCTCGGGGTGGTTCGTCGTGATGAACACGATGAGCCCGTGCTTGAACAGCACGCCGTCCAGAATGTTGAGCAGGTTGCTGAACGTGAAACTCGGCGTCTCCACCGACGTGCGCTTCTCAAACAAGCAGTCAATGTCCTCCAGAAGCAGCACGGTCTTGGGGTCTATGTTGCGGAACGAGCTCTGAATCGTGGCGTTGTCCATGTCGCGGCTCATGCTCATGATGCCCAGATTGTAGTGGATCTCGTTGCACAGCGCCTTGATCAAGCTCGTCTTGCCGCTGCCGGGCACCCCCGTCAGCAAGTACGTCTTTTTATACGGGATGCCGAACGCGTCGTACTCATCCTCGCTCTTCAAAAATTCGCGAATGTCGGCCATGATGCGCTCCTTCACGCGCTCGTCCATGTACACCGTGTTCAGACGGCGCACGGGGATGCGGCTATACGTGTTCCACTCGCTGTATTTGTTGGTGACGGAGATGCGCAACTTCTCGTCGCTGGTGTTGTCAATCTCGCTGGCCAGCTTGTAGAACTCCACGAAGGACGCGGGGGTCGGGGTTCGGACCACGAGCCGGCGAAAGTAGGTGATCCCATCGCAGCTCGTGGTTCGCGTCTTGCATTCCTCGTGGAAGTCAATCTCAAACGCGTGCTTCTCATCCTTAGCATCCGTGAAAATGTAGTCGTATTTGCCGAGCCCAATGCTCATAAAGAGATAATTGAGCGGGTCGTGCAACATGGATCCCCGCATGGCTTCTAATTTCTCATTCGCTTTTTCATTCGCTGCAACCGCACTTTTCACGGCATTGTATGTTCGCATGTTGAAGTACTCGTGCACTTCCATGCGCAGTGGCACTTCCGGGTTTGATCGCGTCTTCAATGTGGCCGCGTGTCGGAACAAATACGACAGCACGCGACTCTGATAATACTTCGGAATCTCGTGTGCGTGAAGGGCCTCGGCGATAGCGGTCTCAGTGGCCTCAGTGGTGGTCATTGGATTATGGGTGGGTTATCATACCTCTTCGCAGAATCTTTAACTGTGTTTGCAATAATGTATATTGGTTGGATGTTCATTTTTTTTTGTTGGCATATGTCAATGCCAATGTCAGACATCATGGAAGAAGATAAAACCAATGAAATGAGCCCGTCGCTTGAATACTTGTTGCGGCGAACGGGCGAAGAGTGCGAGGCATGGTCCAAGCTGCATTTGATGGCTCACAAGAAGTTCAAACACAGCGAAACCATGTTTAATTTGCCAATCATAACGATCACTGCCTTCATCGGGTTCGTTTCAGGACTGAACGTGAGCTACGAATACATCCACATCATTCTCGGAGGCATGAGTTTGTATGCCAGTCTGCTGAAAAGCTATTTTTCGTATTTGAGAATCAGCCAGAAGAGCGAGAACCACCGCATTGCGTACATACAATACGGCCAAATCGCAAATGAAATTCGGATAGAAATGGCGCTGGAACCGTCCATCCGCAAACCGGTGAGCATGCTGCTGGACCTCGTGCGCATCAAAATGAAGAACCTGAACGAAGTGTCTGAAATTATAGACAATTCCATTATTGCTGAATATCTCTCAAAACTGGAAAGGAACCACCCCGAAAGAAACATGCTGCAACTGTTCGTGAGAGAAAGGATCGCCGACCAAGGCGGTCACCCGCACGATATTGGACTCGGACAACCCCACATTCTGAAACTGGCCAATCGGTTTGAATCCTACGCGGACATTGAAACCCGAGTCATGCAGTTGCCCAACGCCAGACGCAGCATGTCGTCCGCGTCGCAACACGTTGACACCAAGGCAACTTCATCGGAAGTCGGGTCCAGCGCAAGCGACGACGACGACGACGCCGTTTCGGGGATCATGGTGTAAATTGTGTATGTGATTTGGTATTTTTCTTGAATTTCTCTCTGATTTGTATCCCCTTCTTCAAGGGGGTTTGAGGGGGGACGCATGTCCCCCTTCTTTAGTACTCCGGCGTGTGTTTTTTAAACAAGCACCCGTGCGGAGTTATGCCCACCACTTCTTTGATGACGGCCGCATTTTGAAACTTGCAGTTTGCCAACCACACCTTCACAATGCAGAAGTTCTTTTTGGGTGATATGGTGATGCCATTCACCGCGGGCAGCAGCCCGTTGTTGGACGAAATACTGTTGCCCACCAACACGTATGTCAATTGGCGCCAGCAATCTTGCACGTCCTTGTTGCTGACCTTGTATGAGAAACACCCGCCATTCCGGTTTCTAACATCCTCCCATATGGGCGTAATGCCCTCCCTCATTAAAAACAGCATGCAGTTCATGACCAATTTGGGGGGCAACATCTCGGTCACGCTGACCGCTTGTTCCACCGTGTTGAAGTCATACAACTTGATGTAGCTTTTTAAAGACCAATCCGTGTCATGCGGCAAATGACACCACAGCGTCCACCCGCACGACAGCGCGTGATGAGAACTGCTCTGATCGGCGGCTGCAGCGGCATCGGTAGAGGTAGAGGTAGAGGAAGATGAAGATTCCTTCATGTTGTTCTCAATACACATGAAGTGTGTTCATCTTTTAAATTGATTTGATTTGTAATAATTTGTGGTATGAAATTTATGTCTATTGGCGTGACAATGCCATTTTCATTTGCAATCCGCCGTGCGATTGATTCCCGTTCCTAGACATAGACCTAGACCCCCGCTGCAATTGCGCAATGTACGCACTCAGCCATTGCGGAACCGGCAGGCGCATGCGCTGCAACTGCATCAAATACAGGTTGATATATTGTGGCAACACGAACGGTTTGACGGGCACGGGCACAGGTGCTGGTGCTGGTGCTGGTGCTGGTGCTGGTGCTGGTGCTGGTGCTGGTGCTAGCGCCGGAAACACGCACGCATCGGGGTTCAACGGCGTGCCCGATGTCAGGCTCGTGCGCTGCGTGAATCGCCCCACCCGTTCCCGGCAGCACACGTCCTTCAGCAAGTGCTTCCACTTATACGACGACGCAGGGTTGGCCTTGAGGGATTCCAAGAGACTGTGCGTGAGCGCCCCAGCGGCTTGACCGCCCAAATACGCGTCGGCGCTGGTTTGCGTGTCCTGGCACCCGCTGATGCAGTACACTTCCCCCGCGGTCTTCGCGTGCTGCTTAAACTCGTAACTAGTTTGACGCAGCGCCCAAGCATTGGGGTCGTACGCGGACGGCATCGGCGCTGACGCATTGATCAAATCGCTGGTGTCGTCGTATTTGTAGCGCAAGTCGCAACCCGTGCCGCTGTGACACATGTCTAAAATCGCGTACAAGCGAACACCGGCTGGCACCAGCGCGGCAAGGGACGACCGGATCACATCGTCGGTGATGAGCCCGGCTTGGTTGTAATCCAGCGGACAAATGCAGGAGTCGGCGCCGCTCTCTTCGTCGCCGTTAGTGTCGCGCTGCAGCGAACCGTGTCCCGAGTAATGGAACCAGAGCTCGTCGCCGGCGCGCGCGCCTTGCAGCAGTTCTTTGAACGCCGCCAAAATGTTCGCCCGCGTGGGTTTGCGGGCTGCCACGTCGCTCAACACGATGCACGACGCGGACGAGTAGCCCCGCGCCGTCTGCAAATACGCCGCCACGTTATTAATGTCGTTGATGCACCCGCGCAGTTCGTTGGGAGTGCCCACGTAATTTATGCCGACCAAGAGCGCGCGTTTCATGATTGTATGGATTGGATTGGTGTAGGATCGGGTTATACCCTATGCCAATATTTTTTTCCCGCCCAAAAATTAATACAATAGGCGCACATGATAATCATCGTCCTGCACAAACCCGTCGCTCGCCGGGTATTCGCTGATTTTGTAAGCAGCCATGTTTGCAAATCGGTAGCTGGCTTGGTTGCTTGGACGCGAATAAAGGTTGGTCTTTGATATGTAGAACATGGACACCAGCTTTATTTTGTCATTGTGCTCAAGGGGTTGCGAATCTCGCCGCAAAATGTAGGTGTCGTTGCCGCGCACATGATGCGCGTAATTCAGCACCAGCAACTCCGTCATGTGAATCCTCAAAATTTCCTTGTATTCTTGCTTCAACAAATTCGCGTACATTCGCTGCATTTCATTGTTGACGGACATGGGGGATTATCTTATCTTATATATTGTATTTAATAATATTCACAACAAAATGAATATTATTGCCCGCGGTTGTGCGCTGAATCAAATTAATCCAGAGTCATGGACTTCAAACCCTGCCTCGGTCACGCGCAAGTAATTGCAGGGTCGCAATGTTTGCAGCGTTGCGTCGTTGTCCACGCATTTAATGGTGTACCCGTCATCCGCGCTGTATTGAACCAGGTCAAGGTTGACCCCGTGATTTTTACGCATGAACCACTTCAAAAATGCAGGCTCCAGCAACTTGTTGCCGATTACGTAAAAATTGTCCGGACTGGATAAATCCAGCTCGTATTCGGAGCCGTCGCATTGCAGCACAATCTCCATCATGCGATGTTTGGCCGGTGCAAATTTCCTATCAAAGAAGTGCGAGCCGTCGGATTCACGCGGAAAGCCGTCGTACTTGATCACGTGCATGCACCGTGGTGAGTCACTGGCGGCCGTCTGCATCGTGGGAACTTGACACATCACAAAATCAAATTGCATTGCGTGATTCTCAATTCGCGCGAGGTCCTCCGCAATGAAGGCAGTGTCGTCGTCATCGTGTGATAATTCGGAAACTTCGGAATCGGTTTCGGAAACTTCGGAATCGGTTTCGGATTCTTCGGATTCTTCGCTTTGATGGGTCTCGTCGGGTTGATGGGTCTCGTCGGGTTGATGGGTCTCGTCGGGTTGATGGGTCTCATCCGTTTGAACGTCAATCACGTCATCGGAATCTAGGTCTAGGTCTTGGTCTTGCTCTTGCTCTTGCTCTTGGTCTTGGTCTTGGTCTTGGTCTTGGTCTTGGTCTTGCTCTTGCTCTTGGTCTTGGTCTTGGTCTTGGTCTTGCTCTTGCTCTTGCTCTTGCTCTTGCTCTTGGTCTTGCTCTTGCTCTTTTTCCACGCTGTCGGACAAATGTTGTATGAGTTTGAAAATGGATGAATACCGGTGCAGTTCCACCCCATCCTTCACCACGCACACGTAACAATGGTCGTCTTCCGCATCAACGTCGGATTCGGGGGGGCCTTTAAAAATGTGCTTCACAACAAATGAACCCATTACACAAATGCATGGAACGACGTAGCGAACCGTTAACCGCTTCGCGCATGTGAATGCCGACACGCAGCCCCAACCGATTTGAACGGCAATGTCTACCCAGTTTTCTGCGGTGAGTGATTTATACATGTATGCTCCTGCGCCCAACGCAACCACGGTGTAAAGTTGTGCGGAAATGAGCGTGCTCACTGCTTGCTCCGTGCACTGACCCGATGCGGTGCGAGTGCAATTCATTTTGGGGTTGGGTTAATACGGGATTGTTAGCTGATTTTGGGCTGATACACTCCATTAACCCCACATTTTTATATTGTTTGCATTTGATTATAATAATGGGGGAGGGGGGGGGGTCGTTACGACGCATACAACACCACGTTGCACTTTGAGTGTTTTTTACACAACCCGTATTGAATTGCATTTAAACTGCATTGGTTGCCCTTGTTTTTGCCGGTTTGAATTTCGGCGGCACATTTCACGGCCGCGTCCGCCGCGTCCGCCACCGCCGCGTCCGCCACCGCCGCGTCCACATCGGACTTAGACCCTGTTTTTTTGGGTTTGGATTTTAAAGCAGAATTGTAGTGGCGCAAACAATACGGGTTAGAATTGTGCTCGTAGAATGCGTTCACGTTGCAATTGCAGCGAGTGCACGCAATTCCGGGCATGCACATGGATGCAGGGGAATTCACTCCGCTAACCCGCTTTATGGTGGGATGCGATCCAATGAACGGCAGCAGCTGATTGGTCATTGTGCGACAGTACGGGCATTTTATTTGGTGGATTCCTATTTTTTCATAATACGCGTGCATCCCGAAACGCCCTTTCTGTCGGAGCACCTCTTGATACAGCGGCTCGTAGTTAAACTTGTGCTTGCATGCCAGCACAACGTGAAACGCGTCCAACGGCTCATTTGTTATTAAGCACGCCGGTTCAGGTTCATCGTGTTCGTGTTCGTGTTCGTGTTCGGGCGCGGGCTGCATGTTTTTCAATGCCGCGAAAAAATCCATATCCAATCCGTCTTCCACTTCGTATGCGGGTTGCATTTTTGCAAAGTGTGCGTTGCGCGTGTTGCGGTTTGTGTTTATATTGTGTATCTATCATTGAAAATAAAATGTCTTTATACTTATATATTTCATTTCATTCTCACGCACGCAAATCAAGAATGGCAAGTAAAGACACGTGGGGTCCGTCCACATGGACGCTGTTTCACACGCTGGCCGAAAAGGTGAAGGACGCGCATTTCAATGACGTAAAAACCGACCTGCTTGCGTACGTAAAACGCATTTGCGCCAATTTGCCGTGCCCCGATTGTGCCGCGCACGCCACCCAATTCATTTCAAAATTGACCCCCGACCAGTTTGCTACCAAACAAAACTTCAAAGTGTTCTTGTTCCATTTTCACAACTCGGTCAACGCGCGCACCGGAAAACGCCCGTTCACGTTTGAAGAGCTGAACGCAAAATACAGCCGAGCCAACACGTTTGTGGTTGTGCCATACTTTATCCGGGTGTATTCATACCGCAACACCAACGTGCGGCTACTGGTGAACAGCTTTCAAAAAGACATTCTCATCAAGGAGTTCATAAAATGGATGCGCGACAACAGCGGCAAATTTGATAAGTAATGGAATACATGGAATACATGGAATACATGCATTTATTTTGCACGCATTATATAAATGCCTGCAAAATTTAAAAAAACGAAAACAAACAAACGTCGTCGTAATCACTCGCGCATCAGTCGGCGGCGAAGCACTGGCGGCATGTTTCGTGCCGCCAGTTCCGCCACTGGTCGCGCGTTTAACAAACTCATGGGAAAAGGATTTGACAGAATTGATAAGGCAAAGCAAGTTGCGGAAGCTATAGCAAAAGGCGCCGCTCAGACACAAACCCCTGAAACATTTACACCTGCTAAATTGTCCCGAACGTTTAGTGCGTCGCCATCATCGCCATATCGCATGAGTGAAACTCCTCGCAGCTCACACAGTGCAATGCCTGGGTCTGATTTTAAAACCCCAACAAAGGGCAACCAGAATGATGCACATGATGTACCACCGCGTCTTGGAACCCGCGCGCGCCGACGCGAAACCCCGGAAGAACGCAGCCGCCGGTTGGGATTAATCGTGGCTCCAACCCTGCATAATTCAACCACCGTGGTTGGAACCCTGTTCCCATGACCGGAGCGGCGAGGCGAGGCGAGGCGAGGCGAGGCGAGGCGAGGCGAGGCGAGTCAATAGAGTCAATCGCATCATGCCGCCAACCGTTTTGCCATCACAGTTTGAGTTTTGGACCCGATTGCACATTTGGAATCACAATCATCGCACGAACATCCGCTAAAATCGTACAGCGCGCCTTCATCTAGGCTGTAAGTGGCATAATATCCGCCAATGCCTCCCACTACGCCAAACAACATCAGGCCAATGTACAGCCCGGATCCGAGGGATTGGCACGATCCTCCGAGGAAGGTGACCACGTCCACAAAAATGAGCACAATGAAACTCAGCACAATGCCGATCAACGAGTTTTCGTCCAGCTTGGTTGACGATTGCATGCAAAACGACACATAACCAATGGTGTACCACAAGAACGCGGTGGTGAATTGTTTGCACGGGATTCCACTAAATGCAATGATCACGACCGAAACCAGCGCGACAATTGTTGCGCCACCGAGGTGACCCAGACATTTCGGAAAATTGCGGTTCACCAATGACACTCCAATCGCAACCCCGGATATTACCAACGGAACCGTCTGGTTGAACTTTGATATGCCAAATAATGCGTCAAATGTGTCGTGCGCGACGGTGATCCAATTGGGTGAATCGGGTGCTGTCATGCGGATATGTTATGTATAATATACTTAAATATAAAATTGTAGGAACAATTATCTCATACACGCTGATCTGCTCTGTATACCCCATCCCATCCCTCATCACATCCTTATAAACAATGGGCATCCCGAGTTATTTCGCGCACGTGCTGAAAAAATACCCGCATGTCATCAAACGGCTGTCCGAGTTGCCGTGCATCCACAATCTGTACTTGGACTGCAACGGCATGATCTACGACGTGGTGCGCCAAATGCAGTTCAACCCAGCCGAACAAGCATCATACGAAGCCGAACTGTTGCAGCGCATGTGCGAGAGCATTGACGCCTGCATTGCCATCATGCGTCCGATTCGCAGCGTGTTCCTCGCGTTTGACGGCGTGGCTCCCGTGGCCAAGCTGAACCAGCAGCGCGAACGCCGATACAAGTCGTGGTACTTGGGCGAAATGGAGACGCAGCGCCGACGCGACTACAATAAAACCGCGCAAAGGGTGGGGCGCGTGGAACCGCCTAAACCGGCATGGAACACGTCGTCCATTACGCCCGGCACCCAATTCATGAACGCGCTGCACGTCAAGCTGGCCGAGCACTACGGCGCATCCCTGAACGGCGCATCCCTGAACGGCGCAAGCATCATGGTCAGCAGCAGCAAAGAGCCCGGCGAGGGCGAGCACAAGCTGTTTGAGTACATCCGCGAGCACGCGGCGGAGCACGCCGGGGTGAACACCGTCATTTACGGGCTGGACGCGGACTTGATCATGCTCTGCATGTCGCACCTGCACATCTCGCGCGGCATCTACCTGTATCGCGAGACCCCCGAATTCGTCAAGTCCATCAACGTTGCGCTGGACGAAAAGGAGAGATACTTCATGGACATTCCCGAGTTTGCGGATGCCATCTTGGAGAACCTACGGTTCCCCATACCCCTCCCTCATAGGGTCGCCCCCCCTGGGAAAGGTGCGGTGCGCAAAGAGCCGTTGGGGGTGTGGGGGGCGCTTGTCGCCCCCCAGTTGGACTACATATTCATGTGTTTCATGCTGGGCAACGACTTCATGCCGCATTTCCCCGCGCTCAACATTCGCACCACCGGCATTGCCACCCTCATGGACGCGTATCGCGCCACGATCGGCGCCGACGAAACCATCATACAGACAACCCCCCAAAACGAATACATTATTCATTGGCCGAACTACAAGAAATTCGTCGCCCACTTGGCCGCGCAGGAACTCACGCTCATCCGAAAGGAGCACGCGACGCGGGACCGACAGTCGCGCCACATGCGCGACACCGACAAAGAGGACGACGTCATGCACGACGTCATGATGCTGCCGATGACGCAGCGCAGCGTGGAGCGCGGCATTGACCCGTTTGTCGCCGGGTGGGAGCGCCGATACTACGCCGCTCTGTGCGACATCCACGACCATGATCGTGCCGCAAGGGATGCCCTGTGCCGCAATTACTTGGAGGGCATGGAATGGACGTTCCGGTACTACACCCGCGGGTGCGTGGATTGGAAGTGGACGTACGCGAACCACTACCCGCCCTTGTTGGCCGATTTAGTGCATCACATACCCGAAACCCACGACCCAACCAATGCATTTTCATTTTTGCAGGTCAAGCCGAAGGAGCCCATTCGCGACGTGGTGCAGCTGTGCTACGTGCTGCCGCGGGCAAGCCACGCGCTGCTGCCGCCGTCCGTTCAGCGCGCTTTAATGCGCAGCAAACTCGCGTCCAAATACACGGACGACGGCAGCCCCGATTTCAAATGGGCGTACTGCAAGTACTTCTGGGAGTGCCACACCGACTTGCCGGCGCTGGATTTGCACGAGCTGGAGGATATTGTGAAAAAAACGGATTGATTCATGCGCTCGCGCTTCCCCCGCGTTTGATGGCGCGAAAGCATTTGATCAACGCATTGTGAATCGCGGTGTATTCGGGGTCATCATCGGTTTCAATGACCGGCTCCAGCGCCTTCAGATTGGCGTAAAAACACTGGCAATCCGCATGCGTTATTTTTTGGGATTTGCAACATTGGTCATACACTTGATCCATGTTGTGCCGGCTCTCCTTGTGCCGGAGGGTCATTTGCGCGTCATACGACGACGCGTCCACGTAATTGATCATGTGCGTCATGGCCGCCATTGCATCATCATTTGCATCATTTGAAGCCATTATTGCATGTAATGTAATGGCGTGATGTATTTAAACACATTATTTAAGCATTTTACATGAACGCAAATATATTATATTATTTACATATTACATAATTACATAATACAATACCCAAGTAACCCCAAAATGCAGGGCATTACCTCACCTATAATGAAAAAGTTAATCGTTGCATTGAACTACGTGGATGAAATTAATGAAGGAATGGTCTTGCTCAGCATGATGCAACGCATGATTCCCCGGGACGATTTTGATCTATTGTCACGATTTTTCACATTTCCTGGCCAAGATGTAGTAATGACCGATGCAAATTGCATCAAATTAAAATTGTTCATGGCAATCGGAATTATGAATCGGGTGTTTACTGCGCGTTTCCACATTATTTTGAGAGGTGGATTTGCAGTTCGCATGAATATACTAAAAACGATGCAAACGGTTGGTTCATTTGCGACAACAAAAGACATGGATGATTTAACATCCACGGTGTCCAACGCGGACCTAGACTGTTTGGTAGTACCAGAAATCGGCGTTGAGCTGTCTATGGAAGACCAATCGGAAATAATAAAATTGTTGCAAACGTCTATTGCAAATACGGCTGAAACATTCGTGAAGATACACATGGAATCCGACAAGGCCCGTTTATCTAAAATGGACGAATTTCGCAAAAAAGAATTAGAAACAACCCAAAAAAAAATAGAACAACACAATTTGTGGATAAGTGGCATAAGCGATGAAGCACCCGCAGAGGATCAAGTCCGAAAAAAAGGATTGAATGAACGATTACAAAAATTGCAGGAAATAATGAAAGTGTCCGCAGTTGCCAAACCAGACGAATTCGGGTTGACAATCCGGCCTGCAACGAATAGCGTGTTGACAACAAAAATAAATTGGAAAACAAGCGGTTCTCAAACTGAACTAATGGATGTAACTGTGATGCCCGCGCACGATGCATCAGCCTTGTATGCTAACACAAGTCACATGAAAATAATATCAACAACAAATGCAAATGCAGTATGGTATTATCCCGGACAGGACACCCTGTTTATTGAATATTTGAATGTCATGCATGAAGTTACCCAAAACATTCAACAACTATCTTCGAACCCAGTGCTGTCCACCGAATATAGAGAATCGCAATTAATATTTCAATTAAAAAAAATGGATAAATTCAAATCACGCGTCAAAATATGTTATGAATTATTAGATCACACCGAACGCGGCAAGCTGATTCGTTCAATGCCCCCACATCTCCTCGCGGAATTTGAGATCGCATCAGCATCAAAAAAGGGAGGCGCCAAATCCAGACGCAGTAAACATAAACCCCGTGTGCGCCGAACTAAAAAACGCAATAGCCGTAAAATTCGCAAATGACCCACCCACCTGCAAAACACAACGCACGCATCCATTTCAATTTTTAAAGATGATTAAAAAATTGAAAGCAATCGCATGTTAGTTATCCAATCCCCAAATACAACTCCAACAACGCGCAATGCAATATTTGTGGAATCAACATGCCGCCAAACCCGAAGAAGAAAAAAAAGAACTAGACGTGTGCGCCGTCTGTTTGGAGGTTCCTGGAACCGGAACCGGAACCAAAAACGTTTCCGTCACGGCATGCGGACACACATTCTGCACGTCGTGCTTGCTGACATCTTTAAGACAAAAAAACACGTGCCCCACCTGTCGCGCCGTATTGGAACCCGAGCGCGCATGCATTCAACCCGTGTCCGTTGCAACCGCAACTGAACTCATCCGCGAAGAAGAACGGATGTTTGACATGAAGCGCCGGATTAAAATGATCCATTCATTTTCGGGATTGAATGGCCGGGCAGCCATGATCCGGAGCCTGTGCAGAGAGATTGCATTTAACACGGCGCACAGCATCGCCCTATGGCAGAAAAACTCCGACGAAACCACCACGGCGGACATGTATCACCCGTCGTGGGCAAATTTTGATGACGACAGCGAAGACGACGAACAAGGTGGGTCGGGGTCCGAATCTGACGACTGAAACATCTCTTGCAAAAACGTTGCCAAACCGCAACCATGTTTTTTCAAAACAAGAATGCCTCAAAAAGGGACATGCACATTTTTGTGCCGATTTATGCGACAGTCCCCAAAATGGCAAACCATGTTTCCGGGAAACAAGAAACCCCGTTTTAGGGACATCCCATCAAATGATTTCCGCCAAAAGGGGCATGCAACAGTCCCCAAAACGGCAAACCATGTTTCCCGGAAACAAGAAACCCCGTTTGGGGGACATGCCATCAAATGATTTCCGCCAAAAGGGGCATGCAACAGTCCCCAAAATGGCAAACCATGTTTCCCGGAAACAAGAAACCCCGAAAAAGGGACATGCACGCGGCACAATGCCGCCGAAGACAGTCCCCAAAACGCCGAAAGCTTTTTTCTGGAAACAAGAAACCCCGAAAAAGGGACATGCACGCGAGCAAAGCCGCCCTTTTTGGCACCGACCCCCACAAACGGGGTTTAAGGAGGGCGCATGCCCCCTTACCATATATGCTCTCGCGCCAATGGCTCCGAAAAAGTTCCGCAAATTACCTAGTGCCGCGCGGTTTTGCGCAAAAAGGTTTCGCCATATCGATTTTAGGACATTTTTTTTGTCCATTTCCTGATAATTTTATAGAGTCTTGCAGAGTAAAAACAAAAAATAACAAAATTAAAATACAAGATTTGTTATAAAAAGTGAGAGCATACTGGTGTCATGTTTTGAGGGGGTGAAAAAAGTGATTTTTGGCTCCAAAAAAAGCTTAAAAAAAGGCACCAGGGGGTGGGATTTTTGTTCTAAAAATTTAGAACGATTTAGAACGCCAACCCATATAAAGATATTTTCGTATGATATGTTATAACCTCACATCATTCATCATCTCGTCACCATGTCATCGGACACCGACTCTGACGATAAGCTTTCGGACCCAAAAATCCCCAAAAGTAGCCAAAAATCCCACACGTGCAAGTTGTGTGACTATGTTACGTGCAGTTTAAAGGATTTTGACAAACATCTCTCCACTAGTAAACATTGTTCTAGAACGATTTTGAACGCGAAACACAAAAAAGGGACAAAAAATCCCAAATACGAGTGCAAATTTTGCAAAAAGGAGTATTCCGCTAGGAACAGCTGCTGGTACCACGAAAAACAGTGCCTAGATAACCCTAGCAACAAGACGGCGCCCACGGTTGATTCCCAACCGACCAAAATCATAAAAAAGATGCCAAGCGCAAATGTGAGCAGCGACACGGTGACGATCAGCCTGTCAGACCTGTGCAAAAACAGCGGAAACGGCGAAAACTTTTGCTTGAGTCTGCAGGACATGGTGCCGTGCATGCTGAACTATTTCAAAAAGCAGAATGAGGAGCATCAAAATGATCAGAAGCTGGTGGTGCAGGAGCTGCTGAACCAAAACAAGGAGTTGATGAGCACCATCCGAGAGATGACGCCGCGCATTGGCAGCAACAACGTGGTCAACACCACGAACAACACGCAGTTCAACCTGAACGTGTTTTTGAACGAGGAGTGCAAGGATGCGATTAAATTGAGTGATTTTGTGAAGTCTCTCAACATCACGGTGGCGGATCTGGAATTCACGAAGAACAACGGCATCATTGAGGGGGTGAGCTCCATCATCGTGAATAATTTGAAGGGCATGGACGTGCACAAGCGGCCGATCCACTGCACGGACGTGAAGCGCGAAACCATGTACATTAAAAACGACGAATGGGAAAAGGACGACAAGCTGGAACACGTGCGCAAGTTCATTTACTTGACGTCGTGCTACCAGACGCGCGTCATTCAGGACTGGATGGCGGCGCATACGGGGTGGGAATCCAACGAGAAAATGCAAACCGAGTACTTGACGCTGTGCAAGGAGCTGTACAAGAACATTGAGAATGACGATGTGGCGCAACGGAAGATCCTCAAGGGGTTCATTAAGGAGGTGCAAATTGACAAGTCCATGATGCATTAATGATGAATTAAATGATACATTGTGGCGATTGTGGCGGGCAATTATAACGTGAATAAATTATTATGTTGCAATATATTATTATAATGATCATACAGTTGGTGGAATTAACATCATTTGTATATATTTTATTTAGATTAATAAACGAATGCACAAACCATCGGGCGGTGGATTACACCCGAGCCATGTTCACGCTAACATTCGCTTCATTTTGGGTATATTCAATACACCGTTATCAACACAAATATCCCGATGGTGTGTTTGGAAAAATACATGCCATGCACCACAATCCCAAACACAAAAATGAATGGTACGCGTACGTATTGGAAGGTTTGAACAACTCGCAATTATTGCTGTTTATTTTATTTAATAACCTGCTCAAAAAAATGACAAATGTTGAACTGTTTTCTAACTACATTCTGGTTTTATTGACAGTTATGTACTTGTTCGTACATTTTATTCAATACAAGGTGGTCAAATCATGCAAGCACGCGATACACCATGAGCATGACAATGATGCCATCCAAAATTATGAATCAATTAAAAATTATGATCCAGCTATTTTTGACCAATTATTTGAAACCAAATCTTATTGCAATTCGGATCAACCCACATGGTGTTTGTATGTATTGGTTATATTGGTTAGAACATATATATTGTATTATGTCACCGTTTCAATTTGTAAAAAAATACACAAATGAAAAAAAAAATATTGCAAATATACAAGGATTTGTATATTTGTTTGGCATGTTTGCGAAATCACTACATCGCAGTGCAGTTGCATTCACTATCATAATCATTGCGATCATTGTGGCTATCATTGCGACTGTTAAGATTTTGAATTATAACAAACAGTTGCATTACGATAGTGAATTCAATGAGCTGATTTTGCCACTCATTAATGAAAAAAATAATGAAAAAATTTTTTATGCCACAAACGTGGAATCCGACCCGAAACAATATAAAAATGTCCTGGACATTTCAGGAGGCGGACTAAGAAACACCTCATTTATTGTGTATTTATTACGATTGAATAATTATTACTTGGATAAAAACATTGACATGCTGCGAATGTTCAACATTTTTGGCGGAGTGTCTGCAGGATCCATCATATCGGGTGCGATTGCATGCAGAGAAATTGTGTTAAAAAATGTTGTAAAAAATGCCAAAATCGGTTTAATTGAATGCATGCAAATGTTTAAATACACGGATGCGCAGATAACGAAATGCATTGAGTTGATCCTACATGATTCAACTGAACTAAATTACGGTACGCTCATTTTGCAATGGATGTTTTATGAGTTTATTTCATTGAAAGACAAAATATTCAACGTGTCTGTGTTTGACCGAATTACGACATTGAATGGGGTTTTGCATCCCCTATTATCATCAAATGATAAACACGCTTATTTGAAACGATATTTTGATTTTGACATGAACACCATCTCAAAAATGCGCAGGTTCATTACATGTGCTATTCAAATTTCAAATGAAAAGAATGTATCTGAAGACGGCACGCCAAATGAACTCGTGATATTTACCAACACCCGTGAGATGAATGGTCGGAATGTGATCACATACGATCATAATATTACAAATGTGGCAGACATAATTCACATATCAACCCACACCATTGGGTATTATCCCGTGAATTTGCAATATCCATTTGCATGGGATGCAACTGCATACATGAATAACATTTCAACGCTCATCATTCCTTTATATTTGAATCATTCCACCAATTTGAAGTTGAATTACTTTGCATTGGACAATATTAAGAATTTAACATATGAACACAATGAAGGGTCATTGTGGTGGCTTAAGAATGTGGTGCCGCTTGTGCGCATTCAGACCAAATATGACATGTACCAGATGAAACACCTGCAGAAAAATAAGTATCATAATGTGGATTTTAATGTCACCAGCACGTCGTTTGATGTATCAACTGACGCGATGTTGAATGATATTCGTGCTGGATCAGATATATCAATCAATTACTCGGTCAAATTCATTCGTGATGAAATGTCCGGCGCAAACCATATTTTTTTTTGACAAAAGGTGACTCCAGAAACACACTGAAAATGGAAAAAATTGAATTGGTTTCAAAAAGCATTTGAAACAAAGTAGTGATTCCACAACAAAGAGACAAACATGCAAAATCCATACCAAGCAACCGAGGAAGAAATTGAACTGGGTGAATTCTGGGCACAACGTTGGCAACAACGCTGGGTTCCTCCGACCAATGACGGCGAATTCTGCGATGACGACACCCCCGGCAGTTACAGCAGTTACAGTGACGGCGGTGATGTCACTCCCAACATCGCCCCATTCGGTGGGGGCTGCCGAATCGCCCCATTCGGTGGGGGCTGCCGAATCGCCCCATTCGGTGGGTGTTACCAAGACCTACACCTGCATCTTCAACACGAGGGCGAAGAACCCAGCGACGAAGAACCCAGCGACGAAGAACCCAGCGACGAAGAAACCAACGACGAAGAACCCAACGACGAAGAACCCAACGACGAGGAAATCGGCGACGAGGAAATCGGCGACGAGGGCGAAATGGAGATTCCAGAATGCACCGATGTCCCCCATGTTCCGGAAACAAGGGAAACAAGGGAAACAAGGGAAACAATCAGCGCCAAGAGCGTCAGCGCCAAGAAGACCAAGCCCAAGCCCAAGAGCAAGAGCGCCGCCATTGTGCCGAAGCCGAAGTTCATTCCCTTCCAAATCACAATCAATGTGAATCATGAAAATGACCCGGTGGTGGTGCTCTTCAACGGAAAAAAGGACACCGACTTGCCGTCAAAACATCATTCTTCGCACGAAGCCAAGAATCGGCACACTGAAAAATGGACGCACACCAACCGGGCGCAAAAACATTCCAATGCACGCGGAACCCGCATTGCGGCGTTGGAGTAATGCAATCAGGAAATGCAATCAGGAAATGCAATCAGGAAATGCAATCAGGAAATGCAATCAGGAAATGCAATCAGGAAATGCAATCAGGAAATGCAAATCAGGTGCGTGTTATATTGTGTGTTGTATTTACTAACACTTTTTTATTCAAAATTGAATCATGCAAGAAGAGAGAAATTCAGCACGTATAAAGACATATATATGTTTGCCACATTGTTTGCATTGCAAATTGACAACATAGATTTGGTTAGGACGCTGCATTCGTTCCACATCGTTCAGGCTGCTATGCACAAGGAAGAATGCAACGGGTTTCACACAAGCGTGCCGGTGCTTGCTTGCTGATTGACAATCACAACCCAACGCTCATTTTTTATATGTTATAATTATAAACCACCACCAACCACAATGCAGAACATTTTTTCGTCCAGCGAAATTGATGAAATATTGAATCACCCAATCGTGCAAGAATACAAGGCAAAGGTATCGGATGCACAAAAAATGGTAAAATTTTCGTTTCCTTTGTCGGATGACATGAGGGTCAAACTGGCAAACCGGTTATCCATCCAGGTGGAGAGCACCGTTCCCATGCGATGGATCCAAGGCGACACGCCGGCACACATTGACAGGGCAGATGAACAATTTAGTAAAACCCATGTGATTTATTTGACAAATAGCATTGGAACCTTCATCGTAGACGGTCGTTCGTACCCAATTGTGGCCGGCGAAGCGCACGTTTTCAACGAAGGTCTGGAGCATTACACGGTGGGCACCGGAAACATCCCGCGTTTAATAATTGGCCCGATGAGCGAAACTGGGTTCGAAATCACGCGTTTAAGGGTGTTTTCAGTGATGGGCGTCATGGGGATGTCCGTGGGCGACGACGACAACGACGTGTTGGTCGGAAGCACAAATCCATCATTGGTGGGCAATTATGCGTACCCCCACATTGCACCCCCTCGCCCTTTAGTGTGGGGCAGTTTATTCACGAACAATTCGCAGGTGTATTACAAATCCCACAGCTTATCCACGGGCAGCGGCGGCAGTGGCGTGCGAAATGTGCGCCACAAGCAACGCAAAACATGAATCATGAAAATCATAAAAATTATTTTTTGATAAAATGTCATCCCGAAAATCAATGAAAACTAAAAAAATTGAATTGATTTCAAAAAGCATTTGAAATCCATCAGTGTTTTCCCTGCGATTATTACAACGATTACAATGGCTCAGCCTGCGACTCAATCTTCTTATTGGACCGCCACAGCGTTTGCGGCCGTGTCTGACAATCTCAATGAACCAGAACCAGAACCCAAGGAACCGGTGACTCTTTACAACGACGACGGAAGCATGTACACGGGACATGTCAACGAAACCGGCGCCAAGCACGGACAAGGCACATTGAAGACGGAGATTTACATCACTGGCGTGGTCGGCGACGAAAACTCGCACCTGGCGAAATGGACCGAATTCGCAGGCAACTGGTGCGACGGCTTGATGCACGGGCACGGCGTGATGCGCAATATGTCCGGCAACGGTCTGATCCGGGTGGTCTACGAAGGCATGTGGGACAATGGTGTTCCCGCGCCGGCGCCTTCGGTTCAAGCGCCTTCGGTTACAGCGCCTTCATGCGACAACGGCGAAAGCGAAAGCGACAGCGACAACAGCGACGACAACAACTACGACAACCACTGCGAGAGCGACGACGAGGATTACCGACAGTTGCGGTTTCGTGGGTTGGGATGCGGATGAATGGAAGATGAATCATGAATCATTCCAATTATCAGGTAAGTAAGCGCGCCTTAATGCATGTGTTTAATTGACTAACACTTTTTTTTGTGGCATTGTGTATTACGAAGAATAACGATATAAATATAATTTGATGTATCCATATTATACACAATTGCAACAATGAGTGAAGCAACGGACGAGCCCAAGGCCGGCCCCGAGACCAAGGCCCAATTGGTGCAGTACATCAAATCCTGGATTGAAACGGACAACGGGATGCGCAATCTGCAAAAGGAACTGAAGACGCTGAGAGACAATAAGAAGACTCTGACCGATGCGCTGGTGAACGTGATGAAGAGCAACGAGATTGACGTGTTTGACATCAACGACGGCAAGCTGGTGTATGCCAAGACCAAGGTTAAGGCGCCGATCAACAAGACGAGCCTGTTTGCAGCCCTGATGCAGCACTACAATGACGAAGACGCGGCCAAGAAGCTGAGCGAGTTCATCATGGATTCGCGCCAAGAGAAGGTCAAGGACTCCATTCGCCGAAAAATCTCAAAATAATAAATAACAGGTCATCTTATGAGAGGGACACCGGGACAACCAATGAAGCTAGAAACCAACATTTACGTGGACAGCATTAATAGCGAGATTGCATCACGCGATGATGATGCGGATGACGCCATCACGGAAGAACACTTGACGTACCCGTTTGTGGATGCGCTGAAGACCAACGTGGACGACCGCGTGGATCTGCCGCTGGACTCGCGGGTTGACATGTGCATTTACAGAATAAATCGCACCAAGTCCAGCATCCCATTTTTGGAATTTTTGCTGTATTTGGACGGCAAATCAACCGACAAAGGTGGCAACAAGCTGACGTTTCCGTACATTTTGTCCAAACACACCAAGACGGGATTGGTGGAACAGTGCACCGCACCGTTGCGCGCATTATTTGCAGCGAATGAGAGCGAATTGCTGGACGATGCGGTGAAATACGACGGGTTCATTTACGCCAAACGGGAAAAGCGATGCACGCTTTTTTTCAATATGTTGCATTCCGCAGCGGCGGACAGTAGCATTCCATTTATAACCTCAAAAAATCGGTGGTGGTGGGCATTGTCCAGCGAAATTTTCAACGAACGACGAATGATGAATTACCCGATGTCGGATCGCGTGATTTCGTTTTTTGACAGACACCCGACCATAACGCAGTTGAAGGCGCGCGGACAAACGCTGGAATCCCCGAGCGCATGTTATGCTGGAAAGCATTTGAATTACATCGCATACATGGCGGCATTCGGCATGAAAAAGTCGTCCACGCGGGCTCATTTTGGGCCGTACTATTATTCGGGCGATTTCATGGGAACCATGCGGTACGCGTGTTATGCCATGGGGTTGGAGGCGCATGTATTGGCGGATGGAACCAGCTTAACCACGAACGAGCACGGCAAACACACCAAGGGCGGCATTGCCCGGTTTGCCGTGTTTTTGGGGCGGTGTCGCGGATTTTTTTTGAATGGGGACGAAGACCGTTCCGAACTGAACATGTATTGGGCCAACAAGGACCCGTTTATCAAGGCCAAACTCGCGCTGCGCGACATCAACGGCGACTGGACCCGATATTTTAATTCGGCGTATGTGGGGGAATACACCTTCACGGTGAAAAATGACACGAAAAAACGCGTTCCCGGATGGACCATTAAGGAGTACGACAATCAAATTCCGCTGTCGTGTCATGAAATTGACGCGAAGAACGTGCCGGACGAATATGACCCCGAGTTCACCAATTACACCGTGTTATAATGAACGTGTCATAAAATGGGCAAATAAAGCACATAACTATAAAAGAAATATATTTATGTAGTATACCTCGGGTTGTTAAATAAATTAAACATTAAACATTAATTCAACCCAATTAAATGGACTCGTCGATTATGAAACGGTTTGTGCTCGCGCCGATCATTTTCATTATCGTTGTGCGCGTCATTTCGTTCTTGGTGAACCTGCTTGAAATTAACGATAGCATGTATTACATTGTGCTTGCAATGGCGAGTATTCCCTTGTTTTTGTACATGGTCATGGGTTGAATGCGGGGGTGAATGCGGGAATGATGAACTCTCCCTTTGCATTTTTTGCGTATTTTGCAATGATGTTGGGGTTCATCGTGTTGGCCACAATGTCTTCCGGGTCATACACGTTGCCCTCGCTGTCAATGTGGTACATGATCCCCTTGATGTCTTGCACCCACGTGTCCACCTTGATACTTGTGACGGCCGGTTCCAAAATATCAAACATGCCGTGCGGGATGCCCTTTGCGTGCGTTCCGCAACAAGCGCCCCCGTCCTTTTTGCGACGCGTGCATTGCTCTCCGTTGGCGCGCTTGGCATGGCAGCGGTCATAAACGGGAACCACGTTTTTGATGCGTTTCCGTTTCATGAAGTCCTCCTTGGAGAGTTTCAATTTGTCGGCCGAATAAATGAAGGCCATGATTTCCGCGTAGTCCTTGTGTATCGTCGTCGCATTTGTCGCTGAAGACGCAGCCGCGTGTTTTTGACGAACCGCTTCAAACTGAGATGAAATGGCATTCTTAAATCCAACCAAATATGCGTCAAGTCGGGCGTTGATTCGGCGTTCCATGCGTGCAGATGAGCTGGTTCTGGTTCTGGTTATCATGCATTCAATTGTATTTTTAAATCAATTTTTAAAAATATAACGAAATCAATTTAAAGAGCCGCGACGACGGGGATTACATCATTACCCCGTCCTCTCCTTCCAACTCTTGCATCATTTGTTGTTGCAGCTGTTGCAGTTGCAGCTGTTGCAGCTCTAGCAGCTGTTCTTGCGTGAGGTGCAACCCGGTGATTTCATCCTGCACATCCTGCACGTCTATTATGATGTCTTCACGCGGGGTTGTGTCGCCGTGCACGCTATGATGTGCGCTTAAACTACGAACACTGGGTGCAGCGCTTTGATGCACGCTTAAACTACGAACACTGGGTGCAGCGCTATGATGCACGCTATGAGGCACGCTATGAGGCACGCTATGAGGCACGCTATGAGACACGCTATGAGGCACGCTTTGAGGCACGCTATGAGGCACGCTTTGAGGCACGCTATGAGGCACGCTATGAAGCACGCTATGAAGCACGCTTTGAGGCACGCTTGAACTACGAACACTTGGTGCAGCGCTTGAACTACGAACACTTGGTGCAGCGCTAAGACGTGCACTTTGACGCGCACTTTGAAGCGTGACGATATCAGCCGATGCATGGAATCCGTTCATGTCTTGATTTTGTTGCATTTGTTGCAATTGTTGCATTTGTTGCATTTGTTGCAATTGTTGATTCAAATGAATTAAATTGTGCGGTTGTTCAAGTCGTTGCTGCTGCTGCTGCTGCTGCAATTCATTCGCAATTGTGGCGCCATCAATCACGACGGTGATGCCATTGTTGCCATTGTTGCCATTGTTGCCATTGTTGCCATTGTTGCCATTGTTGACATTGTTGCCATTGTCGCCATTATTGCCATTGTTGCCATTGTCGCCATTGTCGCGTGACGGACTGCCGTCCCGACTGCTTTTGCGGCTGGATCTCTCTTCGTAGTCCTGCTTGTTTCGCGCAGAATTGACGGTGACGATACTGAGTCCGTTGCACAAATTGGGCGTGTGCGCGTCAAACGTGTATTTGCCGGGGGTGCCCACCACTTGGTGACCGTACTTCTTCTGGAAGGATTCAATCACGTCCTGGTCAATGAGAGGCGCAATGTCAAACAAGTTTTTGATGTCGGTTTTGATGATGTTCATCATGTCTTTGGCATCCACGCGCTGCGAACGCACGAGCGCGAGCTCAATCTGGATCTTCTTGTTGATTTGCTGGAACTGCAGGGAGCAGAGTCGGTGCGACTCGGCGCGCTTACCCAATTGGAAGTAAGTGTCAATGGACTTGATGATCCCCACGAAAATACTGCTCACACCCAGAATGATGTTCATGTTGTCGTAGCCGATGTCAATACCGGTGGCGAACCCAATCGCGGATGACAGGATGATGACCGGGATGTTGATGTAGTTGGACCGCCCGTTGTATTTTTCATACGAGTTGCGGTGCAGGATGGACAGCGATTCGCACTCCTCCGCGTGCGTCTTCAACAACTGCTCTAAATCCGTGTTGTAATCAATGGATTCTGCCATATATATATATATTGAGAGAAAATGTATATATCTTTCGCTGCGATTTTATTTTTTTTGTCATCCAGTATTGTATTTAGTATTTGAATATGGTATAAGCAAACCAATATGTCGGATGGAACGCCACCCAAGTTGTCAGGCCTGTTTTCAGGCCTGGCGTCGTTCTCAAAGGGTAGTTTATCGGACATGATTAAGAATATTGGAAGTGTAGGACCTGCAGCATTAGTTGGAACTCAACCAGTGCGAAATGTTCCAGGAGCAGCAGCAGCAGCACCGGCTGCAGCACCACGAGTTGTTGCGGCCCAGCAACCTCAACAGCAGCAACCTCAGCAGCAGCAACCTCAACATGATGAGCAAGATCTAGATCAACCAGATCCTCCCATACCATTGGACACTCTTCAAAAACTGCAGGCATACTTGAATTTATGCCCGCCTGGACTGACCGAATTGATATTAGAGCGTTGTCGAATAAATTCAGTGGCAGGAGTGATATTTCCGAATGGGTTATTAGAGTTGGATTTAAGCGAGAATCAAATCACAACGTTGACAGGAGTGCAATTTCCAGATGGATTGACGAGATTGAATTTATTCGGAAATCAAATCACATCATTTAACGGAGTGCGATTCCCACCCAATTTATTAGACTTGAATTTAGATGGTAATCAAATCACAACATTGAGAGGAGTGCAATTCCCGCCTAGTTTATTAGAATTGAGTATAACTGATACTAAAATCAATTCATTTGCAGGATTTCGAATTCCGCCTAATTTATTGCAATTGTATTTAAGTGATAATGAAATCACCTCTTTGCAAGGAGTTCAATTTCCACCCAGATTAACCTTGTTGAATTTACAAAATAATAAAATCAAATCGTTGCAAGGAGTTCAATTTCCAATAGGTTTATTGCGTTTGATTTTAAGCTTCAATGGAATCACATCATTGACAGGAGTGCAATTTCCACTTTCATTGACCGAGTTGCATTTGGAAAATAATCAAATATCCCCATTGAACAGATGGGGTTCCCCATTTGAAGGAGTTGTATTTCCACCTAGTTTATTGGTATTGAATTTATCAAATAATAATTTGAAGGTGTTGTATAGATTGCAATTTCCACCAAATATTACATCATTAAATTTAGAAGGAAACCCATTGCGTTCATTAACAGGCATCATAAATCCAAATGAATATGTCATGGAATATTTGAAACACAACTTTGCATCCGTATATTTTCGTGATTTGCATACTCAACACAAAGGTGCCAAACTGGCTGAAAAGTCGGCATTGAAGGCTGTCAGACAGTCTCAAAAAGCCGAATTGCATAAAATGACCGATTTGTCGCAACAATCCATGCGGAACCAGTTGAATGCAGTCACGTCATTTTTGCACGACGGCATGGCAGCCCGCGCCATGGAACACAATGAACAGGTCCAATCAAGAATGGGAAATAAAATTTTCGTGAGAATGGTAAATGATATGTTGTATTATGTGCCATTTTCCCCTACAATGACAGTGCAAGACGTGTTGGATTATTTAAACAACAATTATTACGTTTCAGTATTGATCCCAAATCATGGAGCCATGAGTCTTATGGTTGGGTCTACGCAGTTAGACGAACCGTTACAAAGATTGGCAGATCGTAACATACAAAACGATAGCACATTACATGCGGTAGGCAAAATGATTCCTTTACAGGGGGGAGGAACCCGCCGCAGTTCATCCAACCAACGTCGTTCCCAAAGGCGACGCAACAAATCTATCAAAAAAAAATAAAATAAAATTGATTTGAATATTGGGCGGTTCAAATACAATGCATGCATACATGCGCCCATGACGCACCTCCGACCGAAGGACGACTGTATTACCCTCAAATTTGCCCAGCTGAAAGAAGGCGACCGGTTTGAACCCATGGGTAGTGGAAAAATTTTCACAAAATGGGCGGGGTTGCTTGTGGCACCGGACATGGAAGCGTGTGAGTGGATCAAAGCGAATGTTGGCACCGACTTCTTCAACAAATATGTAATCCGCGTATTGCACGCATCATCTGATAGATTTTCCAGAAAAATATGTCTGCGAAACCTGTAAAACACCTTGCATAAACACTAAATTTTTAACTTATCAAAAAACGGACATAAACGCAACTATTACATTTTATTTATCACATCCAAATAAAATGTTTCGTTTCATGTCGCTCCTGCACATGCGCGGGTTTTCCAAATCAAGGTCCCAAATGGATACACAATGCAAGATGACGCACGGAGGGCCGCCGATCAATGATTGCACCAGTTCCTGTTTAACCAAATGTCAAATCATGGAAACGAGAGATGAAGTGGATGCGTTCATTGCAAACGCGCGGTGTAATGCACGATGCGTGCATACAAATGCGGATCCGAAGCCCGGCGACTGTTCGTGCGTTAATGTATGTATTGCCGACATGTCCGAGATGTACTGCATTATGGCTAGACGGGATTAGTTATGGTGTATTGCTAATCTCGCCACGAAAATAAAATAAAATATAAATGCATAACGCATAACTAATATAAAATCATGTCTCGGTCAAAATGCATGATTCTTTTAAATCTTCCAATACATGTCACTAATCGTGATATGTTCTACTTGGCTGAAACAGTTTAACACCGAAGCTTCACATATTTTTTACACACACAATGACACCACTGCAATGGTCATACTAAAAAGTCATCCGACTGACGCAATTTTTAATACTCCATTTATGGGGCATCCCATTAATGTTAGCACATGTGATGAACCCAACCTTGAGTTGGATAAGGCTTTGGATAAGTATGTACGGGGACCTCCTAAGTCTCCTCATCCTTATCCTCCTCCTCCTTTTGTTGGAGGAAGGAAATTAAGGAAATTGCATAGTAGAAGGAAATCGCATAGTAGAAGGAAATCGCATAGTAGAAGGAAATCGCATAGTAGAAGGAAAATCTAATTACAGTGCCGTGGTGACGACCTGCATGACGTCAAGTATGTGTGCCATGAGTTCTTTGCCATCAATGAACCCGGCGCATTCAGGGATGCCGGTACGCACAAACCAGTTCTCAAATTCATGCACTGCATCCCACAATTTCACGTATCCGCCCAGGGCGAGCAGCAGAATTGCCTGTTTTGCGTAGGCCGCGTCAACCGTGCCGGTTGAAAGCATCGCATCCAGATCCACTTTCGGATCCATTGTGACCGGGAAATGTGCAATGGTGCGATTGCGGTCGTACCCGTTACAGTGCCCGCCGAACCCGAAGTAGGTCTCAAATTCGGACCGGTGCTCCATGACAAGCGGTCGGTCAAACTGCATGGTGAAGTTGTGTCCCATGAGAGGCACGGTGACGTGGACTGCGAGAATGTCCACGCGATCCGACACATTTGAATTGTATGTTTCGCACCATTGGACGTCGCTGAAGCGCGACAGCAGCTCGTCGGGCACCCTGGAAATCAGGTATCCGCGCGTGTAATGGTATTTCGTGTGAAGCTCCTTGAATTTCGCGATGACTTCGGCGTGTGTGGGCATGCCTGTTGTTGGCGATTGGTTACACTTATTCACGCGGCATTCTTTATATTGTTTTCTTTCATTTTTTAGTAAAAATTGAAAGCATTTTTGAATCAGACAATCAGACAATCAGACAATCAGACAATCAGACAATGCCCGTACTTCGCGAACAAACCACCCGCTCATTGATCAGCCTCGTTTCTCCGGATCAATTTGATCCGTTGGACAGAACTGGAAGCAACAAACCTATCCGTGTGCCCGACCATCAGCGCCACCCTTCGTGGCCGCAATCAAACAAGGAACGACTTGTGGATTCGGTCATGTCCAATTATCCGATCGGTCAAATCACGCTGACAAAACACAACGATCCGAACCAGAATGGCGACGAGTATTTCAACGTGCAGGACGGCCAAACCCGGATGGGTGCGCTGCAGGAGTTCGTGGCGGGCAAGTTTCCGTGGGATGGCAAATTGTACAGTGAACTGACCGCGGATGAACGCGCCCGATTCAACAACTACGTGGTGCAGTTGGACATTTTCAAGAAAGATCGGACGATGAGCCAGACCGCGTTTGACGGAACCATTTGCGAGATCTTTGAACGCCTCAACAGCGGAAAACCGCTCACGGACAATGACAAGTACTGGAATCGCAAGGACGCCGCGGCGATGCAGCTGCTGATCCGGCTAAATGGCTCGTCCGAATTCGGACCGCTCATTCGCCAATACATGTGGCGCAATCTGGGCGGCGGCAAAGGGCGCAGCGGGTTGAATCATTGCGTTGGTCTCATGCTTGGACTCATCAATCAGCGCGCGGAGTGCATTTCCACATCATTCATGCAAAACGGCCGCGCGCTGATTGAAACGGGCGTGGATGCGGAGGGCGAGCGTCGCGTGATTGACTTTCTGCGATGGTATTTCGGATTGTTGACGGACGTGTTTCAATTCGCGAGTTGGAGCATGAAGCGCCGGTTCGGGAAGCTGTCCGGTGTGTGCGGCATGATTGCGGTGGACTGGATCAACAACCCGGCGGGGGCTAGGGCGCATTATGCGATGTGGAAATGCTACATTGATTTGCAGTACTCGCGGGCGAATTTTGAGCGGCGGTTATTCGCAGAGTTGCCGATTAACCATGCGCGCAATGTGACCGAACTTGCAATCAATGCGCGGATTGCTGCCGTGATTGCCGTGCATCAACGCGACGCGTTTGCGGAATACAGCCAGGACGCGTTCAACATTGTGTTGGGAAGCGACGATGATGATAGCGGGGAAGAATAAGTGAGGGAGTGAGAGAGAGAGAGAGAGAGAGAGAGAGAGAGAGAGAGAGAGAGAGAGAGAGAAAAACATGTGTATTTTTTTAGTAAATATAAAATAAAAAGAGTTTATTAGTGTAAGAGTGTCGTTGCGTACCTGTTATTTGTAGTCGCCGGTTATTCGTAGTTCGTTTCGTAGTCGTAGTCGTAGATTATGAGTCAAGTTTGAATACGTGATGAAGAAGAAGAAGGTGTTGTTTCGTGGTGGAGTGGAAGTCGGAGTGAATGGTGTTGAGTTGTTGGTTAGTGTAAGCGATGAGTGATTGAAGTTCGTAGTGTAATGAGGTGAATTGTGCGTGTGCGTGTGCGTGTGTGGAGAGTGTAGTGGAGAGTGTAAGTGAAAGTTGATGAAGAATGCGGAAAGCGATGTCGGTGGCAGCTTGAATGATGGCGGAGAGTAGAGAATGAATGGCGTTGAATTTGAGCGAGCGAGTGTGGTTGCGTCGTATGGCGTGCTTGAATTTGTGTAGTGAAAGAGTGTTGGCGACGAATGCCTTGCGAGTGTGAAGGTTGAGCTCGACGGGGTCAACGAGGAAGCGAGGAAGATCATGAAATCGTAAATGAGTGATGGACCCAATGCAGCGCTCAATGTCGTTCAATGTGGTGCGTAGTGATGGATCTGCGCGACCGACGGCGATGATTACAATATGCAAGCGCGAAAGGAATGGAGGATCAATTTCGCGTCCGCAAAGAACATCGCCGTGTTCGCGAGGGAGCCCACCGGCGTGGTTTTCCCGCATCCACTGCAAGTAATGCGGGTTGTGTCCGCGAGTTTCAAACCGTCCGGTGTTCCAAGACCAAAGGCGCTTGCATAGCGTGCAAAACATTTGATCACATCCGTCGGTTTTGTGAACTGGAACCTTGCAATTAGGGCAAGGCTTGGTGTCGGCCTTGAGAAGGGCGACGGAAGCGACTGAGTCAGGATTGCAAATATGTAGCGGGTCGTCGTGTGCGGCCTTGAGTTCGCGGCAGTGTGCACATGTGTGCTTGTCACAAGTTGCACACTTCCAAGCGGAAGACACGAAGCCGTTGCATTCGGAATCGGCGCAGCGATGAACGAATGAGTTTGCATTTGCGTCGTGGTCGTGGTCGTGATCGTGGCGCAAGAGTTGCCGTTTTGCTGTCATGAGGTCGTCCCTAAAAGCGAGTAGTTGCTTTATTTGCGCGGCGACGTCCTTGATTTGAGTGTCAATGTTTTGAACGAGGCGGTCATGGGCGACGGCAGCTTGTGCAGCGGGAAGCATGGCTTGTTCTTGTGCGAATAGAATGTCTTCTTGGTGTCGTGCGAATTTGCCTTGTAGGAATGACTGAGTGAGTCCGATGTGCTGTAGATGTGAGTGTGTGAACGTGGTGTTGCAAAACATGCACTTAGGAACGGATACGTCGTCGCCGCAGAGGAATGTTTCGTAGCATGTCCTGCATGCTTGCCGTTCACAAATGTGAATGGGGCATGTAATGGGTTTGCGATTGGAGGCATTGAACGAGTCGGCACAAATGGAGCAAGAAGAGTCGGTCATATTTGAAATCGGTCGGTATTGGTTGCGTAAGAGCTGAAAGGAGAGATGTGAAATAAAAAAGAAATCAATTTTTTGGAAAACCTACGGTTTTCCGAACCTTTCCCTTGGGGGCATGTGACCGAATAAGGGGTTCGGGGCGCTGCGCTTTTACGTAGTTCCCCGGTAGGAGGGGTTCGGGGAACGTAGTTCCCCGGTCCGTAGGTTTTCTGAAGGCCGGACCTCAGTTCACCAGCGATTCCTCAAGATGAATGAATGTGATGATTATTATTGAATTTCTCTCATTTGAGATGTTGTAAGAATGAAAAATCAGAAAACCTACGGTTTTCCGAACCTTTCCCTATCTATCGGAACGTAGTTCCCGGGTTGGGTGCGATGGTTCACATAGTCGTGTGACTGACCGCAGTGTCGTGTGACATGTGACCCGATAAGGAGGGGTTCGGGGCCAAAGGCTACTGCGCTGCGCAATGCTTGGCACGTAGTTCCCCGGTTAGTATTTGAATGGATTATAAGCCGGTACTCAGTTCAGCACCGATTCCTCAAGATGAATGAATGGGGTGATTATTCTGATGAATTTCTCTCGTTTGAGATGTTGTAAGAATGAAAAAAAAAGAATGAATGAGTTGCATGGGATATGAAATGAGAGAATAGATAAATGAATGTTGGGATGCGATGGGATGCGATGGGATGCGATGGGATGCGATGGGTTTGTGACATGTGACCGGATGGTTTGTGACATGTGACCGGATGGTTTGTGACATGTGACCGGATGGTTTGTGACATGTGACCGGATGGTTTGTGACATGTGACCGGATGGTTTGTGACATGTGCCCGGATGGT
>Ga0209296_1000051_pt1 | contig 106908 bp, 82 predicted proteins | sample S_130206_EF_Meta_FD_187319 | JGI IMG/M metagenome (GOLD analysis project Ga0209296, IMG submission 187319) | Freshwater microbial communities from Lake Simoncouche, Canada to study carbon cycling - S_130206_EF_MetaG (SPAdes) (version 2) | ecosystem: Environmental > Aquatic > Freshwater > Lake ... | reverse complement strand
AAACGGGGGAGGGCAAGGGTGCGTGAGGCGTTTGGATGCAGGGGGCAGGGGAGTAGGTATTAGGTAGTGGGTTTTAGGGACGGGGTGTAAGGGAGAAGCCGCCCGGGAGGGCAGGCAGGCGACTGGGCATGGGCTCTCGAGGGGTTGGTGAATCGCCCAACCCCCAACCCCTAATCCCTTTTCGGTCAGATCAGCCCCAACTGCATCTTCCCGTCTTCGGAGATCATGGTCTGGGTCCACGGCGGGTCCCAGACGATGTCGACGCGGGCCTGGTTGACGCCGGGTACCGCCAGCACCCGATTGCGGGCGTCCTCGGCGATTACCGGCCCCATTCCGCAGCCCGGCGCGGTCAGGGTCATGGCGACGACGACGCTGTGTCGGTCGGCGGAGCCTTCGAGCGGATCAACCTTAAGCGAATACACCAGACCAAGGTCGACGATGTTCACCGGAATCTCAGGGTCGAAGACCTTCTTGAGGCTATCCCAGACGGCTTCGTCGGACGGCTTGCCGGTGTGGCCGGGGTGTTCGGCAGTACCCACCGAGCCGTAGGCGTCGGTCTTGCCCTCGTTCTCGGTCGCGTCCGTGGGAGCGCTTTCGCCCAAGGCGTCGGCGTCGACTCCCTTGATGCGGAACATGCCGCTGTCGCAGACGACGGTGAAGTTACCGCCAAGTCGGTGGGTGATGGTGACCTTGGTGCCGGCGGGCAGCACGGCGGGCTCGCCGGCGGGGATCACGGTGGCCGCGACGTCGCGCGTCAGGTTACGGTCGTGCGGGCTGGGCGCGTGGCGGTGGCCGGTGGTGTCGTCACTCATGGTCAGGCGTGGTGGAATTTGCCGCGGAGCATGCCGCGGACGGACTCGGTCGCCTCGGCGTGGCCGACTTTGGCGAGGACTTCTTCGAGGAAGCCTTGGGCCAGGAGTTCTTGGGCGACGGCCAGCGGGATGCCGCGGGTGCGCAGGTAGAAGAGCTCCTCGGGTGAGACCTGCCCGGTCGTCGCGCCGTGCGAGCACTTGACGTCGTTGGCCTCGATCTCGAGGCCCGGCAGGGAGTCGGCCTCGGCCTCTGGCGAGAGCAGGAGGTTGCGGTTCGTCTGGTAGGCGTCGGTGCGCTGCGCGTCGGGAGCGACCTTGATGAGGCCGGAGAAGATCGTGCGGGCTTTGCCGAGCAGGGCGTTCTTGAAGAGGAGGTCGGACTTCGCCTGACCGGCGGCGTGGACCTGCAGGGTGCGTTGGTCGAACTCCTGGTCGCCGGAAGCGACGCTGATGCCGTAGAGGCGGACATCCGCGCCCGGGCCGTCGATGCGTACCGTGTTCTCGAGGCGGGCCCGGCGGGCGCCGACCGCGGCGTTGACCGAGCTGATGAGCGCGTCGCGGCCGCCGCAGGTGTTGTCGACCTGGAAGGATTGGGTCGCGGAGCCCCAGGCTTGCACGGCGAGCCGATGGACCTGGGCCCCGGTGCCGGCGTGGATATCCGCGGCCGAGATCGCGAGCGCCCGTTGGTCGGGGCGGGCCGCGAGGTGGAAGTCATGGACGTCGGCCTTGGCCCGCTCGCCCGCGATGATCAGGGCGTGCGGGAAGACCGCGACGCCTTCGGTGAGCGTCCAGGTGACGGCGACGAAGGGTTGTTTCACCTCGACGCCGTTGGGGACATGGAGGACGTAGCCGGCCCGCAGCCAAGCCCGGTGCAGCGCGGCGAACTTATCGCCGCCGAGGAGGATCGGGTGCTTGAGCAGGTGCTCCTGCAGGAGGGCGGGGTGGGTGCGGACGGCATCCTCGAGTGAGGCGAAGACTACGCCTTGCGCGACGAGCTCGGGGGCGAGCGTCGGCTTCAGCACACAATGCCCATCGACGTGCACGATGAGTCCGGCCGCGTCCGAGATGAGGCGGGAGCGGGCGATGAGGTCCGCGGCCTGCGGGGCGGTGGGGGCTGGCGCCGGGGCATACCCCTCGAGCGATAGCGAGCGCGTGTCGGAGAAACGCCACTTGTCGTCGTCGCGGTGGGGCAACGGGAGGGATTGGAAGGTGTGCCAGCCCTGCTGACGTAGGATGGCGAACCAATCCTGCGCCCGGAACTGGGCGGTCTCGGCGGACTGCCTCGCGGCGTCGAGGATGCCGGCGGGGGCGGGGGCGACGACGTTCATCCGACGGACCCTTCCATCTGCAACTCGATCAGGCGCTTGAGCTCGACGGAGTATTCCATGGGGAACTCCTTGACTAGGTCGTTGACGAAGCCGTTCACGGCGAGGGACATCGCCTCACCTTCGGAGAGGCCACGCTGCATCATGTAGAAAATCTGCTCGGCGGAGACTTTCGAGACGCTCGCTTCGTGCTGGACGGAGTTCTTGCGGCCGCGGACGGAGATCGCCGGATAGGTGTCGGTGCGGCTGTGCTCGTTGATGAGCAGCGCGTCGCACTCGGTATTATTACGGCAGTTCGAGAGGGTCTTCGGGATGTGGACCAGGCCACGGTAGGTCGAACGGCCTTGGCCGACGGAGATGGACTTCGCGATGATGTTCGAGGTCGTGTCATCGGCCGCGTGGATCATCTTGGCGCCGGTGTCCTGGTGCTGGCCATCGTTGGCCAGCGCGATGGAGAGCACCTCGCCGCGGGCGCGCTTGCCGCGCAGGACCACGCCGGGGTACTTCATCGTCAGGCGGGAACCGATGTTGCAATCGATCCAGCGGACTTCGGCGTCCTCTTCGGCCACGCCGCGCTTCGTCACGAGATTGAAGACGTTGGCGGACCAGTTCTGGACGGTGATATACTGAATCTTCGCGCCCTTGAGGGCGACGAGCTCGACGACCGCGGAGTGCAGGGTGGCGGTCTCGAACTTGGGGGCAGTGCAGCCCTCCATGTAGGTGACCTCGGAGCCTTCGTCGGCGATGATCAGCGTCCGCTCAAACTGCCCGAAGTTCTCGGCGTTGATGCGGAAGTAGGCCTGCAGAGGCTGGGCGACCTTCACCCCCTTTGGGATGTAGATGAACGAGCCGCCGGAGAAGACCGCGGAATTGAGGGCGGAGAACTTGTTATCGCCGATCGGGATGACTTTGCCAAACCACTTGCGGAAGATCTCCGGATGGTCGCGGAGTCCTTCGGTCGGGCCGCAGAAGATGACGCCGAGTTTCTCGAGTTCCTCCTTCATGCGGGAGTAGACGGCCTCGGAGTCGAACTGGGCCTCCACGCCGGCGAGGAACTTACGTTCCGACTCCGGGATGCCGAGACGTTCGAAGGTCTTCTTCACGTCGTCGGGGACTTCTTCCCACGTGCGGACGGGCTTCTGGCCCTTGGAGAGGTAGTAGCGGATGTCCTCAAACTTGATGTTCTCGAGGTCGGCCGTGGCCCAATGCGTCGGCATCGGCATGTCCTGGAAGATCTTCAGGGACTTCTGGCGGAACTCGCGGATCCATTCCTCCTCGCCCTTGACCTTGGCGATATAGTCCACGGTCGCGGCGCTGAGGCCCACTCCGGCGTCGAAGGTATAGTTTTCCTCGTATTTGAAGTCGCCCTTGGAGCGATCGACTTCGATTGCTTCGCGCTGCGCCTGGGATTCGTCGATTTCGGCCATCTGGTTTAGGCGGAGGCGAGTTCGGTTTTCACCCAATCATAGCCCTTGGCTTCGAGTTCGAGGGCGAGTTCCTTGGGGCCGCTGTGCACGATGCGGCCGTCCCACATGATGTGGACGCGGTCCGGGATGATGTAGTCGAGCAGGCGCTGGTAGTGGGTGATCACGCAGAAGCCGGTGGCCGGGCCGCGCATGGCGTTCACGCCCTCGGAGACGATGCGAAGGGCGTCGATGTCGAGGCCGGAATCCGTCTCGTCGAGCACGGCGTAGCGGGGTTTGAGCATCATCAGCTGCAGGATTTCGCACCGCTTCTTCTCGCCGCCGGAGAAGCCCTCGTTGACGAAACGCGCGGTGAACTTCCGGTCCATCTTCAAGGCGTCCATCTGGGCGTAGAGCTCGGCGTAGTAGGCCTTGGCGTCGAACGGGGCACCCTTCGCCTGCCGGGCGACGACCGCTGCGCGGATGAAGTTGGCGATGGTCACGCCGGGGATCTCGCTCGGGTATTGGAACGCGAGGAACAGGCCGGCGCGCGCGATGGCGTCGGGCTCCTGTCCGAGCAGTTCCTCGCCGTCGAGCAAGGCCGAGCCGGAGTGCACGGTGTAGTCGGGATGGCCGGCGAGGACCTTGGCGAGCGTGCTCTTGCCGGTGCCGTTGGGCCCCATGATGGCATGTACCTCTCCCTTCGGGATGGTGAGGCAGAAGTCCTTGAGGATCGCGCGGTCGCCGATCGAGGCGTTCAGGTTATGGATGGCAAGTTGGTCGGGCATGGGGCGCGGGTCAGAGGGTGGGGTGGGCATCGCCGGGGAGGGCACGGCCATGGAAGCTCACTTCAATCGCCTCCGGGTCGAAGCCAGGCGGGAGGATCGAGCGCAGGCTTTGGATGACCTCGGGCGGCAATTCGATGTCGTGCACGCGGCCGGTGTCGGCGTCACGGAAGTGGGCATGGGGGGCGAGGTTGGGGCAGTACCGGGTCGATTCCCGTTCGTGGTTCACCTGGCGGATCAGCCCGCAGCCCACGAAGGTCTCCAAGCAGTTGTAGACCGTGGCGAGGCTCAGGCCGGGCATCGTCTCCCGGGCGCGGTGGAAAACCTCATCGACGGTGGGGTGGTCGCGTTTGGCGAGCAGGACGGAAAAGACGACCTCGCGCTGCGGCGTTACTTTCTGGCCGCTCTTGGCTAACGATTCCTGGAGGTTTTCCCGGTCATGTTCGGAGATGTTTTGAATCATTCTAAATGGAGAAAGAGTTGGAATGAGACCGAGTTGCAAGAACGAACCTCGGAAAGGTGCCATAAAACGCTTCCAATGGGGCTTTAGGCGGCGCGATCCCGAAGTCAGGAAACATTTAAGCCCCTGAGGTGTATTTATTTATGAAACATCAATGAACGACTTCCGCCGCAAGATTCCCCTGGTTACCGCCGCTTTCTGGGTGATGAAAATCACCGCCACGACCTTGGGGGAAACCTTGGGTGATTTTTGCTCCAAGGATGAAGCCGGGCTGATGTGGGGCTACGCCAAGAGTACGGCCATCCTCGCGCCGATCCTGGTGGCGCTACTCCTCTGGCAGGTCGGTCGTGCCGGCTACCGCCCCTTTGTCTTCTGGGCCGCCGTGCTTGCCACCAGCACCGTCGGCACGACCTTGGCCGACCTGATCGATCGCACGCAGGGCTTGGGGTATGGCCTCGGCTCCGCGTTGCTGCTGTGTTTATTGGCGGGAGTCTTCATCGCTTGGCGCGCCTCGGGCGAGTCCCTCTCGGTCGATGCCGTGCAGACTCGCCTGACCGAGGGCTATTACTGGGCGGCGATCGTCATCTCCAACACCTTGGGTACCGCGCTCGGGGATTACCTGTCCAAAGAGTCGGCCAAGGGTGGTCTGGGGCTCGAGGTCGTCGCGAGTACGTTGGTCATGGGCGGGGCCTTGTTGCTGCTCCTTCTGCTCTGGCGCTTCACCGCGCTCTCCCGCGTCGCGCTCTTCTGGTTCGCCTTCATCCTGACGCGCCCATTCGGCGCGAACCTCGGGGACTTTCTCGCCGAGGAGATGCACTTCGGGACGACGCTCGTCTCGATCATCCTGGGCGTCGTCCTGCTGGGGCTCGTCCTCCGCGAGCACCGCCAGCAACTGCCGATCGCGGGCCAAGCCTGAGCCTCACGATGCGCTGGCTTGGCCTTTGGCTGTCGGGTTGCTTCTCGCTTTGGGCCGCGCCGGTCGCGGACGTGCTGCCCATCGAGAAGGTCTGGGCCGGCCACCCAGTGGGTTTCGCCCTGTTGACGGCCCCACCTTACCAGTATGCGGCCTACTTCGACGCCGACCGCCGGATGACCGTGGCGCAGCGCCGACTGGATCAGGCGGGGTGGGTCTTTTGCAAACTACCCACCTCGGTGGCATGGGATTCGCATAACTCCGTGAAGCTGGCCATGGATGGCGCGGGGCAACTGCACGTCGCCGGTAACATGCACGTGGCGCCGCTATGCTACTTCCGCACGACCAAGGCCGGGGATATCGCCAGCCTCACCGCGGCCCCGATGACCGGGGAGCGCGAGCAGCGGATGACCTACCCGGTTTTTCTGAAAGATCGGCAGGGTCGGCTCCTGTATCGTTACCGCGACGGGAGCAGTGGCTGCGGCGACGACCTCTATAACGTCTACGACGAGGCAACGCAGCGGTGGCGGCGGCTTTTGGCCGGGCCGTTGCTGGACGGGCAAGGCCGGATGAACGCCTATTGTACGGCGCCCTTGCTCGGGCCTGACGGCATGTTCCACTTGGCTTGGGTCTGGCGGGATTCGCCCGACTGCGCGACGAACCATGACCTGAGCTACGCGCGCACCGCCGATTTCCTTCATTGGTTCGATGCGGCCGACCGCGAGTTGACGCTGCCGATCACCGTCCGCTCCGGGGCGGTCGTCGACCCGGTCCCACCCAGGGGCGGGATCATCAATTCCAACCTGCAGGTTGGCTTCGACACGCGCGCCCGCGTGATTTTGACCTACCATAAGTATGACGCGCAGGGCGACCTGCAGATCTTCGCCGCGCGTCGCGATTTCGACGGGTGGGCGATCATTCGCGTCAGCGATTGGAAGGGGTATCGCTGGGAGTTTGCCGGCGGCGGCACCATCGTCTCCGAGGTTTCCCTCGGGGCGGTCGTACCCATCGGCGATGGTAAACTCACGCTGTCCTACCGATACCCGCAGGGAGCGGGGACTTGGGTCCTGGATGAGCAGACGTTGCAGCCGATTCCCGGGGCCCGCGCCCCGGCGCGGCCCGCCCCGCGTTTTCCCGCCTCGGCCTGGCTCGGGACGTCGACCTTCCCGGGGATGCGGGTACACGAGGCCGGCGATGGCGGCAGCGCGGACGATGGCTTCGCTTACAAACTGGTCTGGGAGACTTTGGAAGCCAACCGCGACCGCCCGCGGCCAGAGCCCTGGCCGGCGCCGGCGATGCTCCGCCTCGTGCGTGGGGAGATTCCGCGGTAGCGCGGCTTAGTTCATCCCCGGCTCCGCCGTGCGGTCACCGTGCTCGTCAAGCGCGCGGCGCGCGTCCAGCCGGGCTAGTTCCTCCGCCACCGCGTGCAGGCGGCGTTCCGGGGAGAGGCATTCGAGCAAGGTGCGCCGCACGGCGGTCGCCTCCACCAGGTGTCCCGCGGCGGCGTCGGCCAAGGCGCCGGGTTGGTTCGTCAACCCGCGGAGGCGCTCGAGCAACGGCTGGGCTTCGGCGCCGAGTCCGGCGACGATCCGCTCGGAGAGGGCCAGGATGCGCGCGACTTCCCGCATGGTCACCGCCGCGGGCGGAAGCTCCTCGTCGACCACGGGAGCGATCTCGAGTCGAGGGTAGGGCGTGCGGCGTTGGACCTTGATGACGCGGGCGCGTCGCAGGCCCTCCAGGACGAGGTGCGAGGTGCCGTCGGGGAGCTCGACGTGGCCGACGATGCGACCCACGCAGGTGAAGGGGCAGGGCGGTTCCGCGTTGTCGGGCGCGAGGCTTTCCTCGTCGAGTTGCGAGACCGCGAACAGCCGGTTCCCCGCCAGGGCATCTTGAAGCATCTTCCGGTAGCGTGGCTCAAAGATCCGCAAAGGCAGGAGCTGCTGCGGGAGGAGGACGCAGTCGCCGAGGGTCATGACCGGTATGACAATCGTGGGCACCATGGGTTCAGCATGGCCGGGTCGGTCGCCGTCGCAAGCGGGGGCGACGCTTTTCCTGCTTACTTCGCCTTCACCGGGACGACCGGGAAGATCGGGCTGGCGTAGTCCGCGAGGTCCTGCGGCTTCGCCGCGCCGGCGCGCTTCAGGGTGCCCAGCCAAGTCGGGTTGTAGGGGCCGACGAGGTCGATTTTCAGGTCCGGCTTGATCGCGGCCTCGAGGCCGGTGGTCCAGAAGCAGGCGTTGACGAGCAGGCGGCGGAAGCCGTCATTCGCGAGGTCGCCCGAGGCGCCGTACGTCGAGGCGAAGACGCGGCCTTCCTTGCCCGAGGTGGACTTGTAGGTGCGCACCCAAGCCCCGGGCATCGGCTTCTTGGTGGCGTCGGTCGGGGAGTCGGGCTTCATGCCGGTGAGCGGCTGCGCCATCGCGAGGATCGTGCTACCCTCGATCGGGCTGGCGTTGTAGGCGCCGATCTCGGCCCAGACATCCTTCACGCCGCGCAGCACGGGGTGTTCCGCTTGCGCCGGCACCAGGTCGAGGCGGGTGCTCGACTTGTGGTTGGGGCCATAGTGGCCGACCCAGGTCTCGCCCAGGATCTGCCGGCCGAAGCCGCCCTTGAAGTCGTCGCCTTTGTAGTCGAAGGAATATTTATAGAGCGGGCTTTCCTTGGGGTAGCGGAAGCCGTGGGTCGCCGTGCGCAACCCGATGACCGCGCCGCCGCGGTTGAGGTAATCGAGGATGGGCTGCATCTGCTCGACCGGGATGGTTTGGAAGCGCGTGAAGATGACGAGGAGGTCGGCATCCTTCAGGGCCTCGGTGCCCGGGATGTTGCTCGGGCTGCCGAGCGCGATGTTGCCGGTCTTCGGTTCGATGCCGAACAACACCGTACAGTTGAAGCCTTGGTGCTTGGCGAGGATGCGCGCCAGCTGCGGCAAGGCCTCCTCGGACTTGTACTCATGGTCGTTGGCGATCAGCACGACCTTCTTGCCTTTGCCCGGGCCTTCGGTCCCGACGTACGTCAGCGGGGTGTCGGCCGCCCGGGCCGTGAGGGCGAGCAGGGAAAGGCAGAGCAGGGCGAGGGGGCGCATGGGGGCATTAAGGAGGGGAAGGGGGGCGGGGACGAGGAAAGAGTGCGGGATTGAGGGTAGAGTGCTGAATCGAGGGCAGAGTATTGGGTCGATGGCTGAATCGAGTACAGAGGGCTGAGTCGAATGGAGGATGCAAAGGATAGGTGGTCTCCGACCTTCCTGTAACCCTCGACCCTATGATCGACTCAGCACTCGACCCTGCACTCGACTCAGCCCTCGACCCTGCCCTCGACCCTGCACTCGACCCAGCGCCCCCCCTCACTGCCACTGATCCAGGAACAGTTTCTTGGGGTCGGGGTAATCGGATTCCGAGAAGGTGATCGCCCTGCGCAAGGAGGCGAGTTGGCCGCCGGACCTTGACCGACCCCTCTCGACCCCTAGGCTATGGACGTGCGTTCGCTCCTCGCCCTGATCATCTTCGTCGGAGTTTTGCCGGCGCAGGTTCAGGAACTGAACTCGGTGCAACGCAAGGCATTGGCGGAGCTGAAGCCGAAACTGGTCTTGGCCCTGCGCGGGCCGGACCCTGCCGCGGTCACCTCGGTCGTGATGGAAGCACAGCAGGTGTTGGGAGCACAGGCAGGTTTGCCCGAGGTGCCGGACGTCCATCGTTCGCCTGTCGCCGGGTCGAAGCTGTTCATGGCAGGTCGCGTCGCGGAATCCTTTGGTCCTTACGCCGACCATATCGAAAAGATCCGGTGGTGGAGGGTGGGCCTTGATCCCACCCGGCTCAATCATGCCCTCCGCGAGCCCGCGACCATCATCAGGGCCTGCCTCGCCGCCTCGCGGGCCGAACCCCGTCTCGCGGGACGGCTGCTGCCGATCGCGCGGGAATGCGGTGATTTCATCCTCTGGGCGCAATCCGAGGCCGGCACGGGGGTCATCCCCTTTCCGGCCATGCGCGGAGGTCGCGGCCGTCCGTTTGAGGTCAGCGAACGGTATCTCGATGGACTGGAGAAGGCCGGTCTCCTCGGCGCAGCCGTGACCAAAGGTTGGGTAAGCGCCGATCCCCTGGAGGATGGCGGGCTGCAGTTCGACAACGGGCTGGGTGGTTGCGCGTTGCTCGAACTCTTCGCCGCGACCCGCGACCAGCGCTATCTCCTCGGCGCCCTGAAGGCCGCCGACTGGGCGGCTTCCGCCCCCGTGGTCCCCAACTGGAATTATAATTCCTTCAGCATGCAATTGCTGGCCCAGGCCTATGAGGTCACGAAGGAGGGGAAGTATCTCGACGCCGCGCGCCGGAAGTTCCTGTTCGGTGTCCGGCCTGGGCAGCTGTCCGCCGGACCTCTGGCGGGGCGTTGGGCGGACGGCCATAACGCGCGGCCGGCCTACCACTACATCATGGTCCGCGCCCTCGCCGCGTTGGTCAGGGTCCTGCCAAAGGAGGATGCGGAACGCCCGGCGTCGCTCGCCTGCCTCCGGCTGGCGCTCCGCGCGCGCAATCCGGAGTTCGCCGCGAAGGGCGTCATGAACGTCGACAGCAGCGTCGAGGCGCTTGTCGCCGTGGAAATCCTCCCGCCGGCGATCCTGGCCGAAATGGGGCCGTGTGAAGCCTCCGAAGCGCTCGATGTCCTTGAGCGTCATGCCGCGCAAGGGCTCCTGCAAGGCAAGCCAACGGCCGGCCCCGAGGCCTGCGCATTGCTACTGGAACGTGCCGCGCTGAGGGCCAAGTAGCCCTCGTCCCTATCATCGACTCAGCACTCGACCCTGCACTCGACCCAGTACTCGATCCTGTACTCGACACAGCACTCCTTTCTCCACCCTCCTCACGACCACTGATCGAGGAACAGTTTCTTGGGGTCGGGCTTTTCCGTCTCGGCGAAATACACCGCCATGCGCAGGGCGGGCAGGTAGTGCGCGGGCGGCGGAGTCTTGGTCCGGGCCTTGATCTCGGCCAGGAGGCTCTCGGGCGAACGGCCGGCCAGCTGGTCCACGCGGTAATACCCGGCGTCGAGCAGTTCGCGGGCGACGTCGACGGGGAAACGCGTGATGCGCATGAACGGACTGCACACGGCCTCCCGACGTCGTTCGGCCGCGCGCTGTCGTTCCGCTTCGTCCACGGTCAGAGTCGGGCGAGGATCGCCGCACCCATGGCCTTCGTGCCCACGGATTTACCGCCGCCGGCGATGTCGGCGGTGCGGATGCCTTCCGCGATGGTCTGCTCGACCGCGAGCTCGATGGCCTTGGCTTCGGCTTCCAATCCGAAGGAATGACGGAGCATCAGGGCGGCGGAAAGAATCTGCGCGCAGGGGTTGGCCTTGTCCTGACCGGCGATATCCGGGGCGGTACCGCCGGACGGCTCGTAGAGGCCGTAGCCAAGGCCGTGGCGGTTGCGGTTCGCGCCGAGGGAGGCGGAGGCCATCATGCCGAGGGAGCCGCAGATCACGGCCATCTCGTCGGAGAGGATGTCGCCGAACATGTTCTCGGTCAGGAGCACATCGAACTGCGCGGGCTTGAGGACGAGCTGCATCGCGGCGTTGTCGATGTACATTACCGTGAGGGTGATGTCCGGAGCGGTGGCCTTGAGGCGCTCGGCGACGACCTTGCGCCAGAGGACGGAGGTCTGGAGGACGTTGGCCTTGTCGACGAGGGTGATGTGCTTGCGGCGGGCGCGCGCGGTGGCGATGGCGACGTCGGTGATGCGCTCGATCTCCGACTTGCGGTAGACCATGGTATCGATGGCCTCGATGTCCCCGTCGGCAAGTTCGGTGGTGGACTTCGGCCCGAAATAGAGGCCGCCGGTCAGCTCACGGATGCAGACCATGTCCACGCCGTTCGGGATGCGATCCGGGCGGATGGGCGAGGTGTCGATCAGGTTCTTCAGGAGCAGGCCGGGGCGGACGTTGGCGTAGAGCGTGAAATGCTTGCGCAGGGGCAGGAGCGAGGCGCGCTCAGGCTGTTCGGCCGGAGGCAGCTTCTCCCACTTCGGGCCGCCGACGGAACCGAAGAGGATGGCGTCCGCGGCGCGGCAGGCCTCGAGGGTCGAGTCCGGCAGGGCCTTGCCATGGTTGTCGATGCCGGCTCCGCCCACGTCATGGGTGGAGTGCTCGAGGGTGTGGCCTGACTTCTTCAGGACGGCCTCGAGGACGGGCAGGGCGGCGGCCATCACTTCGGGGCCGATGTAATCGCCAGGCAGGACAGCAATCTTCAGGTGCATAGGAGAAAGGGTGGGGAGTAAAGGCGAACGGCGGCGCGGAGGGCAAGGAGAAGCGAGGGGTGTGACCTCTTAAATGGCGCTTTTTTTCCCGTAGATTTCGACGCGAAGGGTTGCCCTGCCTCGGCCCCGCACTTTTGAATGTCCGTCCCTCTCCTGACCCAGCATGTCCACCCCTCCTCTCGTCATCGGTAAATTCTCCCTCGGCATGGGCGACCGCTTCGCCCACGAAGCCGAAGCCCAACTCGCCGCCTGCCTCGCGGCCAAGCAGCTCGGCGTCGAGATCGTCCCGGTCTGGAACAAGTCCAACCGCGAGCATAACATCATCGGCTCCGAGCCGACCAGCACCCGCGCCGCGGCCGACGCCGCCGTGAAGACACTCGGCTGGACCGCCCCCTACTTCCTCGATGCCGACCACATCGGCCTGAAGACCGTCGAGCGCTTTGTCGGCGTCTCCGACTTCTTCACCATCGACGTGGCCGACTTCATCGCCCAGCCCGCCGACCCCGCCGCGGTGCAGGCCTTCGTCGACCGCCACCCCGAGCTTGTCGGCACGCTCACCCTCGCCGGCATCGACCGTCCGTTCACGACCGCGCGCGCCGATGTCGAGCGCACGGCCGCCAAGTTCCTCCTGGCCGTCCAGGAAGCCGGCAAGGTCTACCGCCACATCGTCGCCGTCAAGGGCGTCGGCCGTTTCGTCCCCGAAATCTCGATGGACGAGACCGATAGCCCGCAGACCCCGCCCGAGCTCCTCATCATCCTCGCAGCCATTGCCGACGAAGGCGTGCCGATTCAGACCATCGCTCCGAAGTTCACCGGCCGTTTTAACAAGGGCGTCGACTACGTCGGCGACCTCGCTCAGTTCGAACGCGAGTTCAACGACGACCTCTGCGTCATCGCGCACGCCATCAAGCAGTATGGCCTCCCGGCCAATCTGAAGCTCTCCGTGCACAGTGGCAGCGACAAGTTCTCCATCTACCCGGCCATCCGCCGGGCCCTCGCCAAGCACGGCGCCGGTGTCCACGTGAAGACCGCGGGCACCACCTGGCTGGAAGAAGTCATCGGTCTCGCCGAAGCCGGCGGTGCCGGGCTCGCGCTCGCCAAGGAAATCTACGGCGAAGCCTTGTCCCACATGGACGAGCTCTGTCAGCCCTACGCCACCGTCATCGATATCGACCGCTCCAAACTCCCCGCCGCCGCCGTCGTGAACGCCTGGACCGCTGAGCAGTTCGTCGGCGCCCTGCGCCACGACCAGCAGAACCCGCTTTATAACGCCAACATCCGCCAGTTGATCCACGTTGGCTTCAAGGTCGCCGCCAAGATGGGCCCGCGCTACCTCGAACAGCTCAAGGCCTGCCGCGAGTCCTGCGCCCGCAACGTCACCGGCAATCTCCTGGACCGCCACATCAAGCCGCTCTTCCTGTAAGCCGAAGCCCGTTCGGCGAAGGGCAGGCGCGGGACGACCCGCGCCTGCTTTGTTTTACGGGCGTCCGCACCAACGGTGCCAGGCTGCGGCCAGCCCAAGGCACAGGCCGAGGGCGGCGAACTGGTAGACCGGCAGGAAGAGGAGCGTCAGGGCTTCTAGCGCGTCGGGTTTGACGAGCCGGAAGGCGAGCTGGGCGTAGTACCAACAACTGGCCAGCGCGAGCAGCTCGAAGATCAGGCAGCCGACCAGCATCGGCGTGGCGCGTAACTTGGCGGCGGCCGCTCCGACGGCGAGGAAGGGGGTCAGGGGGAGGATGACGAGGAAGGCCTCGAAGAGCAGGGTGATCAGGTCGAGGTTGTGCGGGCCGTCGAGGCTTTGCTGCAGGTACTTGAGCGTCAGCCCGAGGGCGGTGAGACCGCCGAGCCCGGCGCCGAAGACGGCGAGACGACCGAGGAGGCTCCGCTCGCTCTTCGGCGGAAGGGGTGGTGGCACGGGGTCGGACACGTCGGACATCTTGGCCGCAGGATGGCTGGTTCGCCAACGAAATCAGCCCAATCTGGCTCGTGAGTGGGGGTAGGCTCGACCTTGTGGCAACTTTTCGCCCTGCTTGGGGGTATCCTCCTGCATACCATGCGTTACCTGCTTCTCCTCTTTGCCGTCGCCCTCGGTGCCGCCGAGCGCCCCAACATCCTCCTGATCGTCGGCGACGACATGGGCTATGCGGATGTCGGCTTCCATGGGTGCAAGGATATCCCCACGCCGCATCTCGATGCGCTCGCGGCCGCCGGCGTGCGCTGCACGAACGGTTACGTCACCGGCCCGTATTGCTCGCCGACCCGGGCCGGCTTGCTCACTGGCCGTCAGCAGAACCGCTTCGGTCATGAGTATAACCCTGGCGGGGTCAATGGGCTGCCCTTGACCGAAGGTATCTTGCCCGAACGCCTAGCCAAAGCGGGTTACGCCACCGGCATGGTCGGCAAGTGGCACCTCGGTTCCCAGCCGACGCAGACCCCGCCGAGCCGCGGTTTCGCGGAGTTCTTCGGCTTCCTCGGCGGCGCGCACAGCTACTTCAATGCCGGCGGCATCGTGCGGGGCAACCAGCCCGTGAAGGAGATGGACTACACGACCGATGCCTTTGGTCGCGAGGCCGCGGCCTTCGTGCGTGCCCATGCGGACAAGCCCTGGTTCCTTTACCTCGCGTTTAACGCGGTCCACACGCCCATGGACGCGACCGACGCGCGCTTGGCCAAGTTCGCCAGTATCCCGGATAAGAAGCGCCGCACCTACGCCGCGATGATGTCGGCGTTGGATGATAATGTCGGCCGAGTCCGCCAGGCCCTCCAGGACAGCGGTCAGGCGGGACGAACGCTGGTCCTCTTCATCAGTGACAATGGCGGCCCCACGATGAATGGCACCACCACCAACGGCTCCGTGAACCTGCCTTTGCGCGGTTCCAAGCGGACGACCCTGGAAGGCGGGGTCCGCGTGCCTTTCCTCGTCGCTTGGCCCGATCGGATCAAACCGGCGGTCTATGATCTCCCGGTGGTGCAACTCGACCTGCACGCCACCGCGCTCGCCGCGGCCGGCGTGGCGCCGCTGGCCGAGTGGAAACTGGAAGGCGTGGACTTGCTGCCTTATTTCGCGGGGACCGCCAAGGCTGCGCCGCATGAAGCGCTTTATTGGCGTTTCGGCGAGCAGATGGCCATCCGCCAAGGCGACTGGAAACTCGTCCGCTACGACGGCAATGCCGATACCAACACCGGTAAGCGGCAGCCGGTCTCGGCCGCCAGACTTTACGACCTCTCCAAGGACATTCATGAGGACAAGGATCTGGCCGCCGAGCAGCCGGAGAAGGTGAAGCAGCTGCAGGCGCGGTGGGACGAGTGGAATCGCGGTAACGTGAAGCCGCTCTGGGGGGCCGACTTCTCTGACAACGATGGCCCGGAACCAGGTGCGGCCAAGAAGAAGAAGGCCGCGAAGTAAGCGTCGGCGGGCTTTTAGCGTTTGGTCGTCGCCGTGCCCAGCTCGGGCCCGCGGTCCGCGGGCATCGCACGGTGCCAGGCGAGGAGGGCTTGCGTGAGCCGCTGGACGACGGCGGGTTCGCGGTCGACGAGGTTCATGGTCTCGCCGGGGTCGCGCTTGAGGTCGTAGAGGTGGGGTTTGGTCCCGTCGTACTCGCAAAGCAGTTTCCAGTCGCCCGTGCGGATGGCGAGGTCGGGCGCCGGGTCCGGTAACGCCGGCGGCCAGGTCTTGCGATCCGGCGGCCGGCTCCAGCACAGCGGCGCGGAGTGCGAGGCTTCGGACTTGCCAAGGAGGGTCGCCGAAAGGTCCTCCCCGTCGAGCTTGGTGCCTTCGGGTGGTTGGGCGCCGGCGAGCGCGGCGAGTGAAGGGGCGAGGTCAATCCCAGCGAAGACCGATGTATCATTGCGGCGGCCGACCCGGTCCTTGGGCATCAGGCCTGGGGCCCAGACGATGAGCGGTGAACGGATGCCGCCCTCGAAGAGCTGGGTCTTGTTTCCGCGGAAGGGGCCAGCTTGGCCGGCGCCCGGCTCAGGACCGTTGTCCGAGCAGACGACGACGATGGTGTTGTCGCGGAGGGCGACGTCGGTCCGGATACGGTCGAGGATGCGGCCGAGTTGCCGGTCCATCGCCTCGAGCACGGAGAGGTAAAGTCGATGTTTCCCCGGGCTCCATTTCTCCAGCGGAGGGAAGTAGGGGCTATGCACGTCATCGGGCCAAAGGTTGATGAAGAACGGCTTTCGCTGGGCGGTGGCCTCGTCGATGAAGCGGAGGGCGGCGTCGGCGTAGCCCGTGGTGATTTTCGCCCGATCCAGCCAGGTCACGGGTCCGCCGAGGCGTTCGGCATCGGCCCAGATTTTCTTGAACTCCGGGACGTCCGGCGTGTGCGTCAGTGGTAAAAGTTTCGGACCCATGCCCTCGAAATTCGTGAGCGAGGTATCGAAGCCATACCGGGTGATGGCGGGCGCGTCGGCGACGTCGCGTTGCCCGCCGAGGTGCCATTTGCCGAAATGCCCGGTCGCGAAGCCCGCGGCCTGCAGGGTGCGCCCGAGGGAGGGGGCCTGCGGGTCCAGCCATTGCGACAGCCCGCGGCGGGTATTGTCGGCGCGGTTATTGAGGTAGGACGTGATCCGCCAGCGCTGCGGGTATTGGCCGGTCAGCAAGGCGCAGCGCGACGGCGAGCAGATGGGCGAATTGACGTAGAACTGGGAGAACGCGATCCCCTCGGCGGCGAGGCGGTCGATGTTGGGCGTCTTCGCCTCGGTGTTGCCGAAGCAGGAGAAGTCGCCCCAGCCCAGGTCATCGATGAGCAAGAAGAGGATATTGGGTGGGCCGTTCGCCGCGGCCGCCGGTGTCGCCAGGGCGAGCGCGGCCAGGATGCCGACGAGCATCCGGATCATTTGGCGACGGCGCTGCCGGGCGGGACCGCGTCCTTGAGCAGGGCGGCGAGGCGGGTGCGCATCGTCTTGACGCGCTCCGGTTGTTCTGTCGCGAGGTTCTTCGTCTCGCCCGGATCCTCCGTTAGGTGGTAGAGCGCTACTGGTTCATATTTACCGGCCGCCTTGGCGTTCTTCGCTTTGGGCGAGGCTTGACCGTTCTCGTCCGTGGGGGCTTCAGCTAGCGCATTGAGTTGGATGAGTTTCCATTCGCCCATCCGGATCGCCGCCCGCGCGGGACCCTGGGTAGAGACGCAAAGAATGGCGTCATGCGGGGAAGGTTCACCTTGGGTGAGCATCGGCCAGATATCCAGACCATCGATGGGGAGCTTCTGCTCGAGCGAGCCGCCGCCACGTTTGATCAGGGTAGGGTACCAGTCGACCATGTGCATCGGTTCGCGGAGTCGCTGGCCGGCGGGGATGTGGCCCGGCCAGCAGGCGAAGGCGGCGGCCCGCACGCCGCCTTCGAAGATCGTCCCTTTGTAGTCGCGCAACGGGGTGTTGTCGCCGGGCGGCGGCCCGCCGTTATCACTGGAGAAGACAATCAACGTGTTCTCGAGTCGGCCCGCCTGGCGCAGGGCGTCTTCGATCTTGCCGACGGCCTCGTCGATCGCTGCGAGCATTCCGGCGAGCTTCTGGCGGTTATTCTTCAACTGAGGGTAGGGTTTCAGGTAGGATTCGGGCGCCTGAAAGGGTCCGTGGACTCCATTGAACGGCACATAGAGGAAGAGCGGCTTCTCCTTGGGTTGACGGTTGATGACGCGGCAGGCCTCGTCGCGGAGCAGGTGCGTGGTGTAGCCTTCCTCCTTCACCTTTTGCCCGTCGCGATACCAGTCGAGTTCACCGCCGCGCTCGTGGGTGAAGTAATCGAGCATGCCGAAGTAGTGCCCGTAGTGGTGTTCGAAACCGCGCGCCAACGGCAGGTAGGCTGGCTTGAATTCGCCTAGGTGCCATTTGCCGACGATCTCGGTGGAGTAGCCGGCTTGCTTGAGGGCGTCGGCGAGCGTGCGCTCGGCGAGCGGCAGGCCCCAGCCCGCATGCGGGCTGACGATCGAGTAGACACCGGTACGCGTCGGGTAGCGGCCGGTGAGTAGCGTCGACCGGGTGGGCGAGCAGACCGGTTGCACGTAATGGTGCTCGAGCACGGCGCCGGCTTTGGCGAGGCGATCGATGTTCGGGGTCTGGATTTGCTTGCCGCCATTGAAGCCGCAGTCAGCGAATCCCAGGTCGTCGATCAGCAGGAAGACGATGTCGGGCTGGCGGGCGCCGCACGCTAGCCAAGGCAGGAGGACGGCGGCGAGCAGGAGACGGGGGCTCATAGGGGTAGGTCTCTTATGCCCATCATCGGCCTCCCTGACACGAAAAATAGCTACCCCTTGGGCGGGCGCGGCTCGCCTTAGGTGCGTGCCGCGAAATCGCGGGCGTAAGCCTCCGCGAAATACGTCAGGATCACGTCGGCCCCGGCGCGCCGGATGGCCAGCAGGGTCTCGTCGCGCGTGGCGCGCAGGTCCAGCCAGCCTTTCTCCGCGGCGGCGTGCAGCTGGGCGTACTCGCCGGAGACCTGGTAAGCGGCGATCGGCAGCGAGGTCGCCTCGCGCAGGTCGCGGATGATATCGAGGTAGGCCCCCGCCGGCTTCACCATGATGAGGTCCGCCCCTTCCTGCACATCGAGCAGGGCTTCGCGGAGCGCCTCGTTCCGGTTGGCCGGATTCATCTGGTAACTGGCCTTGGAAATCGGGGCGGACCCTGCGGGGCGGGTGCTGCCTACCGCGTCGCGGAACGGGCCGTAGAAGGCCGAAGCGTATTTCGCGGAATAAGCGAGGATGCCGGTGGAGGTGCGGCCAGCGAGGTCGAGCCCGCGGCGGATGGCGGCCACGCGGCCATCCATCATGTCGGACGGCGCCACGAAGTCGGCCCCGGCCTGCGCGGTCAGCAAGGCCATCTTCACGAGCGACTCTACCGTCGCATCGTTATCCACGTCCTGCCCGTCGTCGGTCAGGATGCCGTCGTGGCCATGCGTGGTGTAAGGGTCGAGGGCGATGTCGGCGAAGACCACGGTGCCGGGTGACTTGGCCTTGACCTCGCGGATGGCGCGGAGGGCGAGGTTCGCCGGGTTGAGTGCCTCGGCGCCTTCGGCGGTCTTGCGGCGCGGGTCGATCTTCGGGAAGAGGGCGACCCCATGGATACCGAGGAGTTTCAGCTCCGCGCACTTGGCGGCGAGCTCCGCGAGCGGGATGCGGTTGATGCCCGGGAGGGAGGCGATCGGCTCCGCGGCCTCGGCCTCGGTCACGAAGAGCGGCTGGATGAGGTGGCGAGGCTCGACGGTGGTCTCCGTCAGCATCGCCCGGATCCCGGCGGAAGCACGCAGGCGGCGGAGGCGGAGGGCGGGAGAGGGGTCGGCCGACATAGGAAGGGCGAGTGAAACCAAGGACGAGGGTAGGGCAACGGCGAAGCCAGCCAGACCGCCCCCGCCGGGTCAATCGGTGTGACACTTTGTCCATCCGCCCCTTCTGGCACAGGTTGGCCCCGGTTCCGGTCCGTTAAATCCTTAATAAAACAGGCGTTATTCCTTGGCACAGCCCCTGCCATAAGGAGTTCAAACCAACCTCCTCCTACTATGAGCAAAATCATCGGCATCGACCTCGGCACCACCAACTCCTGCATGGCCGTCCTGGAAGCGGGCGAATCCATCGTCATCGCCAACTCCGAAGGGGCGCGCACCACGCCCTCCATCGTGGCGTTCACCAAGAACGGCGACACCCTCGTCGGTCAGGCCGCCAAGCGCCAGGCCGTGACCAACCCCAAGAACACGGTGTTCTCGGCCAAGCGCCTCATCGGCCGCAAGTACTCCGAGGTGAAGTCCATCGCGGCGAAGCTGCCTTACAAGGTCGTCGAAGGTAAGAACGGCGATGCCGCCATCGAGTGCGAGGTCGACGGCAAGCCGCGCGTCTTCGCCCCGGAGGAGATCGCCGCCAAGGTCCTCGCCAAACTCAAGGCCGATGCCGAGGCCTACCTGGGCGAGAAGGTCACGCAGGCCGTGATCACCGTCCCCGCTTACTTCAATGACGCGCAGCGCCAAGCCACCAAGGATGCCGGCACCATCGCCGGCCTCGAGGTGCTCCGCATCGTCAATGAGCCCACCGCGGCCTCGCTGGCCTACGGCCTCGACAAGAAGGGCGACGAGAAGATCGCGGTCTACGACCTCGGGGGCGGTACGTTCGACGTGTCCGTGCTCGAGATCGGCGGCGGCGTCTTCGAGGTTCGCGCCACCAACGGCGACACCGAGCTGGGCGGCGACAACTGGGACGAGCGACTGATCCAGTGGCTCGTCGACGGCTTCCGCGTGGAGCAGGGCATCGACCTCTCGAAGGACCCGATGGCTCGCCAACGCCTCAAGGAAGAGGCCGAGAAGGCCAAGATCGCCCTGTCGTCCTCCAACTCGGTCGACATCAACCTGCCGTTCATCACCGCCGACGCCTCCGGCCCCAAGCACCTCAACGTCACGCTCACCCGCGCCCAGATGGAGAAGGTCTGCGACGACCTCTCCGAGCGGACTCGCCGCCCGTTCGAGTCCTGCCTCAAGGACGCCGGCCTCAAGATGAGCGAGGTCGATGAGCTCGTGCTCGTCGGCGGCATGACCCGCATGCCCAAAATCATCGAGATCGCCCGCGGTCTCGCCGGCAAGGAGCCCCATAAGGGCGTCAACCCGGATGAAGTCGTCGCCATCGGCGCGGCCATCCAGGCCGGCGTGCTCAAGGGCGACGTCAAGGATGTGCTCCTGCTCGACGTCACCCCGCTGACGCTCTCGATCGAGACCATGGGGGGCGTGGCCACGTCCATGATCGACCGCAATACCACGATCCCGACCAAGAAGTCGCAGGTCTTCTCGACCGCCGCGGACAACCAGCCGGCCGTCGACATCGTCATCGTCCAAGGCGAGCGCCCGATGGTGAAGGACAACAAGCACCTCGGGACCTTCAAGTTGGACGGGATCATGCCCGCCGCGCGCGGTACCCCGCAGGTCGAGGTCACTTTCGATATCGATGCCAACGGCATCCTCCATGTCTCCGCCACCGACAAGGGGACGGGTAAGGAGCAGAAGATCTCCATCACTGGCTCCTCCGGTCTCTCCAAGGAGGAGGTCGAGAAACTCCGCAAGGAAGCCGAGCTGCACGCGGCCGATGACAAAGTGGCCCGCGAACTCGTCGAGGCCCGTAATCAGCTCGACGCCGTGATCTTCCAGGCCGAGAAGCAGCTCAAGGACAACGGCGACAAGTTCCCTGGCGACACCAAGGCCCGTACCGAGGCCGCCATCAAGGAAGGGCAGGACTTGCTCAAGAAGGAAGGGGCGACCGCGGCCGAGTTCGAGAAGGCGCGCGAAGCCATCTTTGCTCCGCTGAGCGAGGCCGCCCAAGCGATCTACGCTGACGCCGCCAAGCAGGCCGAGGCTAACCCGACCGCCGGGGCCAACGCGGCCGGCGCGGACGACGGCAAGAAGAAGTCCAAGGACGGCAAGGTCGTCGATGGCGACTTCGAGGTCGTCGACGAAGGGAAGAAGTAAGCGCCGGACCCGGGTGAGGTGAAGCGAACCCAGCCGGGGTCGGGGCCGAGCGGTCCCGACCCCTTGTATTTTAGATAGAAATCCGTCCGGGTTCAGGCAACCTTCCCTGGTCCACCCTGTCCACCCATCCATGAATAAGTCTGCCCTCGCCCTCATCCTGCTGTTCATCATCGGCTGTGTGGTCGTCGTCTCTGGCCTCGTCACTGGGCGGACCGCGGCGCCGGTCGCCGCCCCGGTCGCACCGCCCGTCGCGGCGGCTCCCGAGCCGGTGGCTCGGCCGGTGAAGCGCGAGAAGTCGGTCACGGTCGCCGCCGCCCCGACGAAGCAGGAGCCGGCCGCCGCGGCGGTGATGGAGACGCGTTTTGCCGATTTTCGCGAGGAAGGCCGCCGGCTCCGCCAGCTGCTCAGTGAGTCTGATCCCAAGGCGGGGCAAGCTTTCCAGAACGCCGCCCAAAGTCCGGATTACCGGGCCTTGACCGATCGTCGTCACGAACTGGAGCGCTCCTGGGCGGGGGCCTCCGACGCCGATAAAGCCACCATCCTGGCCGAGATGAACGCGATCCGCGAGCGCACCACTGGGATGGTCATGATGGAACTCTCGAAGTTGAACGCCGCCCCGGCCGCCCCGGCCACCACGTTGTTGCGGACCGAACCCGGTCGCTTGACCCTCGGGACGGACATTCAGCTTGGGCTCCCTGCCGCGCCGCCCGCTCCCCCGGTCGTCATCATGTAAGGACCGGGCGTGCCGCCCGCCCCAGTCAACCCTTGCCCAGCGGGGCTCCGTCCATACGCAAGAGGGCGTGAATTCTTCGGAGCAACTCTTCCAGCGCGCCCTCGCGATGATCCCGGGCGGCGTCAATTCCCCGGTCCGCGCCTTCCGCTCGGTCGGCGGCACGCCCTTCTTTACGAAATCGGCGAACGGTGCCCGCCTGACCACTGCCGACGGCCAAGAGCTGATCGATTTCGTCCTCACCTGGGGCCCGGCCATCCACGGCCATAACGACCCGGATATCCGCGCCGCCATCCGCGAGGCCCTCGATCGTGGCACCAGCTTCGGCACGCCGAACCCCCTGGAGGTCGAGATGGCCGAACTCCTCCTCGCCTGCGTCCCGGCCGTCAAGAAAGTGCGCATGACCAACAGCGGCACCGAGGCGACCATGTCGGCCATCCGCCTCGCGCGCGGCTTCACCGGCCGTCCGAAGATCATCAAGTTCTCCGGTTGCTACCACGGCCACGTCGACTCGCTCCTGGTCAAGGCCGGCTCCGGCGCGCTCACGCAGGGCAATCCTGACTCCGCCGGCGTCACCCCGGGCACCGCGGCCGACACGCTGGTCGCCGAATACAATAACCTCCCGGCGCTCGCCGCGCTCTTCGGGGCCAACGCTGGTCAGGTCGCCGGCCTCATCGTTGAGCCCTTCCCGGCCAACGTTGGCCTCATCCTGCCCGACGACGGTTTTCTCGCCGGCCTCCGCGACCTGTGCACGAAGCATGGCGCGGTCCTCATCTTCGACGAGGTGATGACCGGCTTCCGTCTCTCCCTCGCGGGCACCCAAGGTCTGCATGACGTCGTCCCCGACCTCGTCTGCATGGGGAAAATCATCGGCGGCGGCCTCCCGGTCGGTGCGTTCGGCGGCAAGGCCGAGATTATGGACAAGCTCGCCCCGCTCGGCCCGGTCTACCAGGCGGGCACGCTCTCCGGCAACCCCCTCGCCATGGCCGCCGGCTTGGCCGCCGTCCGTAAACTCAAGGACCAGAATCCCTATGCTCGGCTCGACGTCTTGGGCCGCCGCGTCCGCGACACGTTGCTCGCCGCGGCTCAGGCCAAGGGGATCCCGCTGCAGGTTCCGCAGGTCGGCTCGATGTTCTCGATATTCTTCAACGCCCAGAAGGTTCGTAACTACGACCAGGCCATCGCCTCCAACGGCGACCTGTACCGCAAGGTCTTCCGCACCGCGCTCGACCAGGGCGTGTACCTGGCGCCTTCGCCTTACGAGACCGCCTTCCTGTCCACCGCCCACGAAGGCAGGGACATCGACCAGGCTTGCGAAGTCCTCGCCGCCGCCGTGCGCGCCCTCTGATCATGCCTAAGCTCGCTTTCATCGGTTCCGGACGCATGGCAGGTGCGATGGTTCAGGGCCTTCTCCGTTCGGGTGCCTGCGCCCCGGCCGACCTCACCGTCATCGGCGGGAATGATTCCACCGCCGCCGACCTCGCCAAGGTCACCGGTGTCCGCGTGGCCGCGAACCCGACGGAACTTCTCGCCGCCGCCGACGCGGTGGTGCTCGCCTGCAAGCCGCAGCAGTTCGCCGACCTCGATAAAGGCTACGCCTCGCTGGCGCAGGGTAAACTGGTGCTCTCCATTCTCGCCGGCACGCGCCTCGCCACCCTGGGCGCCTTCTTCACCTCGGCCCGCAATGTCGCTCGCGCCATGCCCAATACCCCGGGTGCGGTGGGGCAGGGTATCAGCGCGCGATGCTCCGCGAAGCCGCTGATGACTGCTGACGCTCAGATTGTCGATGCGATCCTCTCCGGGCTTGGGCCGGTGATCGAGCTTCCCGAGTCCATGTTCGATGCGGTCACCGCGGTCTCCGGCAGCGGCCCGGGGTTCTTCTTCGAATACGTCGCGGCTTACGAGGAAGCCGCCGTCGCCCTTGGGTTCACGCCGGAGCAAGCCAAGTTACTCGTCCGCCAGACTTTCAGTGGGTCGCTGGCGTTGCTCGCCTCCACGGGGGAGACGCCAGTCAACCTGCGTATTCAGGTGACCTCGCCCGGAGGCACGACCAAGGCTGGCCTCGACGCCATGGAAGCCGGTAAGTTCCGGGCCACCGTCGCCTCGGCCCTCCTCGCTGCCAAGAAGCGCGGCGAAGAATTAGGGAAGGCTTAGATCAAGGGCTAGGCGCTGTCCGGCCAGCTCCGTTACTGTCCCGTGGAGGTCGAGTTGGTGGAACTCGCCGCGGCCTGTTGGGCGGCGAGTGTCTGCATGGTCGCGGCGTCCGGGGCGCTCGCGCCACCGGGGAGGGCCAGCGAGGCGAGACCATAGCCGAGGCCTTTGAGCTCGTTGGTCCAGAGGATCTTGCCGGTGGCGAGTTCGAGGCAGCTGACCGTCCCGTGCGCATGCGCGAAGACCAACTGCTCATCGGCCAAGAGCGTCACGAAGTCGCCGCCCCAGCCGCTGTTGAGTTTGGTCTTCCAGAGGACCTCGCCGGTGTCCTTGTGCAGGGCCACGACGTGGTTCTTGGTCGCGAGTAACAGGAGGTCGGCGGGGTTCATAGGGGAAAGGTCACCAGACCTGCTCGACGGCAATTGGGCCTTCGAGCGGTAGCCGTACGAAGGAGCGGCCGGCGAAGCTGGCCTCACCGTCGAAGCCGTTCAGCGGGCGATGCTTCTCGCGCGTGCCGAGTAGGCGTAGGTTGGTCTTGGACGTGATCGAGAGGTCGAACTGCAGGAAGCCCCAGGCGTCGAAGCGCTGGCCCTTCCAAGCCGGGCAGTAGGCTTCGACGACGATTTTTCCATCGCTGATCTGGTAGCGGCCGGCGTACCACTTGCCGAGTTCGAGCTTGAGTAGCACGGTGTTCATCAGGGCCGCGGCGGGGGTTTCGACGACGCCGCCGGCGTAGCTGGCGTTGGTGAGCACGCGACCGTCGGGCAGGAAGAGGAAGGCGAGGCGTTTCTCGGCGGGAGCGGCGCCCAGCGGCGGGCGGGCCTGCGAGATGTAGAGACGGGTCTCTCCCGCGAGTTTCTCTCCCGGCTTCGGGGCCTCGATCGACCAGAGGCCCGCGGGCGGGAGGTTGAGGGAGGCCTCCGTGGGGGCCGGGGCGGAGCCACAACCGGCCAGGAGGGCGGCGGCGAGGGCGGTCAGGGCGAGACGCATGCGGGCCCGACGATGTCGGGCCTTCGCCTTTTGACTAGTCTTATCAGCGGTTCCAGGGCGCCCGGGCCAGCAACAGGCCCATGCCGCACCAGTCGGTGACCCCCGCGAAGACGAGGCCGGCGCCGATGAACCCGCTCAGGCCGTAGAAGCCAGGGTGGACGAAGGTGCCCAGCATCACGCCGCCGAAGACCAGCGTCCCGGCGGCGATGCGGACCTGGCGCTCGATGGAGATGACGCCGTTCGAGGTCTTATCCAAAGGCTGGCCGCCCTGGGCGCAGGCGAAGGTGCCGCCGGTGACCACCAGGATCTGCAGGCTTTGGCCGGAAAGGCGTTCGGCCGCGACGGTGGCCCGCTTGCCGGACGCGCAGAGGAGCACGATGCGACGGGTCGCGTTCTCGCCGCGCAGCTGGCCGACCTTGGCGGCGGTGACGGCTTCGAGCGGGAGGTTGGTCGCGCCACGGACATGGCCGCCGCGGAATTCGGCGGGCGAACGGACGTCCAGCAGGAGCGCCCCGGCGTCGCGTTCGGACGGGACCTGGTCGGCGGTGATGGTCTCGATGGTCATTAGCCCAGCCGATTCGCCGCGCTCACGAGGGCCTTGAGGCCGGCGAGCTCGATGTTCGCGTCGACGCCGCAGCCCCAGACGGTGCGGCCATCCTTCGACTGCAAGCTGACGTAGGCGGCGGCGGAAGATTCCGAGCCGGCGGTCAAAGCGTGCGAACGGTAGTCCTTCAGGGAGAAGTTCGCCCAGCCTTTGGAGCCGAGGGCGTGCACGAGGGCGCTGATCGGGCCGTTGCCTTCGCCGGTGAGCGTGAGGGTCTGGCCGTCGCGACGGACTTCGGCCTGACCGGAAAAGGATTGCGGGCCGTTCGGCGTCGAGGCGAACGCCACGAGCTCGAGCGGCGTCGCGACGTTCACGAAGTTCGCCCGGAAGCAGTCGTGGATCTCTTTCGGGGAAAGTTCCTTGCCCAGGCTGTCGGCGTGCTTGCCGATGAGGTTGCCGACCTCGGGGTGCATGAGCTTCGGGAGGTCGAAGCCAAACTCGCGGTCGAGGATGTAGGCGACGCCGCCCTTGCCGCTCTGCGAGTTGATGCGGATGATGGCCTCATAGGAGCGGCCGATGTCCATCGGGTCGATGGTGAGGTAGGGGACGTCCCAGAGGGCGTCGTGGCCGATCTTCGCGCGGCGATCCATGCCTTTCTTGATGGCGTCTTGATGGGAGCCGGAGAAGGCCGTGAAGACGAGGTCGCCGCCGTAAGGGTGGCGGTCGTGGACGCTCATGCGCGTCACGCGCTCGTAGACCTCGCGGATGCGTCCGAGGTTGCGGAAGTCGAGGTGCGGGTCGATGCCGTGGGAGAACAGGTTCAGGGCCACCGTCACGATGTCGAGGTTGCCGGTGCGCTCGCCGTTGCCGAAGAGCGTGCCTTCGACGCGGTCGGCCCCGGCCATCAAGCCGAGCTCAGTGGCGGCGACGCCCGTACCGCGGTCGTTGTGTGTGTGGAGGGAGACCACCGCCATGGCGCGGTTGCTGAGGTGGCGGCAGAACCACTCAATCTGGTCGGCGTGCGTGTTCGGCGTGCCGGCTTCGACGGTCAGGGGGAGGTTCAGGATGATCTGGCGCTGGGCCGACGCGCCCCAGGCCTGGGCGACCGCTTCGCAGACCTCGAGGGCGTAGTCAGGCTCGGTGAGCACGAACGTCTCGGGGCTGAATTCCAGCTGCCATTGCGTTTCCGGCCGGGCGTCGGTGAGCTCGCGGATGAGCTTGGCGCCGTTCACGGCCATCTCGAGGACTTGGGCCTTCGACAAGCCGAAGACGATCTCGCGCTGGGCCGGGTTGGTCGGCGTGTAGAGGTGGACGATCGCGCGGTGGGCGCCCTTGAGGGAGTCCAGCGTGCGGCGGATGAGGTGCTCGCGGGCCTGCACCAGCACTTGGATGGCGACGTCCGCGGGGATAAGCCGTTGCTCGATCAGCTCGCGGGTGAAGTTGAACTCGGTGTCGGAGGCGGAGGGGAAGCCGATTTCGATCTCCTTGAAGCCGATGCGGCAGAGCTCCTGGAAGAGCTCGTGCTTCTCCGCCACGTTCATGGGGATGGCTAGGGCCTGATTGCCATCGCGCAGGTCGACGGAGCACCAGCGAGGGGCTTGCTCGATGCGGGCGTCCGGCCAGCGGCGATCGGGCAGGCGGACGGTCTCGAACGGTCGGTATTTCTTCCGGGGCGATTCCATGCGGGGCGAAGGGAGAGGGTGGGAAAGGGAGGGTGGGCTGGCGAGCGTGGTTTGACCCCTTGAAAGCAAAAAGCCCGCCCGGGAGTCCGGGCGGGCTTTTCGCAAAGGAGCGAGACCCGGACTTAGGCGTCAGGCTTGGTCTTCGGAAGCTTGGTCACGCGCTTCAGGTCCTTGACCGTGCCGCGCTTCTTGAGCAATTCCACGCGTTCAAAACGCTTGAGGACGTTGCGCTTGGCGCCGGAGGAGGAGGCGCTGGCTTTGAAACTGTTGTGCTGGGTCATGGCCGTAAGGTGGGTGAGGTTTTGAGCAAAGGGGGGCGGACTCCGGGGGCAAGGGGAAAAAGACGGGAAAACCCTCTTTTATCCCATTCTTGCCACGACCGCAGGTGGGAGGCCTTAGGCCATGATGCCCTTGACCGGCTTACCGTGCACGTCGGTGAGGCGGAATTGACGCCCTTGGTAGCGGAAGGTGAGCGCTTCGTGGTTGATCCCGCAGAGGTGGAGCAAGGTCGCCTGCATGTCATGGATATGCACCGAATCCTTCGCGACGTTCCAGCCGAAGTCATCGGTCTCGCCATAGACATGACCTTTTTTGCCCCCCCCGCCGGCGAGCCACCAGCTGTAAGCCCGGCCGAAGTGGTCGCGCCCCTTGTACCCTTGGCCCTGTTGGTTTTGGCCGAAGGGTGTCCGGCCGAACTCCCCACCCCAGATGACCAGGGTGTCGTCGAGCAACCCGCGTTGCTTCAGGTCTTTGACCAGCGCGGCGCTCGGTTGGTCCGTGTCGCGGCACTGGTTCTCCAGCTGCGTGAACAGGTTGTTGTGCTGGTCCCAGCCCGCGTGCATCAGTTGAGTGAAGCGTACCCCGCGTTCGGCGAGGCGTCGGGCGATCAGGCAGTTGTTGGCGAAGGTGCCCGGCGTCAGCACGTCCGGGCCGTACATCTCCAGGACGGCCTTCGGCTCGTTGCGGAAGTCCAGTAAGTCCGGCACCGAAGACTGCATCCGGAACGCCATCTCGTACTGCGAGATGCGCGTGTCGATCTCGGGGTCGCCGGCAATCGCGAAATGCTCGCGGTTGAGGGCTTGCAGGTCGTCCAGCATCGTGCGGCGTCCAGCCGGGTTCACGCCCGCCGGGTTGCTCACGTAGGGGACGGGCTCGCCGACGCCGCGGAAGCGGACGCCCTGATGTTTGCCCGGGAGGAAGCCGTTGCTCCAGTAGTGCTCAAAGAACAGCTGACCGCAGGTCTTAGTCTTATCGGAGGACGTCATGACCACATAGGACGGCAGGTCCTCGTTCATCGTGCCGAGGCCGTAAGATAGCCACGCGCCGACCGCGGGCCGCCCGGGGATCTGCGAGCCGGTCATGAAGAAGGTGACGCCGGGGGCGTGGTTCACCGCCTCCGTGTTCATGGAGCGGACCACGCAGATCTCGTCCGCGATCGAGCCGATGTGCGGGATAAGGGTGGAGAGTTCCCGGCCGCACTGACCGTGGCGGGCGAACGGCTTGATCGCCGGCACGGCGGGCCACTTGGCGTAGCCGCTCGACATCGAGGATAGTCGGGTATCGCCGCGGATGCTGGCGGGAATATCTTTACCGGCTTCTTTCTCCAAGGTCGGCTTGTGGTCGAAGAGGTCGACGTGCGAGGGGCCGCCGCCTTGCCAGAGACAAATCACGCGCTTGGCCTTGGGCGCGAAGTGCGGGAGGCCGGGCAGCGTCCCAATCGCGTCCGGCTTGGCTGCGAACAGGTCCTTGCTCAGGAGGGAGGAGAGGGCCACGGTGCCGATGCCTTGGACGCCGGCGCTGAGGAAGCTCCGGCGCGTCAACTGACGTCGCCATTCGGAAGGGGAGAGGTCGGGGTGCATGTCGGTCAGTCGCGGGTGAGCGCGGCGTCGAGGTTGAAGAGGGCCAGGCAGGCCGCGGTCAGGGCGGCGTGCTCGGTGGCGGGGATGGCGGGGTCGCGCCGGCTTTCCCCGTGGGTCAGCAGGGCCTCGGCTGCCTTGGCATCCGCGGCGTAGAGCCGACGTTGGTGCGCGAGCAGGTCGGCCAGCAGGGCGGGCTCTCGTCCGGTCGGCGCCCGGCCGAGCACTAAGCGGTAGGCTTGGGCCAGGCGGGCGGCATCATCGCCGGCCGGCCAGACGCGTTGGGCGAGCGCGCGGGAGGCCTCGACCCAGGTCGGGTCGTTGAGCATCGTCAACGCATGCAGCGGCGAGGAGGTCGTGGAAAGGCGGACGCGGCAGGTCTGGCGCGCGGAGGTGTCGAACATGTTCACCGGCGCGATGGTGCGGCGCCAGAAAGTGTAGAGCGATCGGCGGTACAAGTCCGCGCCCTTGGAGGTCGGGTAGGTGAAGTCGCGCTCCTTCGTGATGGCGAGACTCTCCCAGGGGGAGGGCGGCATGTAGGGGTAGACGGGAGCCCCGCCTTGTTTATCCACGAGCAGACCGCTGGCACCGAGGGCGAGGTCGCGGAGGAGGAGGGACGGTAAGCGGAGCCGCGGGGCGCGCCCGAGCAACTTATTCTCGGGGTCCTTCTGGAGTTGGGTTGCGCTTACGTGGCTGGACTGACGGTAGGTGCGGCTGGTCACGATGAGGCGTTGTAATGCCTTGGTCTTCCAGCCGGATTCCCGGAACTCCACCGCAAGCCAGTCGAGGAGCTCGCGGTGGCTGGGTTGCTCGCTCTGCACCCCGAGATCCTCGGAGGTACGGACGATACCCTTGCCGAAGAAGAGCTGCCATTGGCGGTTCACCTGCACGCGGGCGGTCAAGGGGTGGTGGGGCTGGAAGAGCCACTGGGCGAGACCGAGCCGGTTGCGGGGCGCCTCCTTCGGCATCGGCGGCAGGAAGCCAGGCGTGTCGAAGGTCACCTTGTCCTTCTTCGAGAGGTAGGCCCCTCGGTCGAGGAGGTTCGTCTCGCGGGCCTTGTCGTCGGACATCACCATCACCCGGGGCCAGTTGTCGCTGCTCTTGAACTTATCCATCGCGGCCTTGGCGGCATCGAGCGCGACCAGCGCTGGCAATTTCTTCCGGTCGTCCGGGAAGACGTTCTTGTTGTAGTGGGCGCGGAGGGCTTTCTCCTCGGCGGCGGTCCGCTTCCTTGCCGGCGTCAGCGCGGCTTCGAGCTCCGTGGGCACCTTGCCGCGGTCCTTGGCGGGTTTGGCCAACCAGGCGGCGTAGGTCTGGTTTTGCAACTCCGGGAACGCCTGGTTCCGGGTGTTGAAGTCGGCCTCCAGCTTGGCGAACTGGGCGGCTTGCTCGACGGTGGGGAATTCCAGTAGCGGCTGGTCCAGCCGGAAGCGGGACGGGCCGCCGCCGGGGACGCCGCGTTCCGGCGCATGGTTAAAGGCGTCCATCCAACGGTAATAATCCTGCTGGGTCACGGGGTCGTACTTATGGTCGTGGCATTGGGCGCACGCCATCGTCAGGCCCAGCCAAGTCGTCGCGGTCGCATCCACGCGATCGAAGAGGCTGACGTAGCGTTGTTCTTCGGCGATGTTGCCGCCTTCGCCGTTCAGGATGTGGTTCCGGTTGAAGGCCGTCGCGAGGCGTTGCTCGGGCGTCGCGTTCGGCAGGAGGTCGCCGGCCAGCATCTCCGTGCTCAGCTGATCGAAGGGTTTATCCGCGTTGAGCTGGCGCACCAGCCAGTCGCGCCAGACCCACTGGAACGTGTCGCCATCCTGCTGGAACCCGTTGCTATCCGCGTAGCGGGAGGCGTCCAGCCACGGGAGTACCATCCGCTCGCCGTATCGGGGCGAGGCCAGCAAGCGGTCGACCTGCTTCTCGTAGGCGTCGGGCGAGCGGTCCGCGAGGAAGGTATCGGTCTCCTCGGGGGTGGGGGGGAGACCCGTCAGGTCGAGGGTCACGCGACGCAGCAAGGTCGCCTTGGGGGCTTCCGGCGAGAGGCTGAGCCCGACGGTGTTCAGCTTGGCGGCCACGAAGGCGTCGACGGGGTGCCGTTCGCCGTTCGCGGGGAGGGTAGGGCGGGTCGGGGCGATGAAAGTCCAGTGCTCCTGGTAGTTTGCGCCTTCGGCAATCCAGCGCTTAAGCAGGTCCTTCTGCGCCGCTGTCACGGTGCGGTGCGACTCGGGAGGTGGCATGACTTCCTCGGGGTCGCGGGAGGATAGCCGCTTGATGAGCTCGCTCTCCTCTGGCTTGCCGGGAACGAAGGCTTTCTTGGCCAAGGCCTCGGTGCGGATGTCCAGCCGGAGCTTAGCCTTGCGCTTGTTGGCGTCGGGCCCGTGACAATAGAAACAGTTCTCGGAGAGGATTGGGCGGATCTCCTCATTGTATTGCAATGGCGCAGTCTCGGCGGCGGTGAGGTGGCCGGCTGCGGTCAGCAGGATGCCGAGGGTGGCGAGGCGAAGTGGAACCATGGGTTGGTGGGGGTGCCGGATGAGCCAAGGCTCACACGGGCAAGGACTGGGACAGGCCGGGCGGGGGTGGGTTGCATACAGGTTCTTGGCCCGGCGTTTTCAACCCCAGACTGCCGGGGGCGCTCTTTGCGAGGTTTGAGGTTGCTGGCAACGGTGGCGCGGTTGTCATTCCTGCAGGTGCGCATCCTCGATCGCTATATTCTCCGCGAATGGGCCAAGGTCTTCGGCCTCTGTCTCCTGGGGTTTGGTGGCCTGATCCTGATTTCGCACTGCTACAACTGGATCCCCGATTTTCAGCGCTGGGGCGCGTCCTTGGGGGTCATCGCTGAGTTTCTCGCCATGCTTATGGTGGGCAGCATCCCGATGCTGATGCCCATTTCGCTGCTCATCTCGGTCATCTTCACCCTCGGGGCGATGAACCGAAACCAAGAGTTGGCGGCGATCCGGGCCGCCGGCGTCGGGATGTGGCGGATTACTGCGCCTCTCTGGGCCGCCGGCGCCGGGTGCGCCCTGCTGTTGATGCTGCTCAACGCCTTCTGGATTCCTGATGCCTTGGAGCGTCAGCGGCAAATCATCGAAGTCGCCCAGTTCGATGCTATCCGCGCCCAAGGCAAGGCGCCCTTGCCTTCGGGGGAGACCGGGCTGGTCTCGTTTGAGAACACCAAGACACACCGGCTTTGGTTGATCAGCCGGATGGGGTTCACGACGGGCCAAGCCTACGAGGTTGATGTCCATGTGTTTGACGACCTGGGGCGGGAGACGCGCTGCATCTCCGCCCGGTTCGCGGAGTTTAAGCAGGTCGCCGGCCAATGGCGCTGGACTTTCCGGCAGGGGCGCGACCTACGCTTCGACCCCAAGTCCGGGTCTTTGTTGGCTCAGCCGCCCTTCACCGAGCTGACCCCAGGGTTCGATGAGGATCCGGAAGTGATGCTTTTCGCCACGCGCGATCCCGACATGCTGTCCTTGCGCGAGGTGGGGCGTTTCGTGGAATTGGCCGGCCAGAACCCGACGGGGCACAACGCCGCCTACGCCATGCGCTACCATGCGATTCTTTCCGCCCCGGCCATCTGCTTCGTGGTCATCGCGGTGGCTATCCCGTTCGCCGTCGTCGGTGGCCGCGTGAGCCCCATGGTGGGTGTCGCCAAGACCTTCGGGCTATTCCTGGCCTTCTACTTTCTCGCCGCCTTCTGTTCCGCCTTCGGCGATAACGGGGCCATCCCTCCCGTGGTCGCCGCTTGGTTGCCCACGCTCTTGACCGCCTGCTGGGCGATCCCGAAGTTGAGGTCCGTCAATTGACATGCTCCGCGCCATCCGTATCCGCCCTGGTCGTCCTGCTCGCGTCTTGCGAGGTCACCCTTGGGCTTTCCTCGGGGAAGTCGATTTCGCCGGCGAGCCGCCGCAAGATGGCGATTGCGTCGAGTTGACCGACCTTAAGGGTCGTTGCCTCGGGGCCGGGCTGTGGAATGGAAAATCCCAGATCGCCTGGCGCCGCTATTCCCGCCGCCCCCTTTCGTTGGATGGCCCGCTGCTGGAGGAACTCATCACCTTCGCGGTTAATCGCCGCGCCGGTAAGCCTGTCGGTCGACTCATCTGGTCCGAGGCCGATGGCCTGCCGGGACTGGTCGTCGATCGCTACCATGACCTCCTGTCCGTCCAGGCCCTGACCTTGGGAATGGATCAGCGCCTCCTCGTGATCGCCGACGTTTTGCAGCGGTTGCTGCGCCCGCGGGAGATCGTCCTGCGCAATGATGCCCCCTCGCGTAAGCTCGAGGGCATGGAGACCTCGATCCGCACCGTCTCCGGGAAGCCTTTGGCGCCGTCGTGGATGGAGGTCGGCGGCGTGCAGGTGCTCGTCGACCTGACCGGCGGGCAGAAGACCGGCATGTACCTCGACCAGCTCGATCAGCATGCCCGCGTGGCCCAACTGGCGAAGGGTCGGCGCGTGCTGGATGCCTTTTGTAATCAAGGCGGCTTCGGCTTGGCCTGCGCCAAGGCGGGCGCGACCAGCGTGCTCGGCCTTGATCAGTCCGAAGACGCCATCACCGCCGCGCGCTCGGCCGCCGAGCGCAATGGGCTCAAGGCCGGCTTCGAGGTGGCCAATGTCTTCGACTGGTTCACGGAACACCGCGAGGCGACCTTCGACCTGATCGTCCTCGACCCGCCGCCCTTCGCCCGCAGCAAGGATTCGATCGACGGCGCCTTGCGAGGGTACAAGGAGCTGAACCTCCGGGCGCTGCGGATGCTTGGTCCCGGGGGTATCCTCGCCACCTACTCCTGTTCGCACCGGGTTTCCGAAGAGATGTACCTCGAGGTCATCGAGGCCGCCGCGGCGGACGCTCGGCGCGAGGCGGTGGTCCTGGAGCGCACCTCCCAGCCGGCGGACCACCCCGTCCTCCTGAACTTCCCGGAAAGCCGCTACCTCAAGGGCTTCCTGATCGAGATTCGGGCTTAACCCCCCGCGTCTCCGCCACTTTTCTTCGACCATGATCGTCTCCCTGCGCGGCAAACTCATCGAGGCTGGCGTCCTCCGTGTCGTCATCGAGTCCGCCGGTGTCGGCTACGAGGTGCACGTCCCTGTCACGACCGCGGAGCGCCTGCCGAAGTTGGGCGCGGAAGTCTTCCTCTTGATTCACCATGTCTTCCGCGAGGACGGCCAAGCCCTCTATGGGTTCGCGGTCGCGGAGGAGCGCGAGTTCTTCAAGTTGCTCGTGGAGAAGGTCTCCGGCGTCGGCCCGAAGATGGCGCTCAATATCCTCAGCCGCCTCGCCCTCCCCATCCTGCGCGACGCCATCCTCCGGGGCGACGTCGCCCTGCTTTCGCAGTGTCCTGGCGTCGGCAAGAAGACCGCCGAGCGGCTCGTGATGGAACTGAAGGATAAGGTTGGTCTCGAAGGTTCCGCGCCGACCGTGGCGTCGATCTCGCCCGCCGCGGCCCTCGTGCCGACGCCCGCGGCCGATGCCCTGGCTGCCTTGGTGGCGCTTGGGTTCAAGCCCGCCGACGCGGATAAGGGCGTGCGCACCGCTGTCGCCAAGCTCGGTCCCGGTGCCACCGCCGATCAGTTGGTGAAGGCGGCTTTGGGCAGATAAGAGACAAAGGGCCAGGGCCAGTAAGTAAATGGATAGAGATGGCGCCAGGCATGTCGTCTCCTGGCATGTTTGCGAGCCCCAGCCCCAGCCCCAGCCCTAGCCCCAGCCCTGGCCCTTTGTCTCTGAGGCCTCTTATTTGAGCCCCAACACATCATCCATCCCGTACAGGCCGGCGGGCTGGCTCTTCAGCCAGCGGGCGGCGCGGACGGCGCCACGCGCGAAGATCTCGCGGTTGGAAGCCTTGTGCGTGAGTTCAAGGCGTTCGCCCTCGGCCGCAAACAGTACGGTGTGGTCGCCCACGACGTCGCCGCCGCGGATGGCGTGCACGCCGATCTCATTGAGCGGGCGTTCGCCGATGAGCCCGTCGCGCCCGTGTTTGAGAGCTTCCTTGGCGAGCTGGCGCTCTTCGAGGAGAATCTTGAGGAGCGTCTCGGCGGTGCCGGAGGGCGCGTCCTTCTTGAGGCGGTGGTGCATCTCGAGCACCTCGACGTCCCAGCGGCCCGCGTCGGCGAGCGAGCGGGCGGCCTGGCGGACGAGCGCGTTGAGGAGCGTGACGCCGACGGAGTAGTTGCCGGCCCAGACGACTGGGAGGCCCTTGATGGCGGCGGTGATCGCGGCCTTCTCTTCGGCGGTGTGGCCGGTGGTGCCGATGACCAGCGGCTTCCGGTGCTGCGCGCAGAGCTGCGCGACGGCAAGGGTCGCGGAGTGGTACGAGAAATCGATGACCACCTCGGCGGCGCTGATGTGCGCGGCGAGGTTATCGCCTTGATCGACGCCGGCGGCGATCAAGGCCTTCTCATCGGCGGCGACGTTGGCGATGGCGAGGCCCATGCGGCCCTTGGCGCCGTTAAGGAGAATGCGGGTGGGCGAGCTCATCGGAGGGAGGCGAGGGTGGCGTCGGCGACCCGCTCGACGAGCAGGCGGTTGGCTTCGGACATCTCGCAGAGGGGCAGGCGGACTTCGTCGGAACCGATGATGCCCGCCCGCATCATGCAATGCTTCACCGGCACCGGGTTCGGTTCGACGAACAGGGTCTTGAAGATCTCGGCCAACTGGTCGTGCAGCACCTTGGCTTCGGCGAACTGCTGCGTGCGCGCGAGGTTCGCGAGCTTGGCGACCGGGCCGGGGATGAGGTTCGACGCCACGGAGATGATGCCTTGGCCGCCCACTGCGGCGAAGGGTAGGGTCAATGAGTCGTCGCCGCTCAGGACGATGAATTCCGGGTCGGCTTCGCGCACGAGGCGCGCTGCCTTGTCGACCTGACCGCCGGCTTCCTTGATGCCGATGATATTCGGGTACTTCTTTCGCAGGCGCAGGGTGGTCTCGACGGTGATTTCGATGCCGCAGCGGCCTGGGATGGAGTAGAGGATGATCGGTTTCGCCGTCGATTCAGCCAGGAGCGCGAAGTGACGAAACAGGCCTTCCTGGCTGGGCTTGTTATAATACGGGGCGACGAGCAGGAAGGCGTCGGCGCCGGCTGCGTCGGCGCGCTGGGTGAGGTCGAGAGCTTCGGTCGTGGCGTTGGAGCCCGTTCCAGCCATGACGGGCACGCGTCCGGCGGCGAATTCGACCGTCCGGCGGATGACCTCGATGTGCTCGTCATAGTCGAGGGTGGGGGACTCGCCGGTGGTGCCGACGGCGACCAGGCCATCGATGCCGTCCTGGATCTGAAATTCGACCAGCTTCCGCAGGTCATCCCAGGCCACCGCCCCATGCTGGAAGGGAGTGACCAAGGCCGTGTGGGCTCCCACGAAAGCGCGGGGGCCGAAGGGACGGCGAGAGGAGGTGGAACCGGTCGGGGACATTGGGCGGGAAAGGGACCCCCGAACCAACCGCCCCCTGCCGAAAGAGACAAACCCAAAAACCTAGCCGAACCGCTTGATCCCCGCTTAAGGGGCCGGACCGACGAGGATTCGGTTGTTGTAGGTGTCCGTCACGGTGAGACGGCCGTCCGGCCCGAGGCGGGCACCGTGTGGGCGATTGAGCTGCGTGCCGGCCCAATCCGCTCCGACCGTCGCGCCTTTTTTGCCGTTGCCGACGATGGTGCGGATGGTCTGTTTGACGGGGTCAAAGAGGCGGAGGCAGTGGTTCTCGGTGTCGAGGATGAGCACGTTGCCCTTCGCGTCCATGGTCACGTATTTCGGGCCGTTCATGCGGGCCTCGGCGGCGGGGCCGTCGGTGGCGGCGCCCGGTTTGCCGGCCTTGTTCACGACGAGGGTGACCTTACCGTCCTTGACCGCCGCGAGCGCGTGGCTGTTGCGGAGCAGGACGTAGGTCGTGCCGTCCGGGGCCATGCAGGCCGCGCGGGCGTCGCCCATCGGCGTCTGGAGCGCGTCGTCGCCGTCTTTCGGGAGGCCCTTCTTGCCGTTGCCGGCGATGGTCGTGATCGTTTTCGTCGCGAGGTCGATGCGGCGGACGCGTTGGTTGACGAGGTCGGCGATGACCATGAACTTCCCCGATGGGTCAATCACCGCACACATCGGGATATTGAACTGCGCTTGGTCGGCGGGGCCGCCGTCCCCGGCGAAGCCGGCCTTGCCCGTGCCGGCGAAGACGGTCGAGGCGTGCGTCTTCGGGTCGAGGCGGATGATGCGGTGCTGGAAACTATCGGCCGCGTAGATCGACCCGTCCGGGCCGACGGCGATGTCGTGCATGCCGTCGTAGACGGCCGGCGAAAGGTCGAGGCGTTTGGCCGGCGCGGGCGGCTGCTGTCCCTTGGGGGCGCTATCCCAGCGCACGCCGGAGATGTAATCGATCCGGTCGTCGTGCAGCTTGAAGATGCGGTTGGTGGGCTGGAACTCGACGCCGTAAGCGTCGCCTTTCGCGTCGAAGGCGAGGCTGAAGGGTTCGTGTAGGTCTGCGGAGCCCGGGCCCTTGAAGACCTCGATGGCACCGAGCGGTGCGCAGGCCAAGGCCAGGAGGCAGGGGAGCAGGCGGGGGAGACGCATGTCGAGGGCTCTAGCGGCGGCGCGGCGGGGTTTCAAGCATGGCCGCGCTCCGTCGCCGGCTCAAGGGGCCGGGCCGACGAGGATCCGGTTGTTGTCGCTGTCGGCCACGTAGAGCCGACCGTCGGGTCCGAGGCGCGCGCCCCGCGGGTGGTTGAGCTGCGTCGTGGCCCAGTCGGCGCCGACCGCGGCGCCTGGCGCGCCATTGCCGGCGACGGTGCGGATCGCGCGGGTGACGGGGTCGTAGCGGCGGAGGCAATGGTTCTCGGTGTCCAGGATGAGCACGCCGCCCTTCGCGTCCATCGTGGCGTATTTCGGGAAGTTCAAGCGGGCCTCGGCGGCCGGTCCGTCCGTGGCCGGTCCGGGCTTGCCGTCCTTGTTCACCACCACGCTCACCTTGCCGTCCTTGATCGCGACCAGCGAATGCCCGCCGAGCACGCTGCCGAGCAGGGCGTAGACCGTCCCCTCCGCGGCCACGCACGCGGTGCGCACATAGCAAAGCGGCGAGGCGAGGGCGTCGGCGCCCTCCTGGGGGAAGCCCTTTTGGCCGTTCCCCGCGACGGTCGTCACCACCCGGGTGGCGAGGTCGATGCGCCGGATGCGATGATTGCCGAGGTCGGCGACCACCAGGAACTTGCCGGTCGGGTCGAGGACGACGCTGGTCGGGATGTTGAAGCGGGCCTGCTCCGCCGGGCCGCCATCGCCCGCGAAGCCGGCCCGGCCGGTGCCTGCGAAGACCGTCGCGACGTGCGTCTTCGGGTCGAGGCGGACGAGGCGGTGCTGGAGACTGTCGCAGATGTAAACCGAGCCATCCGGCGCGACGGCGATATCTTGCGGAGCGTGGTAGAGGGCGGGCGCGAGGTCCAGCGCTCTGGCCGGCGCGGGCGGCTCCATGCCTTTGGGCGCGCTGTCCCAGCGGACGCCCGAAACGAGGTCGATCCGGCCGTCGTGCCACCGGAAGATGCGGTTGCCGCGAATGGATTCCGCGAGGTAGGCGTCCCCGTGGGCGTCGAACGCCAGGTTGACGGGCTCGCGTAGCTCCCCGATGCCCGCTACCTGGAGCGTCTCGATGGCGCCGAGCGGGGCGCTGGCCAAGGCCAGGAGGAGCAGCAGGCGGGGGAGGTTCACGCCGTCAGGTCTAGCTTCGGCCTCCTCGGTTTCAAGCACGGGCGTGACCAGATTGGGTTCGACCGTCCGTGGGGCCGCGGCCATCCTGCGCCCGTCCCCATGCCCGCCGACCCTCAGACCATCACCGACCTTCTCGCCTTGGCCGTCGAGCACGGTGCGAGCGACATCCATCTCAAGGCCGGCCGACCGGCCCTCGTTCGCGTCAACGACCAATTGGTCGCGACCGAGATGGCTCCGCTGGCCGCGAGCGACCTGACCGACTTCATCCTCGCCACGATTCCGGAGCGCTTTCGCCCGCGTTGGTTTGCCGACAATCAGGTCGACTACGCCTTGGACCGTTCAGCGGTCGGCCAGGGACGTTACCGGGTGAACGCCTATGTGCAGCGCGGCCAGCCCGCGGTGGCCCTGCGTTTGGTGAAGTCGCAACCACCCGATTTCGCCGGGCTCAACCTCGATGCTCCCTTGCTCGGTGGCTTGTTGGCGTCCCCTCAGGGGCTAATCTTGGTCTGTGGCCCTACGGGTTCCGGCAAGAGTTCCACCCTTGCCGCGATGCTGCGCCACCTCAACGAGCATGCCGCCCTGCACATCGTCACCTTAGAGGATCCGGTGGAGTATGTGTTCGCTGACCTGAAATCCTCTTTCAGCCAGCGTGAAGTGGGCATCGATGTCGCCGATTTCCCTGCCGGGTTGCGGGCGGCCTTGCGGCAGGATCCCGATGTCATCCTGGTGGGCGAGATGCGTGACCGCGCCACCTTCGAGACCGCCCAGCAGGCCTCCGAGACGGGTCATTTGGTGCTCTCCTCCTTACACGCCGGCTCCGCCCAGCAAGCCATCCAGCGGCTGTTCGAGTTCTACCCGCCCGAACAACTCAGCCTTGCCAAGCGTTCGATCGCGGCCGCCTTACGGGCGGTGGTGGTCCAGACCTTGGTCCCGCGCGCCGATGGGACGGGCGTGCTGCCGGCCTGTGAGGTCTTGGTGATCGATCCTCTCGCCCGCCGCATGCTGGGCGACGGGCAGTTCGAACGGGTGCCGGAACTCGTTGAGGCTGGCACCGCCCAAGGGTCGCGTTCCCTGAACAACGACCTGACGCGCCTGATTCGCGCGGGGCTCGTCACCAAGGAGGTCGGTCTGCAGGTCTCGCCGAACCCGAAGGGCCTTGAGATGAATCTTGCCGGCATCAGTTTCGCCGCCTCGCGCATCGTCTCGTGAGCGCCCCGCTGACCCTGGCTGTCCGCGAACTCGGCGGGACGGGTGCCCCGCTGGTCGTGTTACACGGACTCCTGGGCTCCTCGCGTAATTGGCAGTCCGCGGGCGTGGCCTTGGCCGAGCGCGGGTATCGCGTTTTCGCTCCCGACCTGCGGAATCATGGCGCCTCCCCTTGGGGCGAGGCGTGTGGCTATCCGGCGCTGGCCAGCGACGTGGTGGCCTGGCTGGAGCGGCTCGCCCTTGGTCCCGTCCACCTCGTCGGGCATAGCATGGGCGGTAAAGCCGCCATGCGCCTCGCCGTCGACCGCCCGGACCTGGTCTCCCGGTTGACGATCGTGGACATCGCCCCGCGCGTCTACAGCGACCGCGTGCGCGTGGAGTTTGCCGCGATGAAAGCGCTCGACCTCGCTGCGGTGACCTCGCGCAAGGATGCGGAGGCCCGGCTCGCCGCCCAGGTGTCGGAGTGGGGGATGCGGCAGTTCATCCTGACGAACCTCGGGCAGGATGCCGAGGGGCGTTGGCGTTGGACGGTCAATCGGGCCGCCTTGACCGCGGCCCTTCCGGAGATTCTCGGGCATCCCTTGGTGCCTGGCGAAGTCTTCGCCGGACCGACCCGCTTCATCCGCGGAGGGAAGTCGGGCTATGTGCGCGATGAGGATCTGCCGGAGATTCGCGCCCACTTCCCGCAGGCGGACCTCGTGACCTTGGCGGAGAGCGGGCATAACCCGCACTTCGATGCGCGGGCCGGGTTCGTCGACGCGGTGACGGGCTAAGGCTTCCGCTTCCGATCCAGCCATTCGCCGATGCGGTTCAGCCCGAGGGCGAACCAGACGAGCAGCATCCCGGCCACTGTCGCGATTGCGGGGATGACGAAGTCGCTGATGCCCGGGCTGAGCCACCCAGACAGCTCGCGCCGGGGTTCGGGGGTGCTGAGCTGGATCAGGGGCGACTCATCGCCGCCGATGAGCATGACCCAGCGGGGCTCACCCTTAGGCTGGCGCTCGTCGACGAGCCAGAGAATCACGGTGTGCGGGCTCTGCTCGGGCGCACGCAAGGTGAACTTGCCCGGAGGGTCGTCCCAGCGCCAAGTCGCCTGTAGGAGCGTGTAGCGGCGGGCCAGCTCCTCCGGGGTGTGGTTAAGCGGGGCGGCCGGGTCGAGGCGGTCGGTCGTCCCGAAACTCGGGGTCGGCGCGACCTCGCTCCAGAGACGGGTCTCCTTGCCGTCGTTCAGGAGCAGCAGCCCCTTTGCCTCGCGGGCGAGGCCCGCCCGATCTTTGATAAGGAAGTTCGCCTCGGCGTCGGCCGTGACCCGCAAGGTGATCCCGCCTTCGCGTCCGATCGTGAGTTTCGCCAGCAGCCACTCGCCGTTATGGGCGGACACGAACAGGGGGAGCAACAAGGCTCCCCCTAGCAGGCAGGCCTGGCGAAGCCCGCCGATCACTTGGCGTCCCAGCGGAGCACGCGACCGAACTGGTTCCACTCGGTCTCGAGGATGTTACCCTTGCCGTCGAAGGTGATGCCGTGGGGCGAGGTCACGATACCGGTGCGCCAAGCCTCGGGCTTCACGCCCGGGGTGTTGGTCTGGCCCTTGGTGTCGTTGGCGCCGAGCTCGGCGACCATCTTGCCTTCCTTGTTCCAGACGGAGACGCGGCCCGCGATCTCGGCGACGCACATCAGGTCGCCGTGGAACGAGGCCGAGGACGGATTGCGGAGACCCTTGTCGGCAATCATCTGCGGGTTCGTGCCGTCGAGGTCGAGGTGGAACATGCGGTTGTTGCCGCGGTCGAGGCAGAGCAGGCGGGCCGGGGAGTAGCGGTTGTCGACGAAGATCTTGTGGGTGTTGGCGAAGGCCTTCTCGGCGACCTTCTGGGTCGGGCCACCGAAGACCTGCTTGAACTTGCCTGCCTTATCGAACTGGAAGATCCAGCTCTTGCCGTAGCCATCCACGATGTAGATGTCGCCGTTGGCGGCAACGTCACAGTTCGTCAACTTGAGGGTGTTCTTGCCGTCCTTCGTCTTGCCTTGGGCGGCGGGGAAGTCGTCCGCCTTGATTTCCATCACGATGGTGCCGTCGAGCGTGCACTTGATGAGGCGCTGTTCGTTGAGGACAGCGGCGAAGATGAACTCGCCTTCGGTGGTCTTACGGATGACGAAGCCGTGGAGGGAATTGGGCAGCTTGAGGGCCTTCACGAACTTGCCAGTCTGGTCGTAGACCTGGAGGCCGGCGTTCGCCTCCTGGACGCTGATGTAGATGAGCCCGGCGGAGTCGACGGCGATTTCGCCGTGGCCATTGCCGATGGTCTTACGCTCCTGGCCTGGCTTGATGAAGTCGGGGACCAGTTCGTATTTGGCTTCAGCGGCAAAAGCGCTGGTACCGGCGACAAGGAGGGCGAGGGTAGGGAGGAGTGAACGCATGGGGGTGGGTCACATAAAGGGCCGCGGGCGGGGGCTGGCAATTTGAAACACGGGCAAGGCTTGCAACTTGCCCGTGTTTCGGGTGGTTTTTCCGAACCCCCATGCGCTCCCTCCGCTTCCTCTCCCTCCTTGCCGTGGCCTTGGCCGCGACCCTCCGTGCTGCCGACGCTCCGTCCGCCGAGCCGGTGCCCAAGGCTGAATTTGTCTCCGCCTTCAATGGCAAGGACCTCACCGGCTGGAAGGACGCTAAGGAGAATAAATTCTGGAAGGTCGTCGATGGCGTCCTCGTCGGTGAGAACGATGAGAAGCTGAAGGGCAACATGCTCTACACCGAGAAGGCCTATGGTGATGTTATCATCTCCCTTGACTGCCGCTTCAGTGGTGAAATCGACAGCGGCATCATGGTGCGCCGTGATAAGACCGGGAAGAAGGACATGCAGATGCAGATCGGCGTCTCGCGTAGCCTGAAGAAGGACATGACCTGCACCTACTACGTCGGTAAGTACCCCGAAGCTGGTTTCGCTCCGAAGGTCGAGAAACTTTGGAAGAAGGACGACTGGAACCAGATCGTCTTCCGCGCCAAGGGCGACACCTACACCGTTTGGCTCAATGGCGAGCAGGTCTCCCAGCTCACCGATCCCGCCTACCCGACGCCTTACTCGGTCGGCCTGCAGATCCACGGGGGTCTGAAGATGAAGGTCGAGTACCGCGACATCCAAATCGCCGAATTGAAGTAAGCCCGTCACCTTCCCGTGACGCCGATGGGCGGGTCCTTGGCCCGTCCATTTTCGTGGGCGGGTTTCCGCTGGCGCGCTTCGCTCCTTCGCCTATCAAGGAGCCATGGAGCACTCCCCCCGTCGCGCCTTCCTCCGTCGTGCCGGCGCCCTTTCGCTCGGCTTCGTGCCGTTCTTCGTGCGCGGCGCCGAACCCGCGCGCCCCCCGCTCAAGGCGAAGCCCGACCCTTACGCCGACGCGGTGTTCGTGGACGGCGAGCCGCCTCTGCCCGCGGAGGGCTCATTCACCTTTGCGGTGCTGCCGGATACGCAGTTCTACTCGGAGAAATATCCCGAGACCTTCCTGGCTCAGACCACTTGGATCGTTGAGAACCGGGTCAGCTATCGTATCGCCGCGACCTTTCATCTCGGTGACATCACGAACCAGAACACGGTCCCGCAATGGGAGAACGCGCGGCGGGCCCTGCGTGTGCTGATGGACGCGGGGATGCCGCTGTGTCTGACGACCGGAAACCACGACCATGGACCCAAGGGTAACGGCGCGGACCGTTCCACCTTGTTCACGGACTTTTTCCCGGTCGCCGAGCTGTCCCGCGCACCGCACTGGGCGGGTAACTACGACCGCGAGCCGAAGCGCGCCGAGAACACCTTCCACCGCCTGAATGTGGCGGGTCGGCGTTTCCTCGTGCTTTGTCTCGAGTTCGCCCCCCGCCGCGATGTCCTGCGCTGGGCCGATGAGGTCGTGGCCGCGCATGCCGACCTAGAGGTCATCCTACTGACCCATGTCCTGGTCTACCACGACGACACGCGTTACGATTGGCGGAAGTTCGGCAAGAAGCAGGATTGGAACCCGCACGTCTACGGTTTAGCCCAGCCGGACGACGACGTGAACGACGGCGAGGAGATCTGGCAGCAGCTGATTTCCCGCCACGAGAACTTCCTCCTGACCTTGAACGGTCATGTCGTGGAGGATGGGCTGGGGCGTCTCGTGACCTCTACCGCTAAAGGTCGCCGGGTGCCCCAGCTGCTGGTCAATTTCCAGATGAAACCCAACGGCGGCGACGGCTGGCTGCGTCTGATCGAAATGCGCAAGGACGGCACGATGCGGACGTTCGATTACTCCCCGACGCGGAAGCAGACCAACGCGTCGCCGCAGAACCAATTCACGATTCCTTGGGCCTAAGGCCGCGGGTTATTGCGGTGTCAGCTCCGGCGCGAGGAAGCGGAGTAGGGCTTGGCTGAGCCGTTCTTGCTCGGTCAGACGCCGCTTTTCTTCCTGACTGGTGCGGGTGCGTTGTTGCGCCCGCCAGAGCTGGTGCGCTTGCTCGTCGGAAATCCATTCGCCGAGCCGGAAGGGGAGCGGAATCCGGCTTTCGGCAGGGTTGGCGCTCGCGCCGGGTCGGAGGGTCGGGCTAGGCGACCCAGCGCGGTCTGGGGCACTCGCCATGTCGGGCCGCGGGTTCAGCGAGGCGGGAGGCTCTTGGCCGTTCGCCGGGCCGGCTTCCGGGGCACTCGGCACGAGGGGGCTCGTCGTTACGCGATTCGGGCGTCCCGTCACGTTGGTCGCGGGCAGCGCGAGCGAGCCGGTCGCCTTTGCAGGGGTGGGTAGCGCCGAGAGCAAGCCATCCCGCACGTTCGGTAGTGGCGGGCTTTCGCCAGGCCGGCTGGTCGGTGACCTTGGGGCCGGGAGGGGCAAGGTGTCTGTGCCGCGGGCGCTCGCGGTCGCGCCGGGCGCGTCGAGACCCGGGAGGCTCGAGCCGGCCGGAGGGCGACGGGACGTGCCCTCCGGGCCAAGGAGTCGGAACGGGCTTGCCTCGTGCTCGCGGGAGGGGGCGGCGTCGAGGTCGGGCAGGTGGCGTGCGTTCGGTCCAGCGGACCTCGGCGTGTCCTGGTCGAAACCGGGTAGTTTTAATGAGGCCGAGGTGCCACGTCGCGCGGTGGGCACGGCTGGGGCCGGGAGCGGGACTTTGCCGGATACGTTCGTCGAACGGGGCCTCGTCGTCAGTTCGATCTCTAGTTCAGGGCTAGTCTTGCCGGGAGGCCTCGGCGCGCTCGGGATGTCGACGTCGATGCCGCGGGTATCGCGGCGGGCCCGGGATCCTTCCGGGAGGGTGGGGAGACTTACCGCGGTGCCGGGTTCCCGCTCCTTAGGGCCGGAGGTTTCCGGTAAACCGATGACCGACTTCGGGTTGGTCGCGCGGGCGCTCCCGTCGGGCGCTTGCACCGTCAACGATGGAGGGGGCGCCGTGGGGCTGGTGCCGACTTCAGGTTGAGTCGCGGGCGCTGGGCGGGCCGCAGGTTTCGTCGGCAGGGGGAGGTCGCCGTGGGCGGCTCCCGTTGCGGCGATGGGTGCCGGCAGGGCTTTGGGGACGGAGTCGGCCCGCGGCGGCGGGGTCTTGGCGTGGTCGCCGCCGGGGCCACTGCCGTGGCCGCCGCGACGGGAGGAGAAGTTATACCAAGAGGAACTCTCCTCGCTCCCCGTCTCGGTGCGGCAACCGACCAAGGCGACGCAACCCGCGGCCATGAGCCACAGGTTTCTGGTGCCACGTCGGTCCATCGGCGGTGCTTACTGCGTCAGAATCTGCATTGCCGTGACCAAGGGCGGGCCCGCTTTCGGGTCGAAGCGCGCGGAGATCGTGAACTTGGCATCACGGCCGGTCGGCACCGTTTTCTCGACCCGCACCAGCTGCGCACCGGGCCGCTTGTCGTCGCCGAGGGCGCCGCGCATCCGTTCGATCAGCGAATCGTAGTCGAGCGTGTCGGCACAACGGTTCATCAGTTTCCAGCCGAGGTCGGGCACGGCCGGGGCCTCGAGCTTCGCCATCAGCTTCACCGGGTCGCGCGTGGCGCCGTCGGCGAAACGGTCGAACTGGTAGAGGTAACTCGCCCCGATCGAAAGCGAATCGTTACCGGCGGCCTGCAGCGCGAGCAGCAACTCAAACTCCATCGCCGGGCGCATTTGCTCGTAGCGGCTGCGCGTCGCCGGGTTCATGGGCAGTCGGCGGAAGAAGCGGTTGGCGTCGAGCCAGAGGGTCAGGGCGCCTGGCTGATCGCTCGCGTAGTGCGGGAGTTTCTCCGGGAGTTCGCCCGCCTTGCGCAATCGTGCCTCGGGGCGCGTCAGGCAGAGGCGAATCTCCTTTTCCACGCAGGGAGCGGCGGGGTCGCCTTCGAACTCAACCAAGATGACCGCGGTCCGGTTCGTCAGACCAAAGGTAAAAAAACCTCCTTCTGGGTCCATGTAACGGCCCTCCCCATGCTTGATCATCGAGCGGCTGCGAGTGAGGTTCGAGGCGCTCTTGCCGGTCTCGCCCCGGAGGGAATTGTTCAGCTGGTCCGCGATCCGCGAGAGGGCCGCCTCGGCCACCGTCGGGTCGACGACGCGGATGACGAGGCCGCAGAGCATCACCGGGCGGGAGCCATCGCCCGCATCCTTGGCGTCCGCCGGGAATTTCGCGAAGGCGTAGATGTCGGAATGCGCGTCGAGGCCGTTCTTCACCAGCTCGGCCACGGCGGTGGACATGCCCTTACCGCCAGTGCGTTCCAGCCACTCGGGGAAGGCTTTGTTGCCTTTCTGGCGGAGTTCATCCGGGCGAAAGGCCATCACCGCGAAACTGTCGCCCGGGATGACGTTCGCCGAGCCGAAGTTCCCGCGGGCGGCCTGTTCGGTGCGCTCGGACGACCACAGCCAGAGGAAGAGGCCGAGCAGGACGCTACCTAGGATCGCGGCGACGACGATCTCGAGCGGCGACCACTGGCCGCGTCGCCGGGTGGCGGGGGCCGGGGCGGGCGCAGGCAGCGCGGCGGGAGCGGGGTTGGCGGTCTCCGCCCCGGCGCCGGCGAGTGCCGCCGTAGGTTGCCCCCGACCGCGGGTCAGCGCCATGTTGAAGGCGACGACGAGCGTCACGGCGAGCGGGTCGAATACCGCGACAAGCGCCAACATCAGCCACTTCACGACGTCGGTGGCCTCGGCATCGAAGGCCCGGGCGACGAAGCGGTAGGACCCGATGTCGGTGGCGGCGATCTGGTCGCGCAATTTATGGATCTGCTCGGTGCGCTCGCGGTTGACCTTGTAGAGGGCCTCCACTTCGGCCTCGGTCAGGCCAGCCTTCGTTTGGCCCTGCTCCTGGAGGCTGGCGAGTTGTTTCTCCAGGGCGACGAGGCTCTCCTCGCCGGTCTTGCGCAGACTTTTTTCCTCGTCGTCGAGGCGGGCGAGCTCGCCTTTGAATTGGTCGCGGAGCAGGCTGGTCTCCTTGGCGGCGTCGGTGTTCACGCGCGCCTGTTCCGCCCGGAGCCGCTCGACGCGGGCGGAGCCGTCGGCCCGTAGTCGGGTGATGGCGCTGGAGGCTTCGACGACCTTGGCGAGGATGGCCTCGCGTTCCGGCTTCTGCTGCTCGCGGAGCTCCTGGCCTTTCTTCACGTTGTCTTGCTCGAAGATCAGGTAGGTGCTGGTGGTGCCTTGCGCCGTGTAGGCGGCGACGGCCTGGTCGAGTACCTTCAAACGGTCGTTGAGGCCGGCGATGGCGGCTTCTTCGGCGGCGAGGCCCTTGGCGACGGCGCTCTCTTCGGCGGCGATGCTCTTGGCCAGCGTGGCGCTGAGGTCGGCGCCGCGTTGGGCGGGCGCGGCGGTGTCCTGGGCGCGCCGGGTGTCGAGCGCCTTGCGCTGCTCCTGCAGGCGGGCGAGCGATTGGGTGAGCGACTCGGCGACCTGCGTGAGACGTCCTTGGAGCTTGGCGATGTCCTCCCGGCTCGCGGTGTTCACGCGGACGTTCTTACCCCGGGCGTCGTCGATTTGGCGTTGGCTCTCGGCGATAGTCTTCTCGATGGCGGCGATCTCGGTCTCGTTGCGCGTGATCGTGGTGGCGGTTTTTTCGTAGGCGCGGGCGAGGTAGCCGTAGTTGCCGAGCGAGGTGATGGCGATGAGGACCAAGACCGCCAAGGTCAGGTAGAAACGCAGGACCCCAGTGATCAGGTGCCAGTAGCGGTAGAGGAAGGAGGCGGCGACGAGTTTGCCCACCTCGAGGGAGGCGGCCATGACCATGACCGGGCCTTCGGAGCCGGTGAAGAGCTGGCCCAGGCCCAGGACCGAGAAATAAGCCGAACAGCCCGCGATATAAAGGGCCGAGGTGAGGAGGACGACCCGGAAGCCCCAGGTCAGCGCCTTGGGTTCCTCGCTCGGTTTTTCGTCAGGGGAGGGGGTGGTCATGAAGGCGGGGTGAATTACGGGGTTTCTACGGGGGTTTTCCGGGGTTGTCAAAAGGTAGATTGGGGCGGGGACCTCCCTCCGGGGGCAGCGGTCCCTCTCGCCAGGTTCGACAGGCATAATTTTGTTATTTTAAGGCAACCCGGACCCGATACACCTGTCTCATCCCCAAACCCCACCCCGTCGTCATGAAAATGCATCGCAACTGTCAAGGAGACCACCCCGACATCCGTACCACCTGGCGTCGACGGGAGTTTCTCCAGGTCGGGATGTTCGGCACCCTAGGTTTGACGCTGCCCGGGATGTTGCGTCTCCGGGCGAACGAGTTGCCGAAGGTCGAAGCCTTTGACGCCCTCGCCGACGCCGTCATCCATATCTACCTGCCGGGCGGCATGGCCCAGCATGAGTCGTGGGACCCCAAGCCTTTCGCGGCGCCCGAGTACCGCGGTCCCTTCATCCCGATCAAGACGACGGTCCCCGGGGAATACGTCGGCGAGAAGTTCGTGAATATCGCCAAGATCATGAACAAGCTCACGGTCGTCCGCTCCATGACGCACGGTGAGGCGGCGCATGAGCGTGGCACGCACAACATGTTCACGGGCTATCGCCCGAGCCCGGCCATCAAGTTCCCCAGTTTCGGTTCGGTGATTTCGCACGAGCAAGGCTCGCGCAACAACCTGCCTCCTTACGTGGTGGTGCCCAGTCAGAGCATCCCGGAACAGGGCACGGGCTACATGAGCAGCGCCTTCGGTCCCTTCGCCCTCGGCAGTGACCCGGCAGACAAGGCCTTCACGGTGCGCGACCTGCTTTCCCCGAAGGATATCGCCCCGGCCCGCTTCGACCGCCGGCGCGGCTTGCTCGCCTCCGTCGACGAGCACTTCCGCGCGACCGAGAAGTCCGACGCCATTGGCGCCATGGATAGCTTCCAGCAGGCCGCCTACGGGCTCGTGAGCAGCGCCAAGGCCCGCCAGGCCTTCGACCTCTCGCAGGAGTCCGAGAAGTTGCGCGACGAGTACGGCCGCAACACCGCGGGGCAGCGCTTCCTGCTCGCCCGCCGGCTCGTCGAGTCCGGCGTCCGCATGGTCTCGGTGACCTTTGGCGGCTGGGATCACCACTCGAACATCAAGGGCGGCTTCGAGGGCCAGGCCTCGCAATTCGACCAGGCTTTCGCCCGCCTCATCACCGATCTGGCCGACCGCGGCATGCTCAAGCGCACGCTGGTGCTGGTCAGTTCCGAGTTCGGCCGCACGCCCAAGCTCAATGGTACCAACGGCCGCGACCATTGGCCGCGCGTCTTCTCCGTGGCCATGGCCGGTGGCGGCGTGAAGGAAGGTTACGTCCATGGCGCGTCCGACGCGCTCGGCGGCGAGCCTGATCGCGACGCGGTCGGCCCGGAGGATTTGGCCAAGACGATGTACCGGCTGCTGGGCATCAACGCTGACAAGCGCATCGTCTCCGACGGTGGGCGGCCAATCGATATCGTCAACGGCGGCAGGATCATGGCCGACTGGTTGGCCTGACCTGCCTGCCTGCCCGCGCGTCATGCCCGTCCGACTTCTCGCGCTGCTCCTGCTGACCGTCGCGGTCGCGCGGGCAGCCTACCCTGATTTTAGCGGCACGAAGCCGAACGGCGGACAGCGTGGGTCCGAGGTCAAGCTGACCTTAACCGGGACACGCTTGGCGGACTTCGAGGACCTGCTGTTCTACACCCCGGGCTTTCAGGTGAAGGGCGTGCAGAGCGTCGCCGCTGGAAAGGTCGAGCTCACGCTCGCCATCGGCCCGGAGGTCCCGCTGGGCAACCATCTGGTCCGCCTGCGCACCAAGTCGGGCGTCTCGCATGCCCGTCAGTTCTTCGTCAGCCCGTACCCGAACGTGGAGGAGAAGGAGCCGAACGATGACCTTGCCCGCGCTCAGCCGGTGGCACTTGACCAGACCATTGAGGGTGTGGTGCAGTCCGAGGATGTCGATTATTTCAAGGTGACGATGAAGAAGGGGCAGCGCCTGAGCGTCGAAGTCGACGGGTTGCGCCTCGGTTACGGCATCTTCGATCCCTACCTCGCGATCGTGGATAAGGATCGTTTCGAGAAGGTTTTCTCGGATGACACCATCCTGCACCGGCAGGATGGCTTCTGCTCCTTTGTCGCGGAGTATGATGGTGACTACTACGTCATGGTCCGGGAGTCCTCCTACCGGGGGAGTGGTAATTCCTTCTACCGCCTGCACATCGGCAGCTTCCTCCGCCCTGACGCGATCTACCCGGCGGGCGGCAAAGTCGGGGAGAAGCTGGCCGTCAACTTCGTCTCGGCTCGGGAGTCCTTCGCCGAGACGGTCACCCTGCCGGGCGAGCCGAAGGCCGACTTCCAGCTCTTCGCCCGCACGCAGGATTCCGCCCCTTCGGGCAATGTCTTCCGGCTCTCCACCATCGATAACTTCCTTGAGGTCGAGCCCAATGACGAGCGCGAGTCCGCCAACGTGGTGCCGCCGGCCGAGGCCTACGCGCTCAATGGCGTCATCGGCAAGCCGGGCGATGTCGACCTCTTCAAGCTTTCCCTGAAGAAGGGGCAGGTGCTCGAGGGGCAGTGCCTCGCCCAAGCGTTGGGTTCCCCTCTTGACCCGGGCGTGCGCATCGCGACGCCGACCGGTGGCGACCTCGTCTCCAATGACGATGGCGGCGGCATGCGTCGCCTGGATTCCAAGTTCAAGGTGACCGTGCCCGCCGACGGGATCTACACCCTGCGGGTGCGCGATCACCTCGAGCGCGGCGGGGCCAATTTCGTCTACCGCGTCGAACTTACCGCCTCGCAGCCGAGCCTGACCTTCGCTTCCCCGGATTATACGGTCAACGACACGAACTACCGTCAGTTCATCGCGGTACCCCGCGGTGGGCGTATGGCCTTGCTCGAGAATTTCACCCGGTCGGGTGTCTCCGGTGATTACCGTTTCGACGCCCCGGGCCTGCCGGCGGGCGTGAAGTTGCTCGTGGACGCCGCGCCGAAGGAATTGCCGAATGTCCCGCTCGTCTTCGAGGCCGCGGCTGACGCCCCGCTCGGCCAAGCCATCGTGCCCCTGCGGCTCCTGCCGACCGACCCGAAGCAGACCGTCGTGGGACGCTTGCGTCAGGTCTATGATATCGTCCGGAACGGCAACGTGATCTATTACCAAGGGATCGAAGACCGCCTGCCGGTGGTGGTTGTCGAAGCGGCGCCTTATAGCCTGGAGATTGAGACGCCGAAGGTGCCCGTCGTGCAAAACGGGGTGCTAGGTTTGACGGTCGTGGCCAAGCGTAAGGAGGGCTTCAAGGGTGCGATTCGCGTCTTCATGGTCTGGACGCCTCCGGGGATTACCTCACTGGGCGAGCAGTCCATCGCCGAGGGCGCCGATCGATGCGTGTTCGAACTCAACGCGAGTGCCGGGGTGACGCCGGCCGACTGGAATTTTGTCGTCATGGGCGAGGCCGATGCGGGCGGTGGTCGCATCTATAACGCCTCGCCTTTCGCCAAGGTCACGACCGCGCCGGCGTTCGTCGCCGCGAATGCGATTCCCTTGGCCGCCATCGAGCAAGGCAAGGCAGCCGTCCTCGTGACCAATTTTGAAGTCACCCGCCCGTTCGAGGGCGAAGCCGTCGCTCGTCTGGTCGGCGTTCCCGACACGATCGTGATCGACCCGATCAAGGTGACCAAGGATACGAAGGAGCTGCGCTTCACGGTGAAGACCACCGCCGAGTCGGCCTTGGGGAAGAAGGATAACCTCTTCGTGCAGGTCGACGTCCCGGTCGGTGGCGCCACCACGACCCACCGGGTCGCCTTGGGTTCGTCCTTACGCGTCGACGCCCCTCGCAAAGGCGCCGCCCCAGCCGCTCCGGCCGCTCCCGCCGCCCCCGCGGTGGCCGGCAAGCCCGTCGCCGCCGCCCCGGCTGCTTTGTCTCGGCTCGAACAACTCCGCCAAAAGCCCGACGCCCCCAAGAACTGAACCTATGTCCTGCCGCCTGCTGCCGTTCCTCCTTCTGGCCCTCGCCCCGCTACGCGCCCTCGAACCCGTGTCGTTCGAGCAGGTTCGCCCGGTGCTGGAGACGCGCTGCCTCGAGTGCCATAATCCCGACAAGGTGAAGGGGAAACTGCTGATGAGCACCCAGGCGGGCTTCCTTAAAGGTGGCGCCAATGGTCCGATCATCGAGCCGGGGCAGCCTGATCGGAGCGAACTCGTGAAACGGGTCCATTTGGCGAAGGATCATGAGGACTTGATGCCCCCGAAAGGTGGCCCCCTCCCGCCCGCCGAGCTGGCCCTCCTGCGGGGCTGGGTCGCCGCCGGCGTGCCTTGGCCCGCGGGCGCGACCCTCGCCCCGCGCGGCAAAGATGCCGTGGATCCCAAGGCCGACCTCGCACTTAAGCTGACGACGCTCGAGAAACTGGAGATTTTCCCTCCGGTCGTGACGATCGAGTCCAAGCGCGATTTTCACCGGATTGTGGTCTTCGCGACCTTCAAGGATGCGACCACGCGGGACGTCACCGCCTTTGCGGGTATCAAGGTGGCGGACCCTAAGGTGGCCGAACTCAAGGGCTATACCCTGCAGGCCGTCGCCGATGCGGGTCTCACCGAGGTCACCGCCACCTTGGGCGGCTTGAGCGCAAAACTTCCGGTCACCGTCAAGGATGGTGCCAAGGATCGACCGGTCTCCTTCCGGCTCGACGTCATGCCGGTCTTCCTGCGCGGGGGTTGCAACCAGGGCGGGTGCCACGGTGCGGCACGCGGCAAGGACGGCTTCCGACTCTCTCTCTTCGGCATGGATCCGGACGGTGACTACCTGCGTCTGACGCGCGAGATGGTCGGGCGCCGCATCAACCTGGCCATCCCGGAGGAGAGTACCCTAGTTGAGAAGGCCGTCGGCACCGTGCCCCATTCCGGTAATAAACTCTACGAGCCAGACTCCGCTTATAATCGGAATATCTTGGAATGGATCGCCCACGGGGCCAAGGACGACGCGCCGGATGTCGCCCAGGTCACCGGCATCGAGGTCTACCCGAAGGAGATCGTGCTCGAAGGGCCGGAGGCGACCCAGCAGATCTCCGTGCGGGCCACTTACTCCGACGGCACCGACCGCGACGTCACCGACCTCGCGCTGTTCATGTCCAACAACGACCCGGTCGCCAAGGTCGGGAAGGATGGCAATGTCCGCTCCGGCGACCGCGGTGCCGCGTTCATCCTCGCCCGCTTCAATGTCTTCAGCGTCACCGCCCAGGTGCTCGTCATCCCCAAGGGCCTCGTCTACGCCCGGCCCGCGGCGCCCGAGTTCAATTACGTCGACCGCGCCGTGAACGAGCGCCTGCATAAGCTCCGGATCCTGCCCTCCGAGGTCTGCACCGACGAGGAGTATGTCCGCCGCGTCACCATCGATGTGGTCGGGCTCTACCCGACCCCCGCCGAGGTTCGCGCCTTCCTCGGCGACGCCCGCCCTGACAAGCGGGCCCAGTTGGTCGAGGCCCTGCTCCAGCGCAAGGAATTCACCGAGCTTTGGGTGATGAAGTGGGCCGAGCTCCTCCAGATTCGCTCCGGTATCAACGCCGGTAATAACGCCCCCCCGTTTTACAAGAACGCCCTGCTTTATTACAATTGGCTGGCCGAGCGCATCGGCGCCAACGTGCCGATCGACCGGATCGTGGTCGATCTGCTCTCCGCCAACGGAGGGACCGTTTCGAACCCCCCGGTCAATTACTACCAGACCGAACTCGATAAGTTGAAGCTCAGCGAAAATGTGGCGCAGGTCTTCATGGGCATGCGCATCCAATGCGCCCAGTGCCATAACCACCCGTTCGACCGCTGGACGATGAGCGATTACTACGGGTTCAACGCCTTCTTCGCCCAGGTCGGCCGCAAGAACACGGACGACCCCCAGGAGGTCATCGTCTACAATAGCAAGAGCGGCGAGTCGCAGCACTTCCTCACCAAGGCGAACATGAAGCCCAAGTTCCTGGGCGGCGAGGAGCCGGACCTCAAGCCGGGCGACGATCGTCGCCGGGTCATGGCCGAGTGGCTGGCCTCGCCCCGCAATCCCTACTTCGCCCGCAATATCGCCAACTTGATCTGGGCGCACTTCCTCGGCGTCGGCGTGGTCGACCCCGTGGACGACGTCCGGGTGTCCAACCCGCCCTCGAACCCTGAGCTCCTCGACGAGCTGGCCAAACACCTCACGGACTACAAATACGACATCCGCCGCCTCGTGCGCGACATCACCGCATCGGCCGCCTACCAGCGCAGCACCAAGGTCAACGCGAGCAATGCCGGCGATAAGCTGAACTTCGCCCACGGCTCCGTCCGGCGCGTGCGCGCCGAGGTCCTCCTGGACGCCATCTCCCAGATTACCGAGACCCCGAATAAGTTCCAAGGCCTGCCCGTCGGGGCCCGGGCCGTCCAGATCGCGGACGGCGCCGTCAGTAATTATTTCCTCTCGACCTTTGGTCGCGCCAAGCGCGAATCCGTGGCCTCCTCCGAGGTCAAGACCGACCCGAATCTCTCCCAGGCCCTGCATTTGATGAACGGTGACGCCATCAATGATCGTATCCGCCGCGGCAAGGTGGTCGACCGGTTGATCGCCGACGGTCGCAAGGACCCGGAAATCACCGCCGAGCTTTTCCTGCGGGTCTTCGGGCGGGCCCCGCGCCCCGAGGAGGTCGCCGCGGTGACGCGTTCGGTGGCGAGCGACCCTGCAAATCGCCAAGCCGTCTTTGAGGACCTGTTCTGGGCGTTGATGAACTCCAAGGAGTTCTACTTCAATCACTGAGCCCCTCTGCCCGCGCATGCCCTCCGCCGTCCCCGTTCCGCGTCGCTGGTTGAGCCGTCGACTGCTTGTGCTCGCCGCCACCGCGTTGGCGGCGGTCGCGACCGCCCAGGAGGTCGAGAAGCTGACTTACGACGACCACATCCGCCCCGTCCTTGAGAACAAGTGCTTCTCCTGCCATAATCCTGATAAGAAGAAGGGTGGGTTGGACCTCACCAGTTACGCCGCGTTACTCAGCGGCGGCGGTGGCGGCGCGGTGGTCGATCCCGGCAATCCCGCCAGCAGCCGCCTCTGGACCTGCAGTTCCAAGAAGGAGGAGCCGTTCATGCCCCCGGAAGGAGCGCCGCTCGAGGCGAAGGACCTGACCCTACTTTCAAAGTGGATCGCGGGTGGTGTCCTGCAGGCCAAGGGCAGCGTCGCTCGCAAGTCCGGCCGACCGAAGGTCGACCTCGCCTTCAACGCCTCGGCGGGAAAGCCCACGGGGCTGGTCGCCCGACCGGAGAACGTCTTGCTCGAGCCGGTGGTCGTGACCCCGCGCACCACCGCAATCACCGCCTTGGCGGCGAGCCCCTGGACTTCCTTGCTGGCGGTGGCCTCGCCGAAACAGGTGCTGCTGTACGACACCGACACCAAGGAGCTGGCCGGCATCTTCCCGTACCCGGAAGGCTACGCGCGCTCCCTGAAGTTCAGCGCCAATGGTTCGTTGCTGATTCTCGGTGGCGGCCGGGGTGGTAAGTTCGGCCATGCGGTTGTCTGGGATGTCCGCACCGGTCGGCGGATCACGGAAGTCGGCAAGGAGTTCGATCAGGTGATGTCGGCCGACATCACCCCCGACCATCGCAAGATCGTCCTGGGCACGAACACCAAGAAGGTGAAGTGTTATGACACCGCCTCCGGCGAACTGCTCTACACCCTCGCCAAACATACCGATTGGGTCACCGGCGCGGACTTCAGTCCCGACGGCGTCCTGCTGGCGACCTCCGACCGCAATGGTAACGTGATGGTCTGGGAGGCTGAGAGCGGCGGTGAATTCTACAACCTCGGGCAGCATAAGGGTTCCGTGACCGACCTGGCGTGGCGGGCGGATTCCAATGTCCTCGCGAGCGCTGGGGCGGACGGGACGATTTCGGTCTGGGAAATGAAGACGGGCAAGCGGGTCGCCACTTGGGCGGCCCATGGTAATGCCGTTCAGTCGGTGAGTTTCACCCCGGACGGCCGGCTGCTTTCCGGTGGGAACGACGGCACGACCGCCCTCTGGACCATCGAGGGTAAGCGCCTTCCGCACGCGCAGGGCATCAAGCAAGGGGACGTCGTTTCCAAGGTGGTGGCCTTGGCGGACGGCAAGGTCTTCGTCTCCGGCAATTGGCTCGGCGAGGTGCGATTCTTCGATGTCGAATCCGGCCGGGACCTCACCCAGGTGCCGAGCAACCCGCCCAAAATCGAACAACGCATCGCCGCCGCCGAGAAACGTTTGGCGGACCTGCTGGCCTTGCAGTCCTCGCCGCAGGGCGCCGCCCCCACCGTCGAGCAGCGTCAGGCGCGCGAGGCCGCCGTCGCCGCCCAGCTCCGACTGGCCCCTTTGCTGGTGAAGATCGCCGCCGGCACCAAGGAGCGCGACGCGCTCCGGGTCGCGCGCGAGAAGGTCACGGAGACCGTCGCCCGGGCGGAGCTTTCCAAGAAGATGTCGGCCATCCGCGAGCAGCTCGCCCCGGTCGTGGCCGCGGCGGAAAAGGATCGCGCCTACCTCCGGACCAACGCGTTTGACCCGGCTTGGCTGTCCGCAGAACTCGCGGAACTGGGCACCCGGGCCGCGGAGTCCGAGAAGACCATCGATTACTGGGTGAAGCAGCAGGAGAAGGTCAAGGGCGTCGAACTTGAGGTCGCGCGCAAGTCCCTGGTCGCGCAGCGGCAGGCGTTGGGGGCCGTCCAAGAAGAGACGGCGAAGACCAAGGCCCGCCTCGACTTGATCGCCGGCCAGGAACGGCTCGCCGCCCAGTTGCGGACCGCGGGGTCCGAGATCGTGGCTCTTCGTGAGCGCCTGGTCGCCCTGAAAGCCGCCCAGTTCAACGTGTCGGTGCTGACGGAACGCGATAAACTCTCGAAGCTCGAGTCGGACATCGCCGATGCGCTCGCCGCGCGGGATGAGAATGAGAAGGCGAAGGCTAGCGCCGCCGCTCGCCTGGCCCCGGCCCGCCTCGAGGCGGATCAGCTGGCGTCCCGCCTTCCCGACCTTGAGGCCCAGGCGACGCAACGGCAGCAGGAGTTGGCTGCGCTGGATCGCACCTTGACCCCTTTGCGGCTCGCGGAGGCCTTGGCCGCGGCGAAGGTGGAAAGTCAGTCGCGACTGGTTTCCGAGGCGGAGGCGAATCTCACCGAGCACCTTAAGCGGCGCGATACCGAGGTGGCGGCCGCCAAGGCGGCCATCGAGGACTACGGCCGGGCGATCCGTCCGAATCGCCTTAAATTAATCGATTTGACGGCGCAAGTGGAGGCCTCCGTGAAGCAGCTGAAGGAGTTACAGGCGGCGCAGACCCAGGTTTCCGCCGATTTATCCACCGCCACGGCCGCGATTGCCACCGCGCAGCGCGCCGCCCTCGAGGCCGCCCGCTCGCTCGCCGGGGCCCGCGCCGCGGCGCAACTCGCCACGGCCGTCGTGGTCGAGGCCCGTGCCCGCCAGGAATCAGCCAACTCGTTCCGCGGCTACTTCACCTTCCGCCGAGCGGCGCAGTTGACCGAGGCCGAGGCTGCGTTGACGACCGCGCTCGCCATCCAGGCGCGCGCGCAGGTCGCCGTCACCTTCGCGACGGCCGACTTAGCCAAGTCCGAGTCCGAGGTCCCGCGCCGGACCGCCGCCGCCGCGGATTTCCAGCGTAAACTTGGCGAGTTCGCCGCCGAGATCGTCAAGAACGAACAGGGCATCGGCCCCCTCACCAAGGAAAGCGCCGACCTGACCAAGGTTCGCTCCGCGCAGGTCAAGGAGTACGCTCGCCTGCAGACGCTTCCGGCCGGGGTGGAGAAAGACTTCGAAGCCAAGGCGGCGCCCTTGCGCGATAAGGTGCAGGTCGCCAAGGCTGGCTTGCCCGCCCTGGAGGCGCCGTTGGCCGCGCTCCGCGCCGAACTCGCCACGGCGCTTAAACCGGTGGAAGCCAAGCGCGGCGAAGTGGGCCAGGCGACTCAGTTGGTCGCGGCAACCCGCCGTTCCCTCGGTGCCGCCGAGAAGGCGTATGCCGCTTTGGTCCGGGAAGTCCCCGAGCGGACCAAGAACCTCGAGGAGATCGCCCGCGCGGTGGCTGAGTTGCAGCCGCAGGTGGAGCCGCTCAAGGCCAAGGTCAAGGCGGCCGAGGTTCAGTACCTCGCGATGTTGCCGAAGAAGTGACGCTGCCCGGACCTTCGCTTTCCCCTCGAAATCGGGCCGCCGAAGGCTAGGTTGCCCCTATGCCGCCCCGCTGCCTCCTGCTCGCCTGTTGCCTCGCGCTCGGCCTGTCGGCGGCGGAGAAGACCAAGCCTAATGTCCTGCTCATCGTGGCCGACGATATGGGCTGGGCGGATGTGAGCTGGCATGGCGGGCGATTCCAGACCCCCCGGATGGCGGAGTTGCTCCGGACGTCGGTTGAGTTGGATCGGCATTACGTGCAGCCCGTCTGCACGCCGACGCGCACGGCCCTACTTTCCGGTCGCTGGACTAGCCGCTTCGGACCGCATGTGCTCGGTCCCACGAACATGCGGGCTTTCCCCGAGGGCACCTTCACGCTAGCCTCCGCCATGAAGTCGGCCGGCTACCGCACGGCCATCGCCGGCAAATGGCACCTCGGCGGCAAGTTCGAGTGGGGCCCGCGCCGTTACGGTTTCGATGAGTCTTATGGCTTCTTGACGGGCGCGGTGGACCCGTGGACGCATAAGTACCGCAAGGGTGACCTCGAGGATACGTGGAATCGCAACGACGTCCTCGTGAAGGAGGAGGGGAATGCGACGGAACTGGTCGCCGCCGAGGCCGAGCGGCAGATACGGGCCCAGCGTGGGCCTTGGTTCCTCTATGTACCGTTCGGTGCGGTGCATATCCCGATCGACGCCCCGAAGGAGTATTTTCAGCCCTACGAAGGCGTCCGGTTCAGTCCAGACCCGGTCAAGGATGACTCGATCCGGAGGTATGCCGCATTTGTCGCGCAACTCGATGCGAAGGTGGGGCAGCTGGTCGAGGCGTTGAAGGCGACGGGTCAGTGGGAGCAGACGTTGATTATTTTCACTTCGGATAATGGTGGCATCGAGGGGGGGGGTAATCCTTACGTCGGCACGACCAAGGGCAGCCCGGCGGTCACGACCAACGCGCCCTTGCGCGGTTGGAAGAATCAAACCTACGAAGGGGGGATGCGCGTGAACGCTTTCGTGAGCTGGCCGGGACACCTCCCGGCGGGAAAGTGCGGCGTCCCGATGCATGCGGCCGACTGGATGCCGACGCTCTGTCGCTTGGTCGGCGCCGCGGTGCCGGCGGACCAGAAGTTTGATGGGCAGGACCTGTGGCCGGTGCTTTCCGGCGCCGAAGCCCATCCCGCCCCGCGGACCATCTACGTCCCGCATTACCAGCGGTCCGCGGTCCTCTTCGGCGATTGGAAATTGATCGCCCCGCACGGTAACCCGCAAGGCCAGGCCGAGCTCTACGACTTGGCCGCCGACCCTTACGAACGGCATGACCTCGCCGGCGAGCAGCCCGCCAAACTCGCGGAGATGCGCGCCCGGTTCGTCGCACTCAAGGCGGGCGACCTGCCTGAGCCGCCCGCCAGCGCCTTCCTTAAGGAAAAATCCGAAAAATGAAACCGCCGCTCCTCCTCGCCTTCGGCCTACTCTTAGCCGGTTGCACCCTCTCGCCCGCCGGCTACGGCCCCGTCGCCCCCCCGCCGCCGGCCTTGAAGCTTGACCCGTTTTATAAGAAGTTCGTCAGCGCCCAAGGCCTGCCAATCGTGTCGTCCGCCGCTGTGGCCGACCAAGCGCTCCTCGAGACGGCCTACCTTGCGGACTTGATGCTGGCGAAGCGGCCGGACGTGCGTGCGGCGATGATCGCCAATGGGTCCCGGATCATCGTGATGGGGTATCGGGAGTTCACCACGGACATTCCGGAGTACGCCCATTTCACACCCAAGGACTACTGGGATGCCCGCGCCCGGGGCCTCGGGGGTTCGGAGACCGACCCGGTCTGCTGTTGCGCCGAGGAGAACACGTTGGCCTACCCGGGCGACCCGTACGCGGCAGAGAACATCTTCATTCATGAGTTTGCGCACAACATCCACTTACGCGGCATGCTCAAGGTCGACGCGACCTTCGATCAGCGATTGAAGGCGACCTACCAGGCCGCCATGGCCAAGGGGCTTTGGAAAGGGAAGTACGCGGCGACGAATCACCACGAGTATTTCGCCGAGGGCGTGCAGTCCTGGTTTGATGATAACCGCGTCAACGACCACGACCACAACCACGTCCACCTCCGCTCGCAGCTGATCGCGTACGACCCGGGGTTGGCCGCGATGTGCCAGGAAGTCTTCGGCGACACCGAACTCAAGTACACCAAGCCGACGACCCGCCTGACGGGGCATATGGCCGGCTACGACCCGTCGAAGGCCCCGACGTTCACCTGGCCAGAGCGGTTAACGGCCGCCAAGGCGGAGATCCGCCGCAAGGCCCAGGAACGCGACCGGAAGGCGAATACCGCGCCCGCTGGTAAGTGAAAGTCGGGCGGTTTAGCGCCCGCGCAACTCCTTGAAGGCCGCCAAGGCACGGTCGCGTCCCTCGGTCAGGCCCACGACGGGGTGGGGGTAGGTCTGGCCTAAGGTGATGCCGGCCTCGGCCAGTACGTGCATCGGCGCATCCCACGGCTCATGGATCCATTCCGCGGGAAGCTTGGCCAGTTCCGGAACCCACCTCCGCACGTAGTCGCCCTCGGGGTCGAACTTGCGTCCTTGCAGTACCGGGTTGAAGACGCGGAAATAGGGCGCGGCATCGGCGCCGCAACCGCCGGCCCACTGCCAGCCGAGCGTGTTGGACGCCAAGTCCGCGTCGACGAGCGTATCCCAGAACCAGGCGGCCCCGTCCTGCCAAGGTTGGAGCAAGTGTTTGACGAGGACGGAGGCGGTGACCATCCGCACGCGGTTGTGTTGCCAGCCGGTGGCCCACAGTTGGCGCATGCCGGCGTCGACGATCGGGTAGCCGGTAAGTCCCCGCTGCCAGGCTCGCAGTAGCTTCGCATTCTTCTTCCAGGGGAACGCGGCGAATTCCTTGCGCAATGGTTGCTCGGGGGTGTCGGTGAAATGATGCAGGAGGTGATGGCCGAACTCCCGCCAGCCCACTTCGGCGACGAACTTATCCCCGCCCTTGGTCCCGAGTTTGCCGGCGGCGCGGACTGCGGCGACGATTTCGAGCGGCGAAATTTGCCCGAAATGCAGGTAAGGCGAGAGCCGCGAGGTGCCATCTTTTCGGGGGATGTCGCGGTCGTCGGGGTAGTTCTTGACCGGCCCGCCGACGAAGGCCTGGAGGCGCTTTTCCGCGCCGGCTCGCGTGGGCTGCCAAGCATCGTCGAAGCCTTGGGCCCAGGTGAGTTTGGGCAATAAACCGAAGCTCATCAGCGGCACCGCGCGAGGGGCGGCCGAAGGGGGCATCAGCTTTCGCGGGGCTCGCGTCGGCTCGCCGAACTTCAGGTTCGCCAAGCAGTTTTTCCAGAACGGCGTGAATACTTGGAACGGGTTGCCAGACAGGTTCTTGATCGCCTGCGGTTCGTGGAGCAGGTTGCCGTTGAACGACTCCGCTTGCAGGCCCGCGTTGCGTAAGGAGGTCTTGATTTGGGTGTCGCGTTCGACCACCCGCGGCTCGCGTCGCCGATTCCACGTCACGAGCTTCGCGCCGGTCTCCGCGCAGAGTTTCTTCAATTCGGCCAAACTATCGCCGCGGCGCAGCACGAGCGGCGAGCCGGTTGCCGCGAGCTGCGCCGCGAGGTCGGTCAGGGCGTGGTGGAGCCACCAGTTTGACGCCCCGCCATGCGCCCAGCGCCCCTCGGCCTCCGGGTCATGGATGTAGACCGGGATGACCGGCCCGTCCGCCGCGATCGCCGCTTGTAGCGCCGGGTTGTCGGCGAGACGTAGGTCCAAGCGGAACCAGACGAGGGTGGGAGAAGGCATGGCGGAAAGGGGATGGGGTCAGGGGTAGGGACGGGGGTAGGCGAGCGCAAGGGAAGGGGGCCGGGCTTGAGGTGCAAGGCGACCAAAGGGATTCGTAGGAGAAATCGAGGGGTTGCTCCACTCCCTACCTCTGAACCTTCCCCGTCGCCAACCGCTAACCCCCAACCGCTATCACCAACTGTACTTTTGCCCCTTCTTGATCCGGCGGGCGAAGGTGACGAGGAGTTGGACCGACTGTTCCACCACGGCGAGGTCGACGACTTCGCCGGGGGTGTGCATGTAGCGCAGGGGGATGGAGAGCAGGCCGCAGGCGACGCCGGCGTTGGCCATCTGCATGGCGCGGGCGTCGGTGCCGGTCGGGCGGGGTTCAGCCTGGATCTGGTAAGGGATGCCGGCTTCCTCGGCGGCCTCGACCATGTGGTCGAAGACAATCGGGTTGATGTTTGGGCCGCGGCCGATGATGGGGCCACCCGAAAGGCTGAAGCGGCCGAACTTGCGGTTGTCCGCATCGGGGTGGTCGGTCGCATGGCCTACGTCGACGGCGATGCCAACATCGGGGTTGACGGATTGGGCGGCCACTTGCGCACCGCGCACGCCGATTTCTTCCTGGGTGGTGGCGACGGACGCCACGGTGGCGGTGAGGGACTTCTCCTTGGCGAGGCGGCGAAAGGCTTCCATGCACACGTAGGCCCCGGCCTTGTCGTCGAAGGCACGGGCGACGCCGATGCTGCCGCGCAACATCTCGGGGCCGTCGGCGTAGACGGCGGGGTCGCCGATGCGCACGATGGAGAGCGCGTCGGAGCGGTTGTTCACGCCGATGTCGATCCACATGTCATGACGCTCGGGCACGCGCTTGCGGTCCTCGGGCGAGAGTAGGTGGACGGCGCGCTTGCCGGTGATACCCAGGACGGGGCCGTTACGGGTGAGAATGTGTAGGCGACGACCGGAGGGGATGATCTGGTCGTGGCCACCCAGGAACTCGAAGTACAGGTAACCCTTCTCGTCGACGTGCGAGACGATCAGGCCGATCTCGTCGATGTGGCCAGCGAACATCAGGGTGGGGCCGCCTTTGCCCTTGAGCGTCGCGATGCGGTTACCGATTGAATCCTTGGTGTAGGTATCCGCCGATTTCTCGACGTAGCGGTCGACGACCGCTTGGGCGGCGAACTCGTGGCCCGTCGGGGACTTCGCGGTCAGGAGGTCCTTGAGGAAGTCGGGGTAGTCGGTGATCGCGGAGGTTTTTTTGGCCATCGCGAACGGTAAAGCCCTGCCCCCCCGAAAGACAAGCGGACGTCGTGGCCTTTTTCGCTCAATACACCTGCTGGCCGGTCACTTGCCGCCCTGGGTGAACGGCGGCAGCTCGAATTTCACGGGCTCCGGGCCGACGCGCGGGTCGCCGACTTCCTTGAGCGTGGCGAGCAGCTGGGCCGAAAGCCGGCTGCGGGCTTCGGCATAGGCGGGGTCGGCCGCCACGTTCTTCACCTGCTCGGGGTCCTTGGCCAGGTCGTAGAGCTCCTCCGCCGGCCTTTGCCCGAAGGCCAGGTCGTAGATCCACTTGTATCGCGGGTCGTCGAAGTGATGCACCACCCAGGCCTTGGTCGGGCTCGCGTCCATGTCGGCGAAAACGGCGTAGGTCGATTGCTCGATCTTCTCGAAGGACGGCAAGTCGCTCCGGCCGGTGAAGTGGGGGCTCCCCAGCGGCCAGCGGTCCGGCGCGAAGTTGCGGATGTAGAGGAAGTCCTTGGTCCGGAGCGCCCGGTGCGGGTAGGGCAGGTTGCCTTCGCGCGCCCCGGCGACGTGGCGTTCGCGCCCGGTCACGACCCAGGTGCGGGTCGGGTCGACCTGGCCGCTCGCCTCGTCGCGCAGCACCGGCAGCAGGCTCTTGCCCGTCATGACCGCCGGGGGCGCGACCCGTCCGAACGCGAGGAACGTCGGCGCCAGGTCCATGAGGTTGACGAAATCGTCGATGACCCGGCCGCCCGGGATGGTGGGCCCCCGCACGATCAAGGCGACGTTCGTGCCGTGGTCGACGAGGTTGCACTTGCCCATCGGGACGCCGGGCATGCCGTGGTCGCCGCTGATGACGAAGAGCGTGTTGTCGAGCTCGCCGCGGCGCTCGAGCTCCGCGATGAGCACGCCGACCCCGGCGTCCCACGCCTGGCACTCGCCCAGGTAGTCGGCGATGTCGTCGCGGACCTCGGGCACGTCGGGCAGGAAGGACGGCAGCTTCCCCTTGAGCGCCTCGGGGTCGATCTTCCAGAGGGCCGCGCCGCTGTGCTTCTCGTAGGCGCGGTGGGTGAGCGTCGGGCCGAACCAGTAGCAGAAAGGTTGGGTCCCCTTGCGGTCGTCGAGGAAGGCCTGGAAGTTGCCGCGGACCTCGCCGAGCAGCTCGGCCTTGGCCGCCTCGAAGGTAGCGCCCGCCTTGACCATCGCCGTGGCGTTCTCCGAGAAGTTGTTGAAGCGCCCGCCGGATTTCTGGTAGGCGTATTTCTGCCCGCCGTAAGGGGCGTCCGCCGGGGTGCCGGGGCTCCAGACCTTGAAGCTCTTGCCGATGTGGTAGCCCGCGTCCCGCAGCAGGAGGGGGTAGGTCGGGATGGCGGGGTCCCACTTCGCCCCGTTGAGGATGGCCCCGAGATGGGTGCGAAAGAAATACTGGCCCGACAGCAGGGAACTGCGGCAGGGCGTGCAGCTGGGCGCGGTGACGAAGGCGTTGCGGAAGATCGCGCCCTCGCCCGCGATGCGGTCGATGTTCGGCGTCCGGACCACCTGATTGAGGCCCGGACGGCCATCGAGCTTCGCGTAGCACGATGCGTAGCGCCCCCAGTCGTCGGCGAAGCAGAAGACGATGTTCGGACGTTTCACCTCCTCGGCGCGGAGGAGCGGGGCCGCGAGGGCCAGCAGGGTGAGGCGGAGGGCGTTCATTTCAAAGGGGCTTTTTCCCAGTCGGAAGGGATGACCCAGTTCGCGTCGAGTTTTTCGCCGCGGAGGTATTTCTCATAGAAGCCGCGTCGACGGATGTCGGCCGACGGGTAGGCTTCGTACTCTGCGCCGCGACCGAGGGCGCGTAGGTCGCCCAAGGCCTTGAGCTCGGACCACAGCTGGGTGCGCAACTCGGTGGCGGTGGCGGGGGAGGGTGTCGCGAGAAGGTTGCGGACGCAGTCGGGGTCGGCGCGGAGGTCGTAGAGCTCCTGGGCTGGCCGCCGGCCGAAGCAGAGGTCCCAGTAAGGGTCGCTGCCTTTATCCCGGCGGGCCTGGAGGATAAAGGTCTTGGTCGGGCTCGCGTCGGTGTCGAGGTAACCAGTCTCCGGATTGCCGCAAGGCCAGCGCGTCGGTTCCGCGTTCTCTAGGAACAGCTGGCCGTTCTTGACGATACCGCGAACGGGGTAGCCCTCGTCGTTCGGCCGGCCAAAGTCATGGCGCTCGCGGCCGACCAGCACGTGGTCGCGGGTGCGGCTCGCTGCGTGGTCGTTGGCGAAGACGTCGAAGAGGCTCCGACCGGGCGTCGGGGCCAGCCCGCTGCGCGCCCACTCGATGCCGGCGGCCTCCAGAAAGGTCGGTGCGAAGTCGATGAAACTCATGTAGGCGTCGACCTTCCGGCCCGGCTCGCTGATGCCGCGCGGCCAGCGGATCGCGAGCGGGAGGTGGTTGGCGTTCTCGTACATGTGACCCTTCACCCGGGGGAAGGGCATCCCGTTGTCGCTGGTCACGATCACCAGCGTGTCATCGAGCCGCCCCGCGCGTTCGAGGGCCGCGAGCATCCGGCCTAGGTGGCGGTCGGCGTGCTCGACTTCGAAAGCGTAATCGAGCAGGTCATTGCGCACCGTCTCGTTGTCCGGCCAAGTCGCCGGCACCCGGTCGATGTCGCTCGGCTTCTTCCCGCCCAGCCGCACGCCGGTCCCGTACTCATAGTCGCGATGGGGTTCGATGGGGCCCGCCCAGAAGAACCAGGGTTGCTCCGGTCGCGTGGCGCGCAGGAAGGCCTCGAAGTTGCCCGCGTAGTCGTTGTTGGTGATGCCCGTGGCCGGCGGGGTCGCCTTCGCCTGGTTGTAGGCCTTGCCCGCGTAGGCGCGAGGCTTGCCTTGCGCGTCGAGCATGCTGCCGGGCCCCCAGGTCTTGCCGGTGGTCGCGTAGAAGTAGCCTCCGGCCGTCAGCGCCTCCGGGAAGATGCCATATTCCGGAGGGAAGATGCATTGATGGTTGGCCGCCGCCCCGAGTTGCCAGGGGTAGCGCCCGGTCATGATGGTGGAGCGCGACGGCGCGCACTTCGCCGTCGGCGTGTAGGCGTTGGTGAAGAGCAAGCCCTCGCGGGCCACCCGGTCGAAGTTCGGGGTCTTCACCCAGCGGCAACCATAGGCTCCGGCGTGGCCGATGCCCCAGTCGTCCATGATGAAGAACAGGATGTTCGGGCGCTGGGCGGTCGGCTCGGCGGCCACGAGCACTGCGGTGAGCCACGAAAGGCAGGGAAGCAGCAGGCGACGCATCATCGGGGGGGTGCGTCCATTCCTAGGCTGCCCCCGGCTGGAGGCAACCTGTTCAAGGAGGCTCGCCCTTAATCTTCTTTTAACCAAGCCCGTGTTACTCTTGCCGCATGCTCCACCCGTTCCGGCTTTTGACCTGGCTCGCCGCCGCCCTTGTCGGCTGGCTGGCGCTGGCCCCGCTGGAGACACGGGCCCAGGCTGAAGGACGCCCGCCGGAGGGGGGGGACGGCCGCCCGCCCCGTCCCGACGGCCCTGGCGCCCGCCCAGGCCGTCCGGAGGGGCCTCCGGGAGGGCAACGTCGTCCCGGTGGTCCCGGCGGTCCCGGCGGGGGTGGCCGGGGCAAGACCGGAGGGGTGGTGGTCAGCGATCGCCCTTTGCAAGACTTATGGATTCCCCCACTCCTCCAGGGGAAGACCTTCGACCTGACTTTGGCGGCCAGCTCGAAGAAGTTCCTGACCGGGACCACCCCGACGGCGGGCTTCAATGGCGCCGACTTCTGGGGGCCGACCTTGGTCTTCAATCAGGGGGACCAGGTGCAGATCCATTTCAAGAACAACCTGAAGGAGGTGACGACGGTGCATTGGCACGGCCTCCACCTGCCGGCCGCGACCGATGGTGGTCCGCACCAGACCATCGCGCCAGGCGCGACTTGGTCGCCGACGTGGAAAGTCGATAACCAAGCGGCGACGTATTGGTACCACCCGCACCCGCACGAGCTGACGCAGAAGCAGCTGACGCTGGGCGCGGGCGGCTTGATCATCATCCGCGACCCGGTCGAGGCGAAGCTCGCGCTGCCGCGGACCTACGGGGTCGACGACCTCCCGCTGGTGCTCGCGAGTCGACGGTTTAAGTCGGACCAGCAATTCAGCTACGACGGTGATAATGACAAGTATGGCGATTACCCGCTGACCAACGGGACTTTGGATGCGCAGGTCAAGCTGCCGGCGCAGGTCGTGCGGCTCCGCCTCCTCAATGCCGAGAATGAGCGTGGTTACATCCTCGGGCTGTCCGACGGTCGCCCGTTCCATTTGATCGCGACCGATGGCGGTCTGCTGGAGAAGACGGTGGCGTTGAAGCGCCTCACCTTGATGGTGGGCGAACGAGCCGAGATCCTGGTCGATCTTTCCGGCGACCAACCGGGGGCAACGCTCGACCTGATGGCGTACAACTCGAACCAGCCGTTCGGTTTCCCGGGCGGTGAGCCCGACAGCGGTGGGGCCAATGGCAGCTTGCTCAATAACGGCGTTTTCCGGGTGCTACGCATCAACGTCGGCGCGCCGACCGCCCATCCGGTGAAGGCGATTCCCGTGACCTTGGTGTCGAACCGCTACCCGACCGAGGCGGAGGTGACCAACCGCCGGACGATCAAGGTCGCGGATGGGCGGCCGTTCTTTAATTTCGATGGGAAGGCGTTCGACATGACCCGCAACGACCAGGTGGTGAAGCTGGGCGCGACGGAGGCCTGGACGGTGACGAATAATAATATCTTCGGGCATGCCTTCCATATCCACGACGTGCAGTTCAAGATCCTCGCCCGGAGCGACCGCGCGGTCGCGGAATGGGAGCAGGGGTGGAAGGACACGGCCTACCTGCCGAAGGGCGCCTCGGTGACGTTCGTCGCGAAGTTCGCCGACTTCGCCAGCGAGACCGACCCGTTCATGTACCACTGCCACATGGGCAACCACGAGGATGGCGGGATGATGGGGCAGTTCCTGGTGGTGAAGGACCCTGCCACGCTCAAGCGCGACGCGTCCGGCGCGATCCGGTTCCGCGCGAAGATGGAGCACCCGCTGACGGCTAAACTACTCGCGACGGCGACCGGCCAGGCGAACACGCCGGCCCCGGACTTCGAGTGGAAGGAGGTCGAGGGGAAGCCGACGACCTTGGCGAAGCAGGCGGCGAGCAAGCCGGTGCTGCTCTATTTCATCGAGAGGGATTGCCCCTGCTCGCGCGATGCGGCGATCTATATCAATCAACTGTCGGCGGCCTTCGGGTCAGCCGTCAAGGTGGTCGGTCTGATCAACGCCGACGGCGAGACGGCGGCGGCGTGGAAGGCGGCGACCAAGGCTAAATTCCTCGTCCTGGCCGATTCGGACTTGGCCATCGCGGGTGCGTTCAAGGCGGAGCGCAGTGCGACGACGCTCTTGGTCGCTCCCGGCGGTATCATCGCCAAGGCCAACCCCGGCTACAGCGCCGGCACCTTGCAGGAGCTCGCCGGGCTGATCGCGCGGTATGCTCGCCTGCCGGCGCCCAAGCTGACGTTTGTCAGCGCACCGGAAAAGCTGACCTCGGGTTGCCCGTTAAAGGAGTAGGTCGCGCCCCGACCGATCACTCCAGCGTGACCATCACCGGGAAGTGGTCGCTGGGATGCTCGCCGCCTTGGGCGAACGTGATCACCGCCGCGGCCTTGGGCTTCCAGCCGCCGCGCCCGAGTAGCCAATCGATGTGCACTCCCTCCGTCCGCGGCTTCCGGTAGCCGTGGAAGGAGTTCAGTTCCTCGCCGGTCCGCTGTGGCGCGGCGCGGTAGAGGTCAGTCAGGAAGTCGCCCGCCGTGAAGGTCGTGTACGCCGCGCTGGCTTTCGCAGCGGCGTTGAAGTCGCCCGCAAGGAGCATCGGAAGGTCGGCGGGGAGGGCTTCGAGCCGCCGCCGCACCAGCTTGGCGGATTCGGCGCGCGCCTCCTCGGACAGGTGGTCGAAGTGCGTGTTCACAAAGAGAAAAGTTCGCCCCGATGTCTTGTCGCGGAAACGGGCCCAGGTGACCATGCGAGGCAGGGACGTGCCCCAGGATTTCGAGCCCACCACCTCGGGGGTCGCCGAGAGCCAGTAATCTTTGGTCTCCAGCAGTTCGAAGCGTTCGCGGCGGTAGAAGATGGCCATGTACTCGCCCTTATCCCCGCCCTCGCGGCCCTGGCCAAGCATCGCGAAGCCCGGTAGGTCGGCCCGTAGATCGGCCAACTGCGCCGCTAACCCTTCCTGGGTTCCGATGAGGTCGGGCTTCGTCGCCTCCAGGCAGGCCTTCATCACGGGTCGACGGGTCGGCCAATCATTCGGCGGGCGACTGCTTGCGTAGCGAAGGTTGAAGGTCATCACCCGCAGCTCGGTCGCCGTCGGCGTCTCGGCGCCGAACAGCGCGAAGGGGGCGAGGAGCAAGACGAGGAGGCGCATGGGAGTAGGGGATTAGGGAGTAGGGGCAGGAAAGGCAAGGGGGGGGAGACAGTGCTGGCAAGCTGGCCAGTGGGCATGTGGGCACGGGCGTACCACTTGCTTCTCCCCTCGCGCGCTCCGTGCGCGGGGAGGGGCAGCACCGCGTGCTGCCTAAGCGCCGGCATGGGGTCTGGCTTCAGCACGCGTAGCGTGATGGTGCCTGACCCCGTTGCCGTCACTCCCTGCTCCTGCCCATGTTTGTATCCCTTGTCCACCGGTCAACTTGCCAGCGTGCCCCCTTGCGTCGGCGCAAAAAAGGCGGGCCCGGAGGCCCGCCTTCGCGGTCGGCTGACGCCAGCCTTACTTGCTCAGGTCGCGAATCTTGACGTTCTTAAACCAGACTTCGTCGCCGTGTTCTTGCAGTAGGATGTGGCCGGATTCCCACTCGCCGAAGTTCGCGCCGAACTTGGGGTCGGCGTACTTGGACTTGGCCCGGAGGTCGCGGAACTCCTGCGAGCCACGGTCATAGGCGACAACCAGACGGCCATTGAGCCAGTGCTCGACCTTGGTGCCCTTGGTCACGACGTAGGCGTTGTTCCACTGGCCGATGGCGTTGGGGCGCTTGTTCTTGGCGGTGATCAGGTCGTAGAGCGACGAGACCGTGCGGTTACCGTCGCGGCCCAGCTTGGCGTCGGCGTGGACGTCGTCGTCGAGCATTTGGAACTCGAGGCCGAAGGCCGAACCCGCGCCCTGATTGAGCGAAGGCTGCGCGAAGTACTTGAGGCCGCTGTTGGCGCCGGTGGTCAGCTTGAAGTCGACCGTGACTTCGAACTGCTTGTAGGCGCCGAGGGTGACGATGTCCCCGGCGGCGGCGGATTCCTTGCCGCCCGAGGCCGCGGTGCGGAGGGTGCCTTCCTTGACGGACCAGCCCGACTCGGGGAACGCCGGGCCCTTGGCCGAGCGCCAGCCCTTGGTCGAGGCACCGTCAAAGAGCAGCACCCAGCCGTCGGCCTTCTCGGACTCGGTCAGGGTGTTGTCGGCAATTTCCGTGAGGGTGATATTCTTCCACTGCACGGTGGTGCCGGCGCGGTCCTTGGCATTGCCGATCCCGTGGACTTGGAAGGCGATGAAGCCGGCGAGGTCGCCGTCGTCGCGGGCGTCGACACGCTGGACGCCGTTAAGCCAGGTGCGGACGCGGTTGCCGTTGGCCTCGACCTTCACGTGGTTCCACTCGCCGACCTTACTGACCTCGCGGCCTTGCTTGGAGAAGGCGAGGGCGTCGCCGCCGCCGAAGCCCGGGACGATCCAGCCGCGGCGGCCTTCCTCGTAGAGGCCGGCGGACCACATGCGGGCCAGGGTGTCGGGCTTCTTCACGTTCTTGGGGTCGGTGTCGATCTCGGCCTGGTAGCCGTGCACGCGACCGGCGGGGACCTTGATGGTCTTGCCGGCGGCGTCGATGATCTCGGTCGCCTTGTCGTAGGCATGGCTGCGGAACTGCACGCCGGAGTTGAGGCGCGGGTCGTTCAGGAAGTCGTACTCGAGGACGAAGTTCGCGTAGTCTTTCTCGGTGGCGAGGAAGGTGTTCGGGGTGTTCAGCGTCGAGGTGCCGACGAGGATGCCGTCCTTGACGGCGTAGGTGGCTTCGCCGCCTTTCTTGGCAAATCCGGTGAGGTCCTTGCCGTTGAAGATCTCCGCGCCGAAGGCGGCGAGGGGCAACAGGGCGAGGGTGAGGAGGGGCTTCTTCATGGGGGTACGGGTATGGTAAAAGAGTGGGGCGGGGCGGCCTGGCGGCCGCCCCGCCCCTGGGGACGACGCTTCAGAAGGTCGTCGGGATCTCGAAGCCCTTGCGGCCGGCGCGCTTGGCCACGAGGTCGCGGTTGGCGGCCTCGGCGTTGGCGCCGGTGAAGAGCTCCGACTTGGTGTCGAGGGTGAGCGGGAGGCCGAGGACGGCCTTGTTCTCGTCGAGGTTCACGCCGTTGCGGCCGAGGTGCTCGGCCATGCGCCCGAAGGCCTCGGCCAGGCCGCTGCTGGCCTTGATGGCTTCCTTGATCTCGCCGGCGTTCTTCTTCGCGCCGAGGCGGAAGGAGATGTTGGCGGAGTGGACCAGAGAGGTGGACAGGTGGCACTCGCGGACCGGGGCGTGGAGGTTCGCGCCGGTGCCCTTGCGGATGCCTTCGACCCAATTGGCGTGGTGGCCGGAGGCGCCGCCGGTGAGGTCCACCTGGTCGACGGTCTTGCCGAAGGACTTCACGAACTTGCCGTCCTTGTCGTAGACCTGGGCGGAGTTGTAGTCGGGGACGACGATGGTGGCGTTCTCGCACTCGACGATGATGCCGATGTCGGGGGACTTGGCGGACTTCTGGTCCTTGTTGTTCTCGGAGAACTTGCCGAACTTGTTCATCGGGCCGTCGATCTTGCCGTCGGCGGTCAGGCCGTACACCTCGGTGATGAGGGGCGCCGCCGCGTAGTTGTGGATCGAGATGAAGGTGTTCGGGGTCTCGGCGCAGTCGACGTAGCCGAAGCGGCCGCCGACGGACACGACCTCCGGGGCCACCTCATGGGTGCCGAGGAACCAGCGGGCGATGTCGATCTCGTGGATGGCCTGGTTGCAGAGGTCGCCGCCGCCGTAGTTCCAGAACCAGTGCCAATCATAGTGCACCGGGCCGTTGTTGGCGGCTTCCTGGACCTTGTCGGACTCGTTGCCGCGGATGGATTCCTGCAGGTCGGCCGGACCATGCCAGAGGTCGTAGTCGATCTCGGAGGGGATGGCGTTCTTCTTGGCCGGGCCGATGGACTTGCGGCGCTTGTAGCAGATCGCGCGGGCGACCTTCACCTTGCCGTATTCGCCGCCGTGGACGGCCTTGATGGCGGAGCGGATGCCCGCGCCGGAGCGGCTCTGGGTGCCGGCCTGGACGACCAGCTTGGAGAAGTGCTGCGCGGCGGCGACGAGCTGCTGGCCTTCGAAGATGTTATGCGAGAGCGGCTTCTCGACGTAGAGGTGCTTGCCGGCCTGCAGCGACCAGATGCCCTGGATGGAGTGCTGGTGGTTGGGGGACGCGATCGAGACGGCGTCGATATCCTTGTCCTCGAGCATCTTTCGGATGTCGGTGTAGCCCTTGGCGCCCGGGTTGTCCTTCACGCCCTTGGCGACGACGCGCGAGTCCACGTCGCAGAGGGCGACGATGCGGACGCCCTTGATGCGCTTGAGCTCCTTGATGTGCTCCTGGCCGCGGCTGCGGAAGCCGACGACGGCGACGCGGAGGTCGCCGTTGGCGCCGGAGATTTGGCCGTAGGCACGGGCGCTTAGGCCAGCGGCCGCGGCGGCCATGGCCGAGGTCTTGATGAAGTTGCGACGATTGAGTTGGGACATGGGAGGGGCTTGGGGTGGGGTATAGGAGAAACGGGGTCGGTGAGGCAGTCGAGAAAGTTTCCCTCGCGATTTAAGGGTAGGGCGCCTGGCCCGCCCGGCGGGCTTAACTTCGGTTTGTCGTTTTAATACAATAGGTATCGGCGAGGTGAAAGCCGCGACGGAGGCTGGAACTGGGGTTTTTGCCTTATCTCAAAGTGTTTGTTGGCAGGGTTTTAAGGCACATATTTCTGGGTACATCTCTCCAGGCCCCTCCGGGCGCTGGACGCGGGGCGGCCCAGATCATGGGTCGCCCCTGCATTTTTACGACATGCGCACCTGGCTTTATATCGACGGCAACCACCTATTCCAGACGGCGATCAAGGGGACCAACCTTGGTCGACTTAACCCGGCCGCCTTGGTCGAGCAGGCTTTCCCCGATAATTCCATCCACTGCGTCAAGTATTTCGGCACCTCATTGCCGAGGGCCGACTTCGCCCCGGCCGAGGTTGAGGCTCAGCGTGTCCATTGGGAATTATTAAGGACGATCGCCAATTTCTACCTGATCGAGGGGCGCTTCCGTCGGCGCGTTTTGCCGGCCGGGCTGGGGGTGCGGCTCGAGGAGCGCGGCACCGAGGTTAACCTCACGTCTCACCTGTTGTCGGATGTGATGCTCGGATGCTTCGATGCGGCCATCGTCGTGACGGGCAATCCGGAGTTCGCCTTGCCCATCCGTTTGGCCCGGCGGTATTCCCATTTGCCGATCGGTGTGCTGAATTCGCAACGGCTATCCGGTCCGGCGCGTCGCCCGCCCCGTCCTTGCGCCGAGCTCCGGGCGGCCGCCTCTTTCTATCAGAACGGTGTCACTTGGAGCCAATTGCAGCGAGCGCAGTTCGCGGACGTCGCGACCCGTGCCGAAGCGAACCCTTCCTAGCCGCGCCGTCAGGTCACTTACCCTCGAGGGTGCGTAGGTATTGTCGGATGGCTTCGAATTGCTCGATGCCTTTGCCGTCGAGGGTGTCGGTCAATTGCGTCATCCCTTCGGCATCGGCGTACTTGGGCATCTTGGTCTCCGGGTCGATGCGCCCCGGGGCGAGCGCCCAGCGGAGGAAGTAGCCGCGGCGGAGGCGTTCGGCAGTCTGCTTGAAGTTAATCGCCGGGGCCTCGAAGACCGCGGTCGCGGGGGTGTCGCCGACCGCGTGGCAGGTGATACAGTTGAAGCCGCCGTCCACGCCGATCAACTTCTCGCCGAGCGCAGCCAGCTCGGCCTTGGGGGCACTTTCCGTGGGGTCTTGGGCGGCTAGGCCGTGCTGGTGGGCGAGGCCGAGGGCGAGGCCTTCGGTTAGGTGGGTCGCGAAGCCGGGCATGCGGCCGATGAGCCAAGTGCGCGGCTTGGTACCGACCTGCCCGCCGATGAACTTCGTCATCCATGGCGTCTGGAGTTTTTCGCCGAACCACGTCATCGCGGGAACCGGTGCATCCGGCACGGGTTCGCCTTCGACGTGTTCCTTGGTGGGGAGGGCGTCGCGCAGTTGCTTGCACTCGCCGTCGACCTTCGACCAGGTGCTGCCTTGGGCATCGCGGGCGTGGCAGGCGACGCAGTTGAGGTCGCGGATCTGGCGTTCGGCGAACTCCGCCGGGGTGTCCTGCTTGAGGGACGCGAAGTCGGTGGCTAGGAAGGCGAGGAGCGCGGCGCGTTGTGCGGGGGCGAGGCTGAAGTCGGGCGCTTGCGCCCGGGCGGCGGCATCGGGGGCGAGGCAGCCCTTCGCCCCGGCGTTCACCACCTTGGTCAGTGGCGGCTGGGTGGTCGCGGGCATGCCCGCGTGACAATTGAGGCAACCGGCTGAGACGATCAGCGCGGCCCCCCGGGCGACGTCGCCTTGCAGGGCCTTCCGCTTGATCATGCGCCCGTTGGCCAGCAGGTAGGTCGCGAGCTGGCGCGCCTCTTCGTCGGCGAGGCGGAAGTTCGGCATGCGGGTCGCCGGGTAGTTCTTCGCGGGATCTTTCAGGTAGTCGGCCAGCGCATCGACGCGCAACTGGTACTTGTCGGATAGGTGGGCGAGGGGGATGCGGCCCAGTGTCTCGGGCTTACCGTCCACCTCGGCGTCGGGGCGTTGGTGGCAACCGATGCAACCGAGGTTGGCGAACAGCGCGCCGCCGGGAGCGACGAGCGCGGGGTCGAGTTTGCCGGTGGTGGGCGCGGCGCCCTGCGTGAGCATCGCCGCAAGATCGGCCGCCTGCTGGGCGGCGTCGGGGCCGGTAAGGGCCTTGGGCATCCAGGTATGCGGGCGCAGAGAGTGCGGGTCATGAATCCACTCCGCGAGGAAGGCTGGGTTATAGCGGCTACCGAGGTCGGCGAGCAGCGGTGCGTTGTGGCCGAGTTCCGGCAGGCCTTGGCCCTTGGCTGGGATCCGCACATCGGCGTGGCAGGAAGCACAGTTCAGTTGGGCGAAGAGTAGGCGACCTTCGCGGAGTCGCTGGGCCGCGACCTCCGCGGTGCCGGCCACATGAGAGAGCACGGTCGCGGGCACCGGCTCCGGCAGGAAGTCTTTGGAGGACCAAGTGAGGCGGACGAACGTGTCGCCCTGCTTCGCGCTGGGTAATTCCGCGACGAGGGTGTTGTTGCCTTGATTGAGCGTCACGGTCCGTGGGGCGGGGCCGTCGATGAGCGGCTGACCATTGAGGCTAAGTTTGAAGCCGCCGGAACTTTCCGCAGCGAAGGTGAAGGTCCCGCGGACTGGCGATTGGATCTGGCCTTCCCACTTCGCGACGAACGGGCCGGGGGCGAGGAAGGGCGTGGGGGCCTGACCAGCCGGGACGTAGAGGGCCAGCAGCCGGTCGGCGCGGGCATCGGACTTGCCGCCCGCGGTGAAGGTCACGGCGAGGCCGGCCTGCGGCTCGGCCGCGTGGAGGCCGGTGACGAGCAGTAGAGCGAGGAGCAGGAGGCGGGGCATGGTCGCGGTCTTCGCCATCCATTGCGTCACTTTGCCCGCCTATGGCAAGCATCGCAATGCGGCGGGCGGGTGGCTAGGGGATGGCCGATAGGGGGCGTCTGGTTTTCGCAACTCTGTGGGTGGCTCGTTTCTGGCGGTGCGTTGCTCCCTGCTTCCTCCCTGCCTGTTAGGCACTTACCGCTCCCCCTTTTTTTCTCCAACAAAAAGGCCCGGCGGGTGGCCGGGCCTTCGGGGCGTCTGGGCGGGGCGGCTTACTTGGCGAAGCTACGGTAGTCCGAGCCCTGCTTTTCCGGCACCACGTTGATCGTGTTGCAGACTTCGTCGGGCACGCGGGTGCCGTCGACCGCCTTCACGTTCATCTTGATGCGCATCTGCTCGACGGGCTTCAGGCCGGGGACCTCGAGGAAGATCGTCTTGCCATCGTCGGAGACCTTGACGGACTTAATCGCGACGGGGTCGGTGCCTTTCTCGCCGGGCTTGCTGACCTTGTAGTCGGCGGAGCCGTAGGCGCCGGAGTACAGGTAGTTGTACTGCTCGATCGAGTAGTTCTGGAGGTCGCCGGCAGACTTCTTGTCGAGGGCGCCGGTGAAGCCGATGGTGATGCCTTGCGTGGTGACGTGGAGCGTCTCCTGCATGGTCACGGACTTGCCGGTGTAACGGACGCGGTGGAGGGCCCCGTCCTTGACGCCGTTGGTCTGCCAGCCCTTGAGGCCGGAGGTGTAGAGCTGGCCGTCGACCGGACTGAAGCGGCCGCGCATCTGGCCGGTGGTGAACTTCAGCGGGAACTTGACCACGCCGCCCTGGGCCACGTCGCCCACGCGTTCCTGGAGGACGCCGAAGAGCGAGGACTTGCCGTAGGAGAGGTAGAGCATGCGGCCCTCGAACGGACCCCACTGCTTGCTGGTCACCCAAGTCTGGCCGCCGTTGGAGTTGTCCACGTCGTACGGGATCCAGCAGAGGTGCGGCGAGTACTTCGTGGGGGCAGGCGTCTGGTGGGCGAGGTCAGGGACCTCGATGAACTCACCCGGCTTGGAGAGGTGGATGTAATCGGCAGGAACCCAGGTGCCCTGGTTGTCGCCGTTGGAGACTTCGCCGTTGGGGCCGACGCCCATGCCGTTCGGGGCACGGATGCCGGTGGCGTACACTTCGAACTTCTTGCCATCAGGCGACACCTTGAAGATGCAACCGTGGTGGTCGCTCAGGGGACCCCAGCCGCGGCCACCCGGGTTCACGGGGCCGCCCTTGAGGAAGTAGAAATTACCCTGGCTGTCCGTCTGCAGATCGAACGTGAACTCGTGGAAGTTCGAGGTGACCTGGACGTCGTTGTTGAAGTTCTCGTAGAAGTCCGCCTCGCCGTCGCCGTCGAGGTCCTTCAGGCGGGTGATCTGGTCGCGGCCGAGGACGTAGAGCTCCTCGTTGACGACCGTCAGGCCGAGGCCGTGGAAGATGCCCGTGGCGTAGCGGCGCCAGCTGATCTTGGACAGCTTGGCGTCGGCGATCTGGCCGACCCACACGTCGCCGCTCCAGGTGGAGAAGGCGATGCGTCCGTCCTTGAAGAAGGCGAGGGCGCCGACGCGGATCCAGGACTTGTAGGGGTTGGTCTCGGGGACGGTGACGTTGTCGACGAGGTAAGGGGCGTTGAGGATTTCGGCGAGCTTGTCCTGTAGCGCGGCCTTCTTGTTCGCGTCCGTGGCCTTGGCGATCTGCTCCTTGACGGTCTCGGCCTGCTTGGCCTGGTCGACTTCGCCGAGGACACCCTCGGTGACGACTTCCTGTTTCCAGTGCGACGGGCCGCCCTTGGTGAAGGCGCGCAGGTCGGTGGGCTTGGTGGCGCCGGCGGCGGCCTTGGCGAGGGCCCCGGCATCCTTGCCGCCATGGGCGAAGGAGATCTTGAAGCTCGTGCCGGCGGCGACCTTGCCGAGTTTCAGCGTGAGCACGTTGCCTTCGGTCGAGAGCGCGCCGGTGACGCCGTGGACGGCGACCGCGGTGGGCAGTTCGTCCCCGGGCTTACCCTTGGAGAGCGTGAGCGCGGCGGTGAGACCGTCGGCCTTCATCGAGCCGCCGTACGGCAGGTTCGCGAGGCGGAGGGATTCGGTCAGTTGGCCGGAGACGACGGTGAAGGTGCGGCTGATGACCTTGACGCCATCGATGGTCTCGAGCTCGGCGCTTTCGAGGATGCTGGTGCCGCCGACGGTGTAGGCGAAGGTGACGCGGTCACCCGAGAGGTAGAGGCCGAGGTACTTGGAGTGCTCGCGGGGCAGCGGGCCCAGCGGGATCGGCGACATGACGCCGGCGGGTCCGACGGGGAGTTTGCGGGGGTCGGCAAAACTACCGTTCTGGCTCCAGCCGGGGCCGGGGTTGGTCTCGACGAAGAGGTCGGCGCCCTCGGCGGGGGCCGGGTTCGGGCCGTGCCCACCATCGAAGGCGACGCCCTTGCGCTTGAACCAGCCGCCGGACCAGAGGCCAGCGCCGCGCAGGGTCTCGGTGTCGAAGGCGTAGCCGGCTTCCTCGTTGCCGAGGTTAACCAGAATCGCCTTATTGGCGGCGCAACCCTTGTTCTCGAAAGGATTCTTGCCCTGGGCGTTGTCGATGGAGGCGCTCAAGAAGCGACCGTAGTCCATCTCCATGTATTTTCCGGTCGGCTTGGCCGCCTTCTTCGGCGCCTCTGCCTTCTTGGGGGCGTCGGCGGCGAAGCCAGTGAAGACCGACAGCGCCAGGGCGCTGAGGGTGAACAGGTTGCGTGGGGTTATCATGGGGTGCTTGGGTAAAAGGGGTGGGTGCGGGGTAGGTTAGGTCGATTTGAGCCATACCTGCACCCTTGTCGACCGTATAGGAGTGCTTTTGGCGGCGAAGGTTCCTTCTTAAGTAGGGGACTAGGGAGTACGGATTAGGAAGTAGGGAGTAGGTAGAGGCCCAGAGGCACTGAGGCCCAGAGCGTGAGGAAATATAACAACTGAAGCGACGGGTCGGGCCGTTGCCCGTGCCATCAGCTCCTCCCTGCCACCTATTCCCCAATCCCTAAAACCTAATTCCTCATCCCTCGCGAGCGAAGCTCGCTTCGGCCCCTTGCTTTTCCCCTGACGTCCGACCAAACTGAACCTTTCCATGAGTCGGTACTACTTCGCTTACGCTTCCAACCTCGATGCTACTCAGATGGAGCGGCGTTGTCCGGGGTCGCAGTACCGCGGCAAGGCTTTCCTGCCGAAGCACCGGATGGCGTTCACGCACCCAAGTTCGACCTGGGGTGGCGGTTCGGCCGACATCATTGATGACGAGGGAGCCAGCGGGGTCTGGGGGGCGGTCTACGAGTTGACCGCCGACGACTGGCAACGCCTCGCCGAGGCGGAAGGGTCGGCTTATAAGCGCATTAAGGTCACGGTCCATGAGGCTGGCGTGGAGGATTGTCCCTTGGATTGCCAGGCGTTCCGCGTCGTTGATCCCACTGGACCGCACCTGCCGTCAAAGACCTACCACGACAAGATCCTGCGGGGCGCCTTGGCCCGCGGGCTGCCCGCAGGTTGGATCACTTGGCTGCGCGGCCTTTCCACCAAGGCCTGAGGTGGCGAAGCCGCGGTCACGTTGTGCCTGGTGCGGGGATGACCCGCTCTATGTTGCTTACCATGACCAGGAATGGGGCGTGCCGGTCCATGACGACCGCTTGCTGTTCGAGCAGTTGATTCTCGAGGGCGCGCAGGCCGGGCTCTCTTGGTTCACCGTGCTTCGCAAGCGTGAGCGGTACCGGCAGGTCTTCGCGGGCTTCGACCCGCGCAAGGTCGCCCGTTTTACGCCGGCGAAGGTCGACCTCTGGATGAAGGATGCCGGGCTCATCCGCCATCGCGGCAAACTCGCTTCCGTCGCGCCGAACGCCCGTGCGTTCCTCGCGATCGCCGCGGAGCACGGCAGCTTCGCGCGCTGGCTCTGGTCCTTGGTCGACGATCGCCCCATCGTGCGTCGCTCGGCCACCCCGCTCGGCGTCTCCCCGGAGGCGCTCGCCATCTCCAAGGAACTTAAGAAGCGCGGCATGACATTCGTCGGCCCCACCATCATCCACGCCATGCTCCAGGCCGTCGGCGTGTATGATGAGCATGTGAAGGGTTGTTTTAGGGCGAAGCGAGTTTGAGCTGGCCGGCTGGCAGGTGGGCAAGGGGGTTGGAGAGACAGAGCTGGCCGGCTGGCAAGTGGGCACGTGGGCAAGGGTGTCAGAGAGGCAAGGCTGGCCGGCTGGCCACTGGGCACGTGTGCAAGGGTAGACCTGTCTCCGCTTTTATCGCGCTCCGCGCGCGGGTAGGGGCAGCAGCTCTGAAGAGGTCTAGGATTTAGGAAGTAGGTGTTCGGCCCACTCCCCACTCCCTAATCCCTCAAACCTCTGCCTCCCTTTCCCTGACCCTGCTTGTTTCTCTAACTAGGCGGTAAACGCACCACCCCTTGTCCACCGGCCCACTTGCCCGCCGGCCAGCTAGCGGGAGCTGGCCGCTCCCGCCCTCACCAACTTCACCACGGGATGCTCCGCGCCGAGCTGTGGTTCCAGCACGTCGAGGGCGGCCTTGAACTCGACGGCGGCCTCGGCGGTCTTACCTTGTTTCTGATAAAGCAGGCCGAGATTCTTAAGCGCGTGGCCGTTGTGTTCGGTGGCGGGGGCGCGCACGCACGCGGCCCAGGACTTGCGGAAGCAGGTCTCGGCCTCGGCATCCTTGCCGAGGTTCATGAGAATGAACCCGAGGTTATTGAAGGGGACGCTGAGATCGAGGTGGTCTTCGCCGAGCAGCATCATCTTGCCTGCCACCACTTGGCGCATCAACGGCTCGGCCTTGGCGAATTCCCCTGCGCCGATCACGAAGTTCAAGTGAATCTGCAAGGTCTCCAGGGCGGGCAGCGGGTTGCCTGCGAAATTCGCCTTGGCGTGATCATGGGCCTCCCAGGTGAGCTGGGCGGCCTCGGCGGGTTGCTGCGCCATCGCCGCGTAGGTCGCGGCCTGGTGGGCGGTCTGGAGCACGAAGAAATGCAGTTCCGTGGGCGCTTGGGGTAGTTTGCTAGCTAACTTACGGGCTCGCTCAAAGGCCTGGCGGGCGTGGCGGGTGGCCGCAGGTAGGTTTCCTTGTTCGGCGCAAAGCGTGGCCAAGGCCAGCCAGCCTTGGGGGATATTCGGGTCGAGGTCGAACTGCGGCGTCGTGTCGAGCACCGGTAGGGCTTGGCTCAAAAGGTCGCGGGCGCGGGGGAAATCCTTGGTGCGCAGGTAGGCCTTGGCGGTTTGGTCGCGGGTGAGGGCCAACTCGGCGGGAGGGCAGGTTGGGTCCGCCTCTCGGGCCTTCAATGCGCGCTCGAGCAACGCCAGCTCCTTGGCGAACTCCTTGCGCTCCAAGTGATGCATGCTGAGGTAGATTAACGCGTTCGCCACCAGCGCCGATGGCATCGGTGAAGCCTCGGCCATGGCGATGGCCTCATGCAGCAAAGCCTCCGCCTCGAGGTTCTCGCCGGCCCCGCGCAGCGTGATCGCCAGGTCGAGGATGCCGTCCACGATCAGGCCGGGCTCCTCCCGTTTGGCGAGGCGTCGCAGGTCGAGTCGCATGCGGTTCAGTTGGATCGCCTTCGGGAACTCCCGCTGCGCCCGCAAGTAGGCCGCATAGGCATGCATCACGTGGTCGAGCGTACCGCCATCGCCGAACTCCGCCGCTTTCATCGCCTTGTCGAAGTCGGCCTTCGTCGCGGTCACATCGCCAGTCGCCGCCGTGGCGAGGGCTTTGTTCAGGAGTTCGCTTGCGCTTGGGTTGGCCATGAGCCCGCCACTGTGTCGAGGGAGCGGTGGCCTGCAAGCCGTCGCACGGGGTGGGCCTCCGGCCGGCCTACTTTTTCTTGGCCTTGGCTTTACCGTCCTCGTCCGATTCCTCGCGTGCCTTGATTTGGGCGAGGGTCTCGGAGCCCTTCTTGAATTCATCCTTGGTGTCGGCCATCCACTTGGCGAGGAGCGCACGGTGACGTTCAATCTCCGCCACCAGCTCGGGTTGGGCGATCAGGTTCCGCCGTTCGTGGGGATCCTGGTCGAGGTCGAAGAACTGCTCGGTGTTCTCGCCGTAGGTGTACTTGATGTACTTGTAGCGGCTGGTGCGGATCATGCGCGCCTCGGGGTCAAACGATTCGGCGGGGACGAAGGCGGGCTCTTGGTAGGCTTGGTCTTCGAGCAGCGGTCGGAGGCTGTGCCCCCGTAATTCCACCGGCCGGGGCACGCCGGCGAAGTCGAGGAAGGTCGGCATCAGGTCGAGGCCACTCGTCAGGCTTTGCGTGTTCACGGCGCCGGTTTTGCCTGGCAGGGCGAAGATGAGCGGCACGCGGGCGGACTCCTCGTAGAGCTTCTCTTTGGAGATGAGCCGGTGGGAGCCCAGCATCTCGCCGTGATCCGAGGTGAAGACGATGAGCGTGTTGTCCTTGAATGCGGACCGCTCCAGCGCATCGATGACCTGTCCCAGGAGGCGGTCGGACGACTCGACGAGTCGGTAGTAGACCCACTGGTATTGGCGCCACTGCCGTTCGGTCCAGCGCCCGTAGGCCCACGCCCCGCGGTTTTCCTTCTCCGAATGCAGCACGGAGGGTACCACGGTGGTGTCTTGCGCGTTGGGTCGAAGCGGGGGTAATCCTGACTCATCGGCGGGTAGCATCGTCTTGAAGCCTTCAAAGTAGGGGAACTCGCAGATGTCGTGGGGGTTGAGTAATGAGACCGTCAGGAGGAACGGCTTGGGGTGTTTTGCTTCGAGGAATTTCACGGCCGCCATCGCGACAAAGGGGTCGCACTGCGGGGACTTCTGTTCGGTCTTCTTGTCGCCCGCCCGGGGATCCTTGCCGCCCTCCATGGGTAACAACTCGAAGCCGGGTAAGGTCCGGCGCTTGGCGACGGTGGCGTAGCCCGGGAAGGCTTCGTGCACATGCCACTTGCCGGCGTAGTACGTCTCGTAGCCTCCGGTGCGCATGAGCTCTCCCATGGTCGGCACGCCCTTGCCCGCAAGGTCGGTACCGAGGGTGTTCCCGTAGATGCCGAGCTCGTGCGGCATGCGCGAGGAAAAGAGGCTGGCTCGCGAGGGGACGCAGAGCGGGTTGGCGACATAGTTTCGCGTGAAGCGCACCCCGCGGGCCGCCAACTTGTCGAGGTTAGGCGTCTTGACGTAGGGATTACCCGCACAACTCAAGGCATCCGCCATGTGTTGGTCGGTGATGAGGAAGAGGATGTTGGGCTTCGTCGGCTCGGCGGCGGCAAGGTCAGCCAGGCCGAACATCAGCCAGGCGATGAGCAGGGCGGGTCTCATAGGGTAGGCTCACCCTAGGCCAGTTCCCTGTTCTGTAAAGCGACGGAATCAAAGGACTTCCCTCAGCTCTCGCCGCGGTCGCGGCAGGTTGCTACCGGATCGACTGGGCGGCGAGCTGCAGTTGCCGGTCGAGGTCCAGCGCCTCTCGGCAGCCGTCCAACGTCTTCTGGACGGTGTTGAGGTCCACGCGGGTGTAGGGGGCGTCGCCGGTCGGCGGCAGGGCGGCGAGGGCGTCGAGTTTGGCCAAGAGTTTCATCACGATGAAATGGGCGCCAGGCCCACGGTCCCAGTAGCTGCGCCAATAGCCGGGGTTATTCCAGTAGAGCGCCCGTTCGCGCTCAAAGAGAATCACCGCGGCCTTGAGCGTGGCGGTTTCTTCAATGATCTTGGCCATGTCGCGGTGGGCGACGTCAGGCGCCTTCGCTGGGTCCGCGTAGATTTTGCCTTGGGTGGTCGAGTGCCGCGTCTGGAGCGCCGTGCGGCTAGCGACGAAGCTCGCGTAGTTGCCTTGGTTGGGCGCCGGGGCGGCGGGGACGGGGGCCGGGTTCGGTGAAAGGGCGGCGAAGACGAGCCAGGCGAGCAAAGGCATAGAGCTGGCACCTTGGCGGACCTGGGTCCTTGCACAAGGATTTTAAAATAAAATGCCAGGTCGGTCGGCTACTCAGCGGTAGGCCGACACCGGCTTGGGTGTGACGCCGAGCCGCTGGTAATCAAACCCGGTGCGCAGCGGTTCGTAGGGACCGACGGTCTCGACCGAGCGCGTGGGGGAAATCACGGACTCCATCCCCATGCCCCAATAGGCGGCGTTGATCACCAGGCGGCGCAGGCCGGCGCTGCGGAAGTCGTCGCCGCTCCCCATCGTGCATTGGAACACGCGCGCATCGAGCCCGCCGCTGGTGTGCCAGGTCTTGAACCAAGCTACCGGGAGCGGCTCCAGCTTGGGGTTCGGCGGGTCGTCGTGCTGCCGGCCCATGAGCGGCTGTCCCCAGACGAGCGCGGTGCACCCGGCGGGCAAGCTGCCGCCTTCTTTGTAAGTACGGTAGACGTCGGAGTTGCCCCAGACGTCGGTGACGCCGCGGAGGATCGGGTGCTCCTTCTGCGCCTCGACGAAGATGCCTCGGGTCGAGTCGGCATGGTAGCGGCCATGGTGCCCACGGAAGCTGCCGCCGAGCATGTCATCGCCCCAGTTCACCTGCTTGCCATCAATCTTATAGGGGAGGGCGGCGTGGAAGCCGTGGTTCGCCGTACGCAGGGCGATGAACGGCTTGCCGGAGTCGACGTACTTCACGATCTGCTCGCGCTCGGACATCGGTAACGTCAGCAGCCGGCAGAAGAAGATGACCTGGTCGGCGGAGGCGAGGTGCTCCAGCCCGGGAATATGGTGCGTCTTGAATTCCTTCTCCTTACCTTTCTCCGGGTAGACCGGCATGGTCGGGTCGGCCAAACCTTGGTCGTTCACCGCGAAGAGTACCGTGCAATCGAACCCGTGGTGCGTGCTGAGTACCTTCGCCAGCATCGGCATGGACTGCTCGCTGCGGTATTCCTGATCGGCGGCGATGAGCACGATGTGCTTGCCTTTGCCGGGGCCCTCACCGCCGGCGTAGGTGAGCCATTGCGGGTTGTCGGGCACGGGGTGGCCGAAGGCCGCCAGTGACAAGAGCGGAAGGAGCGCGAGGAAACGTCGGGGCATGAAAGGAAGCGGTTATTTCGTCGGGATCTCGTTGACCGTGTAGTAGGCCTTCGTGTGCAGCAGCGGCGCGCCATCGCGGCCGCGGACCTTGGCGAAGTCGAACTCATGGATGTGGCCGAGCTCGATCTTCGCGAGCGTCAGGCGGACGGAGAGGCCGTCGGCGGAGGGCACGGCCTTGAGGACGCGCGGCTCGGTCTGGTCGACCTCCGGGCTGCCGTAGCCGCCCTGGTAGACGTGGGTGTAGGTCGAGACCGCGTAGTTCGCGGGATCGGCCGCGACCGCGGGATCGACGGGCAGGGTGAAGGTCAGGAGGAAGCCATCGGGGCGGATATTGATTTCCTTCACCTCGAAGGGCGTGAGGCCGCTCCAGTCGAGCCGTTGCAGGGCGAAGGGCTCCGTGCCGCGCACGGGCCATTGGGTGTTCGTGGTGAAGCCCCCGACGACCAACTGGCCTTGCGGGGAGAATTCGACGTTCATCAGGCCGGTGGCGAGGCCTTCGCGGAACGGGTAGCAGGCCCCCTGCCAGACGCCGTTGACCTGTTCGGTCGTGGCGCGGAGGACGATGCTCAGGGTGTAGTCGCCGAGGAAGAACTGACCGGAGAACGGACCGAACTTGCCGCCGGTGGTGTCGAGGCGGAAGCCCGAGATCGAGCGACCCATCTTGATGTAGGGGAAGCGCACTGCGGGCGGGACCAGCTCGGCCACGCGGGCCCGCTCAACGGTCAGCCGAGAGTTGCTGTTGGGCTTTACCGGCGCCTTGAGATCGGCGGTGTAGGGGTACCAGTTGTAGCTCGCCGGGTGTCCGAGAAACCCACCGGGCTTGAGGTGCTTGAGGGAGCAGCTGCCGTTCCAAGGGCCTTGGCTTTCGATGACGAACATCGCGCCTTGGGCGTTGGCGGCGACGCCGCCGGGGCTGCGCAGCCCGCTGCACACCGGAATCATCCGTCCGTCCGGGGTGACTTTCACCGCCCAGCCGCGGAAGAGGTTATGCGATTCGTAGGAGCCGCTTAGGCCAAGCGCGATCCACACATTGCCTTCCGTGTCGGGCTTGGACGCGAAGGCGAACTCATGCCCTTCGGCGTAGCCCCAATTATTCGAGAGCGTCTCGTAGCGATCGGCCACACCATCGCCGTCGAGGTCGCGGATGCGCGTCACTTCGCCGAAGGACGTCGAGATCATCGCCCCGTCGCGCCAAGCCAGGGAGAAGATCTCGTCCTGCCCCGTCGCGAACAGGTGGTATTCCGGCTTCGGGGGCGTCGCGAACGCCCCGGTCACGAAGTAGATGTCACCGCGCCGCGTGCCGACGGCGAGGCGGCCATCTGGCAGGACTTCAAGGCCGCCCGGTCGCAGTGGCACGGTGGTCGGGATCGGGATGTTCACGACCGGGTAGTACTTCGCTTCCGCGGCGGCGGTACCCCACATCGCACCGAGGTCCTCGGCGGGGAGTGAGGGGGGCAGGGCGAAGGCCGCCAGGGCGAGGCAAAGTCGGCGCATTACCATTGGTAGTCGAGGGTGAGGGTGGTGGTGCCGGCGGGCAGCGTGAGCGGGATCAATAGCTCGCCCTCGCGCATGACGGCGGCGGGTGACGCGATGAGTCGCACCCTTAATTTATCGGCCGCATAGGCCTGCTGGCCGGTGGCGCTGACCTTCGTGCCGGCCGCGACGCGGAAGGTGAAGGGGGTCGTGCCCGCCGGCGCCGTCAGGCGCAGGGTCCGGCGGAAGAAGGCCACGCCCGCCGCGTCGACCATATCTTCAAAGCGATCGTCCACCTTCACCTCGCCGTACTCGTAATGGAAGGTGGGGCGCCGGGCCGCATCCAGGTCGTAGCCGCGGAACTGGTAGCCGAGGTTTTGCGGGAAGCCGAAGGTGGTCTTGCCCTTCGCCGGCCAGTTGTCTTCCAGCGACTTCAGTCGATGGAACGGCACGCCCGCCGGCAGGGACGCCATCGTGTCCAGGGCCCGCGGCTGGAAGGACCCTAGGTCCACGTTGGCGAACTCGCCCTTCCAGAGCTGGCGAAGCGCCATCTCCTCGGTGTCAAAGGCGAGGCTGATCCGGCGGGGGTAGCCCACGGCGAGGCCGCGGTAGCCGATACTGCTGCGGCCTCGGGCGATTTCGGCGACGTCCGTGACGCGTAGCTCCTTGGACTGGCGGGAAAGCCCCGCGGGATTCTTGGCTTGCTTGCCGGTCTCGAGGTAGCGCCAGAGGGCCTCAATCTGCTGGTCCGTGTCGCCGCCCAGGACATCGGGTCGGAGCGATTGCCCGCCGGGCCAGTAGTTTGGCATGATGATGCCCGGGTGGAAGCGTTGCGGCGAACGCATGTAGAGGTGGAACCAGTTCTTCTGGAGTCGCTGGGTGAGGTTGACGAGGTCGAGCGCCCCGGCGCCGGCGGATTTCTGCCCGTTGAAATCATGGCAGGCGATGCAGCTGAAGCCCTTCGAGCCGACCATCTCGTAGCCGGCGTTCCGCGACTCCTGGAGGTTCGCGATGATCGGCGGCTTGACCGTCTCGAGGTGATCCACTTCGGCGAACAGCGCGATCAGCCGGCGCACGTTGGCCTCGCCGAACTGCGGCATCGCCGCATCGACGTACGGACGCTGACGGTGGCCTTGGAGCAAGGCGGCTTCCAGGGCGGCCGGGGTGAGCTTGGCCCCGACGTCCGAGAGCGGAGGGGGCAGGCGGCCTTGGTCCCCGAGGGCTGGGGCCGTGCCGGTGAAGAGCGCGTTGCGGGCCGGCGGGATCCCGCCGAGCTCGCGCCGCTCATGGCAAGCGAGGCAGTTCAAACGCGCGAGCTCGCCATGGAGGGTCGCCTCGGGCGAGGCGGTCGGCGCGGGCGTGGCGCGCAAGGCCGCCACGATCCATCCGCGCTGTTCCGCGGAGAGGTCGAAGCGCACCCCTTGGCTGGCGTTGATGGCTAAGCAGCCTTGCTCAGGATTCAGTTTGGCGAGCGGGGTCGCCTCGGGGGAATTCACGCCCAGGTCGTCATGGCAACGGGCGCAACCCAGCTGGGCGAAACGCTCACGCCCGCGGGCGACCACCGTCGGGTCGAGCGTCGGCGCACGGAACGGCGCGATGGGGCGGTCGGATACGGACAGCATTGTCGAGGGGATGGGGCCGCGCGGGAAGCCGGGGCCGGCGAGATTAAATGCAAGGGAGGGCTCCCGCCCCGTGTGGTAATAATCCAGCCGCAGCTTGCGCCAACCGGCCGCGAGGGTGGCCTTGCCTTCGATCGCCTGAGGTCCGCGGCGATCCTTGGGTGCCAGCGCCACGACTTCCTTACCGTCCACCGTCAGCGTGGCCCCGTTGGCTTTCAGGGAGAAGGTGTAGTCTCCGTCGGCGGGGAGGTTGATCCAGCCTTCGAAGCGCACCGCCAGGTGGTGGTGGATGCGGTCCAGGTTCGCCAGCGTGAAGTCCGCCGTGAGGCCGGCGCGCTCCGGTTCGACCGCCTCGTGGCCGATGCCTTCCCAGACCTGGCCGCGATACATCGTGTAATTAAGGTGGCCTGGCACCACCGTGTCGCGAAGCAGGTAGTGGGCGATGCATTCCAGTTCGCGGGCCGGCAGGCGGAGGTCGGGCATGCGCAGCGACGGGCGGCTGAGGTGCGGCTGGCGAAGGAAGTCCACCAGGCTGCGGAAACTGAATTTCCCTTCCAGCGCCCCGAGGGGAACGGAGGTCGCCGCCAGCGTCTCCCGGCCTTGGGCGTCGCGGGGTGAGTGGCACGCCGCGCAACCGCGGGCCTGGAAGAGTTTCTCGCCTTGGGCGGCAGCGACGGCGTCCGGTGCTTCTGGGGCGAAGAGGGAAGTTTTCGTGGAAAGCAGGAACTGGGAAATCTCTTCGGCCGCGCTCGTGCGTTCGGACTCGGTGAGTCCGGCCAGCGGCGCCGGCATGGTCGTGCCGGGTTTGACCGCGTGCGGGTCGCGGATGAACGTCGCCAGGTAGTGGGGGTTCAGGCGGTTCGCCACGTCGGCGAGCCGTGGCGCCTGCTTTGAGGCAGCCTTGGCCTCGTCGGTTGAGCGGTGGCAGGCCACGCAGTTCAGTTCCTCGAGCAACAGACGGCCTTTGGCGGCGGGCTCGAGCTTGGCCTGGGCGATGCCGGGCAGGGACACTTCGGCGGGAGCCGAGACGGCAAGCCCCAGTAGTACCAGAACGAAGAGTCGACGGGCAAGGGGGTGGCGGTCGGCAGGGTTGGCCGGACAGGTCATGGGGTCATTTGGGCCCTGGGCCTGAGGGGAGGCGAGCGGTTATTGCTTAGGCGGTTATATTCTCCGCATTTTTCGGAGATTTGAGGGGTTGAATCCCCGAAGCCCGCCTTTATCCCCCAAGCCACCCTTTTATGAAAGCCCGCCACCTCCTCTTAGTCTTCGCCTTGCTCGGTCTCGGCGCCGCATGCGGTGCCGCGCCAGCGACGCCGGCCGCGAAGCCGAACATCATCTTCATCTTGGCCGACGACCTGGGCTTCGCCGAGCTGGGCTGCAATGGATCCGACCGCTACAAGACCCCGAACATCGATGCGTTGGCCAAGGCCGGCGTGCGTTTCACCCGTTTCTACACCGCGCCGCTCTGCGGCCCTTCGCGGGCTTTGATTCTGACCGGCCGCTACGCCTTCCGCACCGGCGCCGTCAGCCAGGATGCTTGCAAGACGATCATCCGCACGGGCGAGAAGGCTGAACGGATGATTCCCACGGTACTCAAGCAGGTCGGCTACGCCACGGCGTTAATTGGCAAGTGGGGCCAGCTTTCGCCTTCGGGTGATCCGGCCGAATGGGGTTTCGACCATGACTTCCATTTCAAGGGGAGCGGCATGTATTGGAACAGCAAGGTCGCCAAGCCGATGTCCGAGGGCGGGCAGGTGCGCGGGGATCCCGATAGCTATGTCATCGACGGCAAGACCATCAAGGTGAAGGACGACGAGTATATCCCGGACCTGCTGCACAAGGACGCGACGGCCTGGCTGGAGGCGCATCGCCACGGGCCGTTCTTCCTCTATTACTCGATGTCGCACGTGCACGGCGAGATCCTGCCGACGCCGGATAGCGCGCCGAATCCTCCGGGCGAGACGGCCGAGGCCCGCCGTCGCCGTCATTACGACGACAACGTCAGCTACATGGATAAGCTCGTGGGGAAGCTGATGGGCGAGCTCGACCGGATGAAACTGCGCGAGAACACCGTGATTGTCTTCATGGGAGACAATGGGACGGCGAAGGCCAATGCCCCGGAGGCGACCATCGGCGGCAAGCGCCTCGAAGGCGAGAAGGGCTCGATGAAAGAAGGCGGCGGTCTCGTGCCGTTCTTCGCCACCTGGCCCGGGGTGACTCCGGCGGGGAAGGTCAACGCCAACGTCGCCGACGCCAGCGACCTTTTGCCGACGTTTGCGGAGCTTGCGGGCGCATCGCTGCCGGCTGGCCGCGTGATCGATGGGCGCAGCCTCGTTTCCCAGTTCAAGGGCGAGACGACCTCGCCCCGCACCTGGGCCTATTGCCAACTCAGCAATAACTTCTATGTCCGCGAGGCTGGCTGGAAGCTCGACCAATCGGGTACCCTTTATGATATGAAGGACGCGCCCTTCAAGGAGGTTGCCGTCGCCGCCGACACCAAGGATTCGGCCGCCTTGGCGGCCCGCGAGCGTCTTGCCGCCGCGTTGGCCGGCCTCAGTCCCGCCACCGGTTTCAAGGATGAAGTCGGCGACGGTTCTGGTCGCAGTGGCAACAAGGAAGAAAAGAAGAAGGGTAAAAAGGCGAAGGAGGCGAAGTGACCGCCAAGCTTTACCGTGCCCTGCTTGCCCTTGGCCTTTCGGTCGCCGGTGCGCTCGCTGCGGACGAGGTGCTGACGGACAAATCTGCCCCCTCCAAGGTTCTCGCGCTCTATCAGAAGACTCTCGCCGCTGCACGGAAGGACCCGCCGGCGCCCGGGGCCGTCATCTGCATCGGTAGCTCGCATATGCAGTTGTGGAAAGGGGTGAAGGAGGATCTCGCACCCCTGACGGTCTATAACTACGGCATCGGTGGCAGTCGCATGACGCAGGCCGAGGAGTACTTCATCGACAACCTCGCAATCGCCTTCAAACCCCGAGCCGTGATTCTTTACGAGGGTAGTAACGACATCAACGCTGGAGCCAAACCTGAGGCCGTGCTCGCGAGTTTCCAGAAAATCCATCGCAAGCTGCATGCTGGGCTACCTGAGGCTCGTCTCTACGTGCTCGGCATCGTACCCAGTCCCGGCAAGCGCTTCGATAAGTTCGACGAGCTTAAGCACCTCAATGAGCTACTCCGTACCGAGTGCGCCACGCAGCCCTGGATGAAGTTCATCGACACGACCACCCCGCTCCTCGGCGCCGATGGCAAGCCGAAGGAGGAGCTATTCAAGCCAGGTGACATCCATATGGTCCCGGCCGGCTATGCCGTCTGGAAGTCCGTCATCGCCCCGGTCGTCGTCCCGATTGAGAAGCCCTTCGAGAAGGCGAAGTGAGGGAGGGGGATGGGGGAGACGGGGGAGGGCTGAATCGAGTGCTGGATCGAGTGCAGAGTGCTGAGTCGATGGTTGGCTGAGCAGGCCAGCTGGCCAGCCTGTCTTTGGGTCTCCGACCAACTGGTCAACCGATCAACGGTTCAACTGTCTACCGATCAGCCCGGCCTCGCGATGAGATGCACAGGCTTGTCTGCTGATTGTTTGAGCTTAGTGTGCCGCATGCGCCGCCTGCCCCTGCTCGCCTTGACCATCGCCACTCTCGCCGCCGCGGAGGAGGAACCGAAGTGGTGCCCGCTCTTCAATGGCAAGGACCTCTCGGGCTGGACGCCGAAAATCGCCAAGCACCCCTTGGGCGAGAACTACGCGAACACCTTCCGGGTCGAGGACGGCATGATCAAGGTCTCGTACGACGGCTACCCGAAGTTCGACCAGAAGTTCGGCCATCTCTTCACGAACCTCGCCTACTCGCACTACGTCCTGCGGATGGAATACCGTTTCGTCGGCAAGATGATGGCCGACGCCCCCAAGTACGTGAACCTCAACAGTGGCGTGATGATCCACGCCCAGACCCCGCAGAGCATGCGCCTCGACCAAGGCTTCCCGAGTAGCCTGGAGTTCCAGTTTCTCGCCGACGAAGGCAAGGGCCCGCGCCCCACCGCGTGCGTCTGCACCCCCGGCACCAATCTCGAGCTCGAGGGCAAACTCGTCACCCAGCACATCATTCAGTCCAAGTCGCCGACCTTCCCGCCCGAGCAGTGGGTGCAGATCGAGGCCGAGGTCCGCGGCAACGATGAGATCATCCATCGCGTCAATGGCGTCGAAGTCCTCCGCTACCAGCGCCCGCAGCTCGACCCGCGCAACCACATCTCGCCCGCGACCGACCTCCTCGACGCCGGCGCGGACCTCCAGCTCAGCTCTGGCCACATCGCCCTCCAAGCCGAAGGCCAACCCGTCTGGTTCCGCAAGATCGAGCTCCGCCGATTGACGAAGTGAGCGTGGGGCAAGGTGCGGAGTCGAGTGCTGGATCGAGTACGGACTGCGGAGTCGATGGGGTGTATCGAGGTAGGGACCAGCGTCTCTGCAGGTCCGCGGCCGTCCGGGACGGTCAGCCCTACCAAAGGCCGGCCTCAGAAGGGGGCAGGCAGTTAGTGCCTGCCCCTGTTACTTAAAACGACCTAAGCCGGCTTCTAAACTAACACCCTTGGCCGCTAACGGCCTGACCCCTTTGGGCCCGCGTTAGAGAGGAAGGATTGTTGTGAGCGTGAGCGGCTTTTTTCCGAAGGCTCCATCGTGAACTTTCACGACGGACTCTCGGAGGAAGGAGCCTTTCTCATCGTAATGTCGGATGGCACACGCGTGGAGCCCGCCGGTCGCGTCGCTTTTTTCCGCGCAGCTGAAGCTGAGGAAGAGACGGCCTTCCCCAGCGGACTTCGCGCCTAACTTGCTGAGCAAGGGCGTGAGATCTATGCCGACTTCGAGCGGGCTTTCATCACCTGGTCCAGCGAGCGGCACTTCGCCGACGTTATTCTTCGGCTTACCGAAGAGGGGCCAGCCGTTGAGGGGTTGTGGAGCGAGTTCATGTTCGGGTTTCGTGGCGTCTTTGTCGCCGGCGATGCCGATGGTCACCCGCAGGTCGGAGCGCTTGTTGCAGGCGAGCTTAAGCTTCAAGGTGCAGCGGGGAATGTGCCGGGAAACTTCGATCCGTCCCAGGTAGTTTCCGCGTTCCCAAGTGGGATCGACCATGGCGCTGTAGAGCAGGTAAATTTTACCATCCTTCGACCAGGTTTTCCCCCATGAGTTGACCACGATGAAAGCCCCGCGCTCTTGGTCCGCGAGGGTGACTTTACCATCGCCGTTGATATCGATATCATTGGTTATTTTTCCGTCACCGTTCACGTCGAACCCGACCTGGTCATCGTAGCCCACACAAGTGATGCCGTGCCCGTAACCGCTCGGCCCCCAATGGATCCACACGTCTTCGCCCGCCAGGTAATCGCCTTCGGGAATCGTCCGCGTGACCTTTTTGAGCTCACCCATGCGACCGTCCAACGCCAGCAATCCGCCGATGGATGCTTTGCCGACTTTGGGTTGGTTGCGGTCGAAGAGCCAACCGCGGGCTTCGTTGATCTGGGCGACGCTGGCGGTCGGGGTGTAGCGATAGCCAGCGACGCGATACTCCATGGCCTCGCGCCAGATGGGGTAACCATTCGCCCACAAGCCGATCTTGTCTTTGTCTCCCTCCACGCGGCCGTAGGTTTTGACGGTGGGGATGCCGATATGCTTGGCCGTTTCCCAACCGTTATACGCTTCCGAGCCTTGGGCGCTATTGGCTGCGTTACACATGTTCCAGGAGAAATCCGCGGGGAACTGCGTGGCCTCGGTGCCGGCCGCAGTGCCATTCAGGAGGTTCATTTCGTAGGTGAAGATCGAGGCAATCGCCGTGAACTGACCACAGGCGCCGCCCTTCTGTTTGTAGATAGGTGGGAACTGCGGGCGGGTGGAGTTATCGACGCGCGACGGCAAGCGCCTAATATCCACGGCCGTCTCGCCGATGTCCGGGCCGGTCGCATCACGCCAGGTGTCATAATCTTTCCCCATCGAACTGGGCCGAGAAAACGGCTTCGGATAAGCGGCGTGGGCGGGCTTCTCGACCTGATCCGACTTGGTCGGGCTGCCCTCATCCGCAGTCGCCCCCGCGTGCCCCGATGCCGGCGACAGGGCCAGCAAACTAAGGAGAACGGCAAAAATCCAAGAGCGGTCAGCGAGGGGCATATACTTTTGATACCGTCCCAAGGGGCTGCGTCAATTAGGCAAGCGGGCCTCTCAGAATCAGCGCGCGCGCCTTTCGTTTAGTTATGCCGACCAACCTATGCCAGAAAGTCTATCGCTGAATGGCATGCACCTGACGAACCGTCACACCACTCAGGCAGATAAGGGAATCGCTTGGAGCGCGTGGGCAAGGGCGATATCCTTCGCCGTCACTTTCACGCCCGCATCGTGCGTGGTGAGGACCAAGGTCACCACATTCCAACAAAGATGGATGTCGGGGTGATGGTTCAGTTGCTCCGCCACCGCCCCGACCCGATTTGTGAAGGCCAAGGCGTCCGGAAAATTCTTTAGTTTGAAGACCTTCGAAACCTTAACCCCATCATACTCCCACCCGTCGAGACCGACCAAGGCATCTCGGATTTGCTGCGGAAGAAGCGGTGAAGTCGTCATTAGGAAGGTTTTAAATTCGTCCAAGTAAGACTGTCAATAATGGGCGGGGTCTCAAAAGGCGTCAGGCTGTTAGTGCCTGACCCCTTTAGTTAAAACGAACGAAACCGGCTTCTAAACTAACACCCTTGGCCACTAACGGCCCTTTGGCCGCGCCCCGTCGTTCCGCTGATAGCCTTCATCAGAATTAACGGTGCACGGTGTTAGCTGGAACCTGTTAGCGTGGGCGGCGATGAATGATACACTGGCATTTACCCCGGCTATCCTTGCGTGGAAGATACCGGGCATCGATGGGCTCGATGATACCTTGAGTTTGTTTATGGTACTTTTCGTCGGCGGTTTTCTCATGAAACTCGGGCTATAAAAAGACATGGCGGGCCAACGCCTGTGCGATCCGCATTCGCGCCTGCCCTTTGTTAGGGTTTTTGTTAGAGTTCCGCCTCCGGGACCAAGCCAAAGCGACGATAACCCCTTTATGGTTATCGTCTTAGTTCCAGCTGGCGGAGAGGGAGGGATTCGAACCCTCGGTACCTTGCGGTACACAGCATTTCCAATGCTGCGCAATCGACCACTCTGCCACCTCTCCTTGTTGACCAGCTAGAAGGTGCATCAAAGGCAGGGGAGGGGGTGGGTCAAGGGCGAAGAAAGGACTGCCAATAAAGGCAGAAGACCCGCTTTACTGGCCGGCTGGCCAGTGGGCAAGTTGACCAGAATGGGAGACTGGGGAGTGCATCCATGGCGTGGACTCGCAAATGGCCCTGCGCCTCTTGGCGTAATCCTTGTCCACTGGTCAACAGGCCAGCGGGCCAGCTGTCAGGACAGCATGTGGTGCTGTCCCTGCCTTACTTCGCCGCCACCTTCGCCCAGGAGTCTTTGAGGCCGACGGTGCGGTTGAAGACGGGCTTGCCGGGCTGCGAGTCCTTGGCGTCGACGCAGAAGTAGCCGGTGCGTTCGAACTGGACGCGCGTGGCGGGCGCGAGGGCGAGGAGGGCGGGCTCGACCTTGCCGCGGATCACGGAGAGCGAGCCTGGGTTGAGGAGGGTGCGCCAGTCGACGCCTTCGGGGATGTGGTTGAGGTCCTCGTGCGAGAAGAGGCGGTCGTAGAGGCGGACCTCCACGTCGCCGGCGTGCGCGGCGGAGACCCAATGGATGGTGCCCTTGACCTTGCGGCCGTCCGGGGCGTCGCCGCCGCGGGTGGCCGGGTCGTAGGTGCAGGTGACCTCGGTGACGTTGCCGGCGGCGTCCTTCTTGCAGCCGGTGCAGGTGACGAAGTAGCCCCAGCGGAGGCGGACCTCCTGGCCGGGGGTCAGGCGGAAATACTTCTTCTCCGGGATCTCCATGAAGTCGGCCCGCTCGATGAGCAGGGTCTTAGCGAAGGGCACCTTGCGGGTGCCCGCGGCGGGGTCCTCGGGGTTGTTGATCGCCTCGAGCTCCTCGACCTGGCCTTCGGGGTAGTTCTCGATGACGAGCTTCACCGGGTCGAGCACCGCCATGAAGCGGGACGACGTCTTGTTGAGGTCGTCGCGGACGGCGTGCTCGAGCAGGGCGACGTCGGAGAGGGAGTTGTGCTTGGTGATGCCGACCGTCTCGCAGAAACGGCGCACGGCGGCCGGGGTGTAGCCGCGGCGACGCATGCCGGAGATGGTGGGCATGCGGGGGTCGTCCCAGCCGGACACGCGCTTCTCCTGCACGAGCTCGAGCAGGCGGCGCTTGGACATCACCGTGTAGGTGAGGTTGAGGCGGGCGAACTCGATCTGCTGCGGCTTGGCGGGGGTGTCGAGGGTGCGCAGGAGCCAGTCGTAGAAGGGGCGGTGCACCTCGAACTCGAGCGTGCAGATGGAGTGCGTGATACCCTCGTAGGCGTCCTCCAGCGGGTGCGCGTAGTCGTACATCGGGTAGACGCACCAGGTGTCGCCGGTGTTGTGGTGGGACGTCTTGCGGATGCGGTAGATGACCGGGTCGCGCAGGTGCATGTTGGGCGACGCCATGTCGATCTTGGCGCGCAGTACCGCCTTGCCTTCGTCGAACTCGCCGCGGGTCATCTGGGCGAACGCCGCCAGGTTTTCGGCGACCGAGGCGTCGCGGGTCGGGCTCGGCTTACCGGCGGTCTTCTCGTCGCCGTGGTGGGCGCGGATCTCCTCCTGGGATAGGAAGCACACGTAGGCCTGGCCCAGCTCGATCAGCCGGATGGCGTCGGCGTGCATCCGCGCGAAGTAGTCGGACGCCTGGTAGTAGTGCTGCCCCCAGTCGAAGCCGAGCCAGCGGACGTCCTCCTTGATCGAATCAACGTACTCCACCTCTTCCTTGGTGGGGTTGGTGTCGTCCATGCGCAGGTGGCAGCGGCCCTTGAACTCCAGGGCGAGGCCGAAGTTGAGGCAGATTGACTTGGCGTGGCCGATGTGGAGGTAGCCGTTGGGCTCCGGCGGGAAACGCGTGGCGATCGCGGTGTGCTTGCGAGAGGCGAGGTCGGCGTCGACGATCTGCTGGATGAAGTGGCGGTGCGTTTCCGTGGACATGGGAGGGTGGGGCGGGCGGGGCCCTGCCGGTGGGTAGGAATAGACGGAAAGGCCTCGGAAGGGAAAGGGGAATGTGGGCCGGGGGCGGGCGGGTGCTTAAATAACTTCCCCTTGGCTCGGCTTTCCGTCTATTCCTTGGGCATGTCCTCCGTCCGCGTGCGCTTCGCGCCCAGCCCCACCGGTTTCTTCCACATCGGCAGCGCCCGCACGGCCCTGTTCAACTGGCTCTACGCCCGGCACACCGGCGGCAAGTTCATCCTGCGGATCGAGGACACCGACAAGGAGCGCAACTCCGACGCCTTCCTGAAGGTCATCCTCGATTCCATGCACTGGCTCGGGATGGATTGGGACGAAGGCCCCGTCGTCGGCGGCGAACACGGCCCGTACTTCCAGTCCCAGCGGACCGAGCTCTACCGCGCCAAGCTCAAGGAGCTGGCCGATAAGGGGCGCGCCTACGAGAAGGACGGCGCCTGGTGGCTGCGCCTCGAGGGCGCCCGCTCGACCGTCTTTGACGACCACCTCAAGAAGGAGATCGAGAAGGTCGCCGCCGTCCCGATGGTGCTCGACGACCTCGTTCGCGGCCGCGTGGAGCGCGCCGAGGATCGCGACTTCGTGATCTTCCGCTCCAACGGCGAGCCCGTCTTCCACTTCGTCAACGTGGTCGACGACATCGAGATGAAGATCACGCACGTGATCCGCGGCGAGGACCACCTGTCCAACACCTCGAAGCACCTCGAGCTCTTCAAGGCCTTCGGCGTGACCCCGCCCCTCTACGCGCACATCCCGCTCATCCTCAAGACCGACGGCCCGGGCAAGATGTCCAAGCGCGACCGCGGCGCCCTCATCGAGGAATACCAGCAGCGCCGCTACCTCCCCGAGGCCGTGCGCAACTACCTCTGCCTCCTCGGCTGGACCCCCACCGACGGCCGCGAAGTGCTGCCCATCGACGACATCGTCGCCCAGTTCGAGATTGGCGCCGTGCACCAGTCCAACGCCCGGTTCGACGAGCGGAAGATGTCGCACGTGAATATGCAGACCCTGCGTACGCTCCCGCTTGCGCACTTCACCGACCTCGCTCGCCCGGTCTTGACTGAGGCCGGGACGATCGATGCCGCGGTGGCGGACGAGCGGCTCAGGGAGGTCCTCGCGATTGTGCAGGAGAAGGCCGTCTCGCTCGAGCACCTGCCGGAGTTCGTCAATTTCTTCTTCACCGACGCTTTTAAGAAGGACGAGAACGCCTTCGCCAATCTCACCAAGAAAGGCGGCGACCCCCAGGCCCGCGTGGCCGAGATCCTGCCCGCGCTTGAGGCCAGCGAGTGGAACGAGCCGGCGATGGATGCCGCCTTCGCCACCGTCGGTACGGCCCACGGCCGTAAGCCTACCGACTACTTTGCGCCCGTCCGCTTCGCCGTTTCCGGCCAGGGGGGCGGCGCTCATCTCCAAGCCGTCCTCCGCGTCCTCGGCAAGGAGACCGTGTTGAAGAGGTTGAAGGGGTGAGGGGGTAGGGGGGAGAGTACAGATGGTGTGACAGAGGGCTGGATCGTGTGCTGAGTCGAGGAGAGGCATAGGGGGCCCGCTGGCACGGTGACACGTGGGCAAGGGTGTACCTGTTGCATCCTGTCGCGCGCTCCACGCGCTGGTAGGGGCAGCACTGCGTGCTGCCCTAGGTGCCTATCCATCGCGCCCCCGCTTACCTAACCGCTAACCGCCATCCCCCAACCGCCCGCGAACCCCGTTCGCGCCGGTAGGGACCAGCGTCCCTGCTGGTCCGAGTCGGCATGAGGTCAGGCACGCCATCGCTGCGCGAGGCGAAGCCAGACCCCATGCCTGCGGCCGACCGGGACGGTCAGCCCTACCTGGGGATGCAAACGATGCGAGATGAACGGCCGACCGGGACGGTCAGCCCTACCTGATCGCAGGAAATGCGGCGGATGGTTCGACGGCTCCGCCGCTTCGTCCAAACAAAAAGGGAGGCCGAAGCCTCCCCTGGTTACCCGTGGGTTGACGGGCGTTCAGCGCAGGACCTGCGGGGCGGGCACGAGCTCCTGCATCACGCCGTCGGCGGCTTGGTTGCGCTGGCGGCTGGAGATGAATTGCTTGAACTCGTTGAGCTCCTCAGGCTTCACGGCTTCCTTGGGGAGCTCGTTCTTCGCGGCCCGGATGAAGGCGTAGTCGCCGTTGTCGAGTCGCAGACCCGGGGTGACCTTGTTGAGGCCAGCCAGTTCGATCGCCATCAGCGAATCTTCCTCGGAGGCACGCACCGTGTCGGGCAGCGTGCTCATTGAGAAGGGGGCGGGGGAGGTGAGCTTGAGGCCCAGGGCCTTGGTACTGTCGGCAAAGGTCTTGCCGGCGGCTTGGTCGGCCTGGAGGGCCTTGCTGAGCCGCTGAATCTCTTCCTTGACCAATCGCTGACGCTGGGCGTCGCGCCAGTTATCGGTGGCCAGTTTGGCGACCTCCTTGAATTCAGGCACGCGGGCTTCGGTACGCTTCACCAGGGTGAGGAAGACCACGGAATCTTCCGTGCGGTAGACCTCGGTGCGCCACTCCTTCTCGGTCAGCTCGCCGGCGGCCCGCAGGGCCTCGGCGGGCACCTTCTCGGTCGTCGGGGCCGCCCCCACGTCGAAGGTGGGCAGGGTCTTCAGGACGGCCTTACGGCTCTTGAGCCACTCGGCGAAACCCGGGTTATTCGCCTTGGTCGCGTCGGTCGCAAATCTCTCGGCCAGTTCGTCGGATACTTGCCCCGCGAGGCTCGTCACGGCGCGGTCTTGGCGGATAATCTTCTCGATCTCCGGGCGCTTCGCGAGGGACTGTTCCTTCACCTTGCCCGTCTCGAACTTAAACTTCTCGGCCAGGTTATAGCCGTAGTTCACGATTTCGTCGTCGGTGATTGGGGCGGTGTCCGGGGTGAGGTTGGAGATCGTGACGGCGGTGACCTCCACGCGGGGCGGTAATTTGTAGGCTTCCTTGTTCTTGTCGAAGGCTGCGTCGAAGGCTGCCTTGATCGCGGCTTCGTCGTCCTTGATCGCCGGCTTGAAGTCTTTCGTGGCGAACGTCGCCACGTCGGTCGTCCAGAGCGTGCGGGAGCGGTCCAGCTGGCGCTTGAGCAGGCTGGCGATGGCGTGACCTTTGCCCGACAAGGTGGTGAAGAGCTTGTTGATGCGCCAGGTGTCCTTGATAAAGGTCTCGAAGCGGACGGCGGTCTCCTGCTCGTTGACGCTCAGTTGGCGGGAAGTGAACGCCAGGAACTTGGTAACCCCATCATCGGACGGCTTGCCTTCGGCGGCGGTCGCGAACATCTTGGACATCTCGCGGGCGATACGACGGACTTCGCCCTCGGTCGGCTCGGGGATGCCCAGTTCGTCGGCCAGGTGCAGTTCGGCGATACGCGACTGCATCGTCAGACCCTGGATGCGGCCGAGCGAGAAAGTTTGGCAGTCGAAGTAGTAGCGCTGGCGGTTGCGCGAGTCCGCAAGGTCGACGCCCATGTAGCGGAGCTCGGAATTGGGGCCGAGGGCCCCGCGGCCGGCGAAGCCGTAACCGACGAAGGAGACGACCACGATCACGAGCAGGAAGCCGAAGATCGTACGGTGGTGCTTGGAGGTGGCGTTCTGTAGCCAGGTAATCATCGGGTCACCTTGCCCACCCCATCGGCCTCTGTCAATCAGTCCAGCGGGCCCTCCCTTGCGCTTGCGCCAGAGGGGGTTAGCCCCACTTTATACCCGTGCCCAAGCCCGTCCAGTGCATCGTCGCCGTCGCCCGCAATGGCGTCATCGGGGCGGCTGGTCGGCTGCCCTGGCACTTGCCGGAGGACCTGGCGTGGTTTCTGGAGACCACCCGCGGCGGTATCATGATCGAAGGACCGGCCTGCTACGCCGAACTCGGTAAGGCCTTGGAGGGGAGGGGGACTGTGGTCGTCTCGCGAGATTTGGCGAAGGCTTTTCCGGGTGCCGAGCGTGCGGCCGACCTCGGGGAGGCGCTGCGCGTGGCTCAGTCGATGCCTTGGTCCGGCCCCGTGTGGATCACCGGCGGCGAACGCATCTACGCCGAGGGCCTCCCGCTCTGCACCAAGCTCTTCATCACCCGGATCCATCGCGACTATGAAGGCGACCGCCGCTTCCCCGCCGATTGGCAGAGCCACTTCACCCGCCGGACCTTCGCGCAGGACGGAGAATACGAAGGCGTGAAGTACACGTTCGAGGTCTGGGAGAGGTAGGAGAGGGAGGGTAGGAAGTAGGGATTAGGGAGTGGGGGAGTAGGTGTTAGGGGGGAAGGGGTGGGTTTTAGTTCGGTGATTAATTCCGTCTTCCTAAATCCTTCCCCCTAATACCTAATACCTTAACCCCAACCTCATGCTGCTCCCCCTGCTTTTCCTGGCCGCGACGATGCCTGCCACGATTGATGATGAGGCGAAGGTGCCGCCGTACACGCTGCCGGATCCGCTGGTGGACAACGCTGGCCGCCGGGTCGTGGAGGCGAAGCAGTGGCGCGAGTCCCGCCGACCCGAGGTGATGAAGCTGGTCGAGGAGAACATCTACGGTCGCACGCCCGACACGCGTCCGCGCCAGCTGGCCGCGGTGTCCGAGGTCGTCGAGACTTCCGCCTCAGCCCTCGGCGGTAAGGCCACGCGCACGCAGCTCAAGGTCTGGCCGATCGGCAAGTCCGGCCCGGCCTTCGATCTCTTGCTTTACGTACCCAATGGGGCGAAGGGGCCTGTCCCGGTTTTTCTCGGGCTCAATTTCGGCGGCAATCACACGGCGGTTGAAGATAAGGCGGTCCTCCTGCCGTCCACCTGGGTCTCGAAGCAGTGGGCCGCGGCCGATGGGTCGAGCCGCGCTACCGAGAAAGGGCGGGGTAGTCAGGCCGCCCGCTGGCAGGCCGAGACTCTGATCGCGCGCGGCTACGCGCTGGCGACGGTCTACTGCGGGGATTTCGAACCCGACTTCCCCGAAGGCTGGAAGCAGGGCTTCCGCGCGGCGCTCTCCCCTGACGGTGCGAATACCGTGTGGAAGGATGGCGACTGGGCCTGCATCGGCGCGTGGGCCTGGGGCCTCTCGCGTTCGCTCGACGCGCTCGAGCAGATTCCCGCGGTCGACGCCAAGCGTGTCGCCGTGATCGGCCATTCGCGTCTCGGCAAGGCCTCGCTCTGGGCCGGCGCCCAGGATGAACGTTTCGCACTCATCATCTCCAATGAGTCCGGTTGCGGCGGTGCCGCCCTCGGCAAGCGGATCTTCGGCGAGACCGTCGGCATCATCGCCGGCGCTTACCCTGGTCGAGGGTTCCCGCACTGGTTCACCGCCCGCTACGCCACCTTCGCCGAGAAAGAGGACCGCATGCCCCTTGACCAGCACCACCTCCTCGCGCTCATCGCCCCCCGCCCGCTCTACGTCGCCAGCGCCGTCGAGGACCGCTGGTCGGACCCCAAGGGCGAGTTCCTCGGGGCGCTCGCCGCCGAGCCGGTCTTTAAACTCCTCGGCCAGCCTGGCCTTGGCACCGAGGTCTACCCGGCGGTCGGCCAGAGGGTCGGCCTGTCCATCGGCTTCCATGTGCGTGCCGGTAAGCATGACGTCACGTTCGAGGATTGGCAGGCCTACCTCGATTTTGCGGACCGGGTGCTCGTCCGTAAATAGGCCAAACCTGCATTGTTGTATCGTCAAGGTGGGGGAGACCCCTCATTTTTAGCCCCCGCTCCCCTTGGTTTCATGAACAAGCTTTTCTCCCTCCTCGTCCTTGGTATCGCTGCGCTCGCTAGCGCCGCCGACACCCCGGGCAGTTCCACGCGGACCTGCCGGATGCTCTACTTCCAGGCCCCCTTTGATGCGCCGGAGAAGGTCGTCCTCGTGGTGGGGAAGGAAAGCACCGATATCGATCTGCCGCGCCTGACCATCTCGGCGGCCCGGGCGAAATTGCCCTCCGGGGTGGTCCGCGTCTATGCCGCGTTAAAGGCGCCCACGAAGGCCGAGCCGTTGCCAGAGAATACCCCTTTCACCGATATTCCGGAGGCGATGAGCGACGCGCTGATCGTCCTGCTCCCGACCGGCCAGCCTGGCCCGCTTTCGTTCATCATGCTGCCGGTGGAGTTTCATAAGAATCGCGCCCCGGAAGGCGCCGTGATCTGGTTCAACCTTTCGGACCGCATCATCTATGCCAAGCTCGGCAATGCCACCGTCACCGTGAACCCCAAGGGCTCCGCCCTGTGCATGCCCACCGTCGGCATCGATGAGCCTTACGTCGTCTATGTCGATGCCTCGCCGGTCCCCCCGGAGACGGAGACCGTGCCCATCGTGCGCGGAAGCTGGGTCAAGGAAGCGCGCATGCGCAACCTGCTCTTCGTCGTGCCTGACCCATCCCGGACCGTGCCCCGCATCATGTCGATTCCTGATCGCCTCGATGCCGAGCCCGACCCCAACGCCAAGGGTGGTAATGGCAAGTCGGGCGGGAAGCCCCCGGTGACCGCGGCCGAAGCCAAAGCGACCAAGGCGGCGGAAGCCAAGGCGCGGGAAGAAAAGCGGGAAGAAAAGGACGCGGCTAAGTAAACTGAAGGCGGAGGGGAAGGGTTGACTCGCTCCGCCTGCCTCGGTTGGATGGATTTTCAGTACCCGTATTTCAATGGATAGAATTCTGGCCTCCGAAGCCGGCGATTTGGGTTCGAGTCCCAACGGGTGCACCACTTTGGGGCGAGCAAAGCTCGCCAGGGTTAGGGACAGGGGCAGGGACAGTTATTAATTAGGTAGGGCTGACCGTCCCGGTCGGCCGCCGGCATGGGGTCTGGCTTCGCCTCGCGCAGCGATGGCGTGCCTGACCTCGTGCCGAGGCCCGATCAGCGGACGAGCCGGACGCTGGTCCTACCCTTGAGGCAGCTAGGGCAGCACGCGGTGCTGCCCCTACCCGCGCGGGGCGCGCGACAGGAGACGCCGCGACGTCTCTACCCACTTTCTAACACCTAACTCCTAACTCCTAACACCTACTCCCTGCGGCCTTCCTCGTCCCCGGTGACCTTGCTGCCGAGGGTGAGCATCACAAGAAGACCGATGATGGCGTAGCAGATCGACGAGCCTAGCAGAACATTGCGTAGTTTGAAGAGGTCGGTCATCCAGCCCATGATGATTGCGGCGAAGGGCAGGAAGCCGAAGAAGCTCAGTCCAGCCACCGCGGAGACGCGCCCGCGCAGCTCAGCCGGCGAGCGTTCTTGGACGATGGTGTTCGCGAGGCCGACCAGCGTGGAGACGCCCACGGCCAGGGTGACGAGCGAGAGGCCGGCCCAAATCAGTCCGGTGGCCTGGCTGAGGCTGACGAGCGCGCCGCAGGCGAGGACCATACCGGTCAGGATGGCGATGCGGCGCCACGCGACATTCAGCGCCATGATGAGCAGTGAGCCGGAGACCGAGCCCAGTCCGGAACACAGCATCAACAGGCCCATTTCCTTGGCGGTGGCGTGGAGGTCGTTCTTCGCGTACAGCGGGAGGAGCACGATGATGACGGGGAAGACGAAGAGCGTGTTGGTCGCGAGTAGGGCGACCATCGCGAGGCTGGGCTTGTCCTGGCGCACGTGACGAAAACCTTCCCCGGCGCCGCCTTGACGTTTCTGCTCCTCCTCGGCCGTGCCTTGCGGTCGACGGGGTAGGGTGGCCAGTGCGATCATCAGCGCCACAAAAGAAGCCGCGTTCAGGTAGAAGGCCCATTCCGCGCCGTAGCGGGTGACGAGGTAGCCGGCGGCGGCCGGACCGACGAGTCGGGTGGCGTGGAAGACCGCCCGGTCCACCGAGATAGCCTTGGCGACGTTCTCCTTGGCCACGAGTTCGGGGACGATCGCCGCGGCGGCCGGCATTTCGAATGAACTGGAGATGCCGAGTAGGGCTGCCGCCGCGATGAGGTGCCAAGTGAGTAAGGCGTCATGGGCGATGAGCTGGCCGATCACGAGGGCGAAGCCGATCTGCGCAACCTGACAGACCTGGAGAATGAAGCGCTTGTCATGGCGGTCGGCGTAAGCGCCGCCTAGGCGGAAGAGCGCCAGCATGACCAGACCGCTCGCGAGGTGCGGTAGGGCTTGGAGGAGACCCTCGTAGCGCTGCAGTCCTTCGCGGGCGACGACCTCCGTCATGACCCAGCCCAACGCCATGCCCTGCATCCACGTCCCCGTCATCGAGATCCCTTCGCCGGTCATGTAGCGCACGAACGGACCGTTCGGGAAACGCTCTGGGGTGGGCTGGGTGGTGGAGGACATCGGTGGCTAGAAGGTGAGGGCAGGGGAAGGGGGAGACAAGAAGGTACAGATCGTTGACCGGTTGAACGGCTGGCCCGTTGTCCAGAGGAAGAGACGAGCGAAAGCTGGCATGCCGGCAAACAACCTGCATCGGCCTCGGGTAGGGCTGACCGTCCCCGGTCGGTCGCCGGCATGGGGTCTGGCTTCGCCTCGCGCAGCGATGGCGTGCCTGACCTCGTGCCGAGCCCTGATCAACGGACCAGTAGGGACGCTGGTTCCTACCACGTGCGGCCGTGGGTGCGCCTCTGGCCAACCGTTCAACTGTTCAACAGATCAACGAGTCCGCTATCCGCGAACCGCCAAACCTTATCACTTCTTATACGCCGCTTCCGTCGCCTTCCAAGCGGCGTCGACGGCGGGCTTGAGGACCTTGGCGATTTCCTGGTAGCCGAGTTCGCTGGGGTGGAGGTTGTCCTTGAGGTAGTGGCCTTCCTTGCCTTCACCGCTGGCCTGATTGAGGGCGGGGTTGATGTCGACGAACCAGACGTTCGACTCTTCCTTGCAGTAGGCGGCGAGGCCGGCGTTGAACTTGTCGAGTTCCGGCCACTTGGCTTTGCGGGACGGGGCCCGCGTGGTGGCCATGAAGACCACGGCGGAGTCGGGGTTGTCCTTGCGCAGGCGCTTCACGTAATCGCGGATGCGGCCGAGCGGGGCCTCGGCCGGGTCGCCGGCGTTGACGTCATTACCGCCGCAATGGAAGACGACCACGCGCGGGTGGTAAGGCAGGGTGATGCGATCCATGTAACCGAGGACCTCGGTGGTGTAGGAGCCGCCGAAGCCGCGGTTGATCACCGGGTAGGGCTTGAGCGCTTCGTCCACATTCTTCCACATGCGCAACGAGCTCGCGCCGCTGAGGAGGAGGGCATGCTGAGGGGGTGGGTTGGCCTTATCCTTGGCCTCGAAGGCCGCGATATCCTTCGCCATGCGCAACGGCTGTTCCGCGAGCGGCTTGGGGGCGGGCTTGGCACCGTCGGCGGCGAACGCGGGGAGGGCCAGTAGGCAGGCGAGGAGGAAGGCGGCGGGGGTGCGCATGGGAAGGGGGATAAGGGGCGGGGCGGGCGAGGGCAAAAGTGA